>Ga0256405_10001328_pt1 | contig 68227 bp, 36 predicted proteins | sample RumenRJG_02DNA_FD_189096 | JGI IMG/M metagenome (GOLD analysis project Ga0256405, IMG submission 189096) | Bovine rumen microbial communities from Lethbridge, Alberta, Canada - RJG_02 | ecosystem: Host-associated > Mammals > Digestive system > Stomach > Rumen | place: Canada: Alberta... | reverse complement strand
GCGTCCCCTCTCAAAAAACAGTCCACCGGACTGTTTTTTGATTCACCCCTTGCCGTGCGCCTGTCGTTAGAGTGTTTCGCTGCCTGCGGGCAGCGAGTCAGTGGGGCTTTTGCGTAAAAGCCCCCCCCGACACCCCCGAAAACGTTGTTTTAAGAATCTTTGTAACAGTAAAAACACAAAGCAGGCACGGTGAAGTGATTGCGTAGACTGAATCTGCGATTTCAAAGGAAACAGCCACAAGCAAGCCGTCAGGCTTGTGACGGCGGAGATCGTGAATAGCAGCGGCGGATTGCCGCTGCCCGTGCCGGACGCCTGCGGAACTGAGGTGACAAATTTGTTTTAAGTGAGTGAGCGTTAGCGAACGTCAGCGGAATCGTCCAGTGCGGTCACGCACTCCGCCGGATTCCCTCTTTGGGATTTTTCACGAATATCACCTTAATTTGTTAAATTTTTTATTTTTATTGCAAAACATGAAGTTTCATAGTATAATTATGGTGTTAAGGCATAGCTTTGTGCCTTCGACAATACTTTTTTGTAAGACAGGTTGCTATAACCGCTTAATTCTTTTTTATCAGGAGATGGTTAATTATGGGTATTATCAAAGCTGCCATGAATGCAGTCGGCGGAACCTTGGCGGACTCTTATCTTGAAGCGTTCCGGCCTGCTAAAATGGGCCCCAGAACAGTCGTTGCTCCCGGCGTCTTTGCCGACTCCGGTCAGGGCAGAAACACCAACACAAAACGCAGCAGCAACGTGATTTCCAACGGCTCTATCATTCAGGTTGAGCCCGGTATGCTGATGTGCCTTGTCGACGGCGGCAGAGTGGTTGACTATTCTACCGAGCCCGGCTATTATCAGGTGCAGAATTCCAGCTCGCCCTCGCTCTTTAACGGTGAGTTCGGTGCTTCCCTCAAGGACGGCTGGGACAGAATCCGCTTCGGCGGCAACACCTACCACGAACAGAGAGTTGTCTATATCAACCTCCGTGCGCTGGAAGGCATCAAATTCGGTACCAAAAACCCCGTTCCCTACTATGACGAGCATTACAAGATCGACGTTATGGTCCGTGCCTTCGGTACCTTCTCCATCAAGGTCGTTGAACCTTGGAAATTCTATAACGCCGTTATTCCGCCCGAGTGCCTGACAAGCGGCAAGAGTCTTGAGGTTGACGAGTTCCTCGACGATACCTTTATGTCCGAGTATCTCGGCGCTTTAGGTGAGGCGCTCAGCAGCATTTCCTACCTCGGTCAGCCCTTGTCCAGAATTCCTACCCAGACAACGCAGCTCGTTAAATATATGCGTGACGCTCTCGATCCTGTCTGGCATCAGGACCGTGGTCTTGAAATTATCAACGTCGGTATCTCCAGCATCTCTTATGACGACGATACCAAAAAGCTCCTGCAGGAAAGAAACCGTGTCGCTATTTACAACGATCCCGGCATGAGAGAAACCTTTGTGCAGACCTCTATCGCAAGAGGTATCGAGAATGCAGGCTCTAACCCCAACGGCGCCGCTACCGCCTTTATGGGCGTCGGCATGGGCATGGGCGCTGCCGGCAACTTTATGGGCGCCGCTTCCAACACCAATATGCAGCAGATGCAGATGCAGCAGCCCCAGTATCCCCAGCAGCCTTATGGTCAGCAGCCTCAGTATCCGCAGCAGCCATACGGTCAGCAGCCTTATCCGCAGCAGCCTTACGGTCAGCAGCCCCAGTATCCCCAGCAGCCTTACGGTCAGCAGCCCTACGGTCAGCAGCCGCAGTATCCGCAGCAGCCCTATGGTCAGCAGCCCCAGTATCCGCAGCAGCCCTATGGTCAGCAGCCCCAGTATCCCCAGCAGCCCTACGGTCAGCAGCCGCAGTATCCGCAGCAGGCGGCTCCCCAGCAGGCAGCTCCTCAGCAGGCAGCTCCTCAGCAGGCGGCTCCTCAGCAGGCAGCTCCCCAGCAGGCAGCTCCTCAGCAGGCAGCTCCTCAGCAGGCGGCCCCTCAGCAGGCAGCTCCTCAGCAGGCAGCTCCTCAGCAGGCAGCTCCTCAGCAGGCGGCTCCTCAGCAGGCAGCAGGCTGGACCTGTAGCTGCGGCATGGCAGGCAACACAGGCTATTTCTGCGGCAAATGCGGAAAGCCGAAGCCCCTGTTCTGATATATCTGCATTCTAAACTACTATAGCCAATCCCCGGGGAGCGAAAGCGCCTGCGGTGAGATTGCCTCGTCGCAGCCGATGTCAAGTGAGCTTACATCGGGCTTTGCTCCGAGTTAGAACGGACTGTTGCCCTTATCGGCAGTTACACAAACACCGATAAGGGCATTGTTTACGATTCTGCATTACTTTTCTTATAGAGAGGTGAACACCGTGTCGCAAGACACATTTTTGTATGGAAACTGTATCATATAAATGTATCAACTGTAACGCACCCCTGCAGTATAACGCACAAAGACTGAAGTTCTACTGCGAATACTGCCGCAGTGAATATACCGAAGAGGAACTGAAAAAGCATTTCGGCAGTCTGGATCAGCAGCTTAATCAGCAGGCTGTGTCCGAGGACGTTCCGCCGCAGGACGTTCCGGAGGGCTTTGAGGACTTTGCGTCCAATACCGTTATGTATAGCTGTCAGAGCTGCGGCGCCGAAGTCATTACCGACAAGACCACCGCCGCCACCTTCTGCATTTACTGCCACAATCCGGTGGTAATCTCTAACCGCCTGACCGGCGCCTTCAAGCCCGACAGAGTGATTCCGTTCATGATCTCGGAGGACGACGCCCAGAACCGCTTTATGGAATTCTGCCGTAAAAAGTGGTTTCTGCCCAAGGACTTTCTGGCAAGAGCCGAGCTGGAAAAAATCCGGGGCGTTTACTATCCTTACTGGCTGGTGGATTCCCAAAAGGACGGCTGTATGTTTGCCACCGCTACCAAGGAACGCACGTGGGAATCCGGCGACGAGCGCTACACCGAAACCAAAACCTTCCGTGTCAAGAGAGCCGGTATGATCGACTTCCACGATTTTCCGTACCCCGCTCTCAGCGGCGAGCACAGCAAAGCCCTGAAATACGTGAATCCATACGACAGTAAGGACTTCAAGAACTTTACCATGGCATATCTGTCCGGTTTTCTGGCAGAAAAGCGGAACACCGAAAGAGCCGACGTGCAGACCGACGTGGACAATGAACTGAAGGGCTATGCCGAAAAAATCTACAAATCCACCGTCACCGGCTACGACTCTGTTCGTGTGGACAGCGTTGACGTCAAGACCCTTCAGGAAAAATGGAATTATGCCATGATGCCTGTGTGGATGATGAACTATCAGTATGAAGACAAGGACTACCTGTACGCCATGAACGGTCAGACAGGTAAAAACTACGGCGAACTGCCACTTGCCAAAGGAAAGCTTGCCGCTTTCGGCATTATCCTGTTCGTTCTCTTAACGCTGATCTGCGGGATTGGAGGGTATTTTCTGCTATGATGAAACAACATTTCTTCGCTAAAACAGCCGCCGTGCTGCTTTCGGCAGGTATTCTGGCATTCGGCGGTATGTCCGCTGCCGCTGCCGGAGCAGACGCCGTCATTGACGAGGTACCCGCCATCACTGCCGCTGCCCCTGCTGCCCCTGCTGCCCCTGCTGACTGCGGCGAAATACCCGCCGTTGCCGCCGCTCAGCCCGACAGCTTGTATGCCGCCGCTGACGACTATACCGTCATGCTGACGGATACCGATGACGACATCATCGCCGAAGCTCCGAAAAAAAGCAAAAACTGGGTCAAGATTATTCTGATTGCGCTGGCTGTCAGCCTCGTTATCACAGGAATTACAGTCTATATGATCTTCCGCCGCTACAAGTACAACGGTCAGACCGAACCGTATGAATTCAAGGAAAAGGCGCCTCTTGAGCTGAAGGAAAAAGAAGACGTCCTCATCGACGTCCGGGTCACCAGCGTTCATATCAACCGTGACAACAACTGATATGACAGGCTGACGGCTGACCATACCGTCTGAACAGTCTGCTTTGCGTCCGCTGTCTGATACAGCGCCCATTCATGCCGCTATCGCTGCTTGTCAGACCTTCCGCCCACGACATACCGCCAAGGCGCTCTGCCGTGCTTTCGGACAAGAGCGGACGGTGCAGCTATATTCAGCAGCATGACTATATTCAGCGGTGCGGCTATATTCAGCAGCATAACTGTATTCAGCGGTGCGGCTATATTCAGCGGCATGACTGTATTCAGCGGCATGATTGTATTCAGCGGTGCGACTGTATTCAGCAGCATGACTATATTCAGCGGTGCAGCTATATTCAGCGGCATGACTATATTCAGCGGCATGATTGTATTCAGCAGCATGACTGTATTCAGCGGTGTAGCTATATTCAGCGGCATGACTGTATTCAGCGGCATGACTATATTCAGCGGCATGATTGTATTCAGCAGCATGACTGTATTCAGCAGCATGACTATATTCAGCGGCATGACTGTATTCAGCGGTGCGGCTGTTCAGCGGCATGACTATATTCAGCGGCATGACTGTATTCAGCGGCATGACTGTATCCAGCGGCATGACTGTATTCAGCGGTGCAGCTATATTCAGCAGCATGACTATATTCAGCGGCATGACTATATTCAGCAGCATGACTGTATTCAGCGGCATGACTGTATTCAGCGGACAGCAAACAGCAAGCCAAAAACAACAAAGCACCGCAAAAAACAATCATCAACAGCGGAAAACCGCAAATCACAGCAAATCACAGCAAGTTACAGCAAGTTACAGCAAAAAACAAACAACATACCATAAAAGCATCATAACAAACAACATCAAAACCAAAAAAAATCAAATCAAAAATTGCGTCCGATATCTGGTACAATGATGACACAACTATCTTTGCTTATCATATCTCACACGCACATCATACCGGAGGTTTCCTTTTATGAAATTCGATGTTATGCCTGTGGCAACCGAAAAACAAATGAACGAAATTGAACAAATTGCGTCCGATATCTGGTACAATGATTACAAGAATATCTTTCCACCGGAGCAGATTGACTATATGCTGCAGAAATATCAGTCAAAAGCAGCCATGAAAAAACAAATGGCTGAGCATACGATCTATTATATGCTGTTCTCTGATAACTGCTTCGCCGGGTACGTCGCTTTTCAGGCGCACCACGACCATATCTTTATCAACCGCTTTTGTATCAAGCCCGAATTCCGGCGCAGAGGTCTTGCCAAAAGAACGATTCACGCCTTTGACAACATGGTCAGCGGTGCGGAATTCAGAAACATTAACAAGCTCAGGATCATGGTTGAACAGAATAACAATTCTGCCATTGCCGCTTATGAACATCTGGGCTTTCAGAAAACAAAAGAGGTCACAACCGCTCTGGGGAATCATTATTTCAGTCAGGACTATCTGATGGAACGAAAAATCCAACGAAAAAGCAGGGAAGATTTCTATGGGTAAAAAACTAAAGGCGTATATCCTTTCTTTACAAACCCTTTTATCCGACAATCAGCTCATCAAGGCGCCGGCAGCATTGCGGCAGGAGCTTCTGCATGAGATCGCCTTCTGGCAGCACGAACGGCTGATTCACCTGTTGGTGACGATTCTCTTTGCGCTGCTGACCATGGCGGTTTTCATTCTTCTGCTGTTTTATCACAGTTGGGGTGTGCTGGCTTTATTGCTCGCCCTGCTGGCGCTGCTGGTTCCCTATATCCGTCATTACTTTATTCTGGAAAACGGCGTGCAGACACTCTACTTTCTATATGAAGAGCTGCTCCGCCGCTATCCGCCGGAGAACTTTCCGACAGAATGCATTCCCGACCGCCCCGGCGTCGTGATCAAGCCGACCCTCACCGGTAAAACAGAATAAAACTGCTGACAGTTATCCTTTGCCTGATCTCGTGAGAGGTCAGGCTTTTTTGTCAGGGGGGCTTTTGCGTAAAAGCCCCCCCGACACCCCCGAAAACGTTGATGACGCATTCAGTGTTAATCTCACCTTCTGTTTGCTGTCAACGCTTTCTTTTCTTCCATCTTTTTTTGGACTTTTGCGAAAAAGTCCCCCCGACACCCCCGAAAACGTTGTTGACGCATTCAGTGTAATGCAAAACTTCTGTTTGCTGCCAACGCTTTCTTTTCTTCCATCTTTTTTTGGACTTTTGCGAAAAAGTCCCCCCCGACACCCCCGAAAACGTTGTTGACGCATTCAGTGTTAATCATACATTCTGTCTGCCAACATCACTTTCTTTTCTTCCATCTTCTATACAAGGTCTTTTGCGTAAAAGCCCCCCGAACACAAAGTAGGCACGGTGAAGTGAGTGCGTGAAATAAATCTGCGCTTTCAGAGAAAGGAGCCACAAGCAGCCCTTTAGGGGCTGCGACGGCGGAATGCGTAATTGGCAGCGACTGATCGTCGCTGCCCGTGCCGGACGCCTGCGGAACTGAAGTTGCGAATCAGTATGATGTGAGTGAGCGTCAGCGAACGTCAGCGGAATAGTCCTGTGCGGTCACGCACCCCGAAAACGTTGTTTGAAGACTCTTTGCGGCATTAATGCTCAATGCATATTGCAGGCACGGTGAAGTGAGTGCGTGAAATAAATCTGCGCTTTCAGAGAAAGCAGCCACAAGCAGCCCTTTAGGGGCTGTGACGGCGGTGTGCGTGATTGGCAGCGGCGGATTGCCGCTGCCCGTGCCGGACGCCTGCGGAATAGAAGTTGCAAATCCGCACGATGTAACAGCGGACTCGTCCTGTGCGGTCACGCACCCCGAAAACGTTGATGACGCATTCAGTGTTAATCTCACCTTCTGTTTGCTGTCAACGCTTTCTTTTCTTCCATTTTTTTGGCTTTTGCGAAAAAGTCCCACTGACACCCCCGAAAACGTTGTTTGAAGAATCTTTGCGGCATTAATACTCAATGCATATTGCAGGCACGGTGAAGTGAGTGCGTGAAATAAATCTGCGCTTTCAGAGAAAGCAGCCACAAGCAGCCCTTTAGGGGCTGCGACAGCGGAATGCGTGATTGGCAGCGGCGGATTGCCGCTGCCCGTGCCGGACGCCTGCGGAACTGAAGTTTGAATTTTTAAGAAGTGAGTGAGCGTTAGCGAACGTCAGCGGAATTGACAGCGGAGGCACTCCGCCGGTCACGCACCCCGAAAACGTTGATGACGCATTCAGTGTTAATCTCACCTTCTGTTTGCTGTCAACGCTTTCTTTTCTTTCATCTTTTTTTGGACTTTTACGAAAAAGTCCCCCGAACACAAAGTAGGCACGGTGAAGTGAGTGCGTGAAATAAATCTGCGCTTTCAGAGAAAGCAGCCACAAGCAGCCCTTTAGGGGCTGTGACGGCGGAATGCGTGATTGGCAGCGGCGGATTGTCGCTGCCCGTGCCGAACGCCTGCGGAATAGAATGAACAGATTTGTATAAAGTGAGTGAGCGACAGCGAACGACAGCGGACTCGTCCAGTGCGGTCACGCACCCCCAAGGGGACGCCCTCTCTTGCAGGGCGTCCCCTCTCAAAAAACAGTCCACTGGACTGTTTTTTGATTCACCCCTTGCCGTGCGCCTGTCGTTAGAGTGTTTCGCTGCCTGCGGGCAGCGAGTCAGTGGGGCTTTTGCGTAAAAGCCCCCCCGACACCCCCGAAAACGTTGATTGAAGGCTTTTGTGACATTAGCTCTCAATGTACAAAGTAGGCACGGTGAAGTGAGTGCGTGAAATAAATCTGCGCTTTCAGAGAAAGGAGCCACAAGCAGCCCTTTAGGGGCTGCGACGGCGGTGTGCGTGATTGGCAGCGACTGTTCGTCGCTGCCCGTGCCGGACGCCTGCGGAACTGAAGTTTGAATTTTTAAGAAGTGAGTGAGCGTTAGCGAACGTCAGCGGAATAGTCCAGTGCGGTCACGCACCGTCAGCGGAATAGAGAGCGGAGGCACTCCGCCGGTCACGCACTATTATAGTAATAGGATAGGATTTCTTTGTAGTCGGCGCCTTGCTTCGCCATCTCGTTGGCACCATATTGACTCATGCCGACTCCGTGACCATAACCTAAGACGGTGAAAATAATGCTCTCCTTCTCCTCCTTTACCGAAAAACAACTGCTCCTCAAATGAAAACACCGCCGCAGAGTCTCTCCTGAAAAACGACAGCCCCCTATCTCCGCAGACAAAATACTGCCGCCGTTCGCCGTTCTCCTTAACCTGCCGATACCGATCTCGCTGTCTGCCTTCTGTGAAAAATTGCTGTCTTCTTTGTGCAAAACCTCACAAAATTCCTTTTTGCTGACCACTACAACCGTTTTGTAATCCGGCGCCGTTTTGTCATAGGGACTGCTTACAGACTTCAGATACGGACTGTCAAACCCGAAAATGTCCTTTGCGTCTTCCGTCACTCCCGACGATATCGCAAAATATGCCACGTCCGCCGGTACTCCCTCGTCTGTGACAATGCATTCCCCCAAACAACTGTCTACCGCTGCGGCTACCGCTTTTTCACTCTTTTCATACAGCGTTCCCCATTTCTCACGGCGGTATTTTTCGTCCATGTAATACTCGTGCTTCGACAGATCCGCTTTGAAATCCGCTCCCTGCAGCTCTGTGTCCGGCGATTCCTTCTGCTTCTGCCGCCAATAACAAAAATGCGTATAACAGGCGACACACTGCGCTTTCAGCGCCTCTGCTTCGTATGTCGGCGGCATTTCATAGGCTACCGCTCCGATACAGAATTCTCTTTCGCTAATCGTTACGACCTTTCCGCAAGAGGTGTCAAGTATCTTGAAAACCCCTGTCGCCTTTGACTTCTCTTTATCGCCGCTGTTGTCGTCGCCTTGCTTCTGTTCCTGCTCGCCTGCACTGTTGCCGCCTTGCTTCTCCTGCTCAATGCCGCTGTCGGAAGCTCCGCTGTTCTGATGAACCTCCGTCCGGCTTTGCTGTGTTTCAGAAAAAACGAGGTCGGCTTCCGAATTGCCGCTGAATGCCAAAAACGGCAGTAATGCCATCAGCAAAAATCCTGCTACCCCATACAATACCGCTCTTTTCATCTCGCTCCTCCGTTTTCATCTTCTGTACTCATTCATATATCTCTATGTATATTCATTCGCCCGATCATTTAGACTACGTTTCGTTCGTGACAGGTCATTTGCCGATTTGCAGGGCAGAGATATTTATCAGATACTTTATGATTATTATAAGCCAAAAAGCTTATTGACAAGCGAAATCTATGATAATGCTGCACCTTATGTCAAGCGAGCTTTGTGCGAATACTTCTACGCTTATTCTGTCATGATGGAGTGTATGGAAGCTGCCGCAAAGGTTGCTCAGTTTACCGATGATGATGTAAAGGCACTTAACGAAACACAACAGATTCTGTATCATCAGATCGTATCCCTGCCGACAGAAATAGAAGGTGCAATGGCTCGTCAGACATTGGAAATGTTCGATATTCACAATGCAAACAGCCTTATTTCCCGTTATACTCAGTTTTTGTATAACACTGAATTCAGCCGCTATACATATATTAACAAGGGCAATACGATGAAAGCCGTTAAACAGGAAATCGGAACCTATCTGCCTGACCGTATTGCTGATACCGGTGAGGTAAAAGTAAAAGGCAAATTCGACGGCTCTGCCCCGGATGAGAAGTCTGCTCCTCAAATAGCCTATGATAACGCCACTACTACACTTCAGAACACGCTGGATAATCTGCCAACGGTATCTCTCGATTCAATCGGCGGAATGGGCACATATGTTCAGGAAAACTATCCCGATATAAAAACCGTCTGGAATTATTTGTCCGACAGAGGCTTCACTTATGAAGCATCGGCAGACACTAACACCAACATTCTGGTTGCCAGCGCTTCTGTGAAGGAGTGGGGCGAAGAGCCCAAGCACAAAGGCTATAACGGATATATTTATCATACAGAAAGTCTGTCACCGGAGGATACAAGCTTATACACTTTGACACACAGAAGTGAACGGGATCCCTATGCCGGCACAACCGTGATTACATACTCACATTACTATAAAGCTTTTACTCCTGACGCCATCAAAGCAAAGCCTGTAAAGCTGTTTTACCTTGCAACTGACACTCTGAAAAACAATACGCGCTTTTATTTTGAGGAAACACAGTCGGAAGACGGAAAAACCGATCGTTCATTTCATATAGACTGTATGTCAAGCGGCTCAGCAGGACCACAGAACTGGACGATCAAGTACAGAAAAACAGGCGAAACCGACTGGAATTACATCTATGTTCCCAGTGCTGAATTTGATGCTATAGAATATGCAGACTATGAATTTATGACGGTGACAACGGATAAAGCAGGTAATCATTCCGAGTCAATACTGTATAATTTCAATACCTATTGCCCTGAACAAAGACCTTATATCAACGCTGACGGTGAGTATATCGAAGGTAATATTGAGCATTATGCCGCCAACGGCAAGAACTATGCCGTAAACCCGGACGGCAGTGCGGGCGAAGAGTTAAGTGATATTTCCATTAGTGAGTTTGAGTTCAGGCTTCTTGAAGACGACACTTATATGATCACTTATTACACCGGCTCTTATGACTCGCTCGAAAAAAGTGAGCTGGTGATTCCGAAAAGCTACAAGGGCAAGAACATCACGATTGTCGGTGACGGTGAACATGTCTTTATGTCCAAAACTACCGGTACAGAAAAAGAATTCTTCCTTGTTTTGAATGAAAACATTTCCCTGATCAGCACAAACGCCTTTGCAGATACTCAGGTAGTATCGGTATATGGCGATACTTCAGGTCTGAAGAAAATCGGAGGAGATGCATTCGCCCGGGTTAACAAATACGGCGGAAGATTCCTGAGCATCAAACTGGATTATGAGGGTCATGTCAAGACACCCTATGCATTTGTCGGTATCAGTCTTTCTGCCACTCTCAAGCACGCAACAACGTTTGATGATAAATCAGAGCTTATCTGGAGTGTGTACTATACATTCTCTGACGAGCATTACTACGATACATCTCGCATTACATGGAACTGGGGCAGCAATTACAAGACTGCTTCTGCCACCGTAACCTGTATAGACGAAAGATGCAACCATACAGAAGATATCCCCGCAACGATCACTAAAGTGATAAACGGAAAAGAAACCGTTTATACTGCAACCGCTGTCATCAACGGTCAGACATTCACGAACTCTGTAACAGCAGACACTGTCTTTGCCAATATTTCCACCGTTTCTTCCAAGAAGATTGCAAAGGGTACGGCACTGACCGTTAACTGCGCTGCTGAAGGCGGCAGCGACGATATCCTCTATTCCGTATTCTACAAGAAGGCTTCTTCTTCCAAGTGGACGACCGTTCAGAGCAGCAGCAAAAACGCCACCGTTACCATCAAGCCTGCCGTAGCAACAGACTATCAGGTTCGTGTCAAGGCGATTGACAATACTTCGCCTGCCGACAACCGTGTGTCCGCTATCAAAACCTTTACCGTTAAGGTTTACAACGCTATGGAAAACACCAGCACCATCTCTGCCGAAACGATTAACAAGGGTGACAGCGTGACGGTCAACTGCTCTTCAAAAGGCGGTGTCGGCACAACACTTTACACCGTATCCGTTAAGAAGGCTTCTTCCAACAAATGGTCCGTTGCCAAGAGCAAGACCACAAAATCCGAGGTTGTCGTAACACCTGCCGTCGCAGGACAGTACAACATTCGTGTAGAGGCTGTTGACAAGGGCGTTGCCGTTGCTGACCGTGTTCCTTCCGTTAAGGAATTCACCGTCAACGTAGCCGCTCCGCTGAAAAATACCTCTTCTCTCTCCAAGAACGTCATCGTGAAGGGCAGCACCATTACCGTTAACTGCGCTTCTACAGGCGGCGCCGGCAAAAAGGTATACTCTGTCTTCTTCAAAAAGGCAAACTCCGATAAATGGTCTTTGGTACAGGCTTCTTCCGAGAATACCGCTGTAGAGATTACTCCTGCTTCCGTTGCCGCTTATGTCATTCGTGTCAAGGCAACCGACGAAAAGGGCGTTGTTGATTCTAAAGAACTGGCGCTGACCGTTAACGGTCCGCTGACCAACAACTCCGTCATTTCTTCCGACACCATCAAGCTGGGCAAAACCGTGCAGGTAAACGCCATTGCAGTAGGCGGCGTAGGAGAATATGCTTATCACATCGCTTACAAAAAGCAGATTTCCAACACATGGTCAAGAATTGACAATCTTGTAGCTGATGCAGCAGTTGAGATCAAGCCTGTTGCCGCAACAACTTACGATATCCGTGTTGAGATTACCGACGCAGACGAAACCTCTGTTGTCAAATACTTCACCGTAACCGTCAAAAAGTAATCCGACAGCATGACACAAAGAACGCAACATAAAAAGCGTTACACAATGAACTGAGGCAGCCGATCATTCGGCTGCCTTTGTTTGTATGTAATCGGAATTGTCCGGTGCAGTCATGTCAGTGGGGCTTTTGCGAAAAAGCCCCCCGACACCCCCGAAAACGTTGTTGACGCATTCAGTAAAATGCAAATCTTTTGTTTGCATTCAATACTTTCTTTTCTTTCATCTTTTTTTGGACTTTTGCGAAAAAGTCCCCCCGACACCCCCGAAAACGTTGTTGACGCATTCCGTGTGAAGCTCACGTTCTTTCTGCTGTCCATACTTTCTTTTCTTTCATCTTTTTTTGGACTTTTGCGAAAAAGTCCCCCCGACACCCCCGAAAACGTTGTTGACGCATTCCGTGTGAAGCTCACGTTCTTTCTGCTGTCCATACTTTCTTTTCTTTCATCTTTTTTTGGACTTTTGCGAAAAAGTCCCCCCGAACACAAAGTAGGCACGGTGAAGTGATTGCGTGAAATGAATCTTCGATTTCAGAGAAAGCAGCCACAAGCAAGCCGTCAGGCTTGTGACGGCGGTGTGCGTGAATAGCAGCGGCGGATTGCCGCTGCCCGTGCCGAATGCCTGCGGAATAGAAGTTGCAAATCTGCATTAAGTAACAGCGGACTCGTCCAGTGCGGTCACGCACAAACAGCCACAAGCAGCCCTTTAGGGACTGTGACGGCGGAATGCGTGAATAGCAGCGGCGGATTGCCGCTGCCCGTGCCGGACGCCTGCGGAATAGAATGAACAGATTTGTATAAAGTGAGTGAGCGTCAGCGAACGTCAGCGGAATAGTCCAGTGCGGTCACGCACCGTCAGCGGAGGCACTCCGCCAAGGGGACGCCCTCTCTTGCAGGGCGTCCCCTCTCAAAAAACAGTCCACCGGACTGTTTTTTGATTCACCCCTTGCCGTGCGCCTGTCGTTGGAGTGTTTCGCTACCTGCGGGCAGCGAGTCAGGGGGGCTTTTGCGTAAAAGCCCCCCCGACACCCCCGAAAACGTTGATTGAAGAATCTTTGTAACATTATACACAGTAGGCACGGTGAAGTGGGTGCGTGAATTGAATATGCGATTTCAGAGGAAACAGCCACAAGCAGCCCTTTAGGGGCTGCGACGGCGGAATGCGAAAAAGGCAGCGACTGATCGTCGCTGCCCGTGCCGGATGCCTGCGGAATAGAAGAAACAAATTACCAATAAGTGAGTGAGCGTTAGCGAACGTCAGCGGAATAGTCCTGTGCGGTCACGCACCCCGAAAACGTTGTTTGAAGACTCTTTGCGGCATTAATGCTCAATGCATATTGTAGGCACGGTGAAGTGAGTGCGTGAAATGAATCTTCGATTTCAGAGGAAACAGCCACAAGCAAGCCGTCAGGCTTGTGACGGCGGTGTGCGTGAATAGCAGCGACTGATCGTCGCTGCCCGTGCCGAATGCCTGCGGAATAGAATGAACAGATTTGTATAAAGTGAGTGAGCGTCAGCGAACGACAGCGGAATTGTCCAGTGCGGTCACGCACAAAAGCGGAGATGCTTGGTTGGCATCTCCGCTTTGTTATAGATGAAGGTTATTTGATTGATCTTGCATTACTTTCTTCTCGCTCTTGCTGCTGCAGCTTTCTTCTTTCTCTTTAACTCGACAATGAAGATGATGGCAAACAACAACGCAACACCTAAAACAGATGCAAGCGCAATCATTGTTCTGGTAAATTCGCTCTTCTCTGTGTTGTTCAGAACGATCTCGGCAGACTTCACATCTGCTACACCTGCCAGCGCATTGTCAGAAATGGTCGCTGTTTTCAGGATAAGCTGCTCGCCTACATGTGTGCTTTCTCTCTGCGCCTCTGTCTTGATGGCTTCCTGTGTTGCTTCGTCAGCAGCACCTGTTACTTCAAGACCGTTTTCCTTCTGGAAGCTCTCAACAGCCGATACAACAGCCTTGCTGTAGGTTCCGGAGGTTTTGCCGTCATAGTATTTGAGTGACGCCAGTCTGGACTGGAGCTGCGCTACGTCCTCTCCGGAGAATCCGTAACGAAGTGTGTTGTAGTCTTCTGCCGGTGCCGCTTCGTCAGAATACAGAACTTCAAGCTGCTCTGCTGTCAGCAGATCCGCTTCTTCCAGTCCTGCGGCTTTCTGATAGCTGTGGACGGCTGCCAGTGTATCATCATCAAACTTTTCACTGATAACGCCGGAAAGATATCTCAGCTCCATCAGACGCTTCTGCATTTTTGTAACAATGGCGCCGCTCTGACCAAACATAACACTGCCTGCGTTCGGGTTTGTCTTTGCTTCACTGCTGAAAATACGAAGCTGTGTTTCGGGATCGGCATTGCCGGTTGCTTCAAGGTCGTTGTTCGTCTGGAACTGCTTGACAGCGCTGGCTGTCATGTCACCGTAGTAGCCTGTAATATCGTCATAGTAATACTGCAGCTCGGCAAGTCTTTCCTGCAGGGCTGTTACCGGTACAGACGCTCCGTCATCAAAGGAGCCTGTGCTTAACAGATTAAAGTCGGATACTGCTTTTGCGGATTTGAGAACTTTGTATGTAAGTGCGTTGACAATTCCGGTAACTTCCAACTCGTTCTTGCTCTGGAAACGCATGACAGCGTTGACAGTGTCTTCACCGTAATAGCCTGTTGCCTTGCTTGTCAGATAGCCCAGCTCGTAAAGTCTTGTCTGAATAGAAGTTACAGTCTTGCTTTCGTCATCGTCTTCATAGTCATATTCGGCAATTACTACGTTATCCTTTTTCTTCTGTTCTTCTTCAGCCTTTCTCTTGGCTTCCTCTTCTGCCTTTTTCTTAGCTTCTTCCTCCGCCTTCTTCTTTGCTTCGGCTTCTGCCTTCTTTCTGGCTTCTTCTTCCGCCTTCTTCTTAGCTTCCTCTTCCTGTCTTCTTGCTTCCTCTTCTATTCTGCGCTGTTCCTCTTCCTGCTGTCTTCTTTCTTCCTCAAGACGTTGCTGCTCTTCATAGTAGCTGTCGTCATCGTCATCATCTTCATAGTAATTATCATCATCGTCGTCATCGTCATAGTAGTTGCCGCCGCCTGATGATGCAGAAGAATAGTCGGTTGCCTGATAAGCGTCTGACGGAGGTGCTATGTTGGAAACGCCTGCGCCGTCAAAGTAGTAAGTAACACCGTCCAGTGTTCTGGAGGTATTGGTCAGGTACTGACCGTTTTCATAGTAGAAGGAGTCGCCGTCCAGGAGCACCCAGCCCTGATAGGGATAAGACACGCCTGCAACCTTGAACCATTCTACCCAGTTTCTGCTGTATACGTTCTGATAGCAAACGCCTGAATATTCGTCTCTCGCATCGACTGCCATACCTGAGCCGATGTATACGCCTACGTGACCGGGTGTGTGAAGACCCAGACCGTGGATATTCGGAACGCCGTTGCTTACATAACCCCATTCGCTTGAGGAAGCCAGCATATCCGTACGGATACCGCCGACGCCGTAATAGGTAGCGATAAGTCCGGAGCAGTCTACCGTACCGTAAGAGGTGCCGCCCCAAACATAGCTCCAGCCCTCTCTGTAAGCTCTGAGAGCGTGAGCGGAAAGTCCTACGTTAGTGGCACTGTCAGCCCGGGCAACAGGTGCGCCTGTCAGCAGCATACACACTGCAATCAGAGCCGTCAGCACCAGTGCTATAGATTTTTTGATCAGCTTCTTTGTCATTCCGTAAAAACCCCTTTCAAAAACCTGTTGTCAGTGATCATCGTCTTTCGCTGATAATCTTCGGATACATCGTTTTTTGATATAATAAATTACAAAGGAAAAATGTCGATAACAATTTGTTACTGAAACATCGCAATTTGTTTCAAATCTGTAATTATTTTCTATATAATACCATCGTTCCGCCAAAAAATCAAGTCTTTTTCTTGTATATCATGAATTAAAGAGCAACTTCGTCAATTTGCACAAAAGCTTCGACGCATTCGCCTGAGGTTCTACTTTTACGGAACTACTATACATATAATTAATAATTGCACATCAGTCTGAAATGTGGTATTATTAGTAAAGCTGTGTGTTACAGTGACTTTTGATGGGGTTTTTGAGGCGCTGCGCCGTCGGTTTTCGGCAACGGGCAAGCGCCCTGCCCTACATTAAATAAGGAGCTGCGCTCCAACAAGCTCGCTTGATCAGAGCAAGCGACGCCATCAACAGACATCGACGTTTGTTATATATTGTGATTAAGGGGTTGGTCATATGCCAAAAAAACGAATTGCCGTCATTTTCGGCGGAAAATCCTCTGAACATGAAGTTTCGAGAGTGTCTGCCTCGTACGTTATCAGCGTGATTCCCCGTGAGGAATATGAAGTGGTCACTATCGGCATTACCAAAGAGGGACGCTGGCTTCTTTACAGCGGAAACAACCTTTCCGCCATCGCTGACGGAAGCTGGGAAAAGGATCCGGACAACGTGCTTGCCTTCATCGCTCCGGCGCCTTCTGTTTCCGGCATTGTCGTCATCAGACCCCAAGGCACCGAAATCATTCCGCTGGACGTTATCTTTCCTGTGCTTCACGGTAAAAACGGCGAGGACGGCACCATTCAGGGGCTGTTTGAAATGTCCGGCATACCGTACGTCGGCTGTACCGTGCTTGCCTCTGCCGCCTGTATGGACAAGGCCGTTACCAATATCCTTCTGGAAAATTTCGGCATTCCGCAGGCTGATTATACATGGTTTTATTCGTATGAATACCGTCAGAATCCCGAAACGGTTGTGGGCTGGATCGAAAAAGCCCTGCCGCAGTATCCTGTCTTTGTCAAGCCTGCCAACGCCGGCTCCTCTGTGGGCGTCAGCAAGGCGCATGACCGTCAGGAGCTGCTGAAGGCGATTGAAATCGCTGTCAAAGAGGACAGCAAAATCGTGGTTGAGGAATGTATCGTCGGTTACGAGGTGGAATGCGCTGTTTTGGGCAATCACGAGCCCTTCGCTTCCGTTCCCGGTCAGATCGCTCCTGCCGCCGAATTTTATGATTATGACGCAAAATACAACAATGCCGCTTCCGAATTGTTTATCCCGGCGAAGATTTCGCCCGAGCTTGCCGACAAGGTCAGACAGCTTGCTGTGAAAGCCTATCGTCTGATCGGCTGCAGCGGTCTTTCAAGAGTGGATTTCTTCGTCACAGAGGACGGCAAGGTTCTGCTGAACGAGATTAACACCCTGCCCGGCTTCACGTCCATCAGTATGTATCCCAAGCTGATGGCTGCCTGCGGCATTGACGGGCCGGAGCTGATGAGAAAACTGATTAATTCTGCATTTGAAAGGATCGAGAATGATGTCTGAAAATGCTGTCGGCATTTTTGATTCAGGTCTTGGCGGACTGACTGCCGTTAAAGAGCTGATCAAGGTGCTTCCCTGCGAAAATATCATTTACTTCGGCGATACCGCCCGTGTTCCCTACGGCAACAGAAGCAAGAACACGATTACAAAATATGCCCGTCAGGACGCCTATTTTCTGCTGTCACGGGGTGTCAAGATGATTATCGCCGCCTGCGGCACTGTCAGCTCCGTGGCTGTCGGGCTGAAGGACGAGCTGCCTGTTCCTTTCACCGGCGTTGTCAATCCGACTGCCGCAGCCGCTGTACGGGCAACCCGCAACGGCAGAATCGGTGTGATCGGAACCTCTGCTACCGTCAACAGCAATTCTTACAAAAACGAGATTCTGCGGCTGAATGCTGATCTGACCGTTTTCCAGCAGGATTGTCCGCTGTTTGTTTCGCTGGTGGAGAACAGCTTCATCTCCCCTGAGGACGACATTGTTCGTCTGGTGGTAGAGCGGTATCTTCAGCGGCTGAAAGAGCAGAACATTGACACGTTGATTTTAGGCTGCACGCATTTTCCCATTATTGCGCAAGCCATTTCAAACTATCTCGGTTCCGGCGTGACGCTCATTGATTCCGGCAAGGAAACGGCTCTTTATGCTGCGTCGTTACTCTCGGAGCAGAAGCTGCTGAACACTTCCGGACAGGCAGGCTCCTGTCGTTACTATGTCAGCGACACGGTTGAAGATTTCCGCCGTGTTGCCGAAATCTTCCTTGGCAAGACGGTAGGCGACGAGGTGTCGCACATCAATCTTGAGCACGCTAATCTGTAAGCTTCAAATAAACTTCCAAAGCATACAGCGGAGTGCCTCCGGTGCGTGACCGCACAGGACTATTCCGCTGTTACTTAATGCGGATTTGCAACTTCTATTCCGCAGCAATCAGGTACTGCACCGCCGCTGCCAATCACGCACACCGCCGTCACAGCCCCTAAAGGGCTGCTTGTGGCTGCTTGTGCGTGACCGCACAGGACTATTCCGCAGTTACTTAATGCGGATTTGTCACTTCAATTCCGCTGCCAGTAAGACATTCCGCTGTCACAAGCCTGACGGCTTGCTTATGGCTGCTTTCTCTGAAATCGCACATTCATTTCACGCACTCACTTCACCGTGCCTACAATATGCATTGAGCATTAATGCCACAAAGAGTCTTTTCATCAACGTTTTCGGGGGTGTCGGGGGGGCTTTTACGCAAAAGCCCCACTGACTCGCTGCCCGCAGGCAGCGAAACACTCCAACAACAGGCGCACGGCAAGGGGTGAATCAAAAAACAGAATTGATTATATAGAGTTTTTACCATTGGCGTTTCAATCTACTGAAAACAGAAGGAGTCTTTATGGAAGAAAATTTTATTCTGTCCGTTACCGGCAAACAAACCGTGGAGGATCATTCCGATAAAATCGAACTCAAAACCTCCGCTTCCTACGTTACCAGAAACGGCAGCAGGTATATTACATACAAAGAATACGATTCTCAGAATCCTGAGAAAAAATACCGCACCACCGTTAAAATAGATCCCGATCAGACCGTTACCGTGATGAAGGGCGGTACCGAAAGCCATCACATGATTCTTGAAAAAGGCGTTCGCCATAAGTGTGAATACGTCACCGGCTTTGGCATTATCTCTTTGGGAATCTATACCCAAAACGTCGATATCAATCTCGATGACCACGGCGGTACGCTTGCCGTTACCTATACCATTGATATTGATTCTCAACTGGCAAGCGTCAACGAGCTGTATCTGAAATTAGAGGAGGTTTCTAACCATGTCAACAGCTAATCAAACCCTTATTCAGCTGAAAGCTGCTATTATCAGCGCCGTTCAAAAGGCTCAGTCCGCCGGTACGCTTCCGGAAGCTCCTATGCCTGATTTCGTCATCGAGGTGCCTGCCGACCGCTCTCACGGCGATCTCGCCGCTAACGCCGCTATGGTGTCCGCAAGGGCTTTTCACAGCGCTCCCCGTAAAATTGCCGAAGCGATTCTGCAGCAGCTCGATCTGTCCGGTACGCACCTGTGCCGGTGTGAAATTGCGGGTCCCGGCTTTATGAACTTTTTCTATGACGAATCTTTTTATTCCTCCGTTATCCGTGAGATTCTCTCCGAAGGTTCTCACTACGGTCATTCCGACTTCGGTCAGGGCAAAAAAGTGCTGGTAGAGTTTGTTTCTGCCAACCCCACCGGACCCATGCACGTAGGCAACGCAAGAGGCGGCGCTCTGGGCGATACGCTGTCTTCCGTTCTGTCCGCAGCAGGTTATCAGGTCGCCAGAGAATTCTATATCAACGACGCCGGTAATCAGATTGAAAAATTCGCCACCTCTCTGGAAGTGCGCTATTTGCAGAAGTACCGTCAGAACGTCGAAATGCCGGAGGACGCTTATCACGGTCAGGATATTATCGACCACGCCGAAAAATTCGCAGAGCTTTACGGCGACAGATACGTTGACGTTCCTGCGGAGCAAAGAAGAAAAATGCTGGTAGAATATGCTCTTCCCCTCAATATTCAGGGTCTGGAGAGAGATTTGCTGAAATACCGTATCAAATATGACCGCTGGTTCCGTGAAAGTACCCTGCACAACAGCGGCGCCGTTGCCGATATTATTCGTCAGCTCACCGAAAAGGGACATACCTATGAGCAGGACGGCGCTGTCTGGTTCAGGGCTTCCGACTTCGGCGCAGACAAAGACTTCGTGCTGGTTCGCTCCAACGGTCTGCCCACTTACGTCGTTCCGGACATCGCCTATCACTATGACAAGCTCGTCACCAGACATTTCGATATCGCCATTGACGTTCTCGGCGCCGATCACCACGGCTATGTTCCCCGGCTGAAAGCTGCCCTCACCGCTCTGGGCGTTGACGCTTCCCGTCTTGACGTTGTCCTGATGCAGATGGTCTTCCTCGTAAAAGACGGCGAAAGAGTCAAGCTCTCCAAGCGCAGCGGCAAAGCCATTACGCTGGTTACGCTGCTGGACGAGATTCCGATTGACGCCGCAAGGTTCTTCTTCAACCTCAGAGAAGCCAACAGCCCCTTTGAATTTGATCTGGATCTTGCCATTGAAAAATCCTCTCAGAATCCTGTTTATTATGTGCAGTACGCTCACGCAAGAATCTGCAATATCCTCAAAACGCTCGCCGCAGAAGGCATTACTCCTGCAGAATGTACTGACGATCAGCTTGCTTTGCTGAAGGCGCCGGAAGAAATCGAGCTGATTCACAAGCTTTCCGCTCTCACCGACGAGATCATCGCCGCCGCCAAGGATTACGATCCTTCCCGTGTGACCCGTTATGTATATGAGGTAGCTACCCTCTTCCACAAGTTCTATAACGCCTGCCGTGTCAAAAACGACGACCCGTCTCTGACACAGGCACGCTTGTCCCTGTGTCTTGCCGTAAGAACCGTTATTGCCAACGTGCTGTCGATTCTGAATATCACGGCTCCCGAATCTATGTAATGGTACAAAAGCTGCCGGACGCCTGCCCTCTTTCCCTGCTTCGGGGGACGTATGCAGGTGCTCCGGTTTTTCCTGTGCGTGACCGGCGGAGTGCCTCCGCTCTCTATTCCGCTGACGTTCGCTGTCGCTCACTCACTTATTGGTAATTTGTTTCTTCTATTCCGCAGCCAACCGGCACGGGCAGCGGCAATCCGCCGCTGCTATTCACGCACACCGCCGTCACAGCCCCTAAAGGGCTGCTTGTGGCTGTTTCCTCTGAAATCGAAGATTCATTTCACGCACTTACTTCACCGTGCCTACAATATGCATTGAGCATTAATGCCGCAAAGATTCTTCAAACAACGTTTTCGGGGTGCGTGACCGCACAGGACTATTCCGCTGATGTTCGCTAACGCTCACTCACATCATACTGATTCGCAACTTCAGTTCCGCAGGCATTCGGGTGCGTGACCGCACTGGACTATTCCGCTGACGTTCGCTGTCGCTCACTCACTTATTGGTAATTTGTTTCTTCTATTCCGCAGGCATTCGGCACGGGCAGCGGCAATCCGCCGCTGCTATTCACGCATTCCGCCGTCACAGCCCCTAAAGGGCTGCTTGTGGCTGTTTCCTCTGAAATCGAAGATTCATTTCACGCACTTACTTCACCGTGCCTACAATATGCATTGAGCATTAATGCCGCAAAGATTCTTCAAACAACGCTTTCAGAGTGCTTTTATGGTGCTTTCAGAGCGCTTTCAGGGTGCTTTCAGAGCGCTTTTATGGTGCTTTCAGAGTGCTTTTATGGCGCTTTCAGAGCGCTTTCAGGGCGCTTTTTGCTGTCCTTTATTATCTTTGACAAGGAGTTTTTCAAAAATGATTTTTCCGTTTGCACTTCCCATGATTACAGACGGCTTCGGCTCTTGTGACGAGCTGACAGGACACGATCCTGACGCTGTCTGCAGCGAGAATGTAATCGAAAATAATCCCCGTCTGCTGCTCCGCAAAAAGCAGCAGGCAGTTGCCGACGGCGTGACAGCGCTGCTCTCGCCGACAGGCGGCATTATGCACGAACGGCTTGAAGATTTCGGTCTGGACGACGATGACTTCAGCAGCCTGAACGATAACCTGACCGAGCTGGTGCTGTCCTGCGCCGGCAGTCTGCCTGTGGGCGGCGTTGTCCATGAAAATATCCGCATTCACGAGGAATACGGAAAGACCGTCTTTGAGAGCGCCTATTTTGACCATCTGGAGCGCATGACCGCCCTGAAAGATGCCGGCGTTTCTTTTATCCTGCTGGAATACTTTGACAAGCTGTGGGATATGCGTGCCGCTGTCTTAGCAGCCAACAGCATTGATATGCCTGTCTTTGTGCTGCTTCGGGTTGACGACGAGGGCAAAACCAACAGTGACACTGACTACATTGCGGCTCTGATTACGCTGCAGGCCCTCGGAGCGGCTGCCTTTGGCATTGAATGCACCGATTCTGCCGAAGTTCTTGCCGTTTTGTTAAAAAAAGCCTTGCCCCATGCAGAAATCCCCCTGATTGCCGCCGCTGATTTTTCAGGCTACTCCACCGAACAGCTTTCTCACATCTCCGAACACGGAGCTTCCATTTTTATCGACTGTTCCGAAACCCTCGATCCGGACAAGCTCACTTTTTTGAAATCTCTTTCCGTTCCCTTCGACCCTTTCTCCGAAAAGGACAGCTATGCCGCCGCAGGATATCGTGAAGCCTTTTTTCTGCCGGAAGACCTGAATCTTTCCGAGCCTGTCCGTTTTGGCTACGACATGGCTGATGAGCTGATTGATCTGGACGATTCTCCCGCCAACGCCATTTACTGCATTCTCGACTCTACCGACGATGCCGCCAGCATTGCCGACAACGCCGATATGTCTTATCTTCCCTTTGTCGTGCATACCGACGACCCCACCACTCTCGAAGCCGCCCTTCGTTACTATCAGGGGCGTCTGATTGTCGATTCCCGTTGTGACATCGACCGTTCCACTCTCCTCTCCCTCTCACAAAAATACGGCGCCATCCTTTACTAAAATCAGGGCTTTGCCCCAAACCCCACAGGGGGCTCCTCGCCCCCTGGACCCCTCGGCAGGGAACCAGTTCCCTGCACCCGTCGTCTGCAGCTATTATTAAAAATTGCAGGCACGGTGAAGTGGGTGCGTAAATTGAATATGCGATTTCAGAGGAAAAAGCCACAAGCAAGCCGTCAGGCTTGCGACGGTTCAGCACCTGATTGCAGCGGAATAGAAGTTGCAGATTTGAATTAAGTAACAGCGGAATTGTCCTGTGCGGTCACGCACAAACAGCCACAAGCAAGCCGTCAGGCTTGTGACGGCGGTGTGCGTGATTGGCAGCGGCAGATTGCCGCTGCCCGTGCCGGTTGGCTGCGGAACTGAGGTGACAAATTTGTTTTAAGTGAGTGAGCGTTAGCGAACGTCAGCGGAATAGAGAGCGGAGGCACTCCGCCGGCGCACAGGAAAAACCAACGCAGAATGCTTGCCAAAGCAGCAGCTTTGGTGATATAATGGTATTGCATTTGGAAAACCGCTGTTTGCGGCATTTTCACTTTATTCAAGGAAGGTTACTGCTTATGTTAAAAAACAAGCCCTTTTTAATTGCCGCCATTGTTTTCGGCACTCTCGGTATTTTAGTGCTTATTCTGACGGCCATCTCTTTTTTCGAAGGTGACAACCTGATTTCCGGCGCTATCGGCTCTCTGCTGGGGCTGGACAAAGAATCCTTCAAGGACGCCACCATGGCTCAGATCGCTGTTGTGTTCTTTATTCCTACCTTTATTTTCGCTTTTCGTGCTTTGACAGACATCGACGACGCTGCCGAAAAAGCGAAAAAACAGCTTGAAGAATCGGTTCCTCTCAGCAATGCCGCAGTCATTCCCATGGAAACCGCTGCTATTCAGGAAGCTGACCCCACTCAGACAGACAATTAACAAAACGGAGGTTTTTTGATCATGACGATTCCGCAGGATCCTTTTATTCTCTATTCCTACCTTAACACACAGCTCAGGGATCATTATTCCTCTCTTGAGGAATTTTGCAAGGCAAAGGGCTGTAACAGTCAGGAGCTTTGTCAAAAGCTCTCGGAAGCCGGATTCAAATATTCCCCGGAAACAAACCGTTTCGGATAAGATAATATGCTTTCACTCAGCGGTACGCAGCATTCACTCACTGCTCTTTCCGCTTATCATTTATCAGGCGGCTTGAAGCGTTCACTCACTGCTCTTTCCGCTTATCATTTATCAGGCGGCTTGAAGCGTTCACTCACTGCTCTTTCCGCTTATCACTTATCAGGCGGCTTGAAGCGTTCACTCACTGCTCTTTCCGCTTATCACTTATCAGGCGGCTTGAAGCGTTCACTCACTGCTCTTTCCGCTTATCATTTATCAGGCGGCTTGAAGCATTCACTCACTGCTCTTTCCGCACATCACTTATCAGGCGGCATGAAGCGTTCACTCACTGCTCTTTCCGCTTATCATTTATCAGACAGAAAAAAAGGAGAGAAAAAATCATGGATTACAGAAAAGAATCACTGAAAAAGCATTACGAATGGCAGGGCAAGATTGAGGTAATTTCAAGAGCGCCGATCACCAATTCCGAGGAGCTGTCTCTTGCCTACACCCCCGGCGTTGCAGAGCCTTGTCTGGAGATCAACAAGGATTATGAAAAGTCCTTTGTTCTCACAAGAAGAAACAATCTGGTAGCTGTTGTAACCGACGGAACGGCTGTTCTCGGTCTGGGTGATATCGGTCCCGAAGCCGGAATGCCTGTTATGGAGGGCAAGTGTGCGCTCTTCAAGGAATTTGGCGGTGTAGATGCTTTCCCGATCTGTGTCCGCTCCAAAGACGTAGACGAAATCGTCAGAACCGTTTATCTCATTTCCGGCAGCTTCGGCGGCATCAACTTAGAGGATATTGCCGCTCCCAGATGCTTCGAAATCGAGAGAAAACTCAAAGAGCTGTGCGACATTCCTGTTTTCCATGACGACCAGCACGGCACGGCTGTTGTAGTGGCTGCCGCCCTGATCAATGCGCTCAAAATCGTCAAAAAGAACATTGCGGATATTAAAGTTGTCATCAACGGCGCCGGTTCCGCAGGCATTGCCATTGCCAAGCACATTATGAACCTTGGCGTTAAAAATCTTGTTTTGTGCGACAGTGTCGGTATCATCTGCGAAGGTGACGCCCGTCTGAACAGTGAAAAAGCCGCTATGGCTGCTATCACAAACCGTGAGCATTTAACAGGCACTCTTGCCGACGCTATGAAGGGTACCGACGTCTTCATCGGTGTTTCCGCTCCCGGCATTGTCAGCGAAGAGATGGTCGCTTCCATGAACCCTGACGCTATTGTACTGGCGATGTCCAATCCCACACCCGAAATCATGCCCGACCTTGCCAAAAAAGCCGGCGCAAGAATCATCGGTACCGGCCGTTCGGATTTCCCCAACCAGATCAACAATGTTCTGTGCTTCCCCGGCATTTTCCGTGGCGCTCTGGACTGCCGTGCAAAAGAGATCAACGAAGACATGAAGCTTGCCGCTTCTTATGCGATTGCTTCCTTAGTCAGCGACGAAGACCTCAACGAAGACTATATTCTTCCCTTCGCCTTTGACAAGCGTATCGGTTCTACCGTTGCACAAGCCGTTATGGATGCCGCCAGAAAAAGCGGCGCAGCTCGTGCGTGAGTGCGTGAGTGCGTGACCGGCGGAGTGCCTCCGCTCTCTAGTCCGCCCTCGTTCGCTTTCGCTCACTCACTTAAAACTAATTTTGCCACCTCATTTCCGCAGGCGTCCGGCACGGGCAGCGACGATCAGTCGCTGCCTTTTTCGCATTCCGCCGTCGCAGCCCACAAGGGCTGCTTGTGGCTGTTTTCTCAGAAAGCGCAGGTTCATTTCACGCACTCACTTCACCGTGCCTACGATATGCATTGAGCATTAATGCCGCAAAAGCCTTCAATCAACGTTTTCGGGGTGCATGACCGCACTGGACTATTCCGCCCTCGTTCGCTTTCGCTCACTCACTTTGTACAAATTCGCAACTTCAGTTCCGCAGGCGTCCGGCACGGGCAGCGGCAATCCGCCGCTGCCTTTTTCGCATTCCGCCGTCGCAAGCCTGACGGCTTGCTTGTGGCTGTTTCCTCTGAAATCGAAGATTCATTTCACGCACCCACTTCACCGTGCCTACAATATGCATTGAGCATTAATGCCGCAAAAGCCTTCAATCAACGTTTTCGGGGTGCGTGACCGCACAGGACGAATCCGCTGTCACTTAATGCGGATTTGCAACTTCTATTCCGCAGCAATCGGGTGCTGCACCGCCGCTGCTATTTTCGCATTCCGCCGTCGCAAGCCTGACGGCTTGCTTGTGGCTGTTTTTCAGAAAGCGCAGGTTCATTTCACGCACCTGTTTAACCGTGCCTGCTATCGTATATTGAGTGTTAATGTTACAAAGAATCTTTCATCAATGTTTTTGGGGGTGTCATGGCAAAATCTTGACAAAAATTTGTAAAAAGTTGTTAAAACTTGCCCCGATTCGCAAATCTCATCTGTTATTATCATATAGAAGTCAGGAAAAGCTTTTCAAAAAGAGATTCTTTACGATTTGTGCCGGCAAACAATCAGAAAGCATTCCTGATGCTTCGATTCTCCCAACGGAAATCAATGCCAAGATACCGACTGATGCGGACGACTCTGCTCCGTATGCTGAGCGTGGTTTGTTCATACATCAAGCCGGCGGTTGCAGGAAAGAAGTGCGAGGGAGTCCGGCGGACACCTCTGCCGCAGGCTGAAGCACCCGCCGGGTCGACAGGCAACACAGGGACATAACCTTTTTCCCGCCGGAAAAGGGTTTGCCCCATGTGACTGCCCGGCAAAAATGATTTCCATGTATTCTCTCTAACGGAAATTGACAAGAAAGGAAGATTCCGCTATAATAAATGTCGGAGTGAGATAAACAGCTGCGGATGCAGTGCCGAAAGGCCGCACCCGAGGAAAGTCCGGGCTCCACAGGGCAAGGATAACGGCTAACGGCCGCCGGGGGTGACCCCAGGGAAAGTGCAACAGAGATATACCGCCTGCATTTTTTTGCAGGTAAGGGTGGAAAGGCGAGGTAAGAGCTCACCGGCACACAGGAGACTGTGTGGCCCTGTAAACCCTATCCGGAGCAACACCGCAATAAAGCATTAACATCTGCCCGATGGCTTTGATCAGGTGGCACTGAGCAGCGGCGGCAACGCCCTGCCAAGATAGATGGCTGTTCACGACAGAACCCGGCTTATCGTCTCACTCCGCTTTTATGATTGTTTGTCTGCTTTTGGCAGACTTTTGATAAATCAGCGGATTTCTGATCGTACATCGGACTTTTGATAGTACAACAGATAGTTGATAGTACAACAGATATTTGATAGTACAACAGATAGTTGAACAGCAGCGTTTCTTCCTTCCTGACACTCACCTTTCATTTAACACCGATCTTTTTCCGTTATGCGGCAGTGTTTTTTAACCTGCATGGTGAATATTACCGAATGTTTGGGTGAATTGTATTAGCCGTTTTGTCTTCAGCCTGACGGCTGTGGGGTTAAAACAATATCATTAAAAAAGGAGAAACGTATGATGTCAATCAAATCAACACTATTCAGACGAATTTTGTGCGCCTCGCTATGCACCATCATGACAGTTCCTGTAATGGGCGCTTCGCTGAGCGTATCAGCAGCAACAGCCGGACAGACTGTCCTTTCCGCAGAAACCGACACGGAAACACCGCTGAAAAACACCTCCGATATTGAATGGGACGGTATTAGTCTCGGAGAATCCGTTACCATCAATTGCAGTGCCAAAGGCGGTACCGGCAAAAAGCAGTTTGCTGTTTTTTATAAGGGAAGCTCAGACACTGCATGGAAAACGCTTTCCGCTTATTCTGCCAAGGACACCGTGACGTTTACCCCCTCTGAGGCGGGCCTCTATACTGTTCGTGTCAGAGTAAAGGATGAAAGCGGCACAACCAAAGCCAAAGATTTTGACTTATGCGTTAATCAGACGGTCAACGCCGATTTTCTCAGGGAACACAAGGTCGGCATTACAGGCACGTTCTGTGGCTGGGGCTTTGGAGATGACGAATACATCCCCGACGTTGAAATGACGGACGATGACGGCGACGGTGTATGGGAAGGCGTTGTCAACATTGATAACGTCACAGAAGATATGATTGAAGAGCTGATCACGGAAGATGAAGACTTCAATAGAGTAGGTACAGGCATCTACGGCATTCAGTGCAAGATCCGTCTTGATGATGAATGGAATTACTCGTGGGCTTCATACGAATCCATGTATGACAGAACAGAGAACAGCCAGACAAACCTCTGTATCCCTGCTACAGCAGGAGATTCTCTCTCCTTCCGTGTATTTCTGGATACCAACCAGGTTATGAGTGATGACTATGACCCCGACGAGGAAGACGCATATTATGTATGGAAAACCGGCATTGAAGCCGTTTCGAACGTACCGCTGAAAAACACCTCCGATATTAAATGGAACGGTATTAGTCTCGGAGAATCCGTTACCATCAATTGCAGTGCCAAAGGCGGTACAGGCAAAAAACAGTTTGCTGTTTTTTATAAGGGAAGCTCAGACACTGCATGGAAAACGCTTTCCGCTTATTCCACCAAGGACACCGTGACGTTTACCCCCACTGAGGCGGGCCTCTATACTGTTCGTGTCAGAGTAAAGGACGAAAGCGGCGCCACCAAAGCCAAGGATTTTAACTTATGCGTTAATCAGACGGTCAACGCCGATTTTCTCAGGGAACACAAGGTCGGCATTACAGGCACGTTCTGTGGCTGGGGCTTTGGAGATGACAGCGAATACATTCCCGACGTTGAAATGACGGACGATGACGGCGACGGCGTATGGGAAGGCGTTGTCAACATTGATAACGTCACAGAAGATATGATTGAAGAGCTGATCACAACAGATGAAGACTACAACACAGTAGCGACAGGCGTCTACGGCATTCAGTGCAAGATCCGTCTTGATGATGAATGGAATTACCTGTGGGCTTCTTACGAGTCCATGTATGACAGAACAGAGAACAGCCAGACAAACCTCTGTATCCCTGCTACAGCAGGAGATTCTCTCTCCTTCCGTGTATTTCTGGATACCAACCAGGTTATGAGTGATGACTATGACCCCGACGAGGAAGACGCATATTATGTATGGAAAACCGGCATTGAAGCCGTTTCGAACGTACCGCTGAAAAACACCTCCGATATTAAATGGAACGGTATTAGTCTCGGAGAATCCGTTACCATCAATTGCAGTGCCAAAGGCGGTACAGGCAAAAAACAGTTTGCTGTTTTTTATAAGGGAAGCTCAGACACTGCATGGAAAACGCTTTCCGCTTATTCCACCAAGGACACCGTGACGTTTACCCCCACTGAGGCGGGCCTCTATACTGTTCGTGTCAGAGTAAAGGACGAAAGCGGCGCCACCAAAGCCAAGGATTTTAACTTATGCGTTAATCAGACGGTCAACGCCGATTTTCTCAGGGAACACAAGGTCGGCATTACAGGCACGTTCTGTGGCTGGGGCTTTGGAGATGACAGCGAATACATTCCCGACGTTGAAATGACGGACGATGACGGCGACGGCGTATGGGAAGGCGTTGTCAACATTGATAACGTCACAGAAGATATGATTGAAGAGCTGATCACAACAGATGAAGACTACAACACAGTAGCGACAGGCGTCTACGGCATTCAGTGCAAGATCCGTCTTGATGATGAATGGAATTACCTGTGGGCTTCTTACGAGTCCATGTATGACAGAACAGAGAACAGCCAGACAAACCTCTGTATCCCTGCAACAGCAGGAGAGTCTCTCTCCTTCCGTGTATTTCTGGATACCAATCAGGTTATGAGTGATGACTATGACCCCACAGATTCAGACGCTTATATGGTATGGCGCACCGGTGTTAAAGACATTCATTCTACTAAAAATCCGGAATCATTAAACATGTCTGTTGGGTCTATCAGGCAGATGAATACTATTTGGGACGGTAATTTTCTCGGTGACCCCCAAACCTATGAATGCGATTGTGATGAAGGTACCGGAGTAAAGCAGTTTGCCATGTCTTATAAAAAACCAGGACAAACCAACTGGAAGACCCTTTATCCTTTTTCCACAAAAAACACTTTTAAATTCAATCCAAAAGAAGAAGGCTTTTATTTTATTCGTTTTCAAGTAAAAGACGAAACAGGCAGGACAGGTGAGTTTTCCCATACCGTAGAATTTGTCGACAAAAAAGGGTTGTCCGCTAATCAGACTGTCCTTGCCTATCTGAAATCGCACAAGCCCGAAATCTATGGTTCGTTTGACGGAACCGTTGAGATGAACGATAACGACGGCGACGGCGTATGGAAAGGCACCGTCACCATTGACAAAGTCACGAAAGACATGATTCAGGGAAGCGGCAATAATAGCGGTATGTTCGGCGTATGCTGCAGGATCTATGTTAATTCCGAATATTCTCATGGGTACATATCATGGGGAGATTACTCCCCTTACGGCACCAGAAGCAGCGCCATAGATCTATGCGTTCCCGCTACGGTCGGACAACCTCTTTCCTTCCGTGTAACCCTGAACACTAACCGTGTCGTGCTTTCCGGAATCCCCGTTGATGACGAATATGCAAACATTGCATGGCGTACCGGTGTTGAAGTCATTTATCCGTTCAAAAACACTTCTTCCATCAGCACAAAATCAATGGAGCTTGGTAATATGGCAAACATCTATGCCCGTGCCGTCGGCGCCGAAGGCTCCAAACAATACAAGGTGCTTTATCGTGAGCTGAACGAAGAAAACTGGAAGACCCTCTCCGACTATACTTCAAAAACCTATCATTCTTTCAGCCCCAAAAAAGCCGGCACTTACATCGTTCGTGTCAAGGTAAAGGATCAGAACGGCAGTGTCGCTGTCAAAGACATGAAGATTATTGTTTATAATCCGCTGAAAAACCTGTCTGAAATATCCTCAAAGAACATCACCCTCGGCGACGAGGTCTATATTACCGGCTCGGCTCAGGGCGGTAAAGGCGATTATCTCTATGCCGTATATTACAAAAAAGCTTCTTCCTCCACCTGGACAAAAGGTCGTGGCTTTGAATGGTGCGAAAACCTTTCCATTACTCCGAAAGCCGCTGTAAAATACGATATCCGGGTTATCGTGAAGGACAAAACCGGCAAGTTCGTCAGCAAATACTTTACCATTAACGTCACTAAGTAATACGTCACTGAATCAACCATAGATCAAGTCGCACTTACACTGCATCACACTCACACGAAGTCGCACTTTCACTACATCACACTCACACGAAGTCGCACTTTCACTACATCACACTCACACTAAGTCGCACTTACACTAAATCGTACTTCCCCCTATATATTACGGCTCATGACAGTCTTCTGACAGATTGTCATGAGCCGCTTTTTTGTCATGGAATCCGCTTGTCATGCGCTGATTTCGGAATTTACCACCCCGAAAGTTGCTTTGTTATACTGTTATCATATAAAAAGAAGACCTTAACTAAAAGATTTGCCAGCCCTTTTCAAAGGCTGCGTTTTCCATTTATATGTTTAGTAGTTTGTTGTATCATTCATCAAACCTCGTTTTCGGGGGGGGGCGGGGGGCTTTACCCCTGACTTCCATTGCTTCATATAAAAGCTGTCCGTTATTTATTTGAGAATAGTATTAACTGCCATCGTCGAATTTGCAGGAATTGTGTCAGACGTTAAAAAAATCTTGCAAGTTTTCCTGCATTGTGCTAAAATATCTTGTGTCGGAAAGAATAAGAGTATGCGCCCTGTTTTGCAACCTGCTTGCAGCCTGTTTTACAGCTTGTTTTACAGCCTGCCAAGCCCATACATCGGCTTGAACAGGAAATGAAATGTGTCGGCTTGCTCTTTTCTTTGCCATAAGCAGCGTTACGATGAAAAAGGAGAAGGTATTTATGTGCGGAATTTGCGGCTTTACAGGTAAAGGCGGTCAGAATAGCGATACCCTTCGCAAAATGACCGAGGTCATTACCCACAGAGGTCCTGACAGCGTAGGCTATTTTCAGGACGACAGAATCTCTATGGGCTTCCGCCGCCTGAGTATCATTGACCTCGATAAAGGTCAGCAGCCGATTTATAATGAGGACAAAACGCTTGTCCTGACTTTTAACGGAGAAATCTATAACTATCGTGAGCTTCGGCAGGAGCTGTTATCGCTGGGACACCGCTTTTCTACCGAAACAGACTCTGAGGTTCTGATTCACGGCTTTGAAGAATGGGGCGAAAAACTCCTGTATCGCCTGCGTGGTATGTTCGGCTTTGCTGTTTATAATACTCAGGACGGCTCGGTCTTTATTGCAAGGGATTTTTTCGGCATTAAACCGATGCACTACGCACTGGTCGACGGTGAACTGATCTACGCCTCGGAAATTAAAAGTATTTTGCAGCACCCCGGTTATCACAAGAAGTTCAACGTCAGGGCGCTGGACAACTACCTGTCTTTTCAGTATGTCGTTCCCCCTGAAACCTTCTTTGAAAATATTTATTGCCTGCTCCCCGGTCACTATCTCTGGTACCGTGACGGCAAGGTGAAAATTACCCGTTATTTTGAGGCTACCTTTACACCTGATGACAAGCTGACCGAACAGCAGGCTGTTGACAGGATTGAAGCTGCCTTCGAGGATTCTGTCAATGCCCACAAGATCAGCGACGTTGAAGTCGGCTGCTTCTTATCCAGCGGCGTCGATTCCAGTTATGTTTCCACTTACTTCGCCGATCAGAAAACCTTTACCGTGGGGTTTGATTTCGGCGAACGCTATAACGAGATAAGCTGGGCAGAAGGTCTTTCCAAAACCATCGGCGTAGAGCATCATACTCACCTCATCGGCTCAGAGGAATTCTGGGAAGCCGTGCCAAAGGTGCAGTACCACATGGACCAGCCGCTGGCAGACCCTTCCTGTATTGCGCTGTACTTTGTTTCCAAGCTTGCCAGTCAATATGTAAAGGTGGTGCTGTCCGGTGAAGGCGCAGACGAACTGTTCGGCGGCTACACGGTTTATAACGAACCGCACGTTTTCAAGGTCTATCAGAAGCTGATTCCGCAGAAAATGCGCTATTTTCTGGCACGCAAGGCTAAAAAGTGGCCCCATATCAAAGGCAGAGGCTATATCCTCAGAGGCGCACGCAAAACAGAGGATAAATTCATCGGCAATGCCTTTATGTATGACGATGAAGAAAAACGCCGCATTCTCAAAGATCCTTCCATCGTCACAAAACCGCAGGAGCTTTGCAGGAAATTTTACGACAGAGTCAAGGGCTATGACGAAGTGACAAAAATGCAGTACCTTGACATCAACCTGTGGATGGTCGGCGACATTCTGCTCAAAGCCGACCGCATGAGTATGGCAAACTCTCTGGAGCTGCGTGTGCCGTTTCTGGACAAAAAGGTCTTTGAGGTAGCCCGTACCATTCCCACAAAATACCGCATTGCTCACGGCACAACCAAATATGCTCTCCGTCAGGCCGCCCTGCGCCATCTGCCAAAGGCTACCGCCCAAAAGGAAAAGTTAGGGTTTCCTGTACCTACAAGAGTCTGGCTCAAAGACCCCAAATATTACGAGATCGTCAGAAACGCTTTTCAGTCCGAAACCGCAAAACAGTTCTTTAACACCGACCTGATCATCTCTTATCTGGACGACCACTTTAACGGCAAAGAAGACAACAGCCGCAAAGTCTGGACAATTTACGTCTTCCTGGTCTGGTACAACATCTACTTCGGTCACGACACCCCTTCCGTCAGGGCTTTGCCCTGAAACCCTTCCGTCAGGGCTTTGCCCTGAAACCCTTCTGTCAGGGCTTTGCCCTGAAACCCACCGGGGGCTCCTCGCCCCCTGGACCCCTCGGCAGGGAACCAGTTCCCTGCACCCGTTTTTGTCATACTTTTTTGCGGCACAAAACAGCGTCTTTCGTGGGATACTTCACCGGAGCCGCTGTTTTTGGAAACTATATTGATCTATATTTCGTGCAGGTTTTTTCAGTCGCTTTGGACAACTTATATATGTATCCTTCTTCTGTCACTTAACAGGTTTTACAAGGCAGACAAAAGCAGCTTTTCGGGAGAGATTCTTCCAAAAAGCTGCTTTGTTTTATCATCTTGTTTTTCCATGCGTGTCAAATTTCAGCAGGCACGGTGAAGTGAGTGCGTGAGTTAAACCTGCACTTTCAGAGGGAACAGCCCTAAGCAGCCCCTTGAGGGCTGCGACGGCGGTGTGCGAAAAGAGCAGCGACGGTGCAGCACCTGATTGCAGCGGAATAGAAGTCGTAAATCTGCATTAAGTGACAGCGGATTAGAGTGCGGAGGCACTCCGCCAAGGGGACGCCCTCTCTTGCAGGGCGTCCCCTCTCAAAAAACAGTCCACCGGACTGTTTTTTGATTCACCCCTTGCCGTGCGCCTGTCGTTGGAGCGTTTCGCTGCCTGCGGGCAGCGAGTCAGGGGGGCTTTTGCGTAAAAGCCCCCCCCGACACCCCCGAAAACGTTGTTTGAAGACTCTTTGCGGCATTAATGCTCAATACATATTGTAGGCACGGTGAAGTGATTGCGTAAACTGAATCTTCGATTTCAGAGGAAACAGCCACAAGCAGCCCTTTAGGGGCTGCGACGGCGGTGTGCGAAAAAGGCAGCGGCGGATTGCCGCTGCCCGTGCCGGACGCCTGCGGAACTGAAGTTGCGAATCGGTATGATGTGAGTGAGCGATAGCGAACGTCAGCGGACTCGTCCAGTGCGGTCACGCACCGGTCACGCACTATGAACCGGTTTCTTCTTCAATGGGAGGAAGTTCGGCGTTTTCATTTGTTGCATGGTGGAAGGTAGGAACGATTTCGGCAATAAGCTGCTCTACGGCGTCTTTGTCGTTGCGGTGAGCGGCATAATAAAGCTGCTTCAGGTGGCGGAATAAGGCTTCATTGTTGAATTCAATCGGCTTGCCGATGTATATTTTCTTATTGTCGGTTTTGGTAATGCCCTCTTCGTTCAGCAGCAGCTCTTCATAAAGCTTTTCGCCGGGACGAAGCCCTGTATACTCGATTTTGATATCCTCATGGGGCTTGAAACCCGACAGACGGATCAGGTTTTCGGCAAGTACCTTGATCTTGACCGGCTCGCCCATGTCCAGAATGAAGATTTCGCCGCCCTTGGCGATACTGCCTGCCGTCAGTACCAGCGAAACAGCTTCCGGTATCGTCATAAAATAACGGATAATGTCGGGGTGGGTGACGGTTACCGGCCCGCCTGTACGAATCTGCTCCTTGAAAAGCGGTATGACAGAACCGTTAGAGCCCAGTACGTTGCCAAAACGCACCGCTACAAAATTGGTTTTGCTGTCTTTTTTCTTGCCCATCATCTGTATCAGCATTTCGCAGATACGCTTTGAGGCACCCATCACGTTTGTCGGATTTACCGCTTTGTCGGTGGATATCTGCACAAAGTTTTTGACATGATACTTGTCGGCAACCTCCGCTAATTTCAGCGTGCCGAAAACATTGTTTTTTACCGCTTCTTCCGGATTTGTTTCCATCAGCGGAACGTGCTTGTGCGCCGCCGCATGAAACACTACGTCTATGTGATGCGTACGGAAAATATAATCCAGCTTCTTTTTATCCCGCACTGAGGCAATCTGCACCTCAAAGGACAGATCACTGCCGTGCTTGCGGATCAGCTCCTGCTGAATGTCATAGGCGTTATTTTCGTAAATATCTAAAATAATCAGATGTCTGGGCTTCAGTCCTGCAATCTGCCGGCAAAGCTCCGACCCGATGGATCCGCCGCCGCCTGTGACCAGCACTGTCTGCCCCACAATGTAACTGCCGTATTTTTCGGTGTCGAATACCACAGGCTCACGCCCCAGCAGATCTTCCACTTCAACCTGCCGGATAGAAGAGGTAATCGGTACGCCGGACGTCATCAGGTTGTAGATATTCGGAATAATCTTGACTTCAAGATGCGTTTTGGCACAGGTGTCCAGAATCCGCTTCTTGTCTGCTACGCTGATCTGCGAGATGGTGAACAGTATTACCTCGATTCCCAGCTTTTCACACAACTGGGGAATTTCATCTGTCCTGCCTTCTACCCGAATGCCTGCAATGCGGCGGTGAAGCTTCTCTTTATCATCGTCTACAATACATACCGGGATATATTCATTGCCGGGTGTTTTTGACAGCTCGCTGAGTACCGACAGCGCTCCCTCGCCTGCGCCGATGATCATCAGCCGCTTTTTGGCTTTTCGTGCCAGATTGCGCCGTTCAAGAATTTTGTTCAGGCGGTAGATAATGCGAAACAGCATGACAAACAGCGTTGACATCAGTGCGTTGGTGACAAACACCTTGGAATTGACCGCCAGCGCCGGATTTACCGCTCCGGTTATCATCATCGCTGCCATGAAAACCAGACTCGCCGACAGCGACGCTATCCCCGCATAGAAAAAATCTTCGGTATCAGCATAGCGCCAGAGCTTATCGTACAGCCGGAACAGCAAAAATACCGCAGAAAACGAGATATTCAGCAGCAGCAGACCTGTCAGAAACACAGTGGTTTCTCCGGCAAGGGAAAAGTTATTGTTACGCAATGCAAACGAAAGGTAATAAGAAAGATTCCACAGCACCATGTCGCACAGAAACAGCACGATCTGTCGGTGACTGCGAATGATATTCAATAATTTAGACATAGTTTTTTCCGTTTCTTTCTATCTTGATTTCATACCATTATCACTCCGCACACAGAAAAGCCGCTGTCCGCAAAGCAGCGGCTCGGCATCTGAGCGGCTTTTGTGCTGCGCCTGTTTTTCAAGCACAGCCGATAACAGTATTCGTTTTTTGTCATGGCACACATTCATGCCGCAAATTATCATATATACTGCCATTATAGTACATTTGTCAAAAAAAAACAACACCTTATTTAGCCAACTCACAGATAACTCACGAATCATTCACGAAAGATTCACAAAAAAAGCATGAATCCCCAACAAATTATTTGCGAATATCTCACGGACAGCTCTACGGCAAACCTCAGAAACCTCATAAACAACCCACGGATAAATCGCATACCTTACAGATAATACATGAATACAGCACGGAACACACAGGATATTACCACGAAAAACAATTTCTAAAGATCGACAGATACAAGCTTTGCCGTTCATTCTTCCGAAAGCTCGTTTGCGTGTTCATATTGATGGATAAAGTCAGCGGTTTCGGAAGAATCAACAGTTTTAGGAAAGGGGTACGGGGAACAACCCTTTTTCCGCCGAAAAGGGTTTGCCCCGTGTGACCGACCGGAGAAAAAGCGTGCCTCAAGTATATGCCCCTTCAAAGCGAGGTTACCATAGCTGTCCGTTTTTTTACCAGAACAAATTTTCTTTTTTCTTGACAAAGCGAACAAATATACGCTATAATAAAGCCGTTCCCATTATTATTCTTCAGGAGGTGCAATATGATGACGATCATCAATGCAAATCAAAAACATAAAACTTCAGGCAGAGAGCTTATTGTCAGGACTGCGGCTTTACTGACTGGTATCTGCGGCATATTATACAGCCTGCACCTGAGCAGTTTTTTTGCGCTGCCCCATTACCGGAGCTTTTTTCAGCAGATGAGATTCTCTTCGGCAGATTTTGCCGTTTTTTCAGGCTGGCTCAGTGCAATTGGCTGCTGCTACTACGGTTTGTTCCTGCTGCTGGCGCTTTCTCCGGCTCTTCATACCGCAAAGCATCGCAAAAACTGGCTGATTTCAGCTTCGGCATTACGCCTGACAATGGTGCTGATGATGATGCTGCCCGGCGGCAGCTTTGCCTTTCATTTCGGCTGGGACGCTGTTCCCGAAGTGATCCTGCTGCTCCATCTGACGATGCTTAACAATCGTCATTTTTCGCCAAAGGCACGTCTGTCTGCCCTGAACACCACCGTTATTCTCGGCACTCTTACCGAGCTGATTCCGCTGGTACGCAATATTCAGTGTATCACCTTGCCCGGAATGCCCCTGCTGCTCAAGCTGAGCTTTATGCTTCTGCCGCTCTGCACCATGGCGCTGTTTTTTACGCTGGGCAGTTATATTCTGCGGCGCAGAACACGCTCGGCACAGCATCTGACCTTCAGCCGTGCGCAATGCGCCTGATACATCGTGGCTGAATGTAAACAACCGCATGGCTGCACGCTGTCATCACGGCAGACGAACCGTATCACCCTGCTTTGCTTAGGATATATTTCATAGTTTTTTTAGGATACGGGTATTAATTTTAGTAATTCAATACGGTACAATAAGGAAAAGAACAGGTCAAAATCTTACTATTGTTCAAATGGAGGTATTCATCAATGAAAAACAAGCTTTTCAAAAAAGCCTTCGCCGTATCCTTATCCGCCCTGATGCTCGGCAGCGCCGCAGCAGCGTTACCCGCCGTCATGCCTTTTTCACTGTCGGTTTCTGCCGTCACCTCTGCCGACAGCTTCAGCTATGAAGTCAACAGCGACAATACGCTGACCATTACCAATTACGTCGGCTCGGACACCGCCGTTGTCATTCCCTCTTCTATCAACAATCAAAAGGTTTCTAAAATCGGCAGTCAGTCCTTCTCCTATTACCCTGCTATCACCAGTGTGGTTATTCCCGATTCCGTTACGGAAATCGGCGATTACGCTTTTTCCGGCTGCACAGGACTGACTTCCATTTCTATTCCCGATTCCGTCACGACAATCGGCGAACAGGCTTTGGGCGGCTGCCCTTTGCTCAAAACCATCACCCTTCCCAAAAACCTGAAGGAACTCCCTGACTGGCTGTTTGCTGACTGTACAGGTCTGTCACAGGTCACGATTCCCTCCGGCGTAACAAAAATCGGCGCCGCTGCCTTTTTCCGGTGTACTTCGCTGAAAAACATCACGATTCCGAATAATACCACCCAAATCGGCAACTCCGCCTTTATGCTCTGTGAGAATCTCTCGTCCGTCAACCTTCCTCAGGGGGTTGCCATGCTGGATTACCAGACCTTCAGCGGCTGCAAGGCGCTGACAGAAATCACCCTTCCCTCTACTGTCAAAAGCATCGGAAGCCGTGCTTTTGAAAACTGCTCCAATCTTACCAAAGTGACGATTCCTCAAAGCGTCACCTTCATTGATGAAGATTCCTTCCAGAATTGTCAGAAGCTGACGCTCTTTGTCAAGCAGGACAGCTACGCCGAGCGCTATGCCAAAAACAACAGCCTGCCTTACTCCGCTTCCGTTGGTTTCAGCAATACTTCCACCATCAGCGCCGCTTCCATTCAGCTCGGCAATTCCGTCACCGTCACCTGTTCCGCAAAAAACGGCGATTCTCCTGTCACTTACGCTGTATATTACCGCAAAGCCGGCACTTCCAAATGGTCTGTCGTGCAGGGCTATAAAACGAACACAAGCGTCAAAGTAACACCGAAGGCTGCTGTTCATTACGAAATCCGGGTTGCCGCCAAAGACGCTTCCGGCATGATCGTGCGTAAAGACATGAAGCTCTCTGTCACAAAACCCTTAACCAACACCTCCAAGCTCGGCGCCGACAGCATTAAGCTCGGTGAAAAAGTAAAAGTCCGCTGCTTTGCCCAGGGCGGTACACAGCCTTATCAATATGCCGTCTACTGCAAAAAAGCATCTTCCGCCAAGTGGTCCAAGCTTCGTGACTACGGCTCAACCAATATTATTATGTACCAGCCTGCAACAGCCACTAAATATGACGTCATCGTACATATCAAGGACGCCGCAGGAAAAATTGCCGACAAAACGCTGTCCCTCACCGTGACAAAATAACGCTCAGTTATTCCGCTGTCTATCAACACAGCCGCTCCGAAGGTTACTGCACCTTTCGGGCGGCTGTTTTGGCGTTCGGCATATTCCGACTTTGCTGTCGGATATCACACAGCCGAAAAAACTCTCAGACGAAAGAACTTTCAGCCGGAAAAACGCTCTCGCCGGAAGTATCTCAGCCAATGTATCTCTCAAAAATTCTTGCTGTCCGTCGGCACACAGCCGCTCCGAAGGTTACTGCACCTTTCGGGCGGCTGTTTTGGCATTCGGCATATTCCGACTTTGCTGTCGGATATCACACAGCCGAAAAAACTCTCAGACGAAAGAACTTTCAGCCGGAAAAGCTCTCTCGCCGGAAGTATCTCAGCCAATGTATCTCTCAAAAATTCTTGCTTTCCGTCGGCACAGAGCCGCCCCGAAGGTTACTGCACCTTTCGGGCGGCTCTTTTGGCGTTCGGCATATTCCGACTTTGCTGTCGGATATCACACAGCCGAAAAAACTCTCAGACGAAAGAACTTTCAGCCGGAAAAACTCTCTCGACGGAAGAAACTCAGCCAATGTATCTCTCAAAAATTCCTGCTTTCCGTCGGCACACAGCCGCTCCGAAGGTTACTGCACCTTTCGGGCGGCTGTTTTGGCGTTCGGCATATTCCGACTTTGCTGTCGGATATCACACAGCCGAAAAAACTCCCAGACGAAAGAACTTTCAGCCGGAAAAACGCTCTCGCCGGAAGAATCTCAGCCAATGTATCTCTCAAAAATTCTTGCTGTCCGTCGGCACACAGCCGCTCCGAAGGCTACTGCACCTTTCGGGCGGCTGTTTTGGCATTCGGCATATTCCGACTTTGCTGTCGGATATCACACAGCCGAAAAAACTCTCAGACGAAAGAACTTTCAGCCGGAAAAACTCTCTCGCCGGAAGAATCTCAGCCAATGTATCTCTCAAAAATTCTTGCTGTCCGTCAGCACACAGCCGCTCCCGGATATTGTCATGTCTCGGATATTGTCATGTATTAATTAAGAAACAGTATAAACAATCACCGATGTCCCCCGGGTCTCGCCTGCCGGCTCGGTCGGTGCTTCTGCTTCGCAGAGGTGTCCACTGGACACCCGCACCCTCTTAGGCGGCGGGGGACATTCGGACTTTCAGTGGGGGTTATAATCCCCCACTGAAACCCCGAGGAGCTAAAGCTCCTGCGGTGAGGTTGGATCAATGCAGCCGATGTTAAGCGAGCTTACATCGGGCTTTGCTCCGAGTTAAATGTCTGTCTTTTCAGACAGTGAGGATCGGCAGTAGGATCGGCTGCTCCCTTGCAGCAGTTGAAATATTATCCGGATGAAAGCCGTATTCTCTGATCGAACCGATATGGATTGTTCAGGGTGGACGGCTGTTTTTTCATTTATGCCCGGATAATGCCGCATTAAATACCGGAATATTTCGATAGTTAAACAGATCGAGGAGTGATTATAATGACTAACATGAAAACACAGGTCAAACGATTTACAGCTTTGACACTTGTCTGGGTGATTGTGACATCTTGTTTTGTCTCGTCTTTTTCATTTTTTGTGAATGCCGAGGAAATAGTAACCGAAACAGCGACCCAGAAAATCGAGGACTTTGTTGTAAGTGTTGTTTCCGGCGCAGTAAACAAAGGGTCTGCGGCAGCACCGGATTATTATTGGAATCTCGAAGATGAGATCAAATATCAGATTGACTACAATACTTCCGGAGAGGGAGAATTAGCAGCCGAATCAGTGCAGTTTATCATTCCTAAGCATATTATTAAAAACCGTAACGGTGAGTATGCGGATATATTTGATATAGCTGTTCCTGATGTTTCTGAGGTGAGTAATGATGACGCAGAAAACGAATTCGTTTTCACTGAAAGGCAAAATGATATTCTGGTATATAATCGTATCGGAATCTCCGCTGCACAGAAAGGCTCTGTGCAATTCAGCTATAAACCATCTCAGTCGACTTTTAACTATGAGGATATGTCTGTGACGGACTCTGTTAATGTACAGTTGAACATTAACAAGAGCGAGAGTGAAAGACTTCATACAGAGGCAGTTGTTCCGGAAGTCAGGATAGACACAAGTGCGGTCATTCGTTCAGTAAAAAAAGAACTGAGCGGTACGTATGATACATGGAATAATTCATGGGGCAATGCGGCAGAGCTCGGCATTGATCATCCCAACGATTATATTTATCTGATCTGGCAGATAAGCACCAAGGTAAAAGCCACACAGCCATATACGTTACATTATTATGATACTGTCACCGGTGACTTCGGTGATGCTTCAGCAGTTGGTATCAGCAATAATGTAAGCACCTCTTACTCGACAGATATGAACAGCAGGGTATTAAGAAAAACCGAACCTGATACAATTTATAACTTTGTTCTTACTAAACATCTTAAGTCAACGTACGAACCGCATGAAACATATAAAATAAAAAACAGGATAAATGTTGAGGTTATACCGATTGACGGAAAAGACGGAAAAACCTCTGCGTCAACCACTGCTGAATATACATATTCCCAGCCAAAACCGGATTATCCGATCGGAGTTTTTAATTATTGGAAATACAACAACTACTCATATTATAATAATGACAGAATATATAATTCAAATATCATGAATTATCAGCTTGATGAATTTAAGAATCATTTTATAAACGATATTCAAGACAGAATGATCTATAAGCTGGTTATGGTAGGTTTTCCGTATCCCTGGACGCTTGAGGACGGATTTTTACCGCCGGACGTAGATCATTACGGCGTAAAAAAAGTTACTTACGTCATGACCGATGATGTTTTCTTTTTCAGAGATACGGTTACAGCATACCACGATTACGACACGATGGATACAGGTTATGTTGTACCGCCCGGTACCGAGCAGCTTGACGCTGACGATTTTGAGATCACAAACGTGAGCTACTCACTTAATATAAAGGATGCGGAATGGGACACAACAGCGCTTCATTTTGTCCAGGTGAATCCTGCTTTCAAGAGCGGCGATGACGTATATTTCTATGCTAAATTCGGCAAAGATACAACCTTTCGTCCGGTTGGAATATTTCATCTGGATCAGAGAAAAGGAGAAATCCTAAGCGATAAGGTCACAAAATTGTCCGTCAACAATATTACTTTTGCGCCGGACGCACAGTGCGTCGGATACAAGATCGTTATCTCGAATGCATATTATAACACCCTGCTCAATGTATATCCGTCATGCAGGATAAAGCATTCCGAAAGGATACACCGACTGATAAACGGTGCCTACGCAAGCGGCGAAAAACGTGCGTGGCTGACAAATATCGCCAATGTAAAGATTTACAAATCTGAAGACGAGGCTTCAGCTAACGATGGAAATAAGATATTTGACAAATCCGAGTATGCCCGCAATTATATTATTGGTTACGAAAAAGAATCACAGATAGAAAAAACAAACACCTTTATGAGAAACGATAAAACAAAGAGAACGGTTACTCTTGGCTGGAACGTAGAGGTTGACGAGCACTACATGACGCAGGACGGATTGAAGTATGTGCCTCAGGAATCCGGTATGTTTTATGACTTGTTGCCGCTTGGAGGAGACCTGATACCTTCCACGGTGACGGTCAGAGCAAACGGTAATACACTTCGTGATTCACAGTACGATGTTTCAACGATCGTAAACTACCGTAATTCCGGCAGAACTCTTTTGATCGTAAAAGTCAAAGAGAGCACTTCCGAAAAATATACGCTGATGTATTCAACGCTTCATTCGTGGGAAAGCCTGATTGACTATGGTGACACAGTCCGCAATTCTGTGGCATACGAAACCGGCAACGACAGAATAGCCGGCGGTTATCCTGATAACGGCGGCGGTATAAGAGATTCTTCTTTCATGAGAGACCTTGATGTTAATACAAATGAAAGGAAGTTTTTATACGCTGAGCAAAGCCGTTTGGTGAAGATCCTGCTTGCCGTCAATTCAGGCTTATTCAAGCAGGTTAAGTCGGATTCGGATTCCGGGTTTGCCAAATCGGCGATCGTTTATCAGAATCAGCAGTATATTTACCGTCTGCGCTATGAAACGGATTTTCTTACAAAATCAAAAAATATGATCTTGTTCGATAATCTTGATAACTATGAGAATCCGAATACCGGAGTGACAAGTCAGTGGCAGGGTACGCTGGAGTCTGTTGATGTTTCACAACCTGTCAGCAAAGGTGTAGCACCGGTAATATACCTCTCAGAGCTAAATGTGGATACGTCAGACCCTGACAACCGTAATCTGAGCAATAGAAATATATGGAAACCGAAGAATCAATTCGGAGACATATCAAAGGCTCGCTCAATTGCGGTAGATATGAGTAAAGATAAAAACGGTAATGATTTTGTTCTCGATGCAGGCAAATCCGTTGTGGTACTGCTGTATATGAGATCGCCTTCAGCAGAACCTGACATTGAATTGCCGCAGGATCAAATTGCAGCGCACGCATACAATGATACAAGCATCAGCAGTCGTCTGGTGAGCATTGTATCGGGATCTTATTATGAAGACAAGCTAATCGAATGGGGATATGATACGGTAGAATTACGTATCATGTGTGACATTCCCATTCTGAAGGTTGACGAAACCGACCATACTACACCTGTATCGGGAATATATTTCAGACTGCAGGGGATTTCAGACTACGGCACCAACGTTGATATTGAGCTTGAGTCGGACAATGAGGGCAGGCTGACCTTCAAAAACATAGAAAAGGGTCACTATGAACTGATTGAAAGCAAAGGCTCACGGGATTATCGGCGAATCGTCGAAGCATCAGATGTTGAGATCACCTCAGACGGCAAGGTGCTTATAAACGGTGCGGAGCTCGGAGATGGAGCCCGCTACGTTATAAACGATCCTCCAAGAATTCATGCCGATATCATGTTCAATAAAAGGGATTCCGTAAACAAGAGGAAACCGGTTGCAGGAGTAAAGTATAAGCTCAGCGGCAGATCGGAGTACGGCAACAATATATTGATGTACGCACAATCTGATGAAAACGGCACCGTCATATTTGAGGACATCGAGCTTGGCAGGAACTATAAATTAGTAGAAGTATCCACGGTTCCCGGATACATTCTCGATAACACCGAGTATTCGGTTGTAGTAGACGACAACGGCAACTTCGGCATCACACCGAGCACGATGGAAAAGAACGGTTCACTTACACTCTATAACGAACCTCTGCATTCATTTACACTGCAAAAGATAGATTTTACCACCGGCAAGGCGCTCGGCGGAGCAAAATTTAATCTGTCAGGTGTATCGGATTACGGCACTGAGTTCAATGTGACCGGAACGGCAAATGAAACAACGGGCAGACTTTCATTCAATGATCTTGAGAAAGGCACATATGTCCTTCAGGAAATTGAACAGCCGGATGGTTATTTCATTGACGACACAAAGCGTATAGTAACGATAACCGAGGATGGCGAGATAACCATCAGCGGTCTTGAGAAAAACGAAACAGGCAATTTCATTGTTGACAACAAGAAAAACGGCACTGTCACGATCACAAAGCTGTGGGTGGATAAGAAAGCAAACAACGATCGTGACGTACCGGTCATACATCTTTCCAGCGAACGCAAAAAATCACAGGCAACCTTCAGACCAACCATAAACCGTTATTACTCCGCACTATACCCGTATGCTGTCAGTCAGAACGGATTTACAAACGTTTCGCAGATCAAAAGGTTCATGCAGCTTCCGGAGTCGGGTGTACAGCCTGATCCTGACCGGGTTTTCAGGATGGATGATAATAAAACGGATTTACCGATTTACGGCTGGTTTGACAGCCGCAACGGTACCTTGTATTGGTGGTCCGATGCGCAGGAAGTGTTCATGCCGAAAAATTCCGAATCATTTTTCAGAGGAATGAATAATTTGACAGTGGTTGATTTTTCGGGCATTTCAACGTCAAGGGTAAAGAACATGAGTTATATGTTCTACGACTGTTCCGCATTGACCACCCTTGATATCAGCGGCTTTGACACGTCAAAGGTAACGGACATGCGTTATATGTTCTATGGGTGCTCAGGCTTGACTGCGCTAAATGTCAACGACTTTGACACGTCAAATGTGACAGATATGAGTTACATGTTCTCCGGATGCTCTGCTTTGACTTCACTTTCTGTCAGCGGCTTTGACACGTCAAAGGTAACGGACATGAGTTCTATGTTCTACAACTGTCAGGAACTGACCACGCTTAATGTCAGCGGCTTTGACACGTCAAACGTAACGGACATGAGTTCTATGTTCTACAACTGTCAGAAACTGACCACGCTTAATATCAGCGGCTTTGACACGGCAAACGTAACGGACATGAGTAATATGTTCTACTACTGTTCCGGCTTGACAACCCTTGATGTCAGCGGCTTTGACACGTCAAAGGTAACGGACATGAGGTATATGTTCTACAACTGTCGCAGCTTGACCACGCTTAATGTCAGCGGCTTTGACACGGCAAATGTAACGGACATGAGTTTTATGTTCTACTACTGTCAGAAACTGACCACGCTTGATGTCAGCGGCTTTGACACTGCAAATGTAACGGACATGAGTGATATGTTCTACTACTGTTACGGCTTGACCACGCTTAATGTCAGCGGCTTTGACACTGCAAATGTAACGAATATGAGCAGTATGTTCCACTACTGTTCCGGCTTGACCACCCTTGATGTCAGCGGCTTTGACACGTCAAAGGTGACAGATATGGGAGGTATGTTCTACTACTGTTACGGCTTGACCACGCTTAATGTCAGCGGCTTTGACACGTCAAAGGTAACGAACATGAGGTATATGTTCTACTACTGTTACGGCTTGACCACCCTTGACGTCAGCGGCTTTGACACGTCAAAGGTAACGGACATGAGTTATATGTTCTACAACTGCAACAAATTGACTACGCTTAATCTCAGCGGCTTTGACACGTCAAACGTAACGGACATGAGGTATATGTTCATCAACTGTTATAAGCTGACCACGCTTAATCTCAGCAGCTTTGACACGACAAATGTGACAGATATGAGTCACATGTTCTTCGGATGCTCTGCTTTGACTTTACTTTCTGTCAGCGGCTTTGACACGTCAAATGTAACGGACATGAGTGATATGTTCTACGACTGTCGCAGCTTGACAACCCTTGATGTCAGCGGCTTTGACACGTCAAAGGTAACGAATATGAATGATATGTTCGGCAATTGTCAGAAGCTGACCACGCTTAATCTCAGCGGCTTTGACACGTCAAAGGTAACGAATATGCGTTCTATGTTCTACAACTGTCAGAAACTGACCACGCTTGATGTCAGCGGCTTTGACACATCAAATGTAACGGACATGAGGTATATGTTCTACTACTGTTCCGGCTTGACCACGCTTAATCTCAGCGGCTTTGACACGTCAAAGGTAACGGACATGAGTGATATGTTCTACTACTGTTCCGGCTTGACCACGCTTAATGTCAGCGGCTTTGACACGTCAAAGGTAACAAGTATGAGCAGTATGTTCTCCGGCTGTTCCGGCTTGACCACCCTTGACGTCAGCGGCTTTGACACGTCAAAGGTAACGAGTATGAGCAGTATGTTCTCCCGCTGTTCCGGCTTGACCACGCTTAATGTCAGCGGTTTTGTCACGTCAAAGGTAACGAGTATGAGCAGTATGTTCTCCAGCTGTTCCGGCTTGACAACCCTTGATGTCACCGGCTTTAACACGTCAAAGGTAACGTACATGAATAATATGTTCTCCGGCTGTTCCGGCTTGACAACCCTTGATGTCACCGGCTTTGACACTGCAAAGGTAACGGACATGAATAATATGTTCTACAACTGCTCCGGCTTGACAACCCTTGATGTCAGCGGCTTTGACACGTCAAATGTAACAAATATAGGTTCTATGTTCAACAAGTGTTCCGGCTTGACAGCCCTTGATGTCAGCGGCTTTGACACGTCAAAGGTAACAAGTATGGGCTATATGTTCTACAACTGTTCCGGCTTGACCGCCCTTGATGTCAGCGGCTTTGACACGTCAAAGGTAACAAGTATGAGTTATATGTTCTACAACTGCTCCGGCTTGACCGCCCTTGATGTCAGCGGCTTTGACACGTCAAATGTAACAAGTATGAGTTATATGTTCTACAACTGTTCCGGCTTGACCGCCCTTGATGTCAGCGGCTTTGGCACTGCAAATGTAACGTACATGAGCTATATGTTCTACAACTGTTCCGGCTTGACCATACTTGATGTCAGCGGCTTTGACACGTCAAATGTAACGGAAACGCGTAATATGTTTCACAATTGTAATAAACTCAAAACTATCATCGCAAACTCATGGAATAATAATTCTAGGATTAGTTCTGATAATATGTTTTTGAATTGTACACGTTTAGTAGGAGGTAATGGAACAGTATACTCCGTGTCAAAAATTGACTTATCCTATGCACGAGTCGATACAGGTGAAACCCCGGGATACTTTACCGCACCTTCACAGCCAATAATAAATGATGTATGTCTTACAGAATTGAAAAATCTTATTCAGAATAAAAAATCTATCCTGACTGAGTTTAAGCCGTATGTCGGCAGTCAGGAGTCGGTTCAGCAGCTTATTGATACAGGTACTGCTGTGCGAATAGATGATGGTACGACAGCACATTCTGCTTACGCCTGGCTTGACGGGACGACGATATACTGGTGGTCTGATGCCGAAACCGTATATCTGCCGGAAAGCTGTAAACAAATGTTTTCTAACTGTTCCAATATGGTCAACGCTGATTTAAGCGGTTTAAACACATCAAGGGTTACGGACATGAGTTATATGTTCTACTACTGTTCCGGCTTGACATCTCTTGATCTTAGCGGCTTCGACACGTCAAAGGTCAAGAATATGATTCGTATGTTTTACTATTGCAGGAATCTTAAAACTATCATTGCAAATACATGGTATCATGGAAATACAGATAATTCTGAGGATATGTTCCGCGGTTGTAAAAGTTTGGTAGGTGGAAATGGAACAGTATACCCCGAGAGTTTAATTACTTGGAATATAGGTAATGGACATTACGTAACTGAAGATATTACTCCTTCTTATGCCACCAACAGACAATATGCACAAATTGATGAAAGCGGAACTCCGGGATACTTTACCGCACCTCCACAGTCTTTACAGATAAATGCTGTCTATCTTACAGGATTGGGTAATTATATTCTGAATAACAGGTCTACCGTAACTGAGTTTAAGCCATATGATGGCAGTCAGGAGTCGGTTCAACAGCTTATTGATGCGGGTACTGCTGTGCGAATAGATAACGGTACAACATTTTATTATGCTTACGCCTGGCTTGACAGGACGACGATATACTGGTGGTCTGATGCCGAAACCGTATATCTGACGGGCAATAGCAGCGGTTTGTTTAATGGCTGTTCAAGCATTGTCACCATTGATCTAAGCGGCATTGACACGTCAAATGTAACGAACATGAGTTCTATGTTCTCCGGATGTTCCGGCTTGACCACCCTTGATCTCAGCGGCTTTGACACGTCAAAGGTAACGAACATGAGCAGTATGTTCTCCGGATGTTCCAGCTTGACCACCCTTGATCTCAGCAGTTTTGTCACGTCAATGGTAAGGAATATGGGCAGTATGTTCTCCGGCTGTTCCGGCTTGACCCCCCTTGATGTCAGCGGCTTTGACACGTTAAGGGTAACGAATATGAGCAGTATGTTCTCCGGATGTTCCGGCTTGACCACCCTTGATGTCAGCGGCTTTAACACTGCAAACGTAACGAACATGAGCTATATGTTCTACAACTGTACCAAATTGACCGCACTTGATGTCAGCGGCTTTGACACGTCAGATGTAACGAATATGAGCAGTATGTTCTACAACTGTCAGAAATTGACCACGCTTGATGTCAGCGGCTTTGACACGTCAAAGGTAACGAACATGAGCTATATGTTCTACAACTGTCAGAAATTGACCACGCTTGATGTCAGCGGCTTTGACACTGCAAAGGTAACGAACATGAGTTATATGTTCAGAGACTGTTCCGGCTTGACAGCCCTTGATGTCAGCGGCTTTGACACTACAAACGTAACGAACATGAATAATATGTTCTACAACTGTCAGAAATTGACAACCCTTGATGTCAGCGGCTTTGTCACTGCAAACGTAACGAACATGAGTTATATGTTCAGAGACTGTTCCGGCTTGACAGCCCTTGATGTCAGCGGCTTTGACACGTCAAAGGTAACGGACATAAATAATATGTTCTGCAACTGCTCCGGCTTGACAACCCTTGATGTCAGCGGTTTTGTCACGTCAAAGGTAACGAACATGAGTTATATGTTCTCCGGCTGCTCCGGCTTGACAACCCTTGATGTCAGCGGCTTTGACACGTCAAAGGTAACAAGTATGAGTTATATGTTCAACAACTGTCAGAAATTGACCGCCCTTGATGTCAGCGACTTTGTCACTGCAAATGTAACGAACATGAGCTATATGTTCTCCGGCTGTTCCGGCTTGACCACCCTTGACATCAGTGGCTTTGGCACTGCAAATGTAACGAACATGAGCTATATGTTCAACGGCTGTTCCAAATTAACTACCATATATGTATTAGAAGGGTTATGGAAAACTGATAATGTTACATCCGGCAACAATATGTTTACAGGATGTACGGCTATATGTGGCGAAAAGGGTACCACTTACAATTCTTCTCATACAGACAAAACCTATGCCCGCATAGATGCCCCGGAAAACAGCAAACCGGGTTATCTGACGCAAAAAGAAATTGAATCGGACGAAACGGATGAACAAACCGAATCTGATGAAGGCGTACACTATATCACCGATATGACCCTCCCCGATGGACTGCGCATGGCAGACGGAAGTTCGACCGGAGGCGCAAAATGTGTACTGAACAAGGATGCCGATACAAACACCTGGACATATACCTTTACGGGAATAAACGACACTGTAGAATATTATGTCTGGGAGGACGATTTAGAAGGCTACACAGGCACAGCGACAAAGTATCATCCCGGTATTGTGGAGGAGGGTGCGTTTACCATAACAAACACGAACCCTGATTCTCCGAAATACGGCGCCCTTAAGCTGAAAAAGACAGTAAATGCCGAAGAAGGTACTCTTGATGAGTCAGACTTGGTCAGAAAGTTTACGTTTACAGTTACTCTTACAGACGAAAACAACAAACCTGTTACGGGCAGCAGCTTCTACGGAAACACACCGTTCATGAACGGTGTGGCAGTGATCAAGCTGAGCGCTTCCGACGGGGAAACAGTATTCACCGATATTCCCGAAAACTGGCACTATTCTATCACAGAGACCGCTGAGGAGGGGTATGAAAGCACAGTTGCGTCCGGTAATGCCAAGGGTACAATAGAAGCAGACACTATAAAATCAGTTGTGTTCAATAACACCAGGAAACATGAAGAAACCATACCGGACGTCAGCTTCAGTATCAAAAAGCTGGTCACGGGGAACGTGATCGACCCGAACGAGCAGTATACGTTCTTTGTTGATCTTTCCGGTCTGCGTGCAAAAGGTACATACTCCTATGTTTGCGGAGACGGAAGCTCTAAAGAGTTCACTGCCACACAGTCGGGCTCTGCGTACATAGAATTGGATTTGAAAAAGGACGAGGTTGCAACCTTTACTGTACCTGAAAACACAAATTATACTGTCACTGAGCAGGCGGGACAATATACTTCTTCGTATCAGATCGTTGATGCTGCCGGTAAGGGGCTGATCAATAACAGCTCTGCTTACAACACTATCGAAAACACGACTCTCTCTACTGAAACAGAGACTGCCGATGCCGGAGAAATGATAGAGATCACGTTTACAAACGTGAAGAATGTCACGCAGAATCTCACTCTTTCAAAGAAACTCTTAAATGCCTCTGATGACAATATTGACAAGTTTGATTTCACTTTGAATATCACGGGGCTAACATCAGGAACGATCCTGCAAAGCTCGATCGGAAGATTAGTCGTTACTGATGGTCAGATTACGATAGAATTCAGCCTTGCTTCCGGAGAGACAGTTGAGATATATGATATTCCTGTCGGAGCGGTCTATGAGGTTATTGAAGCGGAGTCCGATTATCAGGCGTCCTACGAGATAAAGCATAACAACTCTGTCGTTTATCATGGCTCCAATCAAGCACCGAACCATTCACTGTCCACAGGTGAGAGAAGCATTCAGGTCGGAGCCGATCCCGAAGTCATCTTCACGAACCGCAAGATAGCCTGCGATATTACAATAACTAAACGCATAGACATGACCTACGGTAATTTGCTTGAGTATGAGTACAGAACGCAAGGATTCGAATTTGAAGTCGAGCTTAACGGGCTGTCAGGGTCTCAATTAAAGTACAATGAGATAATGACAGAATTGTTTGACAAGGATACGACAGGATCGGTAAAGAAAACGCTTGCTGAGGTTATGGGACTGAATGAACAGGAAGGTCAGCAGCTTGTTGATTCAGCAGTGTTTTCGATAACGCTGCACCACGGTGAGTCCTTCAAGATAAGGAACCTTCCTTACGGAGCGACCTGCAAAGTGACAGAGCGGGCAAGCGAAGACTATTATGCGTCCTACATCGTAAAAAGCAATACTGAAGCCGAGCTGCAGGCAAGACCGGGATCAAACGAAGCAAAGAACACCGCATTGTCATTGAATGCCGCTGAAAGAATTGATACCAACGATACAGACATCGAATTTGTATTCACGAACAGGTATGAATTCAAGCCCTATGAGCTTCCGGCGGCAGGAACGCACGATGACAGGCTAAAGATCGTTTTCTTGATCTTTGGAATGCTTACATTTGCGATGACGTACTATTGCGTCAACAGAAGGAAGCATAAAAAAAGCAGCACGAAATGATGGAATAAATGATAACACGCCCTCCGAAATTCAGAATGCAAGACTGTCTTTCGGAGGGCGCCATTTTTTGACGTATCGTACCCGCTCAATCATCTGCCGCCTATGACAGCAGCCAAAACGATGCTACAATAAACACATCTGCCGAGCGTGCCGTCAAGCCGTTATCGGAAGGAAAAACCGGATGTTCTCAGATACTGACAAAGGTGCCGATGCAAGCGCAGGCTGCTGCAGCATATTATTGAATCGGCAAGCCTTAAACTGCCTTCGTGATATTCAGACGAAGGGGCAGGGCAAGCAAGTGATCTGACAGCACAACGGATCATATCTTCTCATATCCGGCAAAGGTCTGCCTCTAAGACAGGGAGAATAAGTATCGGACAGGAGGACACACTGCTCAGGCAACAATAATACCGGATCGGTATAGGTATAACAAACGTCAATGTCCCCCGGGTCTCGCCTGCCGGCTCGGTCGGTGCTTCTGCTTCGCAGAGGTGTCCACTGGACACCCGCACCCTCTAAGGCGGCGGGTACCATACGTCCGTCGGTGGGTAAAAATCCCCCACCGACGTCCGCAGGAGCTAAAGCTCCCGACGTTTGTTGACGGCGTCGCTCGCTCCAATCAAGCGAGCTTGTTGGAGCTTTGCTCCTTGTTTAATCTTCACAGATTAGCTTCAGGATTCTTTTCTGTTTGTAATATAGAGACGCCTTTTTGCGGAATTGTATTGTATTCTTCGCAATAAACGCTGTCCCCAAAACTAAATAAGGCAAAAATATATGCGGCTCTCAAGATCTGAAAGCCGCATAAACACTATGTTTTTGTGGAGCTGATAACCAGATTCGAACTGGTGACCTCATCCTTACCAAGGATGCGCTCTGCCGACTGAGCTATACCAGCACAAGACAAACTCCCTCTTAAGAGAGAGTTTGTCTGATATGGCGATCCGGAACGGGATCGAACCGTCGACCTCTAGCGTGACAGGCTAGCGTTCTAACCAGCTGAACTACCGGACCAAACAATCAATCATAACTGACTGCGTTATATATAATAGCATATCAGAAAATGTTTGTCAAGCATTTTCTGTTCATTTAGCGCAATATTTTATTCAATGTGCTATTTTCCTTGAACTCACGATCCTGTCAGACAGGCGGATATGCGCTCTATCGCAGGATTCCGTCAGACAGGCGGATATGCGCTCTATCGCAGGATTCTGTCAGACAGGCGGATATGCGCTCTATCGCAGGATTCTGTCAGACAGGTGAATTTGTTCTTGATCGCAGGATTCTGTCAGACAGGTGAATATGCGCTCTATCGCAGGATTCTGTCAGACAGGTGAATATGTGCTCTATCGCAGGATTCCGTCAGTCAGGCGGATATGTGCTCTATCGCAGGATTCTGTCAGACGGGCGGATATGTGCTCTATCGCAGGATTCTGTCAGACAGGTGAATATGTGCTCTATCGCAGGATTCCGTCAGACAAAGCAAGCAAATGCTTTTATACGATATTCCTGTTGCCAAACATTTGCTCAACCTGATCCGGCGTCGTCTGAAGCGCAAAAGCAATTTCTGAAAACAGCAGGGTTTTTGCCTGCTTGAAAACAGCTTCATCATTGATATGCAGATGCTTTCCTTTTGACTTTTGCTGTTTTTGATGAGCGGAAAGCGTTTTAATCAGCGCACAAAGCTCTGTTCTGTCACCGCAGGACAGCAATTCCTGAAATTCCTGACGGTGCTTTGCGTCATCGTCTGTCCAGACGGTTTCTATATCCTGCACCGTATGCAGTAATGCGAGTGCTTCCTGCTCAGAGAGAACCGGACGCATTTTAGACAATAAAATCTGGTTATTCTTCGGCACATAAACCGTAGCGTTTTCATCAAAAACGGGCTTCAAAACATAATACTCCACCGTATCTCCGCCAAGATCATTCTCTTCGGTACCGACAATTCTGCACACGCCCTGCGTACCGTAAGTGATTGTATCGCCGACCTGAAACATGATTAACCTCCTGAAAAAAACTTCTGCCGCTGTTCCGCTGAGCGCAGAAAAACGCAGATAGCATCTGTTATTCTATACTTTTATTATAAATCTTTCAGAGAAAAAATGTCATAGGCAAAATCGACAAAACCTGCCGGGATAAAAATAGACGAAATGAAATCATGCGTCAAAACACCCTTCCTGCCGACCGACATCATCAGACCGTCATGCGTTGCGTATCACCTGTCCGAGCGGCTGCTTTTTATCCCAACGGTCACGCACCGTCTGCTGCACATCTGCCGTGTTGTCCGAACGCTTCCTGCCGACCGCTTCATGCCGAGCGCTTCTTGCCGAGCGCTTCTTGCCGAGTGCTTCCTGCCGACCGCTTCTTGCCGAGCGCTTCTTGCCGAGCGCTTCTTACCGACCGCTTCTTCCCGAGCGCTTCTTGCCGAATGCTTCTTACCGACCGCTTCTTGCCGAGCGCTTCTTACCGACCGCTTCTTGCCGAGCTATTCCTGCCGACCGACATCATCAGACCGTCATGCGTTGCGTATCACCTGTCCGGGCGGCTGCTTTTTATCCCAACGGTCACGCACCGTCTGTTGCACATCTGCCGTGTTGTCCGAGCGCTTCCTGCCGAACGCTTCTTGCCGAATGCTTCCTGCCGAGCGCTTCTTGCCGAGCGCTTCTTGCCGAGCGCTTCTTACCGAGCGCTTCTTACCGAACGCTTCTTGCCGAATGCTTCTTGCCGACCGCTTCTTGCCGAATGCTTCTTACCGAGCGCTTCTTACCGAACGCTTCTCGCCGAGCGCTTCTTGCCGACCGCTTCTTACCGAGCTATTCCTGCCGAGCGCTTCTTACCGAGCGCTTCTTGCCGAATGCTTCTTACCAAGCGCTTCTTACCGACCACTTCTTACCGACCGCTTCCTGCCGAATGCTTCCTGCCGAATGCTTCTTACCGAGCGCTTCTTACCGAACGCTTCATGCCGAGCGCTTCTTGCCGAGCGCTTCTTGCCGAGTGCTTGTTTCGTGCCTGACAAGGTAATTTCGGTGTATTGACCGGCTCAGCACAGTCATACAAGGATCAGTATCTTGGCGCTACTGCCACATACCACAAGCATTCTTTCTGTTCCTGCCCGATGGCAGAAAACCTTCTTTTATCATATTCACCATATTATTCTGTTTTTTCCGGCGACAGACAGCTTGACCAATGCATTTTTTCAGCAAAATGTCTCTATATGTGCGATATAGTATTGTTTTTGTAAGATATGTGCGATATAGTATTGTTTTTTGTAAGAAATGACAAATTTGAATAATTTATTAACAAATTGTAAAAACACTCTTGATTTTATTCATATTTAGGTCTATACTATATTTACAGCATCTGAGAAATGCAAACAGCTTCTGTAAGCATCAAAGCCTGCAAAGCTACTGCCGCTGCCGTTCATGTAACGGTTACCATATCCCCGGCAGACAATTACTGCAAATACTTCCAAGCACAGTTTATCTGTTGCTTTGTATTCACTTACCAACCCGTTTTTCGCTTTTGCGAGAAGCGGGCTTTCTCTTGTTCTCCTTTTTGATTCTTTTTCCTTTTTTTGCGAGAAGCGGGCTTTCTCTTGTTCTCCTTTTTGATTCTTTTTCCTTTTTTTGCGAGAAGCGGGCTTTCTCTTGTTCTCTCCTTTGATTCTTTTTCTACCATTATCTCTCGTTTTTCTCATACTTTTCATGTTTCTTTCCTTTTTACCGCCCAAGCGACCGTCAGGCACAACCAACTTCCACATCTGACAATCAAACGACTTCCATGTGTGTCGAATCTATGTCTGATAATAAATATTCTTGATAAAAACTACTGTCTGTGTTATGATTGTTCTATATGGAGTTTTTCGGAAACAACCATTATGTCACTGTCTGACGATGATCTCAATGAGTATTGGAGAGAATACACATGAACAAAAAGATAAATCAGAAACAACCGATTCAGCGCATTTCTTCATCTCCGGAACAGGGTCTTTCCGAAGCTGAGGTGCAGGAAAGAACAGAAAAAGGCTATGTGAATATTGCCAACGACCCTAACGAAAAAAGTCCGCTGAAGATTCTTGCCTCGAACCTGTTTACTTTCTTTAATACGGTACTGTTTTCTATCGCTCTGGTCTTTCTCGCTTTTATGATCTATCTGACCTCTATCGGCAGAACGGATATTGCTGACACTTATTTCGGCTTTTCTAAATTCATCTTTCTCATACCGGCCCTGATGAACGTCGCTATGGGGTCTTTTCAGGAAATTAAAAGCCTGAAGGTCATCAGAAAGCTCCGTATCGTCACCAATACCAAATGCAAGGTAATCCGTGACGGGCAGACCGTGGCGGTGGATACCACCGAAATCGTTCCCGATGACATTGTGCTGCTCTCAGCAGGCGAACAGGCTACTGCCGATCTTCTTGTGCTGACCGGAGAGGTCGAGGTGGACGAATCTATTCTGACAGGTGAATCCGACTATGTCAAAAAACACCCCGGCGATACGATACTGTCCGGCTCGTCTGTCATCGTCGGCTCTGCCCGCTGCCGTGCCGAAAAAATCGGCGACGAAACCTATGCCGCCGAACTGACACGCAAGGTAAAAAGCACCGCCGGACATAAATCGGAGCTGATGTCCTCTATCGTCAAGATTATCAAGCTGCTGACCATCGGTCTTTGCATTGCGGTCGCCGTTACTTCCGCTACACTGATCATCAAAATCGCCTGCTGCGGCGGTGATCCTGCCGTATGGGACGGTTTGCAGCTATCCTTCTCCGATCCTGCCACATGGTCGCTGATCCTGCTGACAGACGGTATGTTCGGCGTTGGTATGATTCCTACCGGTCTGGTACTGACCACCTCTGCCGCTCTGCTGATCTCGATTGCTCAGCTCGCCCGTAAAAAAACGCTGATTCAGGAGCTGTATTCTCTTGAAAATCTCTCTCGTGTCGATGTCATCTGTCTGGATAAAACAGGCACCCTCACCGACGGCACCATGGCCGTGTGTGACGTGCAGGCGTTTATCCCCCCGGAAGAAGCCGAATATCACGCAAGAGTGCTGAGTTCTGTGTCCGAGGACAGAAACGCTACCTCCGAGGCTGTTTTTCAGTACTTCGGCACGGAACAGAAGCCTCCCGTTAAAGAAGAAATACCGTTTTCCAGCGCCAACAAGTATTCCGGCGTGGTCTATGAGGACGGCAGAAAGCTGCTGATGGGCGCTCCGGAATATCTGCTGCCAAAAGACGATCCCCGCCTTTCCTATGTAACCCGACGTGCCGGTATGGGAAACCGTGTCATCGCTATGACGCTGGACGGCGAACTGATTGCCTTTATTGCCATTGAGGATCATATCCGTGATACGGCGGCGGATACGCTGCGCTTTTTCCGTGAAAACAACGTAGAAGTCAAGGTCATCTCCGGCGACAATCCCCTGACCGTCAGCATCATTGCCGAAAAATGCGGTATTGAAAACGCTGATAAATATATCTCTCTGGCGGATGTTCCCTTGGAGGATATTCCGAAGGTTGCTTCCGACTATACGGTCTTTGCCCGGGTTTCTCCCGAACAAAAGGAAGCGCTGGTCGTTGCCCTGCAGTCCTGCGGTCATAAGGTCGCTATGACCGGCGACGGCGTGAATGATATTCTGGCGCTGCGCCGCTCCGATTCCTCCATCACCTTTGCGAAAGCTACCGAAGCCGCCAAATCCTGCTCTGACGTTGTTCTGCTGGATAACGACTTCAGTCATCTGAAAGAAGTGGTCGGAGAAGGGCGCCGTGTCATCGGCAACATTCAGAAAACAACCGTCCTCTTCCTGATGAAGTCCATTGCCATGTTTATTACCGTCTTTTCCCTGATCTTCTTTTCCAAAGGGCAGATGTGGTTCTCTATCGAAAATCTTTATCTGCTGGAAGCGGCAGTCATCGGCACCGGCGGCTTTTTACTTTCGCTGGAGCCACGCAGAACCCCTGTCAAGGGCTCTTTTTTAAGAAGTATCATCTCTCATTCCGTTTCTGCGGGAATCCTGCTGGCATTTTCCATCGTGCTGCCTCTGCTGCTCCATTTCGTTCCGGTTTCCTTTGGCGCAGCGCCTGTCGTTTCTTATGACAATATCCGTACCATGATGACGATTCTAATGTCTATGGCAGGTCTTGTGGTCATCTTTACCATGTGCATTCCTTTTAACAAATATCGTCTGGCTGCCCTCGGCGCCGTGACTTTTGTTGCCGTATTCCTCGGTTCGCTGATTCCTACCGCTTACCTCGGCGGCAAAGCAATCGGCTCACCCATGCTGGCTTATGATGAAGCAGCCGGTCAGACCATTTTCGACTCACCCTTTATGCACGAAATGTTCCGTCCGATGAATTCTCCGGTTGTTCAGCAGTTCTGCTCCGACAGCAATAACTTTGTTGTAATCCGCCTGTTTTTGTATATTGCTCTCGTTCTCTTTATTCTCGTGCGTTTCGCTATGGATAACCATGTCCGCAAGGAATATATGAGTATTTCCGAAAACCGTCTGCAGCAGATTGCTCAGCGTCTGATGCTCGCCTGCGGCTGCGCCATGACGCTGAATGCCGTCTTTTCTGTCATCCCGCTCTGCACCAATCCTTCCGATATCCCGCTTTTGACCGTGACAATCATCGGCAGTACCGCTCAGCTTGCTGCCGGCATTTTCGGCTATCGTTCGTTTACAAACCTATCCCGGAAAAAAACGATATTCGCTTTTTCCTCCGGCATTATTTCTCTCGTTTTCGCCGCTGCCGGACTGCTCCTTTCCTTCTCCGTCATGCCCTCTCTCATTATGGATAAAACCGTTGCCGTGATCTTATCGGTTCTTTACGCTGCGGCTTCTTTCACACTGCTTCTGAAGCTCCCTGCCAACAAACTCTCTCCAAACGCATCGTAAAACGCCTTTGAGATTTTTACTTCAGCTTGTCAGGTATATCACAATTGTATCAGTTGGCTCTATCAGTTGCCTCTATCAGATGGCTCTGCATGGAAAGTATCAAGCAGAGAAAAGTTGCTGACAGCAGATCATCAAGGAGTTCAGGAAAGAGGTACCGACCAAGCCGATCGGCAAGACGGGTGCATAACCCCCCTTTCCTGTCGGAAAAGGGCTTACCCTCATGTAGCCGCCACGGTCAAACGATTCTCACGCAAGGAAAACATACCTCATGTAGCCGCCACGGTCAGAAGGATTCTCACGCAAGGGAAACTTACCTCATGTAACCGCCACGGTCAGAACGATTCTCACGCAAGGGAAACTTACCCTCATGTAGCCCCGCCACGGTCAGAACGATTCTCACGCAAGGAAAGCTTACCCTCATGTAACCGCCACGGTCAGAACGATTCTCACGCAAGGAAAACTTACCCTCATGTAGCCGCCACGGTCAGAACGATTCTCACGCAAGGAAAGCTTATCCTCATGTAACCGCCACGATAATCAAACTATTCATGTGTAATTAACGACGACAAAAATGCAGGAAGCAGATAAAATATCCGCTTCCTGCTTTTCGTTTTTTTCAGTCTGTAACTTGCTTATTCGCTGTCTTTGGATTTCTTTCTCCAGAACAACATCATGCCCAGAACAGAAATGCATACAATGCCGATTACCATTAAAACAGCACTGTTTTCACCGGTAATAAAAGGCTCTGATGGTTCGGTGGGCTGTGACGGTGTTGAGGGGATTGACGGGTCGGACGCCGGCTTCGACACCGGTTCGGAGTACTCCGGCTGTGAGCTTTCCGGCACAGAACTTTCCGGTTCGGAAGATTCCGGCTGTGAGCTTTCCGGCTCGGAGGATTCCGGCTCGGAGGATTCCGGCTGTGAGGATTCCGGCTCGGAGGATTCCGGCTCAGAGGATTCCGGCTTTGACTTTTCCTCAACCTTAGTCTTAGGCTCTGTAATGACCTCGTACAGCCATTGATTATCCTCTGTCAGTCTGTCGGCAAGCGGCACGGAAATCAGATAAGGTGCAAACTCCTCATAATTTTCTGCATCGCCCTCTGCCGATACTTCCCAGACCAGATACATACCCGGTTTTTCAATATCAAACCTGCAAATACCTACGGCGTCTGTTATACCTGTATGCTCAGGCTCTTTGACAATTTCAAAGAACAGTTTTGCAAGATTCTGAGATTCACTGCCGGTGATTCCGTTAAACGTAACGTCTTTGCCGTCCTGCAGCTTTTGCAGGGAATCGTATGCCGGCAGCACTTCATATTCTGCCGAACCGCCCCTGACTGTCAGGTTTGCAATCTGACAAACCGCTATATGCGCTCCCTGAATCGGCGTATCTACGCCTGTCTTCTGGATGTAGAAATAGACCGCCAGACTCTTAGGCTCATCCGTCAGAGCAGGCATTCTGTTATCGTCCTGTGCCGCACTTACGCTGACTGCCGTCAGTGACAGCATCATCAGTACAGCAAGAATCACACAAAGTGCTTTATTCTTCATGGCGAACCTCCTTTTTTGCTTTCTTTTTGTCCAGCACCTTCCGGACAATTGTTATCATAACCAGAATAACGATAAATAATGCAAATCCTGCGAAAACCCAGACCGCAGGGTCTACAATTTTTTCATGTTTCTCTACGGTAACAAAACCGTTTTCAACCTTTGTTTCGTCAAAGGGTACTCTGCGCCCTGTTACAAGCAGACGGTGCGTATTGACGCCGTATGGCTCGCAGGTAACAAGCGTCATCAGATCTTGTCCGTCCTCGATCATCAGACCGCTGACGTCTGTCGGCAGAATCACACGAATGCTGAACACTTCATACGCCAGCGTCTTGCCGAGGATATGAATATAGAATCTGTCACCCTCTGTGATTTTGTCCAGGTCGGAAAAGAACTTCTGGTTGGGCAGGCCACGGTGTCCTGTCAGAACCGAGTGAGTATTCACTCCGCCGGTAGGCAGCGAGCTGCCGTGGATATGTCCCACGCCGATGCCGAGAGAAACTTCGGTTGAATAATGATAGACAGGCTCCGTAACATCAATTTTCGGAATTTCAATGTAGCACATCATACTGTTATGCATCACGTTCAGGAGTGTTTCATAATACTCGTCCGGATCGTATTCAGCGTCCGTAACGATGTTTCTGTTCTCCTTGAGCAGATACGCATTGTAATCCTGCGCCTCTTTGATCACCTTATCGTATGTGGTAGGATCCTGCTCTTCTACAAATTTGTTATACTCGGAAATCAACTGCAGATCCCTGTAGCGGTTCCAACGGTCGCTGACAACAGGATACAGCAGCATTGCCGTACAGAACAGAAAGCCCAGCAGAGAAATCACAGACACCAGTCTTCTGAGATGCTTTTTTGTGTTTTGTTTCATCTGATACAATTCCCCTTATAACAGTATGCCGACAGCGGTATTCCTGTCGGCATCTGTTCGGACCGGATCTTTCGTCAGTTCTTTCTTACACGATGGTAAGGAAAACCTCTGTTATTTGTCAGCAATCATTCAGCGGAATTCTTTCTCTTTTTCCTGCTGATAACGAAAATGGCCAGGAAGCCTGCCATGCCGAGTGCAGCAACAACGGTGATGATGATGGTGCCGACACCGCCTGTTGACGGCAGAGCTGCAAGCTGTGTATTGAGGATTTCGGCTGCGGTAACATTGGTCTTGTCAATCACGTTGGTAACCGTACCGTCTGCATTGATGGTAGGTGTATTGGTGTAGGTTGCAGAACCAACAGTTGTATACTGGTCGTCGTTCTTTTCTGCTGTTGTAATGGAGTAAGCTGTCAGAACGCCGTCGTTATTAATGGTTGCGCTGATAACAACACGATAGTTCTTCTCGCTGAGAGAATAGTTGGTGGGTGCGGTTGTTTCCTTGAGGTAGTAGGTACCCTGATCCAGACCTTCAAACTTGATGTGACCGTTAACGTCAGATGTTGCTGTTGCAACTACCTGCGTCATAGCCTCGTCGGAATACAGTGTAAAGCCTGCGCCCTGAAGAGCAACGGGGCTTGCCTTTGTGGTCTTGGAAGAGGTGAGTGTCTTCTCTGTAAAGGTTTCGCCGTTTCTGGTAACCTTATTCAGTTCGTAGGTTTCGATGGTGGATTCGGACTGACCGTCCAGATCAGCGTCGATACCGAAGGTGTAATGATAGGTGGAGTCGTCCTTTGTCTTTGCGCCGGAAGTATCGGTAGGATCGTTGCTGTAGGTCAGGGTAGCGGTGTTCTTATTTTCAGCATAGTTAACGCCTGCTGTGTTCTGAATGGTTGAAGAATAAGTAACCTTTACAGCCTTTTCGCCGTTCTGACGAACGAAAGCGTCGCTGAAGCTGATTTCATACTCTACTGCATCAGCAGCGTTTGTGGTTGTCTGACCGTTCTTATCCTTGAACGTCAGGGTGTAGTTGGTGAAATCATCATCTGTCGTAGTGGGATCGTTTTCGGTAACAGCGGGCAAAGCCTGTGCTGTTGCCATATCTGCCTCAGCGGCTACCTTGACAGTCAGGCTGTCAACGCCCTTGAAGGCTGCCTTGTCCATTTTATCGGTGATCTTATAAACAATGGAGCCTTCTACATAATCGTCGGAATAAGACGGAACCATGCTCTCTACCTTGAAGTATACCGTATCGCCGAAAGCAACGGTCTGTCCTTCGGCATTGGTGAGAGAAACGCCGGAAGCGTCTGTAATGTCCTTGTTGACGTTGGGCTCTGATGCCTTCAGATAGGCATTGGTGGAAGTATTGAAATATGAGGTCATGTCAACCGTACCGCCTGTTGCCGACGTGTCGATTGCGTTGGCGTCGGATACGTTGACAGCAACGATAGCGGGGTTGTAAACCACTGCGTCGGCGTCCTTGACAAGCACGATGTAAAGACCTGCTTCCACGCGGGCCTGGAAGGTGGTGTTGTTCGGGTCTGTCTGCTTTTTCATTTTAATACCGTGCAGATCAACAGTGCCGGCGCCGATCTGGTTGGCGATAGTGGTAATTTCAGTAGCGGTAGGCGCCTTGATGTCGTTGATAACCAGATTGTTGTCGCAAAGAACATAGCCTGTCAGCTTGTTATCCTTGTAAGTACCCTTAACAATCTGATAAGCAACAACCTCCAGTGAAGCGCTGGTATCGTTTACCTTTGTTACGGTAATATCCTGCAGGGTCAGTCTTGCGGTTCCGGGTACTTCGGGAGTACCTGCGCTTGTATCGGCTGCAACGTAGTCAGAGCATACCCAGTTGTCCGTATAAACAGTATGAGCTGAGAATACAGGAGCAACTGCAAAGCTTGCGAGAGTAGCGGCTGCCAGTGAGGCGGTGAGGATTTTTGTCATTCTCTTCATTGTACATTCTCCTTTATTATAATTTAATAAAATTCACAGCCATTCCGGATTCTGAACGATTCCGCATCGGCAGAGCAGCGTGAAACATCTTCTACTCCATCTCTCTTTCTATTTCACTCGTTTGTCGATGGCTACGGCTGCTGATTTCATATCAAAATTATACACTTTTTTTCTCTGATTTTCAATAGAAATGTAACTATCTCTAAAAATTTGTTTAATATGTTAGTATTATTTTAATATTATTGTGCAATTCACCAATCTTCGATCAATTTATATAAGATATATTTTCACCAAATCATCACTTTTTGCGGTCATCTCCGTAACTTTGCACAAACCGTGTTTTCACCGCCTCAGCAGCGGGACTTCTGAAAGTACTTCACAAGGACTGGTCATTTTTTGGAGCTGCCGGTTGATTTTCTGCCCTGTTGATTATTTTTTAAATTTTTTTTATTTTTTGCACCCATTTAAGTTTTCACATTGTTATATTATACAGGAGGACATCTTAAAGGCTTCTGTTTCGTACCGACGGCAACACACGGGACATTTTCGCTTACCATGAATAAAGTATATTTTTTCCTTCTGAATTATGCAGCAACACCGTTATTCTACACCGATCATTTCGTTACGGTATCACAACTGCATCCCTGCAATCAATACACCACGGTCGTCTCATTATTCAACCTGCATTTCAGCAATGATCACGGCATTGTTTTTCCTTGCTTTTTGACAACAACACAACATCATTCACTGCTGCAACTTACTAATAATCTTACCTTTTGACGATCCACACTCTCACCTGCGTCCTTGCAGTTAACATTCTGATAGCTTACCTCGTTTCGTCCCTGCCGTCTCACCTTCGTCATAGCTGACATCCCCTGAAAGTCAGTCCTGATATTTTACTGCTGGTTTTGAATTTTCTACACACGAAGACATAACAGAGCCCCCGAGATTCTGACTGCCTGACAGTCAAGCTTCCTTTGCTGCACATGAAACCGGAGACGCTTTTCTTTGAAGCGTCTCCGGTTTTTTGTTTTCTGTCCCTTCTCATCACAGCTTTTTGGTACAATGAGCGTAGGTTGAGCGTGAGTTGAACATGAAATCAGCATGAGTTGAGCGTTAGATGTGCGTGAAATGAGCTTGATATGAGCATAGGGTCAGCATGAGTTGAGCGTTAGATGTACGTGAAATGAGCTTGATATGAGCATAGGGTCAGCATTAGTTGAGCGTGAGATAAGCATGAGATTAGCATAAGATAAGCATGAAACGAGCATAACACAGCCCTCTGAAAGCCGGTACGGACATTTTACTGCCGGTATTGAATCACCCAAAACGAAGACATAACAGAGCCCCCGGGATTCTGACTGCCTGACAGTCAATCTTCCTTTGCTGCACATGAAACCGGAGCGCTTCTTTTCTTGAGAAGCGTTGCCGGTTTTTTGCTTTCCGTTTTGCTTGTGACGACTTCATTTCACGAAAATGTATTATTTTATTTACAATATTTTTACATTTTTGACCTGTGATTATTATACAATAAGTTACGGAAAGATATTCTGCTGTAAAAATGTCGCAAAAGTACGGTTTTTGGTACTGCTTTGTGAATTTTTGTCTTGACCTTTGTATAAATTCCGGTCTATGATAATAACAGCAATAAAAACCTTGTTCAGCGTAACACAGCCCGTCCGGGCTGTTTACGATAAAGGGCAGGAGTCATATCCCCCTATTGTAGCTCTTGTCTTTTATATATACAAATTCCGGCTGTCGAGTGGGCGTCACACCACCGGCAGCCGGGTTTGCTTTTTTTATGCCGTAATCTTTTATGCTGTAAACTGTGCGTTATATAAGGATGCGTAAAATCCCTGCTGTTCCATCAGCTCTTCATGACTTCCGCTTTCTATCACGTCGCCGTCCTTCAGCACCGGTATCAGGTCGGCATTTTTGATGGTAGACAAACGGTGTGCAATCACAAAGGACATACGATTCTCCATCAGCTTGTCTATTGCCGACTGTATCTTCAGCTCTGTACGGGCATCCACCGAGCTGGTCGCCTCGTCCAGAATCAGCATCGTTATAATTCCTTCCGATACGATTGTCAAGCATAGACTGCCGTCGGCTTCTTCTGCCAAAAAGCCTGTCCCCTATCCTTTAACTCGGAGCAAAGCCCGATGTAAGCTCGCTTAACATCGGCTGCATTGATCCAACCTCACCGCAGGAGCTTTAGCTCCTCGGGGTTTCAGCGAGGGATGATAACCCCCACTGAAAGTCTGAATGGCACCCGGCAGGCGAGACCCGGGGGACATCGGTGATTGGTTATACTGTTATTGATCGGGAAATCACATTAACGGCACAACAAATCAGGGAACCCTCATAAGAAAGTCCCCTATCATCGCCATATTAATCATTTGAACAGACATTTATTGTAAACCGCCGATCGCCTTCGGTATTTCTTGGGGAGAACTTACGGTGACACTCGCCGCCTTTAACTCGCCTTCGGCAGCAAAGCCATATAAACAGCCTATCGTCGGAATATGATGCCTGATACCCACCTCAATATCCGACGCTCTGTCTCCCACCATGATGTACTGATCGTCCGGATAAAGCCGCTGAAGCTCTTTGAAAATGTCTTCCTTCGGCATAAAGCCGTAATCCTCCGCACAAAAATATGCATCAAAATAGGTATCAAGCCCCAGTGCTTTTCTGTGTGCGTCCATATAGGCATGACGACAATTGGACAATATCATCAGCCTGTTCCCTGCATTTTTCAGTTCCTGCAGCATTTCGGTGACTCCGTCATACAGAACCGCTTCACCACGCAGCACGCCGCTGATCATCTCTTGTCCGATCAGCATACTTGCCTTTTGCATCATCTCTTCCGGCAGCCCGGGCATAAAGCTGTGCCACATATCCGGCGCATTTACTCCTAGCCAGCAAGAGATTTCATCGTCGGCATAATACCGCTCAGGCGCATAACCCTCCTGTACCAGCATGGCATAGCCCTTTCTGAAAGCACAGCCGTACAGACGCTTGGTGTTATGCAGGGTTCCGTCATAATCAAATACAATCGTCATGGCTCAGAACTGACGCATCAGGTTGACCATCTCTATGGCGCCCAGCGCACAGTCATACCCTTTGTTGCCTGCCTTGGAGCCGGAACGCTCAATCGCCTGCTCAATGTTTTCTGTCGTAATCACACCAAACAGTACCGGTATACCGCTTTTCAGTCCTGCCTGTGCAATGCCTTTTGCTGTTTCATTCACAACCAGCTCATAGTGAGAGGTTGATCCTCTGATGACGGCGCCGACACAAATGATGGCGTCATAACGTCCGCTTTCTGCCATTCTTTCGGCAATAATCGGCAGTTCAAACGCTCCCGGCACCCACGCCGCATCAATGTTTTCTTCCTCTACACCGTGTCTTACCAGTCCGTCTACCGCTCCCTCCAGCAGCTTCTCCACAATAAAGCTGTTGAAACGGGACGCAACAATGCCGACTCGCATTCCTTCGGGCGCTACAACCTTGCCTTCAATCAGATTGATATTCATTTTCATCAAACTCCTTTTCATTATTTTTTCATCATTTTCATCATTTTATCATTTTCATATAGAGATCCCTGTCCGGCGCTTTGCCGGGGACGTGGAATCTGTGTTCCGTCAGAAGCTTTTCAACGATGACGCCGCTGATATTCTGTCCTGCGCTTTGCCGGGGACGTGGAATCTGTGTTCCGTCAGAAGCTTTTCAACGATGACGCCGCTGATATCCTGTCCGGCGCTTTGCCGGGGACGTGGAATCTGTGTTCCGTCAGAAACTTTTCAACGGTGACGCCGCTGATATCCTGTCCGGCGCTTTGCCGGGGACGTGGAATCTGTGTTCCGTCAGAAACTTTTCACCGATGATGCCGCTGATATCCTGTCCGGCGCTTTGCCGGGGACGTGGAATCTGTGTTCCGTCAGAAACTTTTCAACGGTGACGCCGCTGATATCCTGTCCGGCGCTTTGCCGGGGACGTGGAATCTGTGTTCCGT
>Ga0256405_10001326_pt1 | contig 68265 bp, 48 predicted proteins | sample RumenRJG_02DNA_FD_189096 | JGI IMG/M metagenome (GOLD analysis project Ga0256405, IMG submission 189096) | Bovine rumen microbial communities from Lethbridge, Alberta, Canada - RJG_02 | ecosystem: Host-associated > Mammals > Digestive system > Stomach > Rumen | place: Canada: Alberta... | reverse complement strand
ACGCGTTACGCACCCTTCCGCCGGTCGCCGCCAGGTATTGCTACCCGCGCTGCCCCGCGACTTGCATGTGTTAAGCCTGCCGCTAGCGTTCATCCTGAGCCAGGATCAAACTCTTCTTTGTATAATTCTTTATAACTCTAGTTCGTCCTGACGCTTTTCAAAGAAATCAACGCTCTCGATTCTTTCTATTCTCGGTACTTGCTTGTACTTCCTTCAGTCTTTTCAATGAACTTGGTCGAAAAATCCCGCTCGTTCGTTTCAAGCGGGAATGCAAAGGTACGGAAAGTTTTTAAATCACCAAACTTTTTTTACACTTTTTTCAAAGAATTCGCCCTTACACGGGCCTCCAGCTCCCATGTGCGGATCCTGTCCTTGTAGGTGTTGTTGGCATTAACTTTCTCTATTTCAAGCGCTGCGTCGGAATTGCCCTCCCACCTTCGGCAATTGTAGATAACGTCGTAAATCCTGCCTATCTGGTACTCGCGGCTGACACGAAGACCGACGGCATAGTCCTCCCCGTACTTGGTGGTCGGGAAATTGAGCTTGCGAAGGAGCGGGACATAGAATCCGCGCGGGGCTCCGAGGCCGTTGATGCGGAGAGCATTGTTCCGGCCGTTCTCCGGAGTCCATTCGCGATGGTCGATGACTCCCGGAGGCAGGGTGTTGCCGTCGAAATCCGTCATACGGTATGTCCCCACCACCATCGCACAGTTCTGCTCATGGAAGGCATCCACCATCTTCTGGACGGTATTCTCATCATAATAGGTATCATCCGAGTCGAGCTGCAAGGCAAACCTTCCGCAAAGCGGATGATGTAACGCAGCGTTCCAGTTGCCGCCGATCGCATGCCAAGTAGTATCCTGGGCGATATACACAAGCTTAGGGTCATCCAGGAATCCTTTGATGACATCCACGGTCCCGTCCGTAGAATTGTCATCCACGACAATGACATTGTACTTGAAAGACGTGCGCTGGGAAAGGGCGGAACGTATGGCATCGCCTATGGTACGGACACGGTTCTTGCATGGAATGACAACGGACGCCTCGTACTCGAAGTCGCCATCATCGAATGCGACAGGTTTGAAAACCGGCTCCAGATACCCTCCGATGGCCTTGAGATGCTCCGTACAGGCCTGCTCCATCTCGATCTGTACAGCGCGGTTCTTGGGGTCGACATAGTCGAACTGCTTCTCGCCGGACTTCCGGAGATCCGTTTCCACTTCATAATAAAGGAACTCTCCGATATGGACGAGACTCCCCTTCTGGGACACCTTGAGACGGAGGTCGTACAGCGCGGCATAATTGTATGTGCGGTCCATCCGCGCCACAGCGTCCTTCAGGGCTGAGGTCCTGTACAGTAGCACGCCGCCGAAGTCGAAGTCATCCCGCAGCGCTCCCGGCTGGCAGTCAATGACGGGAGCGGCTTTCAGCACTCCTCCCGTCATGGCGAAATGGTCGGAATAGACCATGGCCGCACCCGTATCATCTGCGACGGAGAGCATACGCTCGAGCGCATAATGTACGAACGAAAGCTCAGTGGGTTTTGTATAGAGAAGGGTGAAATCAGCCTCAGCCATCGAGGCTACGCGGAGCAGGGTGGCTGTCGAAGCCAAAGGCTCGTCGGAGCCAAGGAAATGAAGGGAAGAGACGGCGGGCTCGGCCGAAAGATTGGCCCGCGTAGCGGAAGCGGCCTCAGGGCCGCAGCAGGAAATGAAACAGTCAATCCTTTTCATATCAAATCTGTGGTTGCGAGGACAAAGATAAGTTTTTTTCCTATATTTGTAGAAACGATACAGGAAAAGAAAAGATGGACAGGAAGATAGTCATTATCCCCACCTACAACGAAAAGGAAAACATCGAAAGGATCATCCGCAAAGTGTTTTCGCTCGAAGGCCATTTCAACATCCTCGTCATCGAGGACGGTTCCCCCGACGGAACTGCCGGGATCGTGAAGGGACTCCAGTCGGAGTTTCCCGAGCGCCTCTTCATGATAGAGCGCTCGGGAAAGCAGGGGCTTGGAACGGCCTACATCACCGGTTTCAAGTGGTCTGTCGAGCAGGGATACGACTACATCTTCGAGATGGATGCAGACTTCTCCCACAATCCTGACGACCTTCCCCTCCTGTACAAGGCATGCGCCGAGGAAGGCGCAGACCTTGCCATCGGCTCCCGTTACTGCAACGGTATCAGCGTCATCAACTGGCCGATCGGCCGCGTCATCATGTCATACTATGCTTCGGTCTATGTCAGGACCGTGCTCGGGATGAAGGTCTACGACACTACGGCCGGATTCAAATGCTACCGGCGTAGGGTATTGGAAACCATCGACCTCGACCGCATCAAGATGAAGGGATACGGTTTCCAGATCGAGATGAAGTACACGACTTACAAGCTTGGATTCAAGATCAAAGAGGTCCCGATCATCTTCGTGGACCGCAAGGAAGGCACATCCAAGATGTCAAGCGGCATCTTCGGCGAAGCATTCTGGGGAGTGCTCAAGCTGAAGTTCAGGAAGATCAGGCCTAGACAGGCCTAGGAGTTCAGAAGTCTCAAAGATATCCTTTTCCGCTCCAGATCCACGTCCAGCACGGAGACGCGTATCCTCTGGTGGAGTTTCAATATCTTGGCGGGCTCGACATGGCCGCGGACACCCATCTGCGAGACATGGATGAGCCCGTTTTCGTGTAAGCCTACATCCACGAAAGCACCGAAATTGGTGATATTCGTCACTATGCCCGGCAGCTCCATGCCGGGGAAAAGATCCTCGAGGTCGTGCACATCCTGAGAGAACTCAAACTCCGATGCCGCTTCCCTAGGGTCGCGTCCCGGTTTTGCCAGTTCCTTAAGGATATCGTTCACTGTCGGAAGGCCGAAATCACCCTCCACATAATCCGAGGCAGAAATACCCGAGCACAATTCAGCATTGCCCACGAGTTCTGCGGTGCTGACACCAAGGTCCCTTGCCATACGGTCAACTATATGGTAGCACTCAGGGTGAACGGCGGAATTGTCCAGAGGATTCGAAGCATCCGGGATGCGGAGGAAGCCCGCGCATTGCTCGAAGGCCTTGGCGCCAAGGCGCGGCACTTTCATCAATTCAGCGCGTGACTTGAATACACCTGTATCAGTACGGTAAGCAACGATCTTGGCTGCCAGAGCAGGCCCGATACCAGCCACGTATGCAAGCAGATAGGGACTGGCGGTATTGAGATTGACTCCGACACTGTTTACGCACATCTCCACCGTATTGTCAAGCTTCTCCTTGAGCAGTCCCTGGTCGACGTCGTGCTGGTACTGCCCCACTCCGAGTGACTTGGGATCGATCTTGACAAGTTCGGCTAGCGGGTCCATGAGACGCCGTCCGATGGAAACGGCCCCTCGTACGGTGACGTCCTCGTCGGGAAACTCCTCGCGTGCAACTTCCGAAGCGGAATAGATCGATGCTCCGTCTTCGCTGACGGTCCACACCTTGCAACCTTCCGGCAAGTGTACCTTCTTCATGAATTCCTCGGTCTCGCGGCTCGCTGTACCATTGCCGATAGCCACTGCCTCGATACCGTATTTCTCAATCATCGACGACACCGCCATGATGGACTTGACCTTCTCGTTCTGGGGAGGATGAGGAAAGATGATCTCATGATGGAGAAGGTTGCCCTGACGATCAAGACAGACAGTCTTGCATCCGTTCCTGAAACCTGGATCGATAGCCAGGATACGCTTCTGCCCAACAGGCGGAGAAAGCAGGAGCTGCTTGAGATTCTCCCCGAAGACCTCGATCGACTCTACGTCCGCCTTTTGCTTGGCTTCCTTCAGGATTTCATTGGAGATCGAGGGGTCCAGCAGACGCTTCCACGAATCCTCGACGGCAGCACGGATCTGCTCCGCTAGCGGCTTGGAAGGATAGGAATGCTCCTGGCAAAAGTCGTAGTACATCTTGTTGGCGCATTTCTCCTGGTCGGCGTCGATGGAAACGCTCAGGAAGCCCTCGTTCTCTGCCCGCAACATTGCAAGCAGATTGTGCGAAGGGATGCGTGAAACCGGCATGGAGAAGTTGAAATAGCTGCGGTACTTGGCGGCATCGGGATTGTCCTTGGCAGCCTTCGTGGCTTTGGAGCACACCCTGCGGGTGCGGTAGATGCCGCGAAGAGTCTCGCGTACCGAAGCCGTCTCGCTGAGACGTTCCGCGATGATGTCGCGGGCTCCCGCCAATGCATCTTCCACGGTAGCGACCTTGTCATTCAGATACTTTCGGGCCTCGGCCGCAGGGTCTGCAAGACCGCGGACAGCATACATCCTGTCGGCAAGAGGTTCCAGGCCCGCTTCGCGGGCGACGGTAGCTCTCGTACGCCTCTTCGGTCTGTATGGAAGATACAGGTCCTCAAGCTCGCTTGCGTCAATGCAGCCTTCAATCCTGGCACGGAGTTCCGGGGTGAGCTTGCCCAAACCATCGATAGTCTCGAGGATGGTGCCCTTGCGTTTCTCCATCTCGGTGAACACATCCGCCCAATGGCGCACGGACGCAACCTCCATGTCGTCCATCCCTCCTGTCCGTTCCTTGCGGTACCGGCTTATGAAGGGAATGGTATCCCCATCCTCGAACATCTGTACGCAGTTCTCGACCTGCCAAGGCTTGAGGCCGAGCTGGGACGCTATATGGCGGATATATATGTCTTTCATCAGTCTTGAGAGATTTCTTTCAGTTCAGTGCGGTAAGCGGACATGATCCTCGACTTGGACAGGAATCCGACGTATACCATATCCGCATCGACGACCGGCAGGCGCCAGGCCTGGGTACGGTCGAACTTCTCCATGACACTCTCCATGCTCTCATCGAGCAGTACGACGGCAGCCGGCTGCTCCATGAAATCATGGACGCGCATGGCTTCGTACTGGTCAGTCTTGAACATGAGCTTGCGTACATGGTCCATTTCCACGATGCCCCTCAGATGCTGCCTGGCATCGAGGACGGGGAACACCTGCGCGTCGCTGTCGGAGATGACATCGACGAATTCACCGAGGGTATCGGTCATCCTCACCCTCGGGTATTTGTCCCTGACGAGGTCGGAGGTCTTGAGCAACGTCAGCACCGCCTGGTCGTTGTCATGCGTCAGGAGCTCTCCCGACTGTGCAATACGCTTGGTATAGATAGAATACCTCTCGACCAGGCGCATGGACCCGAAGGAGAAAGCCGAGGCGATGATGAGCGGAAGGAACAGTTCGTATCCTCCGGAGACCTCGGCAATAAGGAAGATAGCGGTCATGGGAGCCTGCATGACTCCAGCCATAAGTGCAGCCATGCCAACCAGCACGAAATTCTGTTCCGGTACGGAAATGTCGGTCCCGGCTAGGATGAGGTTGATGACGCGTGCCACCACGAATCCTGCGATCGCACCGACGAACAGGGTGGGACCGAAAGTACCTCCCACTCCCCCTCCGGCATTGGTAAGAGTCATCGAGAAGACCTTGAGCAGCAGGATGAGGAGGAAGAAAGCGGGAACGCCCCATTTGAAACCCAGCAGGAAGGAGAGCGGACCTTCCGTAGCGATCTCGCCGCCGTTCAGCAATACGCCGAGCGACTCGTACCCCTCGCCATAGAGCGGAGGGAACAGGAAGATCAGCAGGCCCAGCGCCAATGCGCACCACATCCATCTGAGATACCTGTTCGATATCTTGCCGAGCTTGTCCTCGAGACGGAGCGTCATCCGGACGAAATAGAGCGAAATGGCGCCGCAGATGATGCCCAGTATGATGTAGAACGGTATGTTCACCATGGAGAAGGGCGTCAGCGTGCACTGGAACGGAAGCTCATTCCCCAGGAAAATATATGACACGACAGCCGCCGACACGGTAGACAGCAACAGAGGCATCATCGAATTCATCGAGATATTGAAAAGGAGTATCTCCAAGGTGAAGAGCACTCCGGCAAGAGGCGCCTTGAATATGCCGGCGATGGCTCCGGCAGCACCGCACCCGATCAGGATGGTCATCCCGCGATGGGACATCCCGGCCAGCCTGGCGAAATTGGAGCCTATGGCGGCGCCCGTATAGACAATGGGAGCCTCGGCGCCGACAGATCCGCCGAATCCTATGGTCACAGAACTCGTGAGGATGGACGACCACATGTTGTGGGGCTTGATCCTGGACTCGTTGCGGGATACCGCCTGCAGGACCTTGGTCACTCCGTGGCTGATATTGTCCTTGACCACGAAGCGGAGAAGGAGCAGCGAAATGAACATACCGATACCCGGCAGGACCAGGTACAACAAAGCATGTGTCGACCCTGCGAGTGCCGAGGCCAGGAGCCTCTGGATGAGATGGATGAGCTTGAGCAGGATGACTGCGGCAAAGCCGCTGGCAATACCTACCAGCAGCGAAAGGATCAGGAGCTTGTTGCGCTCCTGCATGTTCCTGAACAATGTCAGCAGCCTGTCAAACATACTCAACGAAAAAAGGTCGTCCACATGGACGACCCGTAACTTTATGCGTCTCCCTCGGAACCGTCGTCATCTCCGCCATACTGGGAGATGTTGTCGTCAGGCAGGGTCTCCCCTTCAGACGAGGAACCGGCGGAAGTTCCGGCCACCTGCTCGGTCTCAGCCTCCTCTTCACCCTCCAGCCAGCGCTCTATATCCTCGAGATCGTCAGTCTTGACCTTAATCTTTACAAGATATATCGAATCCGGCGTCTCGACCGTCACTGCATAGAAAGGGGTGCCGTCCGGCTTGGTATATTTCGTAAGGTCGCCAAGATAGTCGTTGAAGCCTTTAGGATACTTCTCCGCAAATACTGCTGCGAGTTCCTCCGACATGTTCTCATAGCTGACCACGTGTCTTTTCCTGGTATCGATTTTCATATTTTCCGCCAATTAAGATCTCTAAAAAAGTGGATTCAGATTCCATGTGCAATAATAAGCGAAATTTCTGAAAGTCCATAGCCTATATCATTTTTTTTTGAAGAAAAATGATTTCTGTGCTTTTTTCCTCTCAGGATCGCGTTCCACGAACACCGGTTTCATGGTCCTGGGATCCAGGCCGGTATAGTACATGACGGACGATGTGGTCATCGGAGTGGGCATGAAATCCTGCACCTGGTCCATCCAGATACCTTTCAATGCAGGATTATGGGAGAGGCTTTCCATATCCTTCATAGTGCACCCGGGATGCGATGAGATGAAATACGGAACTATGCCTGTCTTCATCCCTGCCTGGGAGGTGATCTTGTCGAATTCGCGGCGCAGCCTCACGAAAAGCTTGAAGGACGGTTTGGCCATGTATTGCAGCACCTTGTCCTCGGTATGTTCCGGAGCGACTTTCAGGCGTCCGGAAGTATGGTGCAGGATAAGCTCCTTGAGATAAGGGTATGAAGTGTCATCCACGAAGCCTTCCTCATCGAGGAACAAGTCGTATCGGATGCCGCTGCCGATATACGCATGCTTGATCCCCTTGATGGACATGACTTTCTCATACAGGCCGAGCACCCTGGCGTGAGAGCGGTCGAGATTCCTGCACGGTTTCGGGAAAAGGCAGGACTTGCGCCTGCATACAGCACAGATGGTCTTGTCCTTCCCTCCCATTCCATACATATTCGCTGTAGGAGCCCCGAGGTCGGAGATGTTTCCGGCAAAACCGGGCAGCGACAGCAAGCCTTTCGCTTCCTTGCATATCGACTCCTCGGACCTGGACTGGATGAACTTGCCCTGGTGTGCAGCGATCGTGCAGAAATTGCATCCCCCGAAACATCCGCGGTGGGTATTGATCGAGAACTTGATCATGTCATACGCAGGGATCCGCTTGTCCTTGTAACGGGGATGCGGAAGTTTAGTGAAGGGCAGGTCCCAGAACGAATCCATCTCCTCCTCCGTTGCGGGCGGATACGGAGGATTGATCTGCACGTAACCGTCTCCTACCGGTTCTATGATGGTATCCGGGTGGAGCATGTTGGCATGGGTCTCGATCAGATGGAAATTCTCCGCGAACGCTTTCTTGTCCCGGCAGCATTCCTCGAAAGAATGCAGGACAAGCGCGCCAGTCTGCTTCCATTTCCCTGTCATGAGGAATGCAAGCTGCGGTATCTTCCTGATATCATGAAGGTTGCGACCACTTTCAACTGCCCGGGTAAGCTCGAGCATGGGGCGCTCACCCATTCCGTAGCAGAGCCAGTCGGCACGGCTGTCTACAAGTATCGAGGGGAAAAGCCTGTCCTGCCAGTAATCATAGTGCGTCACACGACGCAGCGAAGCTTCGATACCGCCTATGACTACAGGTACCTCGGGGAACAGGTCCTTCAGGATGCGGGAATACACCGTGACGGCATAGTCGGGTCGCTGCCCGAACTTACCGTCAGGGGTATAGGCATCGTCATGACGAAGCCGCTTGCCCGCAGTATAATGGTTCACCATGGAATCCATGGCGCCGGAATTGACACCGAAATACAGGCGCGGAGCGCCCAGCTTCTTGAAATCGCGCAGGTCGTCCCGCCAGTTGGGCTGAGGCACGACGGCAACGCGGTAGCCGAACTTCTGCAGATACCGGGCGATGCAAGCCGAACCGAAGCTCGGATGGTCCACAAAGGCGTCACCCGTAAACAGGATGACATCGATGTAGTCCCATCCGAGTCTCTGCACCTCCTTGACGGAGGTCGGTATCATGTAGTTGTCCGGCATAGCACTGATTCTTTTTTCCGGAGGGAGCGGTATCTCCGCACAAAAACGGTTACATCCTGTCGGGAAGGCTGAAACCGAGGATGTCGGTGGCCTTCTCGAGGACAGCGGCGAGCGTAGAGATGAGGACGAGCCTCATCTTCAGCAGGCCGGCGTCCTCCTCGCGGAGAATAGGAGTATCGTGGTAATACTGGTTGAACTCCTTGGCCAGTTCGTAGGCATAGTTCGCAATGAGTGCCGGCGAAAGAGCCGCAGCGGACTCAGCGACCTTCTGGGGATAGCCGTTCAACAGCTTGACGAGACGGATCTCCTTCGGACTAAGTTCGACGCCGGCGGGGATCTCCGCGACCGTATGCATGAGTCCGCGCTCCTCCGCCTTGCGGAGAATGCTGCAGATACGGGCGTGCGTATACTGGATGAAAGGTCCGGTATTACCGTTGAAATCAATGGATTCCTTGGGATTGAAGAGCATCTTGCGCTTCGGATCCACCTTGATGATGAAATACTTGAGTGCACCGAGGCCTATCATGCGATAGAGTTTCTCCTTCTCCTCGTCGGAAAGACCCTCGAGCTTGCCGGACTCCTCGGATGTCGCCTTGGCCTCCTCGTACATCTTTTCGATGAGGTCGTCAGCGTCGACGACGGTTCCCTCGCGCGATTTCATCTTGCCCTCGGGCAGTTCAACCATTCCGTAGGACAGATGGTAGATGCGGTCGGCCCACTCGAAGCCGAGCTTCTTCAGGATAAGTTTGAGGACGGCGAAATGATAATTCTGCTCGTCACCGACGACATAGACATGGGAGTCAAGACTGTCCTCGGAGAAGCGGCGTTCCGCCGTGCCGAGGTCCTGGGTGATGTAGACCGAAGTTCCGTCGGAACGGAGGACGAGCTTGCGGTCGAGGCCGTCTGCAGTCAGGTCGCACCATACGGAGCCGTCAGGGTCACGGACAAACGCTCCATTCTCCAATCCTTTCTGTACAAGCTCCTTACCCAGCAGGTAAGTGTCATGCTCGTAATAGACCTTGTCGAAAGAGATACCCAGAGCCTTGTAGGTCTGGTCGAACCCGTCGAATACCCAGCCGTTCATCATGGCCCAAAGGTCGCGGACTTCCTTGTCGCCTTCCTCCCACTTGACCAGCATTTCATGCACGGCCTTCATGCAGGGGGCTTCTTTCTTGGCGGTCTCCTCATCCATTCCTGCGGCAACAAGTTCCTTCACCTCGCGGGTAAGGATGTTGTTGAACTCGACATAGCAGTCTCCGACGAGGTGGTCACCCTTCTTACCGGTACTCTCAGGAGTGGCGCCGGCAAAAGACTTCTGCCATGCATACATGGATTTGCAGATATGCACGCCGCGGTCGTTGACAAGCGTCACCTTGATGACGTTGTTGCCGCTGGCCTTGAGCAGGCGGGAAACGGAATCGCCGAGGAGATTGTTGCGGATGTGACCGAGATGGAGCGGCTTGTTGGTGTTAGGTGAGGAGAACTCCACCATGATGTTGCGCCCGGTCGAGGGCAGTACGCCGAAGTCGGGATCGGATGCGATCTCGGAGAAGAGTTCATTCCACCAGAGCTGTGAAAGGCTGATATTGAGAAAGCCCTTTACGACGTTGAAACCGCTGATTTCCGGAACGTTGGAGGTGAGCCAGTCTCCGATGGTCTTTCCGGTCGCATCCGGAGACGAATGGGATATCCTCAGCAGCGGGAACACCACCAAGGTATAGTCACCCTCGAACTCCTTCCTGGTGACCTGCACCTGGATGTCCGAGGGTTGGATGTCAGTATTGTAAAGATCCTTTATGGCCAGGACGGCCTTGCCGGCAATGAAAGATTCGGGTGTCATCAGCCGAGATAGGTTTTCAGAAGTTTGCTTGCACTGGGTTTCTTGAGCTTGCGTATCGCCTTCTCCTTGATCTGGCGGACACGCTCGCGGGTGAGGTCGAGACGCTCACCGATCTCCTCGAGGGTCATCTCCTGGCATCCTATGCCGAAGAAACTCTTGATGATCTCACGCTCACGCGGAGTGAGGATCTGGAGAGCCCTTTCGATCTCGGTGCTGAGCGACTCGCTCACGAGGCCGCGGTCTGCGGAGGGAGAATCGTCGTTCGGCAGGACGTCGAGCAGGCTGTTGTCTTCACCCTCTACGAACGGGGCGTCGACGGAGACATGGCGGCCGGACACCCTGAGTGTATCGGCGATCTTGTCCTTGGGCACCTCTATCATCTCGGCGAGCTCCTCGTTAGAGGGCTGGCGCTCGTTTTCCTGCTCGAACTTGCCGAGAGCCTTGTTGATCTTGTTCAGCGAACCGACCTGGTTCAAGGGCAGGCGGACGATGCGGGACTGTTCGGCAAGGGCCTGGAGGATGGACTGGCGGATCCACCATACGGCGTAGGAGATGAACTTGAATCCGCGGGTTTCGTCAAACTTTTCGGCGGCTTTGATCAGGCCGAGGTTACCCTCGTTGATGAGGTCGGGAAGGCTCAGGCCCTGGTTCTGGTACTGCTTCGCAACAGACACCACGAAACGAAGGTTGGCACGGGTGAGTTTTTCAAGTGCAGCCTGATCGCCCTGGCGGATGCGCTGGGCCAGTTCGACTTCCTCCTCGGGAGAGACCAGCTCTTCGCGGCCGATCTCCTGCAGATACTTGTCCAGGGAAGCGCTCTCGCGGTTGGTGATGGACTTTGTGATCTTTAATTGTCTCATATTCAGTATAAAAAATTTGTCGCGCCCCCGGAAGCGGGGACGCGACAAACTCGCGGCTTCACTTACGGGTCTATTCCTTACCGAAACCGAAGTACGAAGCCTTGCCGTATGCGGTCACGCCTTCGATATAAACGGCGCGCTTGGACTTCTTGGCGATCTCGATAACCTCATCGGGTGTATTGACGGCCTGGTCATTGACATAAAGGATGACGAAACCTTCGGATGCACCCGCATCAAGGAGTTTTCCTGGACCGACGGAAACGATCTCTACGCCGTTCTTGATTCCGAGCTTGTCAAGCGTCTCCTTAGGGGCCTTGCGAAGCTTGGATCCGTAGAATGCGACAGTACCGTCTGAAGCGACCACGCCGTTCTCGTCAGTCGTACCGAGGAATTCGGCGGCGACATCCCTGGCACTACCGTTACGGATAATGGAAAGGGTAACCTTGTCACCGGGACGGTAACCGTTGACCTTTTCCTGGACGAAAGCCATGTTGGTGACCTTTGCGCCGTCGATGGCGACGAGGACGTCACCCTTCTTCAGGCCGGCCTTGTCAGCGGTACTTCCTGCGGAAACCTCCTCAATATATACGCCGTCAAGAGAAGAAAGTTTCAATTCTTTCTGATCATCTTCGGTGACCTGGCGCATGGTGATGCCCAGGCGGGCGCGCTTGACGGAACCGAAGTCAATGAGGTCCTCGACTATCTTGTGGACGATGTTGGAAGGGACGGCGAACGAGTAGCCGGAATAAGAACCGGTCTGGGAGTAGATCATGGTATTGATGCCCACGAGCTCACCGGCCTTGTTCACCAGGGCTCCACCGGAGTTGCCGGGATTCACGACCGCATCGGTCTGGATGAAGGACTCGATCTGGATCTGAGGTTCCTGGGACTGGCCGCGCATCTGACGGGGATCGATCTGGCTGGGGCCTCCCATCGAAGCGGTGGAACGGCCCTTGGCGCTGACGATACCGGCGGTGATGGTACTGCGGAGGTTGTAAGGGCTGCCGATGGCCAGCACCCACTCTCCAAGGCGAAGCTTGTCGGAGTCGGCGAAAGGAATGGTCGGAAGGCCTTCTGCGTCAATCTTGATCAACGCGACGTCAGTCGCAGCGTCGGTGCCGATGACCGTTGCATCGTAAGTCTTGTTGTTGTTGAGGGTGACCTTGATCTCAGTGGCCTCGGACACGACATGGTTGTTGGTCACAATGTAGCCGTCAGGGCGGATGATAACGCCCGAGCCGCTGCCTCTCTGCTCGCGCTGCTGCGGCTCCTGCTGCTGACGGGGATATCCGTCACCCCAAGGGTTGCCGAAGAAATACTCGAACGGGTCGATATACTGCTGCTGCCTCCTGACCGTAGTCCGGACGACGACTTCGACATAGACGACAGCGTCCACGGCGGACTCGGCAGCATAGGTGAAATCAGGATAGTCAGTCTGCTCGAGATTGACAGTACGGAAGGATGCGCCATCAGAAGAAACAGCCGCCGGAGTGATGTCAGGCGCGGTGCTCTTGACAATGGCATAGGCTGTCAGTCCACTGACAAGGATTGACGCCAGGATAGTCAATAAACCTTTTTTCATAATGATTCTATTTTGTTACAACATTATCGATACACGGGATACGGACAAAATGTCAGTTTCGTCCGTACGGGGAAGAAAAACTCAAAATATATGCCAAAATATTTCCATTTAATTCTTACATTTGTACAATCGTAAAAAGTAAGTGAGTATGGAATTCAAAGTATCTAGCCAGGAACTGCTCAAAGGCATATCGGACGTATCCAAAGCCATCCCTTCCAAGTCAGCCCTCGCGATTCTGGAGAACTTCCTGTTCGTCCTGAACGGGAACATCCTCGAGATCACCGCATCTGACACCGAACTGACGCTTCGCACCGACGTGGAGGTGGACTCCACTGCCGAAGAGGGCAGCATGGCAGTACCCGCCCGTCATATCATCGACCTGCTGAAAGCCCTGCCTGACCAGCCTATCAGCATCAAGACCGTCAGCGACAGCTCATTCGAGTGCCGCTGGTCCAGCGGCAACTCCGTCCTCCCCTACTTCCCCGCCGAAGACTATCCCGAGATCAAGGGTACGGGGGACGATGCGCAGAAGGTCGTATTCCCTGCCCAGACCCTCGTGGACGGCATCAACGGTACGGTCTACGCCACTGCTGACGACGAGATGCGTCCTGTCATGAACGGCATCTATTTCGACATCGACGTCGACAGCACCACGCTCGTAGCCTCCGATTCGCACAAGCTCATCTGCTACACCACCGGTGACGTCAAGGCTCCCGGCAAGCTCTCTTTCATCCTCCACAAGAAGCCGGCCAACGTCCTCAAGTCCATCATCGGCAAGGATATCGAGGAAGTTGAGGTCATCTTCGACTCCACCACCGTGGTGTTCAAGTTCGGCACGACCATGATGGTCTGCCGCCTTATCGTCGGCAAGTACCCCAAGTACCGCGACGTCATCCCGCAGAACAACGCCAACATCCTCAAGATCAACCGCACGCAGTTCCTCAATACCATCCGCCGCGTGGCGGTCTGCGCCAACAAAGCCTCCAACCATGTCAAGTTCGACCTCAAGCCGGACCAGCTGGAGACCACCGCGCAGGACCTCGGTTTCGCCACCACCGCCTATGAGAAGATCAGCTGCGACTACAGCGGAGACAATCTCACCATCGGCTTCAAGTCGCCCTTCCTGGTCGACATCCTTTCCAACATGACCTGCGAGAACCTCGTCATGAAGTTCGCGGACCCGCGCAGGGCCGCGCTCATCCTCCCCGCCGAAGAAGAGGCGGAGAACGAGAAGATCTGCGGTATCATCATGCCGGTGGCCATCTGACACTGATATGGAACTGAAACTCAACAGGCCGTTGCTCTTCTTCGACATCGAGAGCACCGGCCTTAATATTGCAACGGACGGCATCATCGAACTGAGCTTCGTGAAAGTGATGCCGGAAGGGGGTGCTCCCTTGATCAAGACATGGAAGATCAAACCGTGGGACTACCGCAACCATCGCGTCATCCCTATCAGTCCCAGCGCCTCTGAAGTTAATGGCGTAAAGGACGAGGATCTCGTAAACTGCCCCAAGTTCATAGAAGTGCTGCCTGAAGTGGCCGAATGGCTCGCAGGCAGCGATCTCGCAGGATTCAATTCAACTAAATTCGACCTCCCGCTCCTTGCAGAGGAGATCGAACGCGTACGGGACTATTGCAATACACGGATGAAGGACCCGAAAGCCAGCTTGAAGGCGAAAGAGATGCTTGACTGCATAGAGCGTATCGACCTCCACGACTGCAAGATGGTCGATGTCCAGAACATCTATCACCACATGGAGCCCCGCAATCTCAAGGCTGCCTACCGTTTCTACTGCGGAGGCAAGGACTTTGAGAACGCCCACACGGCTGAAGCCGACACCGTTGCCACTTACGAAGTGCTCAAGGCCCAGCTGGACCGGTACAACGAACCGACGGAGTTCCAGCAGGAAACCCTCAAGAATGATGTTGACGCGCTTGCCAAGATAGGAGCCCGTGCCCGGACCGTGGACTTCGCCGGCCGACTGTACTTGAACGACAACGGCGAGCCCACCATCAGTTTCGGCAAGCACAAGGGCCGTACTGCACGCGAAGTATGGGAGACTGAACCGTCATATTTCGCATGGATTGAAAACGGAGAGTTCACGCTCGATACCAAACACCAGTTCGCCCTGCTCAAGGAGCAGTTCGGAGCGGAGCGCAAGGCGGGTGCTGCCGCAAAGCGCAAGCCGTTGAACGACAGCGAGGTGGCTGATGCCGCCAAACTTCTCTCCGAGAAATGGTCAGGTAAGCTTTTCTGAGATGAAAGTATGTGTAGGACTCTCGGGCGGAGTTGACTCCAGCGTCGCAGCCCTGCTGCTCAAGCGGCAGGGCTACGACGTCTTTGCCATGTTCATGCAGAACTGGCACGACACCGAGGGCACGCTGCACGGAGACTGCGAATGGGAGGAGGACCGATTCGTGGCGGAGATGGTCGCGAGGAAGATAGGCATCCCTTTCTATTTCGTCGACCTGAGCAAGGAGTATCGCCAGAGGGTAGTCGACTACATGTTCGACGAGTATTCCAAGGGCCGCACCCCCAATCCAGATGTACTTTGCAACCGCGAGATCAAGTTCGACGCGTTCATGAAAGCCGCCGGTAGGCTGGGAGCGGACATGGTTGCGACCGGACATTACTGCCGCAAGGAAGTCCTTGACGGTCCCGAAGGGCCCGTCTACCGCATCCTCGAAGGCGTCGATCCCGGAAAGGACCAGAGCTATTTCCTCTGCCAACTCTCGCAGGAGCAGCTCGCCAAGGCTCTCTTCCCCATCGGGGACCTCTGCAAGCCCGAAGTACGGCGCCTTGCGGCAGAGGCAGACCTGCCATCCGCCGACAAGAAGGATTCCCAGGGTATCTGCTTCGTCGGTAAAGTCGACCTGCCGGTTTTCCTCCAGCAGAAACTCAAATCCGTCGAAGGCGATGTCGTCGAGGTATTTGACGCTTTTTATGAGGACAATCCCCAATACCGTTTCATCAAAGACACCGTTGCTTCGCTTCTCAAGGATCCGTCCGCAGAGCCGCAGCTCGTGACCGACTACATTTCGGAGGACAAGGCCGCGCCGGCAGGCGGAGGCGTACGCAACGCGTACGATCCCGCCGCACTCGCGGCCATGGACGACGCGACACTTCTCAGGCTATCGCAGCCGATACGCTACGACGCCCTGAGCTTTGAGACGGAGACCTACCGCTCCGGCAAGCATCACGTTAAGAAAACCAGATACAAGGCCAATCCTTACGGCAAGATCGCGGGGAGTCACGAAGGGGCGCAGTTCTATACCATCGGACAAAGGAAAGGCCTGAACATCGGCGGACACAAGGACTCGATTTTCGTCATCAGCACGGATATCGACCGCAACATCATCTATGTCGGAGAAGGTCACAGGCACAAGGGACTGTCACGCATCTGCCTGCGCGTTGCGCCTGAAGATATCCACTGGATCCGTCCCGACCTTCGCATGCAAGCCGGCGACATGCGCCGCTACCGTGTACGCATCCGCTATCGCCAGCCCCTTCAGGACGCATTCGTCCTGATGCGGGAGAACGGACTGTACATGCTGTTCGATGCGCCTCAGCGCGGTATCACGCCGGGGCAATTCGCCGTATGGTACGGCGAAGACGGAGAGATGCTGGGCTCCGGAGTGATCTAGATATTGTCGAAGATAAGCGGGAGGATGTCGTCCACCCGCGCGAATTTCTTGATATGGTCAGCACCTACCAGGATGACGGACATGGGCTTGCCGCCCTTGGTCTGGTACTGCGCCATGACCTGGCGGCAGGCACCGCACGGAGCGGCCGGCTCGGAACATATCCTGCCGTCCTGGCGCGCAACGATAGCGATGCTCTCCATATCGAGGTCCGGATGACTCGCCCCTGCCGCGAACATGGCAGTCCTCTCGGCGCAGAGTCCGGAAGGATAAGCAGCATTCTCCTGGTTGGCTCCCTTCACGACCGTTCCGTCGGAGAGACGTACCGCTGCCCCCACATGGAAATGCGAATAAGGAGCGTATGAGCCCTCCAAAGCCTCGACCGCCGCACGGCAAAGAGCGCGGTCTGCTTCCGACATTTCCTCAACGGAGACGTACTCCTCGTAGTCAATCCTGATTTCTTTCTTGACCATATACTCGGTTATTAGTCTTTCAAAGATACGGATTTTTTTATAAATTTGCACTATGAGACTCATACCGATTTTTACCTGGAACAAGACTATCAGGAAGTTCGGGGATTCTACCAGGAAACTGTCGAACGCACCCTGGTTCCAAGGCGTGCTGCTCCTGGCCTGCGTCATTGTCGCAATGCTTCTGGCCAACCTGCCGGCAACACGCACCCTATACAAGGATTTCCTCGAAACCGCAGTACAAGTACATTTCTCCAGCCCTGACGGGCAGATAGATTTCCTCTTCCCGAGGGATATGACCATCGAGAGATTCATCAATGATATCCTGATGGTGTTCTTTTTCTTCACGGTCGGTCTGGAGATCAAGCGGGAGATCTCTGACGGTGAGCTTTCATCGACCAAGAAAGCCATGCTGCCCGTCATCGCTGCATTCGGCGGCGTGCTGGTACCTGCCCTCATCTTTACGCTTATCAACCATGGGACAGCCGCATCCACAGGCTGGGGGATCCCGACGGCCACCGACATCGCTTTCGCGGTGTGCATCATGTCAGTACTGGGAGACAAGGTTCCCATCTCGTTGAAAGTTTTCCTTACCGCGCTTGCGATCGCAGACGACCTGATAGCCATCCTCGTCGTGGCTTTGTTCTACGGAGGGACCATCAATCTGGTCCTTCTGGGCATAGCTTTCATCATGATCCTCTGCACCTTGTTACTAAGGAAGCTGGGAGAAAAACGCATGTTGCCGTATCTTTTCTTCGCGGTGATGGTATGGGTGCTGTTCTACTACTCCGGCATCCACGCCACCATGTCCGGCGTCGTGATGGCATTCCTCATCCCGGTGAAACCGCGTTACAACAAGGCGTATTTCTTCCACAAACGCGACATGTACAACGCAAGGATCGACAATTGGGACAAGGCCATCAGCTCATCTGCATTCCCGAACGGACCGCAGCGCCATTACCTCCGGGAAATACGGAATATCTGCAGCGGATCGATGGACATGAGCTACCGCGTGGAGCATGCCCTCTCGCCATGGGTCAACTTCCTGGTCATGCCCATCTTCGCTCTTGCCAATGCCGGCGTAGAGATAACCGACCCGTCGTATTTCAACGTGTTCCATATCGATCCGGTATTGGGAGGCGCAGGAATGGGTGTTTTCCTCGGGCTCGTCCTCGGAAAACCTATAGGCATCACCCTCGCCAGCTGGCTTGCTATCAAATGCAAGGTCGGAGAAATGCCGGCGAAGGCGACCTGGCAGATGCTCTTCGCTGTCGCCTGTCTGGGCGGCATCGGTTTCACGATGTCGATATTCGTGGATACGCTGTCCTTCGGTGATCAGCCCGCAAACGTGATGATGCAGATGCGTGACGCCGGCAAGATCGCCGTCCTGCTCGGCTCCCTCTGCTCCGGCATCCTCGGAACCATCCTCATCCAGATTGCTCATCGAAAGAACGCATAAAAGTGACGTAGACGGTCCACGAACTGGACCGTCTACGTCAAAATAGCCCTAAAATGCAGTAGAAGGTCCAATCGATGGACCTTCTACGTCATTTTTGCCGAGGCATACATCATATTTGTCAAGGCAGTACGCCTGGCAGGAAGCTAGGCGATGACACCGAGCTCGCGGCCGACCTTCACAAAGGCCGCGACGGCGCGATCGAGATGCTCTTTCCGATGCGCGGCGGAGAGCTGCACACGGATGCGCGCCTGACCCTTAGGGACGACAGGGTAATAGAACCCGGTCACGAAAATCCCCTCCTCTGCCATCTTGGCAGCGAACTTCTGCGACAGCGGCGCGTCATAAAGCATGACGGCACAGATAGCAGACTGCGTCGGCTTGATGTCGAAGCCGGCGGCGATCATCTTGTCACGGAAATAATCGACGTTGTCCTGCAGCTTTGTATGCAGGAAATCATTTTCTCCAAGGATATTGAAAGTCTCGAGCGCAGCTGCGACGATCATCGGAGGCAGCGAATTGGAGAACAGGTACGGACGTGAACGCTGGCGGAGCATGTCGATGATCTCCTTACGGCCGGTCGTGAAGCCGCCCACGGCACCGCCGAAAGCCTTGCCGAGCGTACCGGTGTGGATGTCGATGCGTCCGTAGCAGCCGAACTGCTCGGCAACACCGCGGCCTGTAGGGCCGACCACTCCGGCGGAGTGACTCTCGTCCACCATCACCAGCGCGTCATATTTCTCGGCCAGGTCACAGATCTTGTCCATCGGGGCGACATTTCCGTCCATCGAGAAAACGCCGTCGGTCACGATGATGCGGTGACGCTGCACTTGCGCCTGCTTCAGGCAATTCTCGAGATCCTCCATGTCGGCATTGGCATAGCGGTAACGCACGGCCTTGCAGAGGCGTACTCCGTCGATGATGGAAGCATGGTTGAGGGAGTCGGAGATAATGGCATCCTCGGCATTGAAAAGGGGTTCGAATACACCTCCGTTGGCATCGAAACAGGAAGCGTAGAGAATGGTATCCTCAGTGTGGAAATACGCGGATATGGCCTTTTCAAGTTTCTTGTGCATGTCCTGCGTTCCGCAGATGAAACGCACTGAAGACATGCCGTATCCACGGATATCCATCATCTTCTTCGCAGCCTCGATCAACCTGGGATTGTCAGCCAGGCCGAGGTAGTTGTTGGCGCAGAAGTTCAGCGCCTTAGAACCGTCTTCGAGAGTGATCTCCGCTGACTGAGCGGAAGCGATGTTGCGTTCCCTTTTGTACAAACCTGCAGCCTCGATAGAGGCGAGCTCGTCGCTCAAGAATTTCTGGAAATTGCCGTACATATTTTAATTTTTTAAATCGTTGCAAATATCTCTTACAAAAATAAGTTTTTTTCGATAATTCAAAGTAAATTTGCAACGCTTTTTAGACTAACCGCATAATGAAGAACATTCTCGTAATCGGGTCTACGGGACAGATCGGATCCGAGCTCACAATGAAACTCAGGCACGACCTTCCCGGAGGCACGACCGTGGCAGGATATATACCCGGAGCAGAACCGAAAGGCAAGCTTCTGACCAGCGGACCGGCTGAAGTGGCCAACGTCTGCAACGCACAGCAGATCGCCGACATCGTAGACAAATACGACATCGATACCATCTACAACCTCGCGGCATTGCTTTCCGCTACGGCCGAGCGTAAACCCCTGCTCGCCTGGGACATACAGATGAACGGGCTTATCAACATACTGGAGATCGCACGTGAAAAGCACGTGGCGGTATTCACTCCCAGTTCGATCGGATCCTTCGGGCCTAGCACCCCCCATGACAATACTCCCCAGGACACAATCCAGCGGCCGACATCCATGTACGGTGTGACGAAGGTCGCCACGGAACTTCTCAGCGACTATTATTACACCAAGTACGGTGTTGACACCCGCTCGGTCCGCTTCCCCGGCCTGATATCATACACCACTCCCCCGGGAGGAGGCACGACCGACTATGCCGTAGAAGTATTCTATGCGGCGGTCAAGGGTGAAGAGTTCATCTGCCCCATCGCCCCCGGCACCTACATGGACATGATGTACATGCCGGATGCATTGCAGGCAGCCGTCGATATCATGCGCGCCAGACCACAGTACCTCAAGCACCGCAACTCCTTCAACATCGCGGCCATGAGTTTCGAGCCCGAAGAACTCTTCGCGGCCATCCGCAAGCGCATCCCGTCCCTCAAGGTCCGCTACCAGGTGGATCCGGTGCGTCAGGCCATAGCAGACTCATGGCCCGACCGCATGGACGACATCTGCGCACGCAAGGAATGGGGTTGGTCGCATTCATACGACATGGATGCGATGATTGATGACATGATCAAGAACCTCCGGATCAAGTTCGGAAAGGAAGAGACTGAATAAACAGCAGCAATGAAACAGATAATCGAATGCGTCCCCAACTACAGCGAAGGACGCGACCGCAAGGTAATAGACGGCATCGCCGCAGCCATCGCCTCCGTCGAGGGGGTCAAAGTCCTCAATGTCGACCCCGGTCAGGCGACCAACCGCACGGTCATAACCTTCGTAGGCGAGCCCGGTCCGGTCGTAGAAGCGGCTTTCCGCGGAGCGGAGAAGGCCAAGGAACTGATAGACATGAGGAAGCATCATGGCGCCCACCCGCGTTCCGGTTCGACTGATGTCCTGCCCCTTATCCCCGTTTCCGGGATAACCCTGGAGGAGTGCGCCGACCTTGCCCGCAAGCTCGCTGAAAGGATGTACAAGGAGCTCGGAATCCCTTGTTATTGCTACGAGGCCGCGGCATTCAAGCCGGAAAGGAAGAATCTTGCTGTCTGCCGCGCCGGAGAGTACGAGGCACTGCCGGAAAAGATGGCCGACCCGGAGCGAAAGCCCGATTTTGGAGGAGAATATGACGAGACGGTAGCGCGTACCGGAGCCTCCAATGTAGGAGCGCGCAATTTCCTTATCGCCGTCAATTTCAACCTCAATACGACCTCGACTCGCCGGGCGATGGCAGTGGCCTTCGACGTCCGCGAGAAAGGTCGCAAGGCACGCGAAGGAGGCTCGCTTACGGGCAAGCTCCTGAAGGATGCCGACGGCAACCAGATATGGATCCCCGGCACGCTCAAGGGTTGCAAGGCAATCGGCTGGTATATAGACGAATACGGCATCGCTCAGGTATCTATGAACATTACCGATATCGATGCCACTCCACTGCACAAGGCATTCGAGGAGGTCAGTCGCGCCGCGGCTGCCCGCGGCCTGCGCGTGACCGGCACCGAGATTGTCGGGCTTGTCCCGAAGCGCGTATTGCTCGAAGCCGGGCGCTTCTATCTCGAGCGCCAGCAGCGCTCCCTCGGCATCTCCGAGGAAGAGACCATAAAGATAGCTGTAAGATCCATGTCACTGGATGATTTAAGGCCCTTCGATCCGAAGGAGAAGGTCATCGAGTATCTAATGGAAGACGAGGCATCGAAGGCTGCCTCAGAGAGACTTGTACGCTTGAGTGTCAAGGATTTCGCGCGAGAGACCGCGTCGGAGTCCCCCGCCCCCGGAGGCGGCTCTGTGTCTGCCGCTATGGGCGCTTTCGGAGCCGCTCTGGCGACAATGGTCGCCAACCTCTCCGCGCACAAGCGCGGCTGGGACGAGCGCTGGAAGGAGTTCTCCGATGTGGCTGAAAAGGGATGGAAGATAATGGATGAGCTCACCTCCCTCGTGGACGAGGATACAGCTGCATTCAACCGCATAATGGATGTCTTCGCCATGCCGAAAGGCACACCCGAGGAGAAAGCTGCAAGGGCCGCCGCGATGGAAGATGCGACACTGTACGCCGCTACAGTGCCTCTCAAGACCATGGAAGCTTCGCTGAAAGCCTTGCCGCTGGCACTGGAGATGGCCCGGAAGGGCAATCCCGCCTCGGCGTCGGATGCCGGCGTGGCGGCGCTCGCCGCCCTGGCCGCCATCCGCGGCGCGGAACTCAACGTGCGCATCAACGCAGCGGGGCTCGCGGACAAGTCCGCTGCCGCCCCGCTGCTCACCCGCGCCGCGGAGATTGTTTCCGAAGCGACATCACTCCAGGAGCAGGTCCTCAAGGCCGTCAACGACAACATCGACATATAATGAACCCATTCCAGGAAGAAATCCTGGCCGGCATTCCCGAGGAACTGCCAGAGGCCAGGCCATATGAAACCGGCGTAAACCACGCCCCGAAGCGGAAAGATATCCTGACATACGAGCAGAAAGTGCTCGCCGTAAAGAATGCCCTCAGGTATTTCCCGGAGCGGCACCACTCAGTCCTGGCAAAGGAGTTTGCCGAAGAACTGCGACTGTACGGCCGCATCTACATGTACCGGTTCCGTCCCTCATACGAAATGTACGCCCGGCCTATCGATGAATACCCTGCGCAAAGCCGCCAGGCGGCAGCCATCATGGCCATGATACAGAACAACCTGGATCCGAGGGTGGCCCAGCATCCGCACGAACTCATCATATACGGAGGCAACGGGGCGATCTTCCAGAACTGGGCCCAATACCGTCTCACGATGCAGTACCTGGCCACGATGACTGACGAGCAGACACTGGCTATGTACTCCGGCCATCCTATGGGACTATTCCCTTCACATAAGGATGCTCCGCGCGTCATCGTGACCAATGGAATGGTGATTCCCAACTATTCGAAACCGGATGACTGGGAGCGCTTCAACGCTCTCGGAGTCTCTCAATACGGCCAGATGACAGCCGGATCCTACATGTACATCGGGCCTCAAGGCATAGTGCACGGGACTACCATAACCGTGATGAATGCGGCTCGGAAACAACTGAAGAAGAAAGGATTGAGTGGAGACGACAGGAGCGGTATGCTCTTCGTAACTGCCGGACTCGGCGGCATGTCCGGAGCCCAGCCCAAGGCCGGCAACATAGCCGGAGTAGTAAGCGTCACTGCCGAAATCAATCCACTGGCCGCGCGCAAGCGCTATGAACAAGGCTGGGTGGACGAACTGCACGAAGACCTTGACGAACTGGTACCGCGTATCCGCAAGGCGGTATACGCCAAGGAGACCGTATCCTTGGCTTTCGTCGGCAATGTAGTCGATCTATGGGAGCGCCTGGCGGACGAGGATGTCCATGTAGACCTGGGGTCGGACCAGACCTCGCTTCACAATCCGTGGGCGGGCGGGTATTACCCCGTCGGATATTCGCTGGACGAGTCGAAACGCATGATGGCGGAGGAACCGGCGCGCTTCAAGGAGGCCGTCCAGGCCTCTCTGCGCCGTCATGTCGCCGCCATCAACCGCCTGTCTGACAAGGGGATGTATTTCTTCGACTACGGCAATGCATTCCTGCTGGAAAGCTCCCGCGCCGGAGCAGACGTGCTCAAAGCTGACGGTTCCTTCCGCTATCCTTCGTACGTGCAGGACATCATGGGGCCTCTCTACTTCGACTATGGATTCGGTCCTTTCCGCTGGGTGTGCATGAGCGAGGATCCGGAGGATCTCGCCAGGACAGATGCCCTGGCGGTTAAGGTCCTGACGGACATGGCCGCCACGGCACCGGAAGAGATTGCCGGACAGATGCGCGACAACATCCGCTGGATCGAGGAAGCGGGGCGGAACCACCTCGTGGTGGGTTCCCAGGCCCGCATCCTCTACGCCGATTGCGAAGGCCGCACCAAGATCGCCCTCGCTTTCAACGATGCCATCCGCAGTGGCGAGATCACCGCGCCGATAGTGCTCGGCCGCGACCACCACGATGTATCCGGTACCGACTCGCCATTCCGCGAGACATCCAACATATATGACGGTTCACAGTTTACCGCCGACATGGCCATCCAGAATGTCATCGGTGACGCTTTCCGCGGAGCCACCTGGGTATCCATCCACAACGGCGGCGGAGTCGGCTGGGGCGAAGTCATAAACGGAGGTTTCGGAATGGTCATTGACGGCTCCGAAGACTCGGCCCGCCACATCCGTGAGATGCTGTTCTGGGATGTCAACAACGGCATCGCGCGCCGCTCATGGGCGCGCAACGACGGCGCCCGCTTCGCAGCGGAGCGCGAGATGGCGCGCACCCCAGGCCTGCGCATCACCCTTCCCAACCCTGCAGACGAACTCTTGATAAAGAAAGCCTTGACCAAATGACACATTATATCTCATCGACACGCCTCTCCCTTGAGAGGATGAAGGAAATACTTGACAACAAAGAAAAGATCGCCCTGTCCCACGAGTCCACAGACAACGTCATCAAATGCCGCAAGTACCTGGACAGCAAGATGGAAGACATAGACCGGCCGCTCTACGGCATCACCACGGGATTCGGGTCGCTATACAATGTCACCATCCCTGTCGAAGACCTGTCGCAACTCCAGCACAACCTCGTCATGTCGCACGCCTGCGGCTCCGGCGAAACCGTGCGTCCGGAGATCGTCAAACTGATGCTGTTCCTCAAGGCGCAGAGCCTTGCTTACGGCCACTCCGGAGCCCAGCTGGTAACGGTCCAGAGACTCATCGACATGTTCAACAACGACGTCCTGCCGGTCGTTTACCAGCAGGGGTCGCTCGGGGCTTCCGGTGACCTTGCTCCCCTCGCACATCTGAGCCTGCCGCTGATCGGCCTCGGTGAAGTGCTGTACAAGGGACAGGTACGGCCTTCGGCCGAAGTCTGGAAGGAACTGGGATGGCAGCCCATCCGGCTCCAGTCCAAGGAAGGCCTTGCCCTGCTGAACGGCACCCAGTTCATGAGCGCGCATGCGGTCTGGGCCCTGCTCAAGAGCATACGCCTGTCCAAGTGGGCCGACCGCATCGGCGCAATGTCCCTCGATGCATATGACGGACGCATCGAGCCCTTCCTTCCCCTCACCCACCAGCTTCGTCCGCACCGCGGACAGATCAGCACCGGGAAGCGGTTCTTGGAGATCCTTGAAGGCAGCGAACTTATCAACCGTCCGAAGGAGCATGTGCAGGACCCATACAGCTTCCGCTGCATACCCCAGGTCCACGGAGCTGTCAAGGACAATATCATGTATGTCGAGTCAGTCATTGAGAACGAGATCAATTCGGCGACTGACAACCCCAATATCTTCCCTGACGAGGACATGGTCATCTCCGCCGGCAATTTCCACGGCGAACCGATCGCCATCCCGATGGATGCCCTGAGCATCGCGATGTCGGAACTGGCGAGTATCTCCGAGAGGCGCACATACCAGCTTATCCATGGGTTGCGCGGCCTGCCCAAGTACTTGGTAGCCAACCCGGGACTTAACAGCGGCTTCATGATTCCGCAATATACCGCAGCCTCCATCGTCAGCCAGAACAAGGGCCTCTGCTGGCCCGCCTCCTGCGACTCCATCCCTTCCTCTCAGGGCCAGGAAGACCATGTCAGCATGGGCTCCAACTCAGCTACCAAACTGGTCCGCATTGTCGACAACGTCGAGACCGTACTGGCCATCGAGCTTTTCAACGCCGCCCAGGCACTGGAATTCCGCCGTCCGGCCAAGTCGTCGCCCGTCATAGAGAGGATCTTCAAAGACTACCGCAAGGTCGTGCCGTTCATCGACAACGACACTGTCATGCAGCCTCTGATCGCCAAGTCAGTCCAATTCATCCGCCAGGAACAGTATTTATAGTGAAACTGTTGATAGTCAACATAGGAGAAATCGTCGGCATAGTGCCGGAAGGCGTGCTGCGCAAGCAGGGCGCGGAGATGTCGGAGACCGGTATCCTCAAGGACGCGTGGATCCGCATCGAGGACGGCCTCATCAAGGATTTCGGTCCCATGTCCGAGTGTCCGGAAACCGACTCCGACGTGCTTGATGCAGATGGCGGCATGGTCATGCCGGCTTTCTGCGACAGCCATACGCACGTCGTGTACGCTGGCAGCCGCGAAGGAGAGTTCCTTGACAAGATCAACGGACTATCCTATGAGGAGATCGCGGCCCGCGGCGGCGGCATCCTGAACTCTTCCGATCTGCTCCACCGTACTTCCGAAGATGATCTTTTCAGCCAGTCAATGGAACGCGTACGGGAGGTAATGGCGGCCGGTACGGGAGCCATCGAGATCAAGAGCGGATACGGTCTCAATCCCGAAGATGAAATGAAGATGCTTAGGGTAATACGCCGTATACGGCAGAGCGTCCCGGCCGTGGTGCGCGCGACGTTCCTCGGCGCGCACGCAGTAGGCCGGGGCTACACGCACGACGGGTATGTCGACACAGTAGTCGGAATGATGCCGCAAGCAGCGGAATTGGCTGATTTCGTGGATGTTTTCTGCGATGAAGGGTTCTTTACACCAGAGGATACAGGGAGCATCCTGAAGGCCGGAGCAGCCTGCGGACTTCCGGCAAAGATCCACGCCAACGAGCTCGCCGAGAGCGGCGGAGTGGAAGTCGGCGTGCGGTATGGCGCCCTTTCGGTGGATCACCTCGAGCGCAGCGGGCCCGCGCAGATAGAAGCGCTCAAAGGCACGCCGACCATGCCGACGATGCTCCCCGGTTCGTCATTCTTCCTCGGCATCCCCTATGCCCCGGCAAAGGATTACATCCATGCCGGCCTGGGCATCGCCCTCGCCTCGGACTACAACCCCGGATCCTCCCCTTCTGGAGACATGCGTTTCGTAATGGCACTCGGCTGCATCCGGATGCGCCTTACTCCTGTCCAGGCCTTCAATGCGGTCACGCTCAACAGCGCCTATGCCATGGGGGTCGCGCATCTCGCCGGCTCCATTACCCCCGGCAAGATTGCCAATCTGACCGTCACTCAGCCTGGTTGGAATCTCACCCGTCTCGCCTACCACTACCGCACCCCGTTTATCCGCACCGTCCTCCTCCGCGGACTCCCGATTCACGCCTGACCTTCGCCAGCAGTAGAAGGTTAACGCGGTTCTATTTGCCGATGAATCGGTTGAAGCGGACGATCTGATGCTGGAGAACATCGGAGTCGAGATGAGTGTCAGGGCGGAAAGGGATTGTGGAGACCTTTCCGGCGGCGGCACTCCAGTTGCCGACCACTTCACCGTCCAGAAGGATGACAGGCCAGAAGATGCCCCTGTTGTTATGGGCCTTGTGGCTATGGTCAGGGTGAAGGACGATCTGGCGGCTTTTATAGCCAATCAGGTATTCGTCGTAGGGCGGAAGAAGGTGCACGCAACCGCTTCGGAAACCGCGGGTGCGGGAATCGCAGTGTGATATGAAGTCGAAGCCTTTCCAATGCTCATGAACCAATTCATTTCCGAGCAAGGAAACACCTGAACGGCAGTCGTTTATCCCGAGTCCACTCCACCAGACGAAGTCTTCGAGAGTGGCGGGGCCATGGCTACGGAAGTACTTCCTGGCCAGCAGGGCCAGGGCTTCCTCCCGTGGCATGTGCACCGCCGACGGCAGCTTCTCAGAAACCAGTGAATAGCTTTTCTTGAGCGAGAGGAGGTCTCCGCTGCACAAAAGGCCGGCATACTCCGCCAGACGGATATGGTATGAAAGCCTCTGGTCAGGCATAGACATTCCGCGGTCTTCCAATGCTGCGGCAAGGTCGCTTTTCATCGCTGTCCGCCTTACGGAAAGGACATCGGAAAAGACCTGCTGGACAGCGGCTTGCTCCGCCTCGGGGATGAATACTCCATTGGTATTCATCCAGCCGCGGAGCCCCCGCATGGCCGGTTCCCGGCAGAGCTCCAGCATCCAACCCATATCTTCACCCGCCACGAGATGCCAGGTAGTGCGGAACAGGTGCGTACGGATGATACGGCCTTCATTGAAATCCTTTTCAAAAGCCCTTGCCGAGGGTTTTACCGTCCTCATAGCAACCGCCCATCGCATCATCCTGTAATCCTGGGCCTGCATCGCACCCATCCACTCCACCACATCGTGCGGCGAAGTGAACTGAGGACAGATGAGCTGCTGGCTCAAAAGTCTGGCCGAGACAGGATTCATGACGTGAAGGGGAAGAGGATCAGTCTACCGTAATGATAATGCGCCTATAAGAAGCGAGGTTGAAAGTACCGTCGTCATGTACTTCGCACACAAGATGGAACGTACGTCCCGAAGCATCGGAAGGAACAGTGAAAACTGCTTTTGAAGCCGAAGCATCCGTTATCCCGGGAAGCGGGCCGTCGTCCGGGAACACCTGGAACCACCAGTTGAAGCTAAGGGCGTCACCGTCAGGATCGGATGACTTCGAAGCGTCGATACTGATCTTTTTCCCGGCTTTGGCCTTGATTTCCAGAGGTTTCAGACCGTTATCACCATTTACGACCACAACAGGGTTCCTGTTCCCCTGTCCTTCCTCAGCCCATTGCATGCGGGCCGCGAAATCATTGAACTCATCCGGATAGAACTTGTGCTCGTATTCGTTCGAAATATCCTTCAGCGGCTTCTGCCAGTTGGTCCAGGCATAGGTCTCCCTGTCGGGAGAGATGCCGAACTGGTGGCAGCCGCCCCAGCCTACCTGCTCCGGATGCTCCGGATCGTTGAGACCGTTGGGCATTACGTTAAGGAAACTGGGGGTGTCTCCTTCCACTCCCCACAGATAATGGGGATATACCTTACCCATGGCACCGTGGTTCTGGATAAGTTCGGCATATTTGTCCCAATTCCTGACGCCCAAAGTATTCTGGTTCAGCCATGCACTCTCGTCCCATACGAGCATTAAGTCATCGGAGAAGTCCCTGCGGAGCCACTGGTGCGAACTGTACGCGCGGTTCATGCGCATCGCATACACCATGTCCTGGTCGGTAATAGTATAGAGCCTGAATTTCCTGACGAAAGCCTTCAGCTCTTCCGGAGAACGCTCCTGTTGAACGCGCCAGATGGCCTGGGAAAGGGTATTCGCGCCACCCCAGGAACACACCCAGATGGGACGCGGGTCGTCCTCGTCAGCCAGCTTGATGAGAAGGTCGCTGCCAGGCGAATCATTTCCCTCGCCGATAACCCCGATGCCGGCCCTAGTACTGCCCATGACCGAACGGCCGCGTATATATTCCGCACTGGGCCAGTATCCGAGCGACTGCGTGCCCTCTTCCTCCTCGCGGGAGAGGAATCCTTCCTGTCCCGACCTCTTCATCAGATTGGCGACGTCCACGGAGTAGCCGTCAATCACACGGTAGAGATACTCCGCCCATTCCTCCGGATACGGATCACAGTTCCATCCGATGGTGGTGATGATGGCTTCTATCTCGAAACGGTCCGCATAGGACAGCAGGCGGACGGCCGACTCGTTGTCGTCGGGCTCGACCTCCGCCGGACCGATGTCAGTGCAAACGACAATACGGGGTTTCAGCACATCGGGGGTACTGGACACGGTATTGCATGAAACGACGGCGGAAAGCGCGGCGAGAGCGGCTGCGATAAAGAATAAATGGGAATTCATAGTGGCAATCGGCTGGAAAACGAAAAAAGGGAAAGCTTAGTACATCGCACCGCTACGACCTCCTACCCTTGCTGCATTCCTACCCTGGGGGAGTTCAGAGGGAGCTGGTCGTGTACGACTTTCCCGATGCAAATATAGTGTTTTTTCGGAATACGTCAAAAAAAGCCCGCTTATTGAGCGAGCAGAGCCTTGGCGGCAGACTGGCCGGCGAGGAATCCCGTGCAGAAGGCCGTCTGGAGATTGTATCCTCCGGTATCGGAATCCATGTCCATGACCTCCCCGCAGAAATATAGTCCGGGGACGATCCTAGACTCCATGGTTTTGGGCAGCAATTCATCAGTATCGACACCTCCGGCAGTGACTACACAACGCTCATAGCCGACAAAACCGTCTATGGGGAAGTCCCACTCTTTCAGCGCTTTGGAAATGCCGGAGAGGTTGATGAAAGCCTGCTGGGCACCGATACTGTAGCGTCCGCCGCTTTCCCTGGTCCCGGCCTTGCGTTTGAAAGTGACGATGTCTGGATGGGAAGCCAGGAAAGCAGGGATCAGGTCCCATGGCATGAGCTTGCCAAGCAGGATACGGCATTTCTCCTTGTCACCTTTCCCGCGGCTGCGGGGGTCACGGGTGATCTCATCCCAAAGGGATTTCACCCTGGAAGAGATCTCGTCGGTCTCGATACCCGGCTTGAGGTCCAGACGGAGAGTGACCTTGGAACCGTTTATGATGGACTTGACACAGCGGCGGCTGAGCTGGAATCCGACGGGGCCTTCGATGCCGCCGTCTGTGAAGTCGATGTCACCGAACTCGCTCTCCACCACCGTACCGTCGATGACCGCAGCGAGGGAGATATTCTTCAACTGTATGCCTGCCAGGGACTTGCCGAATTCAGAAAGCGGTGTACTGCGGTCTATATGACCCTTTCCCCGGGAGATGACTTCCTCGGTCTTGTAGCCCTTCGGCACCAGCGCGGTCAGGGACGGGAAGCAGGGCTTGACGCCGTGGCCGAGGGACTCGGCCCAGGCAAGCCCGTCGCCTGTCGATCCCGTTCCGGGATAGGACAGGCCTCCGGTGGCGATGATGAGCTTGCGGCAGCGGTGCTCAAGGCCATCGGCAGTATTGACTTTGAAGCCGTCAGGCATGCGCACGATGCCGGTCACGGGGCAGTCGGTCACGACCTTCACCCCATACCCGGTACAGGCGCGCATCAGTGTGTCCACGACATCCGGAGCATGATAGGATGCGGGAAAAGCACGGTCTCCCCTTTCGACCACCGTCTTCATGCCATAGGACTCGAAGAAATCCAGGACAGCCTCACTGTCAAGATTATAGAACGATGGCTTGACGAAATTGGATTTGGAGCGGATATGCTGTGAAAAAGCATTCCAATCCTTGACATTGGTGAAATTGCAGCGGCCTTTGCCGGTGATCATGACCTTGCGGGCGGGACGCGGCATTTTCTCAAGCACAGTCACCTGCGCGTCGGACCCTCCCTTCACCAGGAAACTTGCCGCTCCAAAGGCGGCCATGAGCCCGGAAGCGCCACCTCCGATGACCATGATCTCCGATTTCATATTCTTCAGATTTTTTACAAAAATACTAAAAATTGCTTATATTTGCAGTCAAATGCCACTTTAGCTCAGTCGGTAGAGCAGCGCATTCGTAACGCGCAGGTCGTCAGTTCAAGTCTGTCAAGTGGCTCCAGGGGACTCTCCGGAATCCCCTTTTTTAATTCCCTTCTCTCCATGAAAACGCTTTCTCCCCTCCTGGGAACAAAAGCTGACCGCGAGATAATCCTTATGGCCCATATCGACACGCCTGTCATCGAGGTGATGGACTCCACCTCTTTCGCCCCCGGCGCTGACGCAATAACCGCATTCCCCCCCCAAAAAAAGGCCGTGATTTGTAATATGTTGATTTAGAGGGAAATCTATGTTTTCTCCCTTGCATAATTGACAAGGGAGATTTCGGCTAAATTCGTAATCCACAAGAAATTACAAATCACGGTGACAGACGGCCGGACACTCAGAAGAAAAGTGTTGCGGCAGCGATGGCGCAGCGTATGCCGTCGATGGCCGAGGAGACGATGCCGCCGGAATAGCCCGCGCCTTCCCCGCAGGGGAACACGCGCGGGACTGCAGGGCACTGCAGCGTTTCCGGGTCACGGATGATCCGCACCGGAGAGGAAGTCCGCGACTCTGTGCCCAGCAGCAGGGCATCGGAGGTATAGTACCCGTGTATCTTCTTGTCTACCAAAGGGAAAGCTTTCTGCAAACGACCTGCCACCATAGGGGGCAAGACTTCATGGAGAGGCACAGACACCGCCCCTGGATGGTAGGAAGTCTCCGGGAGATCCTTAGATTTCCTGCCCTTGCAGAAATCCGTCATGCGCTGGGCCGGTGCAGCAAACGGGTGCGCATCAGGGGCAATCTCTCGCACCGCGGCATACATGCTCCGTTCCACGTCACGCTGGAAGTTCATCAGGGCGAACGCTCCGTCTCCTGCATACCTTTCCGGCGTATCTTCCGGCTCGATCTGAACCACGACGCCGGCATTCGCCCATCTGGAATTACGGGCGGAGTTGGACATGCCGTTCAGTACGACAGTTTCTTCCTCAGTTGAAGAAGGGACCAGAATGCCTCCCGGGCACATGCAGAAAGAGAACACTCCCCTACCGTCAACCTGCTCTACGAAAGAATACTCGGCGGCAGGCATCCCGGAAGTATATGAGCCATGATACCTGGAATCATTGACAAGTGATTGTGGATGCTCAACCCGGACTCCCAGGGCAAAGCCCTTTGCTTCCAGGCCAACTCCCTTTGAATCAAGCATCTCATATATATCACGGGCGGAGTGACCCGTGGCAAGAATGACGGCCCCGGCGCGGAAATCCCGGCCGTCGGCCGTATTTACGCGCACACCGCCGTCCTCGACTGAGATGTCGCTGACCTTAGCTCCGAAATGATACTCCCCTCCGAGATCCTCGATACGGTGACGGATTTTCTCAACCACAAGAGGAAGCCTGTCAGTCCCGATATGGGGATGGGCATCTATGAGTATTTCAGGAGAGGCTCCCATCTCGACAAGCCTGTACAGGACTTCGCGGTTGTCACCGCGCTTGGAGGAGCGGGTATAGAGTTTTCCATCGGAAAAAGCCCCGGCTCCACCTTCACCGAAACAATAATTGGAGTCGGGATCGAGCGCGCCGTCGCGCGAGAGGCGTGCCATGTCCGCCTTGCGGGCGTGCACGTCCTTGCCGCGCTCCAGCACGACGGGCCTCAGCCCGAGGCTCAGGAGCTTCAGTGCGGCAAACATGCCCGCCGGACCTGCGCCTACGACTATCACTGCCTGTGCTCCGTGCGCATCGCGCAGCTCCGGCAACCTGTACGGCTCGTAGACTTCATCCGCGCCATAGACCTCGACGCGGTAGCGCCATACGGCCTTGCCGCGCGCGTCGATGCTCCTGCGCGTTATCACGCACGTCGCCGACGCCCGTGGCACTGCCTCTGCAGACTTGGCATCCGCAGCCGGGCGCGTCGGGTCCACGACCCGTATGACGGCGTTCCGGCTCAAGCGGAACATCTTCGCCACGGTCCGTTTGACCTCGTCAGCCCTAAGGCTTTTCCCCAGCGGGACTGCTATCTCGATTTCTCTCATCAATGAAATGGAATTCCTCCGTAAAGGTAGCTATTATGCGGTTGACCTGCTAGAAGTCTGCGATGCGGGAGACGGGAGCGACGTCGAGGGGGCAGCGCTCGCCGGCTAGATAGTGGAAATAGCCGGCTATCGCAATCATCGCAGCGTTGTCCGTAGTGAACTTGAATTCAGGGAGATAAGTGTTCCAGCGGCGCTTGCGGCCTTCCTCCTCAATACGGCGGCGGAGGCCGCTGTTGGCAGAGACTCCACCGCCAATCGTGATCTCCTTGATACCCGTCTGCTTGGCAGCCTTGATGAGTTTGTCCATCAAGATGTCTATCAGCGTCTTCTGGAACGATGCGCAGATGTCCTCCTTGTTTCTCTCCATGAACTCCGGGTCCTTGGCCATCTCGTCACGGACGAAGTATAGCAGCGAAGTCTTGATGCCGCTGAAGCTGTAGTTGAGCCCTGGGATGTGAGGTTTGGCAAACTTGAAGCGATCCGGATCGCCCTGGGCTGCAAGCCTGTCTATGATGGGGCCTCCGGGATAGCCGAGTCCCATCATCTTGGAGCATTTGTCGAAAGCCTCCCCTACGGCATCGTCGATGGTCTGGCCGAGGATCTCGAAGTCCAAAGGGCTGTTCACCCTGACTATCTGGGAGTTGCCTCCGGAGACCAGCAGGCAGAGGTAAGGGAAGGACGGCTGGCGGTTCTCCTTGTCGTACTGCTTGACGAAATTGGCCAGGATGTGGCCCTGGAGATGGTTTACCATCACCAGGGGGATGTCGAGCGATACCGCCAGCGCCTTGGCGAAGGAAGTACCGACCAGAAGGGAACCGAGCAGGCCAGGGCCGCGCGTGAAGGCGATCGCCGTCAGGTCAGAAGCCTTCACCCCGGCCCGTGAGAGCGCCTCGCTTACGACAGGAACGATGTTAAGCTCGTGGGCCCTTGAAGCCAGTTCCGGCACCACCCCTCCGAAGGACTCGTGCACCGCCTGGCTGGCTATGACGTTGGACAGCAGGTATCCGTCCTTGATGACAGCCGCCGAAGTATCGTCGCATGACGACTCGATGCCGAGTATGATATCAGACATAATCGTTTTTTCTCCAAATGCAGCGGCAAAGTTAGCAATAAATACGCGATTTATTTATTAAATTTGTAGGTTAGAAAAACTGTATCCGAATCAGAAAGGCATTAAAAATAATCGCCAGGGTCCTGGTCCTTCTGGTCACCCTCCTGTTGACCGCCCTGCTCGTGCTGCAGATTCCTGCGGCACAGACAGCCCTTGCCCGCAAGGTCCTGCACTCGATCGAGAAGAGCATCGACGGGCGCATCGAGTTCTCGGACATGACTTTCGTGCCTTTCAACGGTCTGGTCATCAAGAACATAGCGATAATCGACAACAACCCCTTGCAGGGAGATCCCCGTGTGGATACCCTCTTCAATGCAGAGACCATGGCCGCACGCTTCACCCTTCAAGGTCTGCTTTCACAAAACGGCATCCAACTAAGGGATGTCGAAGTCGAGCACGCACGCTTCGCCCTCGTAAACGAATCCGGCGAATATACCTCCAACATCGCCCGTATCTTCAGGCTCAAACCTCCTGAGGAAGAGAAGGAGAAGAAAGAGGGCGATGTATTCTCCATAAGGAACGTTTCTGTCAAGGATTTCAATTTCAGGATGATCGACCGCACCGGAAAGCCGGTCGAGAAGCCCGATTTCGGAATAGACTGGGGCGACCTTGACCTCATTGCCGACATCGAGGGCAGTGACCTCAAGATGTCCGGCGGCGTAATGTCAGGCCACGCCAAGACGGTAAGGGTCCGGGAGAAAAGCGGTCTGGACGCCACATTGAGCGGAGAAGCCAGCGTAGGCAACGGCAGGACCGCCATCACCGGTCTCCGCCTCCGCGATGCATCGTCCAACCTCTCCGTGCCCGAGCTGACGCTCTCATACAACGGCACGGAAGACTTCAGTGATTTCGTGGACAAGGTAAGGATAAACGGAGAGCTTGGCCGCAGCACGCTTGCATTCAAGACCTTGTCCTATTTCGTGCCTTCGTTCAAGGACAACGGCATAGTTGCGGACATCAATTCCGGAAGGGTAAGCGGTCCGGTCAACAACCTCCGCGTATACGACCTCAACTTCAAGGACAGGACCTCCGGATTCGGCGGGACTGCCAATGTAGCCCTGAACAATGTCACTGACATATCCAACATGGGCCTCAACACCGAGCTCAAGGATTTCACCTTCACCACAGACGGCCTGGGAGGTTTCCTGAGCCAGTGGATCCCCGGAAAGCCCATCAGTCTCGGAAACCTCGCCAAGGGCGAGACTTTCCGTTTCAACGGCTCCACGTCAGGCAGCCTGGCCGATCTCAAGGTGAACGGCACCCTGGACTCCCCTTCCGGCACGGCCAGGGCTGACCTCAATATACGGGACATCGTATCCACTGCCCCCATGAGGGTCAACGGCGACCTTGTTACCGACAACGTTGATATCGGACGCTTTATCGGCAAGGACTTCATCGGTCCGGTTTCGCTCCGCACCGGCATCAATGCGACCCTTGGCAAGGGAGCCCCTGCCGTCGGCATCGATTCGTTGCGCATCGACCGTCTGAACCTCCTCGGATACGACTATTCCGACATCCATGCCACAGGCAAATACGAGGATAATGCTTTCGACGGCCGCATCATCTGCAACGACCCCAACATCAACTTCATGTTCCAAGGCCTGTTCAACCTGTCGCCCAATTCTGACAACGCCCTTTACCGCTTCTATGCATCACTCGGCTATGCCGACCTTCACGCGCTCAACATCGACAAGCGTGAGATCTCACGCGTTTCCCTCGGCAGCATCAATGCCGACTTCGTCAATGTACCGCAACGCGGCCTCATCGGAAGGGTCGATGCCGAAGACCTGATGCTCGAGAGCGCGAACGGCATGCACGACATCGGTGACATCCATGTAGATTCTTCCTCCGCTGACGACGGCTACTCCATCAAACTCAGTTCGGCATTCCTGGACGGCACGTACAACGGTTCCAAGAGCATCGCTTCCCTGGTCAAGGACCTGCAGGAGATCACCACCAAGAAGGAAGTCGCCGCACTGTACGAGGAGGAGGCAAAGCCTTGGGACGGCACATCATACCGCATAGCGCTCAATTTCCATGACAGCCGTGACCTGCTGTCCTTCCTGGCGCCGGGCGCCTACATCGCGGACAGCACCGCGCTCCGGCTGCGCGTCACGGAGGGCGGAAGGCTCACCGGGCGCATCACGTCGCCGCGCCTTGCTTTCAAGGATAAGTACTTGAGGAACATGAGCCTCGACCTCGACAACGGCGACGATGCCCTCAACTGCACAGTGACCGGGTCTGAATTGAGCCTTTCCCGCAGCCTTATCCTCAGGAACGATGCATTGATGCTCTATGCCAATGACAACAACGTCGGCTTAGGATTCAATTTCAACAACATGAACGATCCTGAGGACCGTGGCGAGCTTTATCTTACCGGAGACCTGTCGGGCAGTTCGCCCAAGAAGCCGGTGCTCGACGCAAGGAGCCTCACTTCCAACATCTACCTGAAGGGACAGCAGTGGCGCTTCGATCCCGCCGCGTACCACTACTCGGAGGGTTCCGTCGAAGTGAACGGGCTCAACATCTCCAACGGAGAGCAGAACTTCGCCATCGACGGCGGCGTATCCCAGGACAAGCCGGACACGTTGATGGTCAGTATCAACAATGTCGACCTCGGCCTTGTCAACACCTTATCCCTGGAGGATCTTGGCATCTCCGGCATCGCGTACGGCAGGGCCATGATCACATCTCCGGTCAAGGACAAGCTCGGGCTCATGGTCAACGTCTCCACCGATTCCACGACCATCGCCGGCCGTCCGGCCGGAACAGTCACCCTCGGTGGATCATGGGACCTTGAGAACGGATTGCTCGACTATGCCCTCCGCAACTCCATCGACGGCAACACCTCCATGGACGCCCGAGGTTATTACATCCCTAAAGACAAGTCACTTGGCCTTTTCGCCGGCCTCGAGGGTTTCGATCTCGGATATGCCGCACCTTTCCTGAAGTCGGTATTCAGCGATATTGGCGGCAAGCTTACCGGCCAGGTCAGTGCTGACGGCCCGCTGAGTTCACTTGAACTGGAGGGAGATGACCTGAAGATAGAAGACGGCTTGCTGAAGGTCGCCTTCACCCAGGTTCCCTATTACCTGAACGGAGGGCTGCATGTCAACAGCCGCGGAGTCTTCTTTGACGACATCGCCATAAAGGACCGTTCCGACGGGTCCGGAACCATCACGGGAGGCATCTCATACGACCATTTCAAGAACATTCGCATGGATACCCGTATCAGGCTCAACAACATGGAGGTCGTCGATCTCCGGGAGTCCGACGGCGAAGCATTCTATGGCAACGTATTCGGTACAGGACGCGTCAACATTACAGGGCCATTCTCATCCCTTTTTCTTGATGTGAATGCCACGACGGTCAAGGGTGGACACTTCCACATCCCTTTGAACGGCTCGACGGCGATGGGCGGCAGCGACCTCCTGATATTCAAGGAGCCGGTGCGCGAAGTCTACATGGATCCATACGAGCTCATGATGAACCGTCTCGTGGAGACGCGCAAGGAAGAGAGCGACCTGGCCGTACGCGTGCGTGTCAACGCCACGCCGCAGGTGGAGGCCCATCTCGAAGTGGACAAGGCCACGGGCAATGTCTTTATAGGACGCGGCGCCGGTACCATAGCCCTTGAAGTTCGCCCCTCCAAGGATGTCTTTTCCATCAACGGAGACTACACCCTCAACAGCGGCCATTACCACTTCAACGGCATGGGCATCACCAGCAAGGATTTCACCGTGGACGACGGCAGTTCCATCAAGTTCAATGGAGACATCATGGACAGCGACCTGTCCATCGGTGCGAAGTACGCCCTCAGGACTTCCCTGTCCAACCTCATCGCCGACACTACTTCCGTCTCTTCCAGAAGGAACGTGATTTGCGGCGTCAACATCTCGGACAAGATCCGCAATCCCAAGCTCGATTTCTCCATCGATATCCCCGACCTCGATCCAATGACCAAGTCCAGGGTCGAGAGCGCCCTCAGTACGGATGACAAGGTCCAAAAGCAATTCATCGCCCTGCTCGTGACGAACAACTTCATCCCCGACGAGCAGTCCGGCATCGTGAACAATTCCAACCTCCTGACGTCCAATGTCGCCGACCTCATGGCCAACCAGCTGAACAACATCCTGCAGAAGCTGGACATCCCGCTTGACCTCGGCCTGAACTACGCAGAGAGCGGAAGCGGTCGGAGCATCTTCGACGTCGCCCTTTCAACGCAGTTGTTCAACAACCGGGTAAGCGTCAACGGCAGTGTCGGAAACCGGCAATACATGTCCTCCGGGAGCGGGGACGTCGTAGGAGACTTGGACATCGAAGTCAAGATGGACAAGAGCGGGCAGGTGCGCCTGAACCTGTTCTCGCATTCTGCCGATGAATATACCAACTATCTCGACAACCTGCAGAGGAACGGAGTAGGCGTCGCTTACCAGAAAGAGTTCGACTCGCTGAAGCTGTTCCTTCGCGACCTGTTTACACCCAAGTCCAAACGCCAGTCCCAGGATGCCGTTCCGACAAGGGACGAGGAAAAAGTGACCATCGAAGTAGAGAAGCCGGAATGAAAGGAAAACTGTATCTGATACCGTCTCCGCTTGGAGATTACGACCCTGAAGTGGTGATTCCCGCCCCTACCCTCGAGTTGCTGCAGCGCATAGGCTGCTATGTCGTCGAGGAGGTCAGGACGGCCAGGCGTTACCTGTCGCGCGCAGGGCTCAAGGGGCACATCCAGGAACTCGAATTCCACGAACTCAACGAGCACACCTCGGCGGCGGAAGTTGAACGGCTCGTAGCGCTGTTCGAAGACGGCAGGGACGTCGGCCTCATCAGCGAGGCCGGGCTGCCGGCAGTGGCGGACCCGGGGTCCGCGCTGGTGGCGCTCTGCCATCGCCACGGCATCGAAGTCGTGCCCCAGGTAGGACCGTCATCCCTGATGATGGCTCTCATGGCCTCAGGGCTGAACGGCCAGTCATTCACGTTCTGCGGCTACCTCCCCGCCAAGACGGAGGAGAGGCGCAGCGCCATAAAAAGCATCGAGAAGACTTCGCAGTCCAAACGGCAGACGCAGATATTCATAGAGACTCCGTACCGCAACGACGCGATGTTCTCCGATCTGCTCCAATCCTGCCGTCCTTCGACCAGGATCTGCATTGCAGCGGACATCACGATGCCTGATGAGTTCATACGTACCAAGACCGTAGCAGAATGGAAAAAAGAAAACCCGATAATAGGAAAAAGACCATGCGTATTTCTGATGTTGGCATAATGGAACTCAGCGGGATGGAGTTCCATGCGTACCACGGCTGCTTCGAAAAGGAAAGGGCCGAGGGCAACCTTTTCGTGGTCGACTTCAGGGCGGAATACCATTTCAAGACCGCGGCCAAGTCCGACCGTCTGGATGACACGGTCGATTACGCCGACGTCTACAAGGTCATCCGCGAGGAGATGGACAAACCGTCGAACCTCATGGAAAACGTGGCCTGGAGGATAGTCAAGGGCATTGCCGCGAAGTTCCCGGAATTCATCCGTTTCCAGATAAGGATATCCAAGTGCACTCCGCCTGTCGGCGGGGCATGCCAATGGTCACGCGTGACCGTGTCATATCCTCACGAGACCAAGTCCGGAAGAATCCTCGACAGGAAATGGTAATAGCTTTCCTGACACTGGGCTGCAAGCTCAACTATGCGGAGACTTCCACTTACGAGCGGGAGTTCAAGGCCGCAGGACTCAAGGTAGTCCCGTGGCAGGAGAAAGCCGACATCTACCTGGTCAACACCTGTACCGTCACCGGTACGTCTGACGCAAAATCCCGCAACATCGTGCGGAAGATGCATCGCATCAACCCCGATGCGCGCATCATCGTGACCGGATGCAGCGCAGAGCTTCACAGGGCCGAGTTCGAGGCCATCGAAGGAGTCACCCGCGTCTTCGGCGCCCACGAGAAATCCCTCGTCGTCCCCGAAACCCTCGAGCTTTTGGGGCTGGCCCCGGAGGATAAAAACGAGGGGGGGTGGAGCGAAGCGATGGCATCATCAGATGCCCCTCGGAGGCCGTATGAAATGGAAGGCCGGGAGAGCCCATCTGGCGGGAGCCAGTTAGATGGGCCGAGGGTGGCACAGTTTTCGGGGATAGTACCCTCCGCAGAAAAAAACGTCTTCGGGGCGTACAGCACCGGGGAAAGGACGAGGTCGTTCCTGAAGGTGCAGGACGGGTGCAACAATTACTGCAAGTATTGCACTGTGCCATATGCCCGTGGTGAGAGCCGGAACATTCCGATTTGCGAGTGCGTAAGGAATGCAGAGGCGATTGCAGCCGAAGGCGTGAAGGAAATCGTCCTGACGGGGGTCAACACCGGGGATTTCGGGCGTACCACCGGCGAGTCTTTCCTCGACCTTCTTAAGGCATTGGACAAGGTCGAAGGTATAGAGCGTTACCGCATCTCATCGATTGAGCCGAACCTCATCACGGAGGAGATCGTCGACTGGATCGCGTCCGGAACAAAGTTCCAGCCGCATTTCCACATACCGCTCCAGACCGGCAGCGACACGCTCCTGAAGGCCATGGGTCGTAAATACGACACCGCATTCTTCGCGGATCGGATAGCCTATATCCGGTCCCGCATGGAAGGTCCGGGCAAGCCGAAGGTTTTCTTCGGCATCGACACTATGGTCGGCCTTCCGGGCGAGACTGAGGAGCTGTTCAAGGAAACTTATGATTTCATCGCCCGGCTGAGACCGGCTTTCATACATGTATTCCCCTATTCCCGCAGGCCAGGGACTCCGGCGGCGAAGATGCCCGGACAATTGACGGAAGCCGTCAAGCATGAACGCGTCCTCGCCCTTGAGGAGCTGTGCTCCCGCCTCCACGACGAATTCGTCGAGGAGAACCGCGGCATTCGCGAGCGCGTGCTTTTCGAATCGAAGGAGAAGGACGGGAACATGTCGGGATATACCGGAAACTACATACGTATTGTGCGGCCTTACGACGCTTCGCTCGTCGGGCGGCTGACAGACATCATCATCTGACCATGGGAAAGGCTAAACTGACATTCCTCGGAACCGGCACATCGCAGGGCGTACCGATCATCGGCTGCCACTGCCCCGTATGCCGCTCCGCCGACCCGCACGACAAACGGCTGCGTTCCGCAGCCCTGGTGGAGTACGGCGGCTTGACGATACTCGTCGACGCCGGGCCGGATTTCCGCATCCAGATGCTCCGGGAGGATGTATGTCATATCGACGCCATTCTCCTGACACACAATCACATGGACCACACTGGAGGACTTGATGATGTCCGCGCGCTCAACTATATCGACCGCAAGGCGGTACACATCTACTGTGAGCCGAAGGTGCTGGAAACACTCAAGATAATGTTCGGCTACGCCTTTGCCGAACACAAATATCCCGGATCCCCGGAATGGCGCATCCATCTTATCGATGACAGTCCATTCGCGGTCATGCCAGTGGAAGGCGGAGACCTTGTCTGGATGCACGAAAAGGGTTACTGCATGCAGATGCCGGACGGTTCGGTCATTCCATGCGGCAATGACATAGTCAATGATGCGAAGAAGCCCACGGAGGATGTCCTTGCGGCTGGAGGCGTGAAAATCATTCCAATCAGAGGCTATCACGACAAGATGCCGGTACTGGGATTCCGCTTCGGAGATATCGCATATATTACCGACATGAGCAGCATACCTGAAAGCGAATTTGGTAAACTGCGCGGACTTAAGCATCTGACCCTCAACACGGTGAGCTACCATCCCCATCATTCCCACTTCAGCCTTTCGGAAGCTGTCGCGCTTGCGCAGAAGATAGGTGCGGAGCATACCTGGCTCACGCACCTATCGCACACTTTCCCTTCGCATTCACAGTTCGACAGCGAACTTCCCCCCGGCATCTCCCCCGCCTACGACGGTCTCGTAATCTCCGACTGACGGGCGGATCAGACGGAGGAAGGAGGAGGAAGGATGCCGGAGTCTATGAGGTCGCGGAGTATGGACGTCCAGTCGGGAGAGAGCCCGAGCTGGGCGGACTCGTATGCCTGACGGATGTCCGTCAGGGAATACTTCCCTCCCCTGGATTTCACCTGCGAACACAGCCATTCCTCAGTAGAGGCGGGGCGGGCGGCACCGGAGCGACAAAGGTCGCAGGTGCCGCAGGGCGCGCTCTCCTCCTGCCCGAAATACCGGAGCAGGAAGTGCGCGCGGCATTCGTCCGTCTCGGAGACATACTCCAGCATGGCCTCGACACGGTCGTGGTAAGCATCCTTAAGCTGCGAGTATTTGGCGGGAGAAAGGGCAACATTGCCTGGGCGCAGGCGGTCGTGATGCAGGAAAACGACACTCGAGTGGTCGGCTGGAATGTACTTGATGACATGCTCGAGGGACATATTGTAGAGCAATATCCTCAATTGGGAGACGGACACTCCGCAATTACGTGAAAGGGCATCCTCGTCCACCTGTACGGGGAAAGAGAATATGCCGGGATACCCGCGCATCAGGGCGTCGAGCAGGTCAGCCATGTGCGGGTCGGGCAGGTCTATATCGTACAATGCATTCCTGTCCACGACGATCATGACGCGCGTATCTATGTCCACGTCCTCGCTGAATGTCAGATGGTCCTCGCGTTCCAAGTACTTGACGGCATAATGCACTGAGGCCCTGTTGAATCCGTATTCTTTCGAGAAGGCCTCGAGGTCGAACTTCAATTGCCGGCCGATGCCGGTGTCATACGGTATCCCGAAGAACAGATGCAGCTTCTGGTACACATCCTCGATGAACTCCAGGGAAGGGAACGAGACGCCCTCCAATTGGTGCAGGTGCCGGATGTCGGCTGAGTTCCAAAGAAGGACGGCATAGGAGCGGAGACCGTCACGGCCGGCGCGGCCGGCCTCCTGGAAATACGCCTCCGGACTCTCCGGGACTCCCATGTGTACGACAAACCTGACGTCGGGTTTGTCAATACCCATGCCGAAGGCATTCGTGCAGACCATGATGCGGATATCTCCCTTCTTCCAGGCGGCCTGCCTTTCGGAACGGGTACGGGAATCAAGTCCTGCGTGGTAGTATTCGGCGCTGTGCCCGGCAGCCTTGAGGAAAGCCGCGGTCTCTTCGCATTTGCGACGGTTCCGCATATACACTATTCCGGAGCCGGGGACGCCGGCGCAGACGCTCGAAAGCTGACCTAACTTATCGTCTGTATTGCGGACTATATAACTCAGATTGGGGCGCTCGAAGCCGCTCTTGAGGAGCGTGAAGCCATGTGCGACGGGCTTCCCCGAAACCTGTGCCGCGCGGACGGCCTCGGGCCGTGCCAAGCGGCACTGTATGTCCTCCGCCACGCGCGGCGTAGCAGTCGCAGTCAGCGCGATCACCGGAGCATCTACCCTCTCCCGCAAACATCCGATCTGAAGGTAATCCGGGCGGAAATCATAGCCCCATTGGGAAATACAATGCGCCTCGTCAACTACGATGAAACTGATGTCCAGTACATCTAGATATGAGCGGAACAAAGCAGTGTTCAGACGCTCAGGGGACACATACAGGAACTTGCAGCCGCTGTAAGCGGCATTGTTCAGCGCCAGGTCCACTTCGCGCCGTGACATCCCGGAATGGATGAAGATGGCCTTGACCCCGCGGTCGTTAAGCCCCTGGACCTGGTCTTTCATCAGGGCGATGAGCGGTGTTACGACCAGGGCAAGCCCTTCCTTCATCAACGCCGGAACCTGAAAACACACTGACTTTCCGCCGCCGGTCGGGAGTATCGCGAGCACGTCCCTCCCTTGCAGGGCGGCGTCTATGATCTCGCTCTGCATCGGGCGGAAACTGTCATATCCCCAATATTCCTTGAGTACTTCCCCGGCTGTCATCCGACGGTAAAACGATAAAAGTGCGGAAATGTTTCCGCGTTGACACAAAAGTAATGATTTCTTGTTTGACTTCTTATAAAAAAAGAGTAAATTTGCATGATTTAGAAAATTAGTCAAACTTAAAATAATTATTGCATTATGCCTAAGATGGATTTATCAAAGTACGGTATCACCGGCGTTACCGAAGTTCTCTACAACCCGACCTACGAAGTCCTCTACAACGAGGAGACCAAGCCCGGACTCGAGGGCTATGACAAAGGCCAGGTAACCGAGCTCGGCGCCATCAACGTGATGACCGGCGTCTATACCGGACGCTCCCCTAAGGACAAGTACATCGTGATGGACGAGAACTCCAAGGACACCGTTTGGTGGACCACTCCCGAGTATCCCAACGACAACCACCCGATGTCCGAGGCTGTCTGGGCCGATGTCAAGGCTCGTGCCATCAACCAGCTCTCCGGCAAGCGTCTCTTCGTCGTCGACGGTTTCTGCGGTACCCACAAGGACACCCGCATGAAGATCCGCTTCATCATGGAGGTTGCGTGGCAGGCCCACTTCGTGACCAACATGTTCATCCGTCCCATGAATCAGGACGAGTTCGACCAGGAGCCTGACTTCGTCGTATACTGCGCAGCAAAGGCCAAGGTTGAGAACTTCCAGGAGCTCGGTCTCCGCAGCGACACCTGCGTCGCCTTCAACGTCACTTCCAAGGAGCAGGTCATCCTCAACACCTGGTACGGTGGTGAGATGAAGAAGGGAATGTTCTCCATGATGAACTACTACCTCCCGCTCAAGGGTATCGCCGCCATGCACTGCTCGGCCAACACCGACATGAACTGCGAGAACACCGCCATCTTCTTCGGTCTCTCCGGCACCGGCAAGACCACCCTTTCCACCGACCCCAAGCGCCTCCTCATCGGTGACGACGAGCACGGCTGGGACGACGAGGGAGTCTTCAACTTCGAAGGCGGCTGCTACGCCAAGGTCATCAAGCTCGACAAGGAGTCCGAACCCGATATCTACAACGCCATCCGCCGCGACGCCCTCCTCGAGAACGTCACCGTCGACGCCAACGGCGTTATCGATTTCAACGACAAGAGCGTCACCGAGAACACCCGCGTGAGCTACCCGATCTACCACATCAAGAAGATCGTCCGTCCGCTCTCCCAGGGTCCCGCCGCCAAGCAGGTCATTTTCCTGTCCGCCGACGCTTTCGGTGTCCTGCCTCCGGTCTCCATCCTCACCCCTGAGCAGACCAAGTACTACTTCCTGAGCGGCTTCACCGCCAAGCTCGCCGGTACCGAGCGCGGTATCACCGAGCCTACCCCGACCTTCTCCGCCTGCTTCGGCCAGGCCTTCCTTGAGCTCCACCCGACCAAGTACGCCGAGGAGCTTGTGAAGCGCATGGAGCAGAGCGGCGCCAAGGCTTACCTCGTGAACACCGGTTGGAACGGCACAGGCAAGCGCATCTCGATCCGCGACACCCGCGGCATCATCGATGCTATCCTCGACCACTCCATCGACGAGGCCCCTACCAAGCAGATCCCTTACTTCGACTTCACCGTCCCGACAGTCCTCAAGGGCGTCGACACCGGTATCCTCGATCCTCGCGACACCTACAAGTGCGCCTGCGAGTGGGAGGAGAAGGCCAAGGATCTCGCCGGCCGCTTCATCAAGAACTTCAAGAAGTACGAGTCCAACGAAGCCGGCAAGGCCCTCGTAGCCGCCGGTCCCCAACTCTAGTATTTCAGTACGATAAGAAATCAGCGGATCCTTTGGGACCCGCTGATTTTTTTGTTATCCGGCAAGGATCATTTCTTTCCCGCAAGGATGACGCCCAGGATGATGGCGAGCGACCCCACGGCGGACATGACGGTCATTCTCTCACCCAGGATTATCATCGAGGATACGAGCGTGAAGAAAGGATTGAGGTATACGTAGTTGGTAGTAGTGAAACTGCCCAGCTTGGACATCACCTTGTTCCAAACGATGAAACACGCCAGTGAGGCGATGAGTCCGAGGAACAGGAGATTGAGTATAACACGGGGCTGCACAAGGGCTGAAGCGACCGCTGCTCCGTCCCCTCCGAACAGGAATGGGATAATGGTCAGAAGGCCGTAGAAGAAAACCTTGCGAGTGGCGAAAAGCGCGCCGTACTCAGATGTCATCTGGGCCATGAAGATGCTGTACAGGGCCCAGCATACGGCAGCGCCTATAGCGAAAAAGTCTCCTTTGGGAGAGAGCTGCAGGGTTTGCCGCTCGAAGACAACCATCGCCATGCCCCCAAGCGCCAAAAGCGTACCGGTGACCAGCGGCCATCCTACATGGATGTCCTCCAGTCCGTCCACCAGTTTGCCATGGCAGAAACGCTTGACGGCCAGAGTCATAAGTGCCGTGAACAGGGGCGCGCTGCACACGAGGAACGCCACGTTGCAGGCTTGGGTATATACCAGGGCCGTGTTCTCCGTAAGGAAATAGAAAGACCCGCCGGTTATACCGAGGAAAACAAATATGGCCTCATGGAAAGCGGTGGAACTGAACAGCTTGGAAGCCTGGTGATCCCCTCCTTTCCTTCCGCGATAAAGGCAGAAGGCCCAGATACCGGCATAGGCAAGGGTGAAGCGGATGGCGAATATCTCTGCCGGCTTAAGGCCGGCCGCAATCAGGATCTTCGTGCAGACGAAGGTGACGCCCCAAACAGCCACTACGAGGAGGGCGAGGAGATGATATGCCAGCAGGGACTTGACTTTCATTCGTTCATTCCATATACGGTGGGCAAAGATAATGCATTTTCAAAGAAAAGTCTTAACTTTGTATATAATATAAACCGACTACAATGAAACACTTGGCACTTCTTACCGCACTCGTCATGACAATAGCATGCGCCCCGAGAGTTGAAAACCCTGACGTCGAGACCTTCAAGGCCAAAGGCGGCAAGGTGGACATCACCTGCATCAACCACGGCTCGATAGCCGTCTCGTACAAGGATTACCTCATCCAGATCGACCCGGTCAAGAACTACGGTGGAAAGGAGTTGGACTATGATTCCTTCCCAAAGGCCGACCTCATACTCATCACCCATGAGCATGGCGACCACTACAACAAGGAGACCATCGAGCAGCTTTCCAAGGAGGGCACCCGTGTGATCACCAACGGTACGGTACACGGCCTCCTAGGCTACGGAGAGACCATGGACAACGGTGAGAGCACCAAGGCCGACAAGGGCATCAAGATCGACGCCACCCCCGCATACAACACTACGGAGGGCAGGACCCAGTTCCACCCCAAGGGCAACGGCAACGGCTATCTTCTGACTATCGGAGGGCTGCGTGTCTTCGTCTCCGGCGACTCCGAAGACATTGAAGAGTATGCCAACCTCAAGGACATAGACGTTGCATTCCTTTCAGCCAACCAGCCTTATACGATGACTGTCGAGCAGTGCATCCATGCCGCCCAGGTCATCAAGCCCAAAGTCCTTGTCCCCTACCACCTCGGCAACACTGACATGCAAGCCATCAAGGACGGGCTCGAGGGCTCTGGCATAGAAGTCAGGCTGCACGAATCCCTCCGATAGATCCAAGGATGAAACGCTTTCTTAATGATACCCTGCCGGCAGTCTTCCTGACGGTAATTGCTGCCCTGATGGCCTTTGCAGGATGCTCGCGGGGCCTCAAGTTCGACCCTTCCCTGTATTCTCCTGAGATACAGTTCATCGACAGCCTGCGATACAATACCGGCGGGCCGGAGTATCCTGAGGATGTGACCGTCACACCGGACTCGCTGCTGCGGTCGTGGATCGGCTTCGCAGAACGCTTCAGCGCAGGCGACTATGCCGGTGCATATGACTTCGCCCAGGAGGACAACAATTTCAGCAACATAGTCATTTACCTGCGCAATACCACCGCCCAGTATGTGTTCTTCACGAGCGCTTGGTCGGACGTCATCTTCAACATGAAGGCCTCGGAGGATTTCTACCGGGAGATGGACGACTTGCTGAATTTCAACCTGGCGATGGTCAAGACCGTCATCGCCATGGGCGGCGAAGGCGGCTATGTCCCTCCGCACTATACCGACCTGCTGCGCTCCATGGGCATGATCTACCGGCTGATCGGAGACCGGTCAGTCATGGAGTCGTTCTGTGAAGAGATTTACAGGGGTTACATGGCCTGCGGATATGGTGACATACCCAGCCGTCTGGCAGTATTGTACTACAGGGTACAGTTCCTTAGCGACTATGGCGAGGCGGAGACAGCCCTGCAGGAAGTGAGGGCCTTCAGGGACGTAGTCATGGAAGAATGCCCGCCTGAAGAGCTGGCTTCATCCCTCGAGGTGCTGGTCCAACTGGAAGAAATCGCCACCAATCCAAGACCTCCGAAAACTGAGGCAGCCCAGTAAGCGTCAGTCCTTTACAGGTTTGATATAGACATTGCGGACCTCGAGCGGACCACCCTCGCTCTGTATGGCGATGTGCCCTTCGGTTCCGACGTAATGGGCCTCATTCTTAAGGACGCCGTTGATGAATACACGGATCAGATGCCCTTCGCAGATGATGTCGGCGCTGTTCCACTCTCCCGCCTGGACTTCCAGGTCACCAGTCTCGAAGCCGGTCTTGAACCGGCTTCCGCTTTCTTTCTGCTCGTCGAAAGGGATCTCCGCGAAAGAGATCATGTCTCCGGCACTCCCTGCCTTCAGGTTGACCTCCGCGCAGCGGGGCCAGAGCTTTTCGGCAGGCTCGACCCTCTGGAAGAGTCCGCTGTTCGATGGCTCGCCTATCCACCGCCACTCCACATGGAGTTCATAATCGTCGAAGGAAGCATCGGTCATCATGAAACCGTAAGGCTGTCCGGAGATCGTGATGACGCCGTCCTTTACACCGAAAACGTCCGCTGCAGGTACTCCGGCTTCAGGGTTGACGAAGAAAGTCCAACCGTCAAGGTTCTTTCCGTTGAAAAGCATCGTCTTGCGCTCTCCGCATGAAATACAGAGCAATGCACAGGCAAGAAGGGCCAGAATGGCAATCAAAGTCTTTCTCATAGCGTTTCAGTCGTTATCGTTTTGATCTATTGCCGGCAAGTTAACAAAAAAATAGTATTTTTGCACTGTCATGACGACAGAGCAATCAAATGAAATCCTCGCCTTCGCGGCTGAAGTTGGCCATACGCTGTTGGAAAACGGCGCGGAAATCTCCCGCGTCGAGGAGACGATGAAGATCGTCGCCGCTTCATACGGAGTGGACAAGGAACATTTCTTCGTCCTCAGCAACGGCATTTTCACGACAGGCAGTTCCTACGCCAACGTCGAATTCATCCCGATCAAGGGGGCCAGTCTCGACAAGGTGGTCGAGGTCAACCAGCTGTCCCGCGAGATTTCTGCCGGAAAGTATACCCTGGAAGAGGCCAGGGTGCGTCTGGATGGGATCAGGAACGCTCCTCCCAAGCCCAGATGGGAGCAGTTCCTCGGCGCAGCCCTCGGCAGCGGCGCATTCTGCGCCATCTTCGGCGGCAGCCTGCTTGACTGCGCCGCCACGTTTATTTCGGGAACCGCAGTTTTCATGTTCCTTTCGCTGGCATGTATACCATACATGTCCAAAGCCTTGGGCAACATATGTTCGGGAGCGTTCGGTACCTTGCTCTGCATCCTGTTTTATAAATGGGGCTTCGGGGTCAATCTGGGCAACATGATCATCGGAACCCTTATCCCCCTGATTCCCGGAGTGGCTTTCACCAACGGACTGAGGGATATCTCGAACGAAGACTATCTTGCCGGAGTTGCCAGGATGCTTGACGCACTGCTGGTATTCCTGTCCATTGCTATTGGTGTGTGCATCACATTCTTGGTACACAGTTACATAGCCGGAAGCATGATCCAGCTCAGCGGCACCGTTACGGATCCGGTGACTGCCGCACTGCCTGTTCAATTGATGGCCGCGCTGATTGGAACCGCCTCATTTGCTGTCCTGTTCGGCGTCCCGCGCAAGTATTATTTCGCGGCCGGCGTCGTGGGGATGTTCGGATGGTTGGCTTATCTGCTGGTATCCCGTTACACTCCCCTTTCGGTGGTCGGCGGTACGCTGATCGCTTCCACCATAGTCGCATTCATGTCCCGGTTGTTCGCCGTACGGCTGAAATGCCCCGGAACTGTCTTCCTGATTTGCGGGGATTTCCCCCTGATTCCGGGAGCAGGTGTTTTCTGGAGTTCCTACTATGTGGTTTCAGAGCAGATGAATGCATCACTGAATGCGGGATTCACCGCGGTCAAGGTCACTATCGCCATCGTCCTCGGCATCATCATCGCCGCCAATGTACTCCGATGGAACAAGATTGCCTCGGTCAGCCGCTGATCCCTTTATCTTGCCTGCACCATGTCAGTTCCCGGAAGGAAAATGAAGCTTTTGTTCTGGATTCCGTGCCTTGTATGCGGTCTCCTGTTTTTTTTCGTCATATATGCCTTGACACAAGGTCTTACCGGCCTGGCAGGAAGGGCCGGCCAAGGGGCGGCCTCGGCTGCCGCATTACTCTGCGGCATAGGTGTGCTCGGACTCTATTCCCTGTGGAACAGGGTATGGGACGGGTTGGCAGACCTCCGGAAAGAGAACGACATCCCTATGGGGCGCTGTCTCCCCGAGACGGGAAAGGGATTCCTGACCGGGATCATCTACTTCGCACTTGTTGCAGGAGTCATAGCACTTGCAGGATGTTACAGGATCAAGGAAGTCAATTTCGACTTCATGGCTCAGTTGCGCTTCCTGACCCTTTTCTTCTTGGTTGCGGTTCTGGAGGAAGTCATTTTCCGAGGTATCCTTTTCCGCATGATCGACGAACGGTTCAACACTGTAGCCGCATTCGTCGTCTCCGCACTGGTCTTCGGGGCAGCGCATCTTGCCAATCCCGGCGCGACATGGTGGGCCGGCCTGGCGATAGCCATCGAGGCTGGCATCATGCTCAGCGCCGCATACAAGTATTCCGGCACTCTGTGGATGCCGATAGGCATTCACTGGGCCTGGAACTACACCCAGGGCAACATCCTCGGATTCGCAGTATCCGGAGGCAACGCCAGGGAAAGCCTGTTCATTCCCGAAATTTCCGGCCCGGAGATCATCACCGGCGGCCCCTTCGGCGCCGAAGCCTCCATAGTCGCCGTCGTCATCGGCTCCCTCCTCTCCGCCCTCCTCATCATCGCCTGGCTTCGCCGCTCCCGCTAGTCCTCTCGACTAAAGAGTACCCCCACTCCACAAACGGTGCGGGATTTTGCCCTTTTTCCGCACCGATCAGGCAAAATAGGCCCATCCGTGCGGAAAAACGGCCAAAACCCGCACGGATAAACAAAAACACCTTTGTTTACTTGCGAGTATCATTGCGTTTGTCGATAATTGTATTGAAGAAACCATTCTCTGCTACTGGCAGGCATATCTGCCACACGTTAAGCAGGGAGAAACTTAAACAGACACTATGGAAGACCGATATCCTACCCAGATCGGCAAACGTCCGATGTCCTTTTCTGAGAAAGAATCCCTTTGTGAGTACCGGTTCAGGAACTCCGGTCCGTTCTGGCACCTTACAACACCAGGCCAGTTACAGGAAGACCTATTCATTACGGAAGACGACTACCGTTTCGGTATGTCCTCGGCAGCTATATGTTCGGCAGAGACAGGCGTGGTCATTTACTCTCATACGCTGATGGGAAATCATATCCATGACCTGGCCGAAGGTAGCAGGGACCTCTGCATCCAGTACATTTCAAAGAGACGCGAAAGACTGAAGAGGTACCTCAGGCTGCAGGGAAGGGATGTCGACCTGTCTGCTTTCAAGTGTGAACCTATCCCGGTTACCAGCCTTCATATGCTCAGGAACGAAATCATCTACATCCATCGGAACGGATACGTCGTCAACCCTAGATACACCCCGTTCTCTTATCCTTGGGGCACAGGAGCCTACTACTTCAATCCCCTGTCACGCGAGGATGAAGGAGTTCCATTCTCTTCGCTGACCCATCAGAAGCGCCGCGAAGTCTTCCACGGAAGGATCATAGACCTACCTGAGGCATATAGATTCAGGAACGGATTCATCTACCCGCCAAGTTTCTGCAAGATCGACCAGGGAGAGGGATTCTTCAGGGATGCCCATCAGTATTTCACTCTGCTGTCCAAGAATATCGAAGCTTACAGCGAAGAAGCCAGACGTTTGGGAGACTCCGTCATACTGACTGACGAAGAGATGTATTCGGCTGTGCAGCTGGAGTGTAAGAAAAGGTTTGCCATCAGGAGACCGTCGGAATTGAGCCTCAAAGAGAAAGTAGAGATAGCCAAAGTCATGCATGAAGACTATGCCTCCAGCAATTCTCAAATCCATCGCATCCTGAATCTTGACATGCATACCGTCAATACCTTATACCCCTTGAAATCCTTAAAGCAGTAGCTGGGCGTGCGGGATTTTGCCCTTTTCCCGCACCGATCAGGCAAAATAGGCCCATCCGTGCGGAAAAACGGCCAAAACCCGCACGGATGGATGATTAAAGCTTGAAATGAGGTGGAAAGGAAGATTGAAAGGAGTGGATAAAAAAGAGTAAGGGAAAGAGACAAGAAGAGTGGAAGAGATGGAAAGGATTTGAGCAGAAATGCGTATATTTGTGCCAAGTCATGACACAATTAAAATCGGACATACAGTACCTGCCTGGCGTGGGGCCGAAAAGGGCCCAGCTGTTGAAGACAGAATTGGAGGTCGCCACTTTCGGCGATCTTATCCATCTGTATCCGTTCCGGTATATCGACAGGAGCAGCATCCAGCGGATAGCCGAAATCACTCCTGACGTCGCTCATGTCCAGGTCATGGCCAGAGTAATACGGGCCACGCTTTATGGCCCCGGCAGTTCGATATTCATACAGCGCAGCCAGGCCGGTACCGAGATAGACAATTGCCCGAAGGACAAGACCGGAGCCAAGACCTTGCGTTTCAATGCCGTCAAACGCCTGAGCGTGATTGTCGCGGACAGTACCGGCGAGATGGAGATGGTGTTCTTCAAGGGCATCAAGTGGAACTGGGAGCGGCTTACGCCGGGAAGCGTGTTCGTTTTCTTCGGCAAGCCGCAGACTTTCGGCAGCCGCATGAATATAGTCCACCCGGAGGTAGACAATCCCCCGTCGCCGGGCGAGGTCCACACCGGCATTGGTACCCTCACCGGAGTTTATCCAAGCACTGAGAAGCTCAAGAACGCTGGCATAACCGGCAAGGTTATGAACCGCCTTCAGGCCGCTGCGCTCAATGCGTGCCTCCCGGAGATCGAAGAAACCCTTCCGGAATACATCCTGCACGAAAAGGAATTGGTCCCGCTGAAGTTCGCCATGCGCAACATCCACTTCCCGCAGGATGCGGATGCGCTGCTCAAGGCATCCTACCGCCTCAAGTTCGAGGAGCTTTTCTTCCTTCAGCTTTCCCTGCTGAAGCAGAAATACATACGCAGCCGCAGCGAAATCGGCATCCGCATGCCCAAGGTCGGCGAGTCATTCAATGCCCTGTACAGGAAATTGCCATTTGACCTCACCGGCGCCCAGAAACGCGTCATTAAGGAAATACGTGCCGACCTGACCAGCGGCCATCAGATGAACCGCCTGCTGCAGGGAGACGTCGGTTCCGGCAAGACCATGGTCGCCGTGCTTACATGCCTGATTGCCTACGGCAACGGATTCCAGTCGTGCATCATGGCTCCGACGGAAGTCCTGTCGCAGCAGCATTACGCCAATGTGAGCAGGTACCTCGAAGGAACTGGCGTGCGGTGCGCGCTCCTTACGGGCAGCAGCACCGCCAAGGAGCGCCGCGAGATACACGCCGGCCTCGAGGACGGCAGTATCGCCATCCTCATCGGCACGCACGCGCTCATCGAAGATGACGTCCGCTTCCGCGCCCTCGGCCTCGCCATCATCGACGAGCAGCACCGCTTCGGCGTCGACCAACGCTCGAAGCTCTGGGCCAAAGGCCCTGTCATCCTTCCTCAGGAGGGAGTGCTGTCTTCTGAAACTTCGCTTCGCTCATCCCACCGCAGCGCTTCGCTTGCGGTCCCCCCGTTCACGAGGCCACGGGCGGCCACGGTTTCCGAAGGCAGCACTCCCTCCGAACAGGAAATAGTGCGTGGGCCGCACGGTCGAGACAGCGATATCCGTGCAATCCCCCTCGAGGGGGTGCAGGGGGTGAAATCATCCGAAGGACCGGTACGTGTGCCACCACACGTACTGGTCATGACGGCGACGCCGATTCCGCGGACGTTGGCGATGACGTTGTACGGTGATCTGGATGTTTCGGTCATCGATGAACTGCCGCCTGGCCGAAAGCCAGTCCAGACCATGCTCATAGGGCAAGGCAAGCGTCGCGCACTGTACAAGTTCATGCGCGACGAGATTGCCAAAGGCAGGCAGGTCTTCGTGGTATTCCCGCTCATCTTCGAGAGCGAAAAGATGGACCTGAAGAATCTCGAGGCAGGATACGAGGAGATCGTCAAGGCCTTCCCACTGCCGGACTACAAGGTCGCGATAGTGCACGGACAGCAGACCAACGAAGTCAAGAACTTCAACATGTCCGCATTTGCAGCCGGCCGTGCGGATATCCTCGTCTCAACGACAGTCATCGAGGTGGGCGTGGATGTCCCGAACGCATCGGTCATGGTCATCGAGAGCGCCCAGCGCTTCGGTCTGAGCCAGCTGCATCAGCTGCGCGGCCGGGTCGGGCGAGGCAGCGAGAAGTCCTACTGCATCCTCGTCAAGGACGAGAAGGTATCAAAGGAGTCGCAGCGCCGCCTTGACCTTATGGTCGCGACCGAGAACGGTTTCGAACTGGCAGAGGAGGATATGAAGATGCGCGGCCCCGGCGACCTGGAGGGCACGCAGCAGAGCGGCCTGCCTATAGCGCTGAACATCGCGTCACTCGTCCATGACAGCCGCATCCTGAACGAAGCTAGGGTATATGCTGAGCATATACTTGAGTCGGATCCGTTCCTCTCCTCACCCAAGAATATCCCGCTTGCACGGGAACTTCAGAAGGATAAATACAACATCAAGGATTATAGCAAGATAAGCTGATGATTACCGAGCTCATCGACAAGTATATCTGGCTCATCCAGACATTCATAGACGCGGGAGAGAGAGGCCTCACCCTGGAGCAGGTCACCACCCGCTGGGAGCGGCGCTACGGCACCGAGTATCACCGGAGGACCTTCAACAACCACCGCGAGGCCATAGCCGAGATCTTCGGCATAGAGATCGAATGCAACCGCAGTACGAACTGCTATTTCATCCGCTATGGAGAGGACGCCATCGACCGCCAGTCATCCGTGGGATGGCTCATCAACACATTCACGGTCAACAATCTCCTTTCCCTCAGCCGCGAACGGCTGACTGGCCGGGTCTCGGTCGAGAATATCCCTTCGGGGCAGATCCACCTCACCGGTATCATCTCGGCGATGAAGGATGACCGCACCCTGGAGATATTCTACAGGAAATACGGCGAGGAGGAAGGCGAGATGTTCCATGTCGACCCTTACGGCATCAAGGAATACCAGCGGCGCTGGTACCTGCTCGGATACTGTCACGAACGCGGAGCCGAGCGTGTGTACGCCCTCGACCGCATCACTTCCCTGACTGCGACTGGATGGACCTTCAAGATGCCCAGGGACTACGACATCGACGACCTCTACTCCCAGACCATAGGCATATACCAGGACGGAAAGACCGAACCGGAGAGCATTTACCTGAAGGTGACGGAACACGAAGCCAATTTCCTCCGCGACCTGCCACTTCACCCGTCGCAGTTCGAGATCGGGCCTGAAGGTGAAGGATATGTCAAGTTCCGCATCCGCGTGATCCCCAATGAAGACCTGCTGATGGAGTTGAAACGCCTCGGTTCCGAGGTGGAGATACTCTCCCCCCTCTCCCTGCGCAAGCGCATGGCGGAGGAGCTGCAGGAAGCTGCAAACAAATACAAATAACCATATGAGAACCAACTTTTTAGGCGCAGTGTTCTGCGCTGCCGCAATCCTTTTCAGCACAATGAGCTGCAAACAGAAACAAGAGAATGAAAGCGGGTATATCGGACCTTCCGACATCACCGTGACGGACGGTCTCATGACCCCGGAAGTAATGCTGTCCCTCGGGCGGCTCAGCGACCCCCAGCTCTCCCCTGACGGGACCAAGGTCCTTTACGGGGTCAGCTACACATCCCTCGCGGACAACCGCAGTTGCCGCAACCTCTTCATGAGCAACATCGACGGCTCCGACAAGGTCCAGCTTACCCGGTATGCCAAGAGCGTCTCCAACGCATGCTGGTCGCTCGACGGCAAGGAGATCTATTTCCTCCAGGGAGGACAGGTCTGGAAGGCTCCCCTGCAGGGCAACAAGCTCGGCAAGAAGGTCCAGATCAGTGACGTTCCTACGGGCATTGGAGAGTTCAAGCTTTCTCCCAACCAGTCCAACATCCTGTATACCAGCACGATCCATAGTGCTGTCCAGACCCCGGTGGACAGTGATCCTGCCCTGGACAAGGCTCAGGCCTACGCAACCGAAGATCTCATGTACCGCCACTGGGACCACTGGGTGACAGAGACACCCCGCACCTATGTCGCCCCCTTCGCCGGAGCGATGATCACTCCGGACAATTCCTTCGACCTTCTCGGCGATGAGCCTTACGAGCTCCCTACCGAGCCTTTCGGCGGTCTGGAGCAGCTGAGCTGGAGCCCTGACGGGCGCTTTGTCGCATACAGCTGCAGGAAGGCTGTCGGAAAGGAATATGCTTTCTCTACCGACACCGAGATATATGTCTATTGCATCCTCACCGGAGAATGCAAGCGTATCGAGATGGACGGCGGATACGACACCGATCCCGTATGGTCTCCCGACGGAAGCCAGATAGCCTGGCTGAGCATGGAACGCCAGGGCTATGAGTCGGACAAGTCCCGCATCATGGTCCAGGACATAGTGATCAATGAAAACGAATTCAACTTCGGAAAACGCTGCGAACTGACCGCGGATTTCAAGTACAACGCAGCGGGTCTGGTATGGGCCCCGGACAGCAAGGGACTTTACTTCAATGCCCTTGCTGAAGGCCTGCAGGCCATTTACAAGGCTGAGAAGTCAGGCGACACTTGGACTATCAACCGCCTGACCGCCGACAATCTCTGGTTTGACTTCGATTCCCCTTGGGGTATCGTTGAGAAGGACGGAGTCACCACCCTTCTGGCGAGCTACTGCTCGATGGACTTCCCCAACGAGCTCGTAGCCATTAAGCTGGACGGCAGCGAGCCGCAGCGCATCACCCGCGAGAACGACAGGATACTCGACCAGGTCGCCCCGCACGAGACGGAGATGCGTTATGTCAAGACCATTGACGGCAAGGACATGCTCACATGGGTGCTCTTCCCTCCTCAGTTCGACGCATCGAAGAAGTATCCAGCCATCGAAATCTGCCTGGGAGGCCCGCAGGGCACTCTCAGCCAGGGCTGGTCATATCGCTGGAACTACCGTCTGATGGCCTCCCAGGGATATGTCGTGATCCTTCCTAACCGCCGTGGTACCACCGCCTTCGGACAGGAATGGTGCGAGCAGATCTCGGGAGACTACAGCGGCCTGAACATCCAGGATTACCTGAGCGCCGCGCGCGAGATGAAGGCGGAGCCTTACATCGACAAGATTGCCGCGTGCGGCGCCAGCTATGGCGGCTATTCCGTGTATTACCTGGCAGGAATGCACGAGAATACCTTCGACTGCTTCATCGCCCACGCAGGCATCTTCGACGAGGAAGCCCTGTATTATACCACCGAGGAAATGTGGTTCGCGGACTGGGACAACGGCGGCCTCGGCCGCGGATATCTCAGCGGCTCGCCTTGGAGCAAATATCCCGAGGCCGTCCGCCACTATGCCCACAACCCGAAATTGAACGTCGAGAAATGGAATACGCCCATCCTCTGCATCCACGGAGGAATGGACTTCCGCATCCCGTACACCCAGGGAATGGCTGCCTTCAACTGCGCCCAGATGATGGGAGTGCCTTCCAAGCTTGTTGTTTTCCCCGACGAAAACCACTGGATCCTCCAGCCGCAGAACGCCCTCTACTGGCACAGGACATATTTCGACTGGCTCGAAAGGTGGATGAAATAGGGTAATGGATATATCCAGGGTCATGGAGCGGGCGGGTAAGCTGCCCGCCGCGGCGATAGCCGGAGACGTAGACACGCTGCTCAAGGAGCATGCGTGTCTTGTCGTTACGGCTCCGCCCGGCGCGGGCAAATCCACCCTGCTGCCCATCACGATCCTGGAAGGGCTCGGAGAGGGCCGCGTGCTCATGCTTGAGCCGCGGCGGCTCGCGGCCAGGCAGATCGCGGAGCGTATGGCCTGGCTGCTCGGTGAACCCGTAGGGCGCACGGCCGGCTATCGAGTCCGTTTCGAGTCAAAGGTATCTTCATCCACTCGCATAGAAGTACTTACCGAAGGCATACTGACAAGGATGCTTGAGGAGGATCCTACGCTGGACGGAGTCTCCGCCGTCATATTCGACGAATTCCACGAACGCAGTCTGAATTGTGATCTTGCACTGGCATTGGCGCGTGAGACACAACGGGTTGTCCGACCTGACCTCAAGATTGTAATAATGTCGGCTACCATCGATACGGAGGCTATTTGCAAGGAACTTGGGGCGCCGGTCATCGAGGGAAAAGGAAGGATGTTTCCTGTGGAAATGCTCCGGACTGGCCAAGAGGCAGTGCCGGACAATGCGGCGGAAGCCGTGGCGCACGTCGTACGCCAGGCTCACAGGGAACAGGAAGGCGACATACTTGCCTTCCTTCCAGGCGAAGCCGACATCAAGCGCTGCGCCGAACTGCTGGGAACAGCGCTGGGGGATACCGAAGTCTGTCCCCTATACGGGATGCTGTCTCCTGAAGCACAGCGCAAGGCCATTGCTCCTGGCGAGAACGGCCGAAGAAAAGCAGTCCTGGCCACTCCTATTGCCGAGACATCACTCACCATAGAGAATGTACGCATAGTCGTAGACTCGGGGCTTTGCCGCAAACTTGTCTTCGACCCGCAGAGCGGCCTGAGCCGGCTGGAGACCGTGCGCATCAGCCGGGACATGGCCCGGCAGCGCGCCGGCCGCGCCGGCCGCGTAGCCCCCGGCACTTGCTACCGCCTTTGGAGTCCCGGCACTGAAGCCCGTATGGAGGAAAACCGCCGGCCGGAGATACTGGAAGCGGACCTGTCTCAGATGCTGCTCTCCATCGCCTCCTGGGGCGGATGTGAAGCCGAGGCGCTGCCGTGGCTGACTATGCCTCCGACGTTCAGCCTCCGGCAGGCGCGCAGCCTGCTGCAGGCGCTCGGCGCCATCGACGCAGCAGGTGCCATCACGCCTTGCGGCCGCCGTATGGCTGCGCTCCCCTGCCATCCTCGCATCGCGCACATGCTTGTCGAGGCGGCCAAGCCGGAGGCCAAAGCCCTGGCCGCTGACATCGCGGCCCTCCTCGAAGAGAAGGACCCGATGGCGCAGGACGGGACTGACCTGGCCGCTCGCATCTCAGCATTGCGCCGTGCCCGGCGCGACCATCGGGAAGGCCGCACATGGAACCGTATAGCACGTGTAGCGGAGCAATACCGCGCCCTGACACGCTGCGCGGAAGACAACTCCGATCCGGATCCTTATGCCGCAGGAGTGCTGGTGGCTGCGGCCTATCCTGAAAGGATCGCCAAAGCCCACGACGACGGCTGCGGCCGCTACCTCCTTGCAGGAGGCGGCCTCGCATTCGTCGACCGGGAGGACCCGATGAGTGCCTATGACTGGCTGGCGGTCGCCAGCCTCAATGCGCGCGAGGGCGCTGACGGACGCATCTTCCTCGCCGCGCCGCTCGACCCCGAGGATCTCGGCGATATGCTCACAGAGCGCGACAATGTCACCTGGGACTCCCGCCGCGGTGCGGTCACGGCGCAGCGCGAGACTCGCATCGGCGGCCTCGTCATCTCTGCAAAACCCATTAACGACATTCCCCGGGAGAAAATCGCACGCATCATCTGCGAGGCTGCAACGCGCGACGGCCGCAGCATGCTGGACTTCTCCGACGAAGTCGGAGACCTCCAGCGCCGCGTGGCCGCCGTCGCCGCCTGGCATCCGGATTTGGAACTCCCGGACCTGTCCACCGACAGCGTTCTCGCACACGCCGCTGACTGGCTACCCGCATTCATCGGGAAAGCCACAACTGCCCAGGAACTGAAAAAGATAGACCTGACACAAGCCTTGTGGACCCTGCTGGACTACGGCCAGCAGCAGGCTGTCGACCGACTGGCGCCCACACACATTACTGTCCCCACAGGCAGCCGTATCCGCGTCGAATACCGCCAGGGTGCGGAACTACCCGTCCTGCGTGTCCGCCTGCAGGAGTGTTTCGGTCTTGCCGATACACCCCGTGTGGACGACGGACGCCGCCCGGTCCTGCTGGAGCTGCTCTCCCCCGGCTTCAAGCCGGTGCAACTCACGCAGGACCTGCACAGTTTCTGGCAGGATACCTATTTCGAAGTACGTAAGGAACTCCGCCGCCGCTACCCCAAACACTCCTGGCCGGACAATCCGCTGGAAGCCGACCCGGTCCGGGGTACAGGACGGAAAAAGAATTAGACAACGGCAGCTTTCTTCTTCTTTGCGTCGATAACATTGAATATTGAGCTGATAGTCAGGCCGCTGACTATATGCCAGACTCCCCACCAGGCAGCGATGACCAGTGCGCCACCGTGAGCCGGGAAACTCGCGAAAATCGGAGTTCCAAGCAGGAGCACAAGCGCGAGACCGCTGTTCTGGATGCCGGTCTCGATCGTGAGGGTGCGGCGGTCAGGATTGGACAGGCGGAAAGCCGTCGCCGTTCCGAAACCGGTCGAGAAAGCGAGCAGGTTGTGGATGAGGACCACCACGAAGACATACTTGATGCACTGCATGAACGCTTCGAAATTGCCGGCGAAAAGCATTACGACCATTCCTAAGAAAAACACGATGCTGAAGTACTGCAATGGCTTCCTCAGCACCTTTGCGACCTTGGGCAGGAAAGTCGTTGTCAGAAGACCCAGTGTAAGCGGAAGGCCGAGGAGGATGAAGATCGTTTTCAGGACATCCATCAAGGGAATCACAAGCTGAGGCACTTCGGCCGTCAGGCCGGCAGCCTTTATGTAAAGGTTGCCGTACAGCCAGAAGTTGAACGGTGTCATGAGTATCGACAATGCAGTACTGATGGCTGTCAGTGAGACTGACAGTTCGATGTCAGCCTTGGACAGCGAACTCATGAAATTTGAGATGTTTCCTCCCGGACAAGAGGCCACGAGTATCATGCCGATAGCCATAGTCCAGGTGATGCTCTTGCCGAAAGCCAGAGTGAGAAGGAAAGTCAGCAGCGGCAGGAAAACGAGCTGGCTGAGCATGCCTGCAAAGATGGGCTTGGGTCTCTTGAAAAGGTCTACGAAAGTCTGGGGCTTGATTCCCAGTGCAACACCGTACATTATGAAGGCGAGGACAATATTGACGGTGTTCATCCCACCGGCGTTCAGAGCGACGGAGATGCTGTCGATCTTGCTTGCGATTTCGGGTGCCAAAGTATTCAGGTTTAAGGCTCCCGCAAAAATACGAATAATCTGCTTACCGCCAAATATTTTCTCACAAATGAGGAACGGTTATTGCAGCGGTTTTCCACATGCAATACAGGACTGACAAATACGGCAACCGGCTGTCCATACTCGGGTACGGTTGCATGCGATTCAGCCGCAAGGGCGCGGGAATCGACATCGACAAGACTGAGAAGGAGATACTCGAAGCATACCGTTCCGGAGTCAACTATTACGACACGGCATATATCTATCCCGGCAGCGAAAGCGCCTTGGGAGAGATACTGGCGCGCAACGGCATCCGTGACAAGGTCAACATCGCCACCAAACTGCCCCAGTACATGGTGCGGAACCTCGACTCCATAGACAAGTATTTCAATGAGGAACTCTCACGGCTTAAGACCGGCTGGGTAGACTATTATCTGATGCACCACCTGACCGACATTGTCCAGTGGGAAAGGCTCAAGGAACTGGGCATCAAGGACTGGATCGCCTCCAAGAAGGAATCCGGCGCCATCCGCAACATAGGATTCTCCTACCACGGCAACACCGCCAATTTCCTGAAGATACTTGAGGACTACGACTGGGATTTCTGCCAGATACAGTACAACTATCTGGACGAGACTTCGCAGGCGGGCGTCGCCGGCCTGAAGGCGGCCGCCGCCCGCGGTATCCCCGTCGTCATAATGGAGCCGCTCCGCGGCGGCAAATTGGTCAATCTCCTCCCGGAAGGCGCCAGGAAGGCCATCGCAGGCAATGCCCGGGGCTGGACCCCGGCCCAGTGGGGCCTGCGCTGGCTTTACAACCAGCCCGAGGTCACCGTAGTGCTGTCCGGAATGAACTCCGTTGAAATGGTCCGCGAGAATGTCGCCACAGCATCGGATGCCTCCGTAGGCGACTTCGGTAAAGAGGATTTCGCGCTGATCGACGAAGTGAAGCGCCTGTTCCGTGAGAAGGAGAAGGTGGGATGCACCGGCTGCGGCTACTGCATGCCTTGTCCGAAGGGTGTTGACATACCAGGTAACTTCCTCAGTTACAACACCATGTATCTTGAGTCCAAGAAAGCGGGATGGTTCCAGTTCGGCCAGACCGTGGCTCTCACCAAGGAGCCGGCCTTCGCCTCCCAGTGCATCCAGTGCGGCAAATGCGAGAAGCACTGCCCGCAGGGAATCCCCATCCGCGAGAAACTCAAGGAGGCTGACAAGGCCCTGCGGCCCCTGCCCATCCGGATCGGCCTCTCCATCGTAAGGAAGGTGATGCTCCGCCGCGCCCGCTGACAATGAAAAAGCCTGCGGAAACCGCAGGCTCTTTCGTACCCCCATGGCGAATCGAACGCCAATCGTAGGAACCGGAATCCTAAATTCTATCCATTAAACTATGGGGGCGAACGGGACTGCAAATATAAGAATATTTGGCGACGATTTCACAATCTCGGGCTTATTTCTTACTTTTGTCGGACTTAATGAGACTGTTATGAAGAAAGCATATGTTTTCCCCGGACAGGGGGCCCAGTTCCCGGGCATGGCGAAGGAACTTTACGGGCAGGACGCCCGCGCAAGGGAGATGTTCGACCGCGCTGACCAGATACTCGGATTCGATATCACGCGCATCATGTTCGAAGGGACAGACGAAGACCTCAAGGCCACGAAGGTTACACAGCCTGCGATCTTCCTTCATTCCACTATCCTTGCCGCTTGCACGGACGATTTCCGCCCTGACATGGTGGCCGGCCACTCGCTCGGAGAGTTCTCCGCGCTGGCAGCAGCAGGGGCCATGTCATTCGACGACGCCCTGCGTCTCGTTGCCATACGCGCATCGGAGATGCAGAAATGCTGCGAGGCCGTTCCCGGCACTATGGCGGCCATTATCGGACTGCCGGACGCCGCGGTCGAGGAAGCCTGCGCAGCGGTGGACGGCCTCGTCATAGCCGCCAACTACAACTGTGACGGGCAAGTGGTTATCTCGGGAGAGAAGGACGCAGTCGCGGAGGCTTGCGCCAGGCTGAAGGAAGCCGGCGCCAAGAGGGCGCTGCCGCTCGCAGTGAGCGGGGCGTTCCACTCCCCGCTCATGGAGCCGGCCCGTCTCGAGCTCGGCAAGGCCATCGAGGTCACCCCGATCGTAGAGCCTGTTTGCCCCGTTTACCAGAACGTAACAGCGATGCCGGAAACCGATCCTGAGAAGATAAAGGCCAACCTCCTGGCGCAGCTGACATCTCCCGTCCGCTGGACACAGTCCGTCAAGGCGATGATCGCCGACGGCGCCGACACCTTCGTCGAACTCGGTCCGGGCGCCGTCCTCCAGGGTCTGGTGAAGCGGATTTCAGGCGCTGCGGGCGCCGAGGTGACAATCGAAGGAAAACAATAGCAATTATCCCCTCATAAGAGGGGATTTTTCGTTAAAAAGTGTTAACTTTGTTTGAATTTGCGTTTGGATTTAAATACAAACACTAAACGATAACATCAAATATGGCTAAAGAAAAGAAATTCGTCACTTGTGACGGCAACTGGGCAGCGTCGAACATTGCGTACCTGTTCAGTGAGCACGCCGCTATCTACCCTATCACCCCGTCCTCGACCATGGCCGAGAACATCGATGAGTGGGCGGCAGGAGGCAAGAAAAACCTCTGGGGGGAGATCGTAAAGGTAACCGAGATGCAGAGCGAGGCCGGAGCGGCCGGCGCCGTGCACGGTTCGCTCCAGGCCGGTGCGCTCACTACCACCTACACCGCTTCGCAGGGTCTCCTGCTCATGATCCCGAACATGTACAAGATCGCCGGAGAGATGCTCCCGGCAGTGTTCCATGTTTCCGCCCGTGCACTGGCTTCGCACGCCCTCTCCATCTTCGGTGACCACCAGGATGTCATGGCTTGCCGCCAAACCGGCTTCGCCATGCTCGCTTCCGGCTCCGTCCAGGAGGCCCAGGACATGGCCGCCGTCGCACACCTCGCCGCCATCAAGGGCAGCCTCCCGTTCCTCCATTTCTTCGACGGATTCCGCACATCGCATGAGATCCAGAAGATCGAGCTTCTCGACGAGGACCTGCTCCGTTCCATGATCAGCACCAAGTCCCTCGAGGCTTTCAGGGCCCGCGCCCTGAACCCCGACGCTCCTGTGACAAGGGGTACCGCACAGAACGGTGACGTCTATTTCCAGGCCGTCGAGTCCCGCAACCAGGTCTATGACGCCATTCCCGACATCGTAGCACGCTACATGGGCGAGATCAGCGAGGCCACCGGCCGCCAGTACCGTCCGTTCGAGTATTATGGCGATCCCGACGCCGAGAACATCATCGTCGCCATGGGCTCCGTCACCGAGACCATCAAGGAGACCATCGACTATCTCGCCGGCCAGGGCCGCAAGTACGGTCTCGTCACCGTGCATCTCTACCGTCCTTTCTCGGAGAAGTATTTCTTCAAGGCCCTTCCCAAGAAGGTCAGGAAGATCGCTGTCCTCGACCGCACCAAGGAGCCCGGAGCCCTTGGAGAGCCTCTCTACCAGGACATCAAGACCGTATTCCAGGGATGTGACAAGGCCCCGCTCATCGTAGGCGGACGCTACGGCCTCTCCTCCAAGGACACCTCCCCCGCCCAGATTGTCGCCGTATTCGACAATCTCGAGCTGGCTGAGCCCAAGAACGGCTTCACCATCGGCATCGTCGACGACGTCACCTTCAAGTCCCTCCCGATCAAGGAAGAGATCTCCATCGTCAAGGCCGGCACCACCGAGTGCAAGTTCTACGGACTCGGCTCCGACGGCACCGTCGGCGCCAACAAGAACACTATCAAGATCATCGGTTCGCACACCGACAAGTATTGCCAGGCATACTTCGACTACGATTCCAAGAAGTCCGGCGGCTACACCTGCTCGCACCTGCGTTTCGGTGACCTGCCCATCAAGGCTCCGTACCTCGTCTCCACTCCTGACTTCGTCGCCTGCCACGTACCTTCGTACCTGCAGAAGTACGATGTCCTGAAGGGTATCAAGGACGGCGGCAGCCTCCTGCTCAACTCCCTTTGGGACGAGAAGGAGACTCTCGAGCGCATCCCTGACAATGTCAAGGCCATCATCGCCAAGAAGCACGTAAGCCTCTATATCATCAACGCCACCAAGATCGCTGCCGAGATCGGCCTCGGAGGACGCACCAACACCATCCTCCAGTCCGCCTTCTTCAAGATCTCCGGCATCATCCCTTACGAGGATGCAGTGAAGTACATGAAGGACGCCGCCCTCAAGAGCTACGGCAAGAAGGGCGAGAACGTCGTCAACATGAACTACGCAGCCATTGACCGCGGCGGTGAGTACACCAAGGTCGAGGTCCCTGCCGAGTGGGCCGAGATCACCGCGAAGTTCGTCAACCCCAATGCCAACCGCATGGCTCCGGCATTCGTGAAGAACGTCGCCGACATCGTCAACGCCCAGTGCGGTGACACCCTTCCCGTCAGTTCCTTCCTCCCCTACCAGGACGGCACGATGCCGGCCGGCACCGCAGCCTATGAGAAGCGCGGCGTCGCCGTCAACGTCCCTGTTTGGGATGCCGAGAAATGTATCCAGTGCAACACCTGCGCCTTCGTCTGCCCTCACGCCGCCATCCGTCCGTTCCTTCTCACCGACGAGGAGGCCGCAGCTGCTCCGGCCGGCACCAAGATCGCCCAGGGCAAGGCCAACCTCAAGGATTACAAGTATGCCATCGCCATCTCGGTCGACGACTGTACCGGTTGCGGCAACTGCGTGGATGTCTGCCTCGCCAAGGAGAAAGCCCTTTCCATGGCTTCCTATCAAGACAACAAGGGTGTACAGGCTTCGTTCGACTGGTTCAACTCCAAGGTTGGATACAAGGACACTGTCCTGAACAAGGCCGCCAACATGAAGGCCTCCCAGTTCGCCCAGCCTCTCTTCGAGTTCTCCGGCGCCTGCGCAGGCTGCGGTGAGACCCCTTATATCAAGAATATCACACAGCTCTTCGGCGACCACATGATGATCGCCAACGCCACCGGCTGCTCCTCCATCTACGGAGCATCCTTCCCGGCATCGCCTTACTGCACCAACGCCCAGGGCCATGGACCGGCCTGGCAGAACTCCCTCTTCGAGGACTTCTGCGAATTCGGCCTCGGCATGCACCTCGGTTCCGACCGCATCCGCGAGACCGTGGCCGCTTGCATGCAGCATATCGTGGACGAAGGCAAGCATGAGGAGGCGGCATCCCTCGCCGCCAAGTGGCTTGAGAACCGCAATGACTACGCCGTGACCCGCGATGTAGCAGATAGGCTCATCCCGCTGCTCGAAGGCAAGCCTTGTGATAATGCCAAGAAGCTCGTCGAGCTCAAGAACTTCATCGCCGCCCGCAGCCAGTGGATCTTCGGTGGTGACGGTGCCAGCTATGACATCGGTTACGGCGGTCTCGACCACGTGCTTGCCTCCGGCGAGAATGTCAATATCCTCGTCCTCGACACCGAGGTGTACTCCAACACCGGCGGTCAGTCCTCCAAGGCCACCCCGGCCGGCGCCATCGCCAAGTTCGCCGCTTCCGGAAAGAAGATCCGCAAGAAGGATCTCGGCATGATGGCCATCAGCTACGGCTATGTCTATGTGGCCCAGGTCGCCATGGGCGCCAGCCCTGTGCAGTACCTCAATGCCATCAAGGAGGCCGAGGCATACAACGGACCTTCCCTCATCATCGCTTACGCCCCTTGTATCAACCACGGCCTCAAGGCCGGCATGGGCTTGAGCCAGAAGGAGGAGAAGCTCGCCGTCGAGTGCGGTTACTGGCATCTGTACCGCTACAATCCGGTGCTCGAGGAGCAGGGCAAGAACCCGTTCATCCTCGATTCCAAGGAGCCGGACTGGAGCAAATTCCAGGACTTCCTCAAGGGTGAGGTCCGCTTCGCATCCCTCTACAAGTCATTCCCTGACAGGGCCGGTGAGCTTCTGCAGAAGACCGAGGAGTTCGCGAAGATCCGCCTCAACACCTACAAGAGACTCGCTGCGATGTAATTGTTGAGTCCCATAAACGAAAAAGCCCGGCCTTCTGACATGAACCCCGAAAGTTAGACAAAATACTTTCGGGGTTTTGTTATGTACAAAAAGCACACTTATGAAGACCGCCTTAAGTATATGAAGTTACTTGAGGAGGGTTATTCCGTTAGACACATTGCG
>Ga0256405_10001325_pt1 | contig 68332 bp, 57 predicted proteins | sample RumenRJG_02DNA_FD_189096 | JGI IMG/M metagenome (GOLD analysis project Ga0256405, IMG submission 189096) | Bovine rumen microbial communities from Lethbridge, Alberta, Canada - RJG_02 | ecosystem: Host-associated > Mammals > Digestive system > Stomach > Rumen | place: Canada: Alberta... | reverse complement strand
ACCTTCATCAGCTCCCTGGGCCTGGTCATGCGGGCCTGCGCCAAGAAAGGCATCGAAGTGATGGTGCTGGACCGTCCGAACCCGCTCGGCGGCCTCAAAGTGGAAGGCAGTTATGTGGAACCCGGCTTCTTCTCTTTCGTCAGCCAGTTCAAGATCCCCTATGTCTATGGCCTGACGGTCGGGGAACTGGCGAAGATGATCAATGAAGAAGGGCTGAACTGCGGACAGCGCGGCAATGAAGAGCCCCTCCGCTGTAAGCTGCTGGTCGTCCCGATGCAGGGCTGGCACCGCTGGATGCGCTATGCCGATACGGGCCTTCCCTGGATCCTTCCTTCCCCGAACATCCCCTATGCCCAGAGCGCTGTCAATTATCCCTCCGCCGGTCTGTGCGGAGAGCTGGGCTACCTGAACATCGGCGTGGGCTACACCTTGCCTTTCGAGACCTTCGCCGCCGAGTGGATCGATGCCGGGAAACTGCTCGATAAACTGAACAGCTACCATCTTCCGGGGGTGGCTTTCCGGGAAATCCACTACAAGCCGATCTCCGGCGGATCGGCCGGGATACTGCTCCACGGCGTTCAGTACCATTATACCGATTACGAGGCCGCAACCATTACATTGACACAGTTTTACGTCATGCAGGCGGTCGGGGAACTGTACCCTGACAGGAACCCTTTCAAGGGCGCTGCTTCGAAATATGAGATGTTCCATAAAGTTTGTGGTACGGATTATGTAAGGATAGCATTTTCAAAGAGGCAAAGAGTCGAAGACATCCTCGAACACTGGTCCAAGGACGTTGAAGATTTCAAAACTCTTTCAATGGGGTATTATCTCTATGAATAACTGCTAAAACTTTAAGAAAATGAGAAACTTGATGACTTCGGCACTCGCTGCCCTGGCACTCGCAGGAATGCTTGCGATGCCTCTCGGAGCCCAGGCTCAGACCCGTCGCAGCGGCAGTTCTTCTTCGACTGGCCGCAGCACCACTACCACTTCTGGAAGTTCCTCATCCAGCAATAGATCTTCTGCTGTCCGCAGCAGTTCCTCCAGTTCCGCGACCCGCAGCTCTTCGAGCGCTGTCCAGTCCTCCGCGTCTCCGCAGCGTTCGAGCGCCAGCCAGGTAAACCGCAGCAGTTCCTCCGCGACGCGCAGTTCTTCCGGTTCTGCTACCCGCAGTTCCTCCAGTTCCGCAACCCGCAGCTCCGGCACTTCCTCCTCGGCGACCCGCAGTTCTTCTGCGACCCCGTCCAGCCAGGTGCGCCGCAGCACGACCCAGAGCGGAAACACGTCCTCCCCCTCGGCGACCCGCAGTTCGTCCGCTACGCGCAGTTCCTCCTCCTCGGCGACTCGCAGTTCTTCTGCGACCCAGTCTGACCAGGTGCGCCGCAGCACGACCCAGAGCGGGAACGCCGCCGGTACCCGCAGCAGCTCCGCCGTCCGCAGCTCTTCTTCCGCTGCGACTGCCAGCCCGGGTTCCGCAACCGCCGGCCAGGCCCGCCGCAGTTCCGCTTCCGCTGCCAGCAGCAATGCCAACAACAACGTGACCCGCAGGGGCCTCAGCCCGGTCACCCAGGAGATGCAGCAGAAGAGCGCCGCCGGCAATGCGCCCGCCAACAATTACGGAGACTACCGGATTGACAACCACAATGTCACCCGCATCCCTCCGCGCGAGCGCGGCTTCATGACCTACGACCGTCCGGGATCCTTCTGGGGACGTGATCCCCATTACTTCGGATGGCGGGTCGAGGTCCTGCCTCCGCGTTACAAGAGAGTCCGCTACTTCGGTATCGACTACTACTTCTACAACAATGTCTATTATAGGCCTTACGCCGGACATTACGTCATCTGCCGCCCTCCTTTCGGCGTCATCATCGACATCTCCCCGCGTCGCGTCAGCCTCGCCACTGTCGCCTTCGCGTACTACCACAACGTCTACCGGACGTATAACGGCTGGGATTCGTACAGCCGCTATATCGACGAGCAGAACCGGATCATCGCCCAGAACAACGCGACCATCGCGGCCCAGAACGCCGCCATCGCCATGAACCTGAGCGCCGCGCAGAACTCTTATACCATCGCCAACCAGCTTGGCTTGGCCCAGAGTTATGCCTACGCCAACCAAGAGTACTTCTATGAGGACGGAGTCTTCTACATCATCAACCGCAAGGGCCAGTACGAGGTCATCGTCCCTCCGGCCGGCGCGCTGGTGGAAGTCCTCCCGGAGGACTACGAGACCCTCACCCTCGGCGGTCATGAGTACTACCGTGTCGACGATACCGTCTACCGGATGGTCATGGTCCAGGGGCGTCCTTATCTCGAGGTCCTCGGCCAGATGTACGGCAACCTCGCCCGTCAGTACAGCATCTTCGGTTAATCCGGAGTATCCATAACAAGTTAAGCCGCCCCGGAAAGGGCGGCTTAACTGTATGATAAGTACTGCGTTATCCGCAGTAGAAGTATTCTTCGACGAGACGGCGCATCAGGTCGGGATCGGCCTTGGCCCGGGCGTGGAGGTCACGGTCGTTGAAGGCGTGCAGGGCGGCGACGATGCCGTCGATCATCTTCGGCATGAAGACGCCGCAGGCCTCGAAGACGTCGCGGCGGGCCTGGAGGGCATCGCCGGATTCGCTGCAGCAGACCGGGAGGGAATCCAGGGTCGCCAGGCGGGCGGCGTTCTCGGCTTTGTGGATGTCCATGTCGACATACTTGTCGGCTGCGATCTTGAGGGCTTCCTCAGCCGGCATCTCGAGACCGTAGCGGGCGGCGACGCACAAACCTGCCATCAGCTGGTAGATATCGGCGGAGCAGTCCGGGCAGCGCATCTCGAAGGTCTGCTTTTCGGTCGTGTCGAGGGCCAGGGCCGGTTCCTGCGGATTGGCCGTATGGCACATGTCCTTGCCGCTGGACCAGCCGAGCGGGACGCGGACGAGGGCGGAGCGGTTGCAGTCGCCCCAGCAGACGTTGGTCGGAGCTTCCTGGTGCGGAACGAGGCGGAAGTAAGACGTTGGATTCTTGTTGCCGAAGGCGGTGATGGCCGGGGCCATGCACATCAGGCCGGCGATGGCGCGACGGGCTTCGGCGGACAGTTTTCCGTCCGGGCCGAGGGTGACGTTGCGGCCGTCCCGCATCAGGCGCATGTGGATGTGCATGCCGGAGCCGGCCTTGCCGACCGTGATCTTCGGGGCGAAGGAGACGTCGAGTCCGTATTCATAAGCGAGGTTGCGGATGACCCATTTGGCGAGCAGGAGCTGGTCGGCGGCCGTTTCGACCGGGTTCGGCAGGAATTCGATCTCGTTCTGTTCATAGACCTTGCCGTCGAGGGTGAAGTTGCCGACTTCGCTGTGGCCGTACTTGATCTGGCCGCCGGTCTTGGCGACATAGTCCATGCAGTGGCGGCGGAATTCGTTCAGTTTGGCGAACGGACCGGATTCATGGTAGCCGCGCTGGTCGGTGGCCGGGAACATGCCGTCCGCTTCGGTGATGACATAGTATTCGAGTTCGCCCATGGCCTCGAAAGTCAGGCCGGTGGACTGGTTGAAAGCCTCTTCCGCACGCAGGAGGGTCTGGTACGGGGCGCAGGCGAACGGGCTGCCGTCCTTGTCGAAGAAACTGCAGAGGAAGCAGAGGGTCGGGATCTCCGCGAACGGGTTGACGAAGGCGGTCCGGTAGCGCGGGATGACGTACAGGTCGCTGTTGCCGGCTTCGACGAAGGCCGGGAAGAGGCTGGATCCGTCGACGCGTTCTCCTTCGGAGAGGATGGTCTCGGCGTAGGCGAGCGAATTCAGTACGAAGGTGAGCGTCTTGACCCGGCCGTCCTGGGCGGGGTACATGAAGTCCACCATGCGGATATCATTGTCCTGGATGAATTGGAGAAGGTCCGCCCTGGTAAAGTCCTGCGGATGTTTCTTGAGGTACGCCACGACGGCGTTTGGGTTCATTTCTAGGAACTTGTCCATAGTTTGCAGATCGGTTTTTAGTGTTCAGTGTTCGTCCCTTTCCGGGAAGGGGACCCAAAGTTACGGATAAATATCCATTCTGCAAGTGTTCCGGTCAAAAAACATGAAACGTTTTATCCTCGTCCGGGTTTCTGCGATAAATTGGGTCTTCCGGGGAATGTTTCCTATATTTGTATCCGGATAATGAAGGTACCATGATCGGATTGTTTGACTCGGGAACCGGCGGCCTGTCCGTCCTGCGGGAAATCGTCAAGTTGCTCCCGGACGAGAAATATGTCTTCTATGCGGACAATGCCCATTGCCCGTACGGCGAGAAGTCCCCGGAGTTTATCCGGGAGCGGTGCCGTGTCATTACCCGGACCTTGCTGGCGGAAGGAGCCGACATCATCGTCGCCGCCTGCAATACCGCGACCGCCGCGGCGATCCGGACGTTGCGCGAGGAGTTCCCCGTCCGTTTCATCGGGATGGAGCCGGCGGTCAAGCCGGCTGCGCTCGGCACCCGCACCGGCGTCATCGGCGTCCTGGCGACCGCCGGGACCCTCAAAGGCTCCAAATATCTGGCGACCAAAGGGAATTTCGAAGACAACTGCACCATCGTCGAGCATGTCGGACGGGGGTTTGTCGAATTGGTGGAGCGGGGTGTCCTGACCGGTCCCGAAGCGGAAGCGACCGTCCGGGAAAGCCTGGAACCCTTGCTGGAGGCGGGGGCTGATACCGTCGTCCTGGGTTGCACCCATTATCCGTTCCTGCTGGAGACCCTGCAGAAAGTGGCGGGAGCGGGCATCCGTTTCATCGATCCCGCCCCGGCCGTCGCCCGGCATCTGATCTATGTGATGGTGCAGGAGCGGCTTCTGTCCGAAGGGGAGGCGACCCGGGCGCTGGCCAAGGTCATCGAACTGGCCGAGGCCGAAGCGATGGGAAAGCAGCGGACGGCACTGGCGCAGGTGCCGGATGTCCGGCTGATTTCTTCCGGCGATCCGCTTCCGCTGCAGCGCATGTTCCGCCTCTTGTACCCTGCCGTGCAGAAAACTGAAAATAAATGACTATATTTGTGGACCGGCCGGAAGACCGGTCCACATTGTACTGAACCATGATCCATACCGACCAGATCCACGAACTCCGCCAGCGCCTGGAAACCTTGCACGAGTGCCTGGGCATCGATGCCAAGCGCCGCCAGGTCGCCGACCTCCAGAAGAAGACCGAAGCGCCTGATTTCTGGGGAGACCCGAAGGCGGCGGAAATCTTCCTGAAGAACATGAACGGCATCAAGTCCTGGGTGACGGACTACGACGGAGCTGCCTCCGCCGTGGACGACCTGGACGTCCTGTACGAGTTCGCGCGGGAGAGCACCGGCGGTGACGATACGGCCGAGACCGAGGAAAGCCGCGAGTTGGATGCTGCTTTCAAGACGGCCCTGGACAAGATCGAGTCGCTGGAACTCCGCAACATGCTGGGCGGGGAAGGAGACAATCTCGGAGCCATCCTGACGATTAATTCCGGCGCCGGCGGCACCGAGGCCAACGACTGGTCCGCCATGCTCATGCGCATGTACCTGCGCTGGGCGGAACGCAACGGTTACAAGACCGAAGTGACCGGTCTTGTGGACGGCGACGAAGCCGGCATCAAGTCCGCGACGGTGGAGATCGAGGGCGACTATGCCTACGGCTATCTGAAGGCGGAGAACGGCGTGCACCGGCTCGTCCGCATTTCTCCGTTCAATGCCCAGGGCAAGCGCCAGACGACATTTTCTTCCGTGTTCGTCTACCCGCTGGTTGACGATACGATCAACATCGAGATCAAGGACGCCGACCTGGAATGGGACACGTTCCGTAGCGGCGGCCACGGCGGGCAAAATGTCAACAAGGTCGAGACCGGTGTCCGGGTCCGTCACGTCCCGACGGGCATCGTGGTGGAAAATACCGAAGGCCGTACGCAGATCGGCAACAAGGAGAATGCCCTCCGCATCCTCAAGTCCCGCCTGTATGACCTCGAACTGAAAAAGCGCCAGGAGAAGCAGGCCGAACTGGAAGGACAGAAAAAACGCATCGAATGGGGCTCCCAGATCCGTTCCTATGTCCTCCATCCATACAAGATGGTCAAGGACCTGCGGACCGGCTATTCCACGGCGGATACCCAGGGCGTGCTGGACGGCGACCTCAACGAGTTCATGCGTACCTACCTGATGCAGCAGGGCTCCGGCGGCGCGGAACCCGTCATCGACGATATCGACTGATCCGAATCATTGATTAACAATAATTCATAACAATATGGCTGAATTCAAATATGCACCGATGTTCCAGCTGGGCAAGGACCAGACTGAGTACTACAAGATCCCCGGCTCGGAGAAGCTGGTCTGTACAGGAGAATTTGAAGGACATACCATCCTGAAAGTCAGTCCTGAGGCGCTGACGCTGGTCGCCAGGCAGTCTTTCCACGACTGCCAGTTCATGCTGCGCCGCGCCCACAACGCCCAGGTGGCCGCGATCCTCGACGATCCCGAGGCCAGCGACAATGACAAGTACGTTGCCCTGCAGTTCCTGCGCAATGCGGAGACTTCCGTGAAGGGTGTCCTGCCTTTCTGCCAGGATACCGGTACCGCCATCATCCACGGCGAGAAGGGCCAGCAGGTCTGGACGGGTTTCGAAGACGAAGAAGCGCTCAGCCGCGGCGTTTTCGAAACGTACACGCAGGAGAACCTGCGCTACAGCCAGAACGCTCCGCTGAACATGTACGACGAGGTGAATACCCGCTGCAACCTGCCTGCACAGATCGACCTGGAGGCCGTTGAAGGGGAGGAATACCGTTTCGTCATGGTGGCGAAAGGCGGCGGCAGCGCCAACAAGACCTATTTCTATCCCATGACCAAGGCCACCATCCAGAACGAGGGAACCCTCCTTCCGTTCCTGGTGGAGAAGATGAAGAGCCTGGGCACGGCTGCATGCCCGCCGTACCACATCGCCTTCGTCATCGGCGGTACCAGTGCAGAGAAGAACCTGCTCACCGTCAAACTCGCCAGCATCAAATACTACGACGGCCTTCCTACGACCGGCGACGAGACCGGCCGCGCCTTCCGCGACATCGACCTCGAGCAGAAACTTCTCAAGGAGGCCCAGAAGATTGGCCTCGGAGCCCAGTTCGGCGGGAAGTATCTTGCCCACGACATCCGTGTCGTGCGTCTTCCCAGGCACGGTGCCAGCTGCCCCATCGGCATGGGCGTGAGCTGCAGCGCAGACCGTAACATCAAGAGCAAGATCAATGCGGACGGCGTGTGGATCGAGAAGATGGATACGAACCCGTCCGAACTCATCCCCGAGCAGTACCGCAAGCCCGGAGAAGGGACCAAGGGCATCGAGATCGACCTCGACAAGGGCATTGATTCGGTGCGCGCCGAACTGACCAAGTATGAGGTCGGTACCCGTGTCAACCTGAAAGGCACCATCATCGTGGCCCGCGACATCGCACACGCCAAGCTGAAGGCCCGTCTGGATGCCGGCGAAGGCATGCCTGCCTATTTCAAGGATCATCCGATTCTCTACGCCGGCCCTGCGAAGACCCCGGAAGGATATCCCTGCGGCAGCATGGGCCCGACCACGGCGAACCGTATGGATCCCTATGTCGATGAATTCCAGGAACATGGCGCTTCGCTGGTGATGATCGCCAAGGGCAACCGCACCCAGCAGGTGACCGACGCCTGCCGCAAGCACGGCGGTTTCTATCTTGGAACGATCGGCGGTGTGGCTGCGGTCCTGTCCCAAAGCAGTATCCGCAGCATTGAGTGCGTCGAGTATCCGGAACTCGGCATGGAAGCGATCTGGAAGATCCGCGTCGAAGACTTCCCGGCCTTCATCCTGGTCGACGACAAGGGCAACGACTTCTTCAAGAAACTCGGCCTGTAGTTTGCACCCGGACCTGTATTGTACGGGCCGGAGGGGATTCCCTCCGGCCCGTTTGCGTAGTTGTCAGATTCAGAAAATGTTTGTACCTTTGCGGTCCTTCCGGACTCAGAGCGTGACAGCTTCCCAAGGTTGCGTTCGGTGACGGGCACATGTTACTGCCTTCCGGAAGCTTTGCGGGTGTGTTGGAATTGGTAGACAAGCAAGACTTAGGATCTTGTGCCAAGGCGTGTGGGTTCGAGTCCCACCACCCGTACTTAGGGGATGCCCCCAAAATCGGAAATAATGGAACAGATCGAACGGATTCAAGTCATGGAGGCGCTGCTGGACCAGGCGGCTGCGGCTGTAACCGGTTTGGAAACGGCGCTGGATGCCTATGAGGCCGCCCAGGTGGCGCTCCGCAGCCTGGGCGAATACCTGGCGAGCGAAGAGTGGATCGCGGATTACGAGGCCGATGAAGCCGGACAGTTGCCTGCAGACCTCAAGCGCGGTGTCCTTTCGCAGGATACCGTCTACGACCTCCTTTCCGAGGATCAGGAACAGGCCGCCCGCATGCTCGAGGTCATCGCCGGCCGTCTCCGCCAGGGCTGAGCCGTCAGGGCTTTTCGAAGCGGAGGCAGGCCCAGGTATCGCGGGTATGCTGCGAATGGAAGCGGAGGCCGTGGGCCTGCGCTTCGGCGCGGATGGCTGGGATGTCCGCCTCATAGAAGCCGCTGCAGAGCAGGGTTCCGCCGGGCCGCAGGGAGCGGACGTAGGTCCGCAAGTCCATCACGATGATGTTCCGGTGGATGTTGGCCAGCAGGACATCATATTTTCCCATCTGAAGCAGGGAGGCATCTCCGTAATACGTCTCGAAATGCTTGGAGACGCGGTTGCCGTGGGCGTTGTCGAAGGCGGATTGCGCGGCGACGGCGTCGATGTCGATGCCGTAGACGTGGGCAGCATGCAGTTTGGCGGCAAGGATGCCGAGCACGCCGGTCCCGCAGCCCATGTCCATGACGACATGGCCCCGGATCCGGTCTTCCATCTCCATCATTGATTCCATCATCATATACGTCGTCTGGTGGTGGCCTGTTCCGAAGGCCATCTGCGGGTCAATCTTGATCGTAAACCGGGTTTTGCCGAGGGGTTTGCCCATGGCGGCGTAGGCCAGGACGAGGTCCTCGCGGGTGTGGTGCCAGGCCTTGACGGTGACGTCCCGTCCGACGATGATCGGTTCGAACTCGTTTTCCCACTGCCGGTTCCAGTTCTGGAAAGGAACCAGGTTGGCGGAGAAGGACGTCCGGAAGGGAAGTCCGGAGAGGACGACTTTCAGCGCCCGGGCGTCATAGTCCTCTTTCTGGATATAGGCCTTGAGGACCGGATCTTCGATGACGAAGGAATCATAGGGAAGGTCGCAGAGTTCGGCTTCGACGATTTCGGCCGCTTCTTCCGTGAAGGGCTCAATGCGGATGGTGACTTCGATGTATTCGGAACTGTTCATGGCATTATTCTTCTTCCTCCCGGAGGAGGGCTTCTTGTTTCAGACGGATTTCTTCGCGTTTGCGCGGACAGAAAAAGGCGCGGATGCGGTCGATGCAGGAGATCCGGGGCGGGGTGTCCGGCACGGTCACGGCCTGTTTGAGGGAGTCGATCCGGACGTCCAGCAGGGAATCCACCGGATGGTCGAACCGGTATTGGAGCGAATCCAGAATGACTTGTTCTTCGGTGGACAGGTCGTCCATTGAAGTGTCGGTTCCGAAATAGGAACCTTCCAGCGAGAGGGTGGTCTGTGCTGCTTCATTCTGGCGGACGGCCGTCTCGACGCCTCGGGAGAAAATATCGTGGATCGACTGGACCAGGTTGTACTGCAGGGTGTCGATCCGGGCGGTGTAGACGGGGACGTGGGTATTCCTGTACCGGGCCTTGCCGATGCGGTAGCGCCAGTCGTCAAAGCTGCCGAAAATGTCGACGCCGAACCGGAAGGGGAGCGGCGACCGCAGGACAGAGACATGGTAATCGAAGTTCTGGTCGAAACTCTGGAGGCCGCTGAGGGCGACCTGGTACCGGTCTATGCCGAGGATGAAGGGGAAGATCTCCAGAAAGTTGTCTCCGATGATTCCTTCGACGGACATATCGTCGATCCAACTGGTCTCCCGGTCTTTGAACATCAGTATTTTCGCAATCTTCCTGATGGCGTCGTTGTCTTCCAGGGAGAGTCCGGTGCCCTTGATCTTCATGACGCCGCTGATGGTCGGCGGCAGGATGTTCATGGACGTGTCCAGCCGGGCGGTTGCCGCCATCTCGCAGTCCAGCATCCCCTTGAAGGACTTGAGCAGCGGGATGATGCTGTCGACGGCCGGGACGAGGGTGATGACCTTGTCGGCGGTGATGTCGACCATGTTGATGTCGAAGCCTGCGGTCAGGTCCCGTTTCGTCCGGCTCGAGTAGAATCCTTCGAAATAGATGTCGCCCATGTTGGAGGTCGCGACGGTATTCGTGACCTGCAGGCAGCGGTCGCGAACGAGGATGTCCGAGGCAAACCAGTCGATGGCGAGGTCGGAGTACAGGATCTCGTTGCCTTCGAGTTTGACGGAAGCGTTCAGGTTGGCGGGGAGGATGATCATCGATCCCTCCGGTACGGTTCCGGAAAGGGTGTCCGTCGCGACGCGCGCGAGGTATTCCGCATCCGAGATCCGTTCGTCGAGGGCGATGTCCTCCCGGACGGGCTTGAATCGGCTGCCGGCGTCGTAGGCGCCGAGCAGTTCATTGGCATTGATCCGCCCGGAACTGACGTTGAGGTCGACGGAGAGGATGCCATTCTGGAGCAGGGCTTTCTGCAGGCCGCGGATCCGGCCGCTGACCGACACGTCGGATTGTCCGGAGGTGACGGTCAGGCCGCTGAGGCGGATCTGGTCGTTCGTGAAGGTTCCGTGCAGGCCTTCGAATGCGTTGCGGAGCGGGAAGTACGGGGTGATGACCAGCCCGTCTCCGACATCCAGGCTGCCGGAGGCATCCCAGTCCCGCACGTAGCGCGCCAGGGATTCGTCGAGCCGGAGGTGGAGGTCCCGGCTGCGGAATTCATCCAGCACCCCGGCTTCTGCGGATCCGGTCAGCGTATCGGCCGCGGGCAGCGCCTCCCGGTGGATGGCGTTGGCGGAAACGGCGGCATCGTGTACCTGGATGCGGTTGACGCCTTGCCGGAACTGGACTTCCTCGTTCCGGCTGTTCAGCGTGACGAGGGGAACGGTCCCGGATTCGATCGCCTTGTTGCTGTACCGGAACTGGTTGCGCGATTCCTTCACGGCGACGAACAAGGAATCTTCGCCGGTCATGGCGACGCTCCCGGCCGTCAGGGTGCCGACGATGGGATGCACCTCTTTGCCGAAGGTCTCGCTCAGGGTTTCCGCCGCGTTCTGGGCGGTCAGGCCGATGGCCGTCCCCCGGATGAAGGTGGTCTTTCCATATTGGGCGTAGAGGCTGTCGACGAGGGCGCGCAAGCCAAGGATTTCGGCGCCGAGGGCCATGTCGTCGCTTTGGCTCCGGGTCAGGCGGATGTCGGTCCGGTCAAGGAAAGCGGTCAAGGAATCGGGCTCATCGGTAAAACGGATGCCCGGGCTGGAGAGATGGCCTTCCAAGTCGGCCCGGGAGAAATTGTACAGGTCCAGGTCGGAAAGCATAACCATGCCGGAAAGGGCTGCGTCCATCGCCCCTTGGGCGTTCATTCCTTCGGGGAGGAATTCATTGATGACATCGAGGTCCGCCCGGGCTTCCAGGTCGATGCCGATGAGGGGATCGTCGCAGAGGACGTCCTCGCTGAATCCCGATCCTGTCAGCGTTACGCCGGCCATGTCCAGGTCGATTTCGTCGAGGGTCAGGCTGAGGTTGCCGTACCGGTCGGTCTGGGCGTTGATTTCAGCGGCGAGACGTCCGTCATAGTCGAAGCCCTTCCAGGCGAGACTGGATTTGGGGATGGAAATCTCGGCCACGAGTTCGGGCAGGGACTGCTTCGCCGGAATCCACCAGCCGTCGCACAGGGCCGTCAGGGAGATGACCGCATCGGTCTTCAGTTTCAGCAGGTCCGGGAACAGGGATTTCCCGAGGAAGGCCGTGACATCTGTGACGGCGCAGTCGTCGATGGCGGCTTCGGCGCGGAGATAGGTGCTGTCCGGCCGCAGCCGGATGTCGGCCTCTCCGCGGAGCGCGAGGGCTGCTGCCTGCAGATCCAGGTCCCGGATGGAAACGGCGTTGAAATCTTGGTCGGGGAAGCTCACTCCGGCTTTCAAGGCGACGGGAAGGTCGAGCGCCCCCAGTCCGGCGAGCCCGAGACGGAGACGGGCGGCGGCATCGATGTCAAACCGGTCGCGGTCATTGCTGAGGCCGAAGCGGTCGAGGTCCACGGCGGCGGAATCGGCCGGCAGTCGCCCGGAGAAATGCAGGCTGTCCGCAGTCAGGCCGATCCGGCTGCGCTCGGGCGTCCGGGCGAGCAGGCGGCCGTCGAAACGGAGGTCACGGCTGTCCAGCGTGGCGAACAGGGTATCGGAAGGGGCGGTGAAGACGATATGGGGCCGGCCGGTCAGGGATACATGGTTGACGGTCACATCCGGCAGGGGAGCGGAGGCAGTGTCCGCCGGATCCGCGGCCAGGAAGGTCAGGACGTCCCAGTTGGCCGTCGCCGTATCGTACCGGTGCGCGAAGATGCGGGCTCCGTCCAGGACGGCTTTCCGGACATGGATCCGGCCCCGGAGAGCGGCCATGTAATCGACGGAAGCGGACAGCCGGCGGAAAGACAGGAGGGTGTCGGTCTCCGGACTCCGGCCGGCATCCCGCAGCGGGTGGCGGAAGCCGAGGGTGTCGAAGGCGGCGAAGCGGTCATGGGGGTAGACGATGAAGCCGTCCTCGATGTCGATTTCAAGGTTCGGGAAACTCCGGAAGGCGGAGGCGCCGATCCGGCCGAATCGGACTTCACCGTCGATGTAGCCGGCCGCGAGGCGGTTGGCGGTCCGGGTCAGGAAAGAATCGGTCATGAGGAGCTGGAGGACGAGCAGTACCGTCACCCACAGCCCCAGGAAGATGCCTGCGGCGATCTTGAGCCCTTTGAAGCGTTTCTTTCCCATGAAATACAAAGATAGCAAATCCCGCTCAGGAATGCATAAAAAAAGGATGCCGCTTTTGCGACATCCCTATAATGGGGGCGGACAGACGATTACTGCTCGTCCATCAGCTGCATGTGCTGCACATAGATGGCTTTCTGCATCTTGACGCGCTTCTTCTCGCTCGGCTTCTCGAAGTTCTTGCGGGAGCGGAGTTCGCGGATGGCACCGGTCTTCTCGAATTTTCTCTTGAATCTTTTCAGAGCCCTTTCGATGTTCTCGCCTTCTTTAACAGGTACTATAATCATTTCTTTACCACCTCCTTTTTCTATAGCGGGTGCAAAGGTAGCACAAAATCGTCGTTTTGCAAACTTTTTTTGAGAAGATTTCTTATCTTTGCATTCCGTGAATTTCCCCAATTTCATTCACGGACCCATGAACACGAAATATATTTTCATTACCGGTGGCGTTGCGTCATCGCTGGGCAAGGGCATTATCGCATCCTCCCTGGCCAAACTGCTGCAGACCAGAGGCCTGCGTGTAACCATCCAGAAATTCGATCCCTATATCAACATTGACCCCGGAACGCTCAACCCTTATGAGCACGGGGAGTGCTATGTCACGGAAGACGGTGCGGAAACGGACCTGGACCTGGGACATTACGAACGGTTCCTGGGGGTCTATACCTCGAAAGCCAACAACGTGACGACCGGCAAGATCTATCATACCGTCATTACCAAAGAGCGGGAAGGCGCCTATCTGGGCAAGACCGTCCAGATCGTCCCGCACATCACCGATGAAATCAAGCGGCGCATGCTCCTGCTCGGCCAGACGGGCGCGTACGACGTCATCCTCACCGAGATCGGCGGTACGGTCGGCGACATGGAGTCCCAGCCCTTCATCGAGGCGGTCCGCCAGCTCCAGTGGGAACTGCCGGAAGAGGATTGCATGTCCATCCATCTCACCCTCATCCCTTATCTGAGCGCGGCGAAGGAACTGAAGACCAAACCGACCCAGCACTCGGTCCAGATGCTGCAGCAGAGCGGCGTCAAGCCGGATGTGATCGTCTGCCGCACGGAGCATCCCCTGACGCCCGAACTCCGCCGGAAAATTGCCTTGTTCTGCAATGTCCGTCCGGGCCATGTCATCCAGAGCATCGATGCCTGGAGCATCTATCAGGTGCCCCTCAACATGCACGAAGAGCACCTCGACGAACTGGCCGTGCGAAAACTCCAGATCGACAATTACGCCCAGCCGGACCTGTCCCGGTGGAAGGTGTTCCTGGACCGCCTCGCCCATCCTTCGCGGGAAGTGGAGATCGCCCTGGTCGGCAAGTATGTCGAGCTTCAGGATGCCTACAAATCCATCCGGGAGGCGTTTGTCCATGCCGGGGCCGCCAATGACTGCAAGGTGTCCGTCCGTCTGGTCCACAGCGAGAAAGTCACGCCGGAGAGCGTGGAGACGCTGCTGGCCGGTGTTGACGGCATTCTGGTCGCTCCTGGTTTCGGGGAACGGGGCCTGGAGGGGAAAATCTGCGCGGTCCGGCATGCCCGGGAGAAAGGCATTCCGTTCCTGGGCATCTGCCTGGGGATGCAGATGTGCGTGGTGGAGTTCGCACGGAACGTCCTGGGCTGGGCGGATGCGGCCTCGGCCGAGGTTCGTCCGGACTCGCCCCATCCGGTCATCTGCATGATGGAGGAGCAAAAGAAAACCACGGTCAAGGGCGGCACGATGCGCCTGGGAGCCTTTGCGTGCGAATTGTCGCCGGAATCCCTGGCCGCGCGGCTGTATGGCCGGACGCGGATTTCCGAGCGGCACCGCCATCGGTACGAATTCAACTCCGAGTATCTCGGGACGTTCGAAGAAGCCGGCATGAAGGCGACCGGACACAATCCGGACACCGGCCTGGTGGAGGTCGTGGAACTCCCGGACCATCCGTTTTTCATCGGTGTCCAGTTCCATCCCGAATACAAGAGTACGCCTGAGAATCCCCATCCTTTATTTGTCGGCCTGGTCAGGGCGGCTTTGAACCGGTAACATGGACAACGGAAAGAAACGGAATCGCCGGCCGTTGCCGGATGTGCTGCACGAGGAATGCGGCGTCGTCGGCATCTTCGGGGTGCCGGATGCATCCCGCCTGGCCTGTACGGCCCTGCAGTTCCTCCAGCACCGGGGGCAGCAAGGCTGCGGCATCTCCAGCGTCGGAGCGGACGGCCGGTTCCATATCTGGAAACAGACCGGTCTGGTCAAGGACGTGTTCGGCGAAAGGGAACTCGGGGAACTGCCGGGGACGGCCTGCATCGGCCATGTCCGCTATCCCACGTCCGACCTGGGCGGGCTGGAAAACCTTCAGCCGTTCATGATGGCCGGGCAGGCGGGCACATTCGCCGTGGCCCACAACGGCAACATCGTCAACGCCGAACGGGTCCGTGCACGGATGGAGGGGCAGGGAGGCCTGCTGTACTCGACCTCCGACAGCGAACTCTTCGCCCAACTGATCGGTTCCGGGAACCGGGGTTGGGAACAGGATATCACGACGGCGGCCAACCGGCTGGACGGAGCCTTTGCCACGGTCATCCTGACGGAAGATGCCTTGTATGCCTGCCGGGACCGGTACGGATTCCGGCCCCTGTCGCTCGGTCGGCTCGGCGACGGCTGGGTCGTCGCCAGCGAGACTTGCGCCCTGGATGCCTTGGGCGCCATCTTCGTCCGGGATCTCGAACCGGGAGAACTCGCCGTCATCGACCGGGACGGTGTCCGGAGCAGCCGGCACTCCCATCCTGCGGGCCGCTGCATGTGCGCCATGGAATACATCTATTTCGCCCGGCCCGACAGCGTCATCGAAGGCTGCAGCGTCCATGCTTTCCGCAGGAAGTCGGGGGCGCTGCTGTATGCGGAGCAGCCAGTCGAAGCGGACGTGGTCATCTGCGTGCCGGATTCCGGGATGAGCGCCGCCATCGGGTATGCCGAGGCGTCCGGACTGCCGCTGGAGTTGGGACTGCTCAAGAATGCCTATGTGGCCCGGACCTTCATCCAGCCGACCCAGTCGATGCGCGACATCGGCGTGCGGATGAAACTCTCGCCGGTCGGCAGCATCGTGCGCGGCAAGCGGCTGGTGGTCATCGACGATTCCATCGTCCGGGGGACGACCTCCCGGAAGATCGTCCGCATGCTGCGGGACGCGGGCGCGACGCAGGTGCACATGCGCATCGCCAGCCCGAAATACGCCTGGCCTTGTTTCTATGGCATCGATACCGGCACCCGCGACCAGTTGATCGGCGCCCGGTGCACGGAAAAAGAAATCTGCACCTACATCGGCGCAGATTCCCTTCATTTCCTTTCCGAAGCGGCCTTGCTGGAAGCCTCCGGCCGGGACGAACTCTGTACGGCCTGTTTCAGCGGCCGGTATCCCACGGACCTGTACGGCCGCGAGATGGATTAGCCTTCCTCCAGGATCCGGCGGAAAGTCTCCATGCCCTTGGTGGCCGGTTCCTGGATGTGGGTCAGGCGGCTGTCCCGGACGATCAGTTCGCCCGGATCGATGACATAGACCGGGGTGTGCCAGTCGGCATACCGGTAGAGTCCTGCGGCGGGATAGACCTGCAGGGACGTGCCCACGATGAGCAGGATTTCCGCGTCCTGGACGACTTCGATGGCCTTTTCGATGTTCGGGACGCTCTCGCCGAACCAGACGATGTGCGGCCGCAGCTGGCTGCCGTTCGGCGCCTTGTCCCCGAGGTGGATCTCCGAATAGCCGATGTCGAAGACTTCTTTCTCCGAGAAAGTCCGGTCGTATTCCCCGTATTCCGGACGGACCTTGGTCAGTTCGCCGTGCAGGTGGATGATCCGGGTGCTGCCGGCCCGTTCGTGGAGGTTGTCGATGTTCTGGGTGATGACGGTGACGTCGTAGTCTTTCTCCAGGGCGGCGATGGCGAGGTGGGCCGCATTGGGCTTCGCGTCCTTCAGCTGGAGACGCTGCATGTTGTAGAAGTCCAGCAGAAGTTTCCGGTCGGCCCGCCATCCATCGATGGACGCGACGACCTGCGGATCATATTTGTCCCAGAGTCCTCCGTTGTCGCGGAAGGTGCTGATGCCGCTCTCGGCGCTGACGCCCGCGCCGGTCAGGACGGCGATTTTCCTTTTCCCTTTCATATCTTTTGTTCGAAATAGAATTTCCGTACCCAGTATTCGAAGAGCGGGTCGATGATGACCGGTTCGTCTTTCTCGTTGAACGTGACGATTTCCTTTTTCATCAGGGCATCCTTGAGCCGTTTGACGTTGGCGGAGGAGTTGAGGCCATAGGTCCGGATGATTTCGGATGCGCTGAATTTCGTGTGGCCGTCCAGGATGGCCTTGAGCAGGTTGACCTGGAAGGTCGTCAGGCCGTTCATGGTTGCCAGGAACCGGGGTTCATGGACCGACAGGACGATCCGGAGCGCTTCGGTCAGGGTCGCTTCGACGATGTAGCCGCGCGAGAGGGAGTCGCAGATCGCCGTCAGGTGGTTGATGTAGCAGACCTGGTTCCGGAAGAGGCGGCAGACCCCGTGGAGCAGGGCCCGGTCGATCTCCTTGCCGCTGTTCATGAATCCTTTGTGGACGTAGTCGATGATCTCTTTCTCGTCGATGGTCCGCAGCGGCAGATGCTCCACGAGACGGTAGAAATGGCGCCGGACGTCGAAGATGTCCTTCATCGCATTGACCATCGAGCCGCTGAAAATATAGGTGCAGCCCGGTTTCGGTTCGCCGCGCATTTCGCCGAGGACCTTTTCGAAGAGTTTACAGACCTTGTCCCCGTCCTCGGTCTGGTCCAGGCACTGGAACTCGTCCAGGATGAGGATCAGCGCGATGCCGCGGTCGCGGGCGATCCGTTGCGGGAATCGCAGCATGGCCAGGATGTCGTTGTCGTCGATGTCCCAGTTCAGGGACACGATCTGGTCCGTCTCGGAGTAGTTCCGCTGGTCGAAGACGAAGTGGGTCCCGTCGAGGTACCGGCCCATCAGGTCGGCGTATTCGGCCGGTGTCGTCGCGACGGTCCGCAGGGCGGTGGTGCCCAGGCGGGTCAGGAAGGAAGCGATGGTCCGGATGTTCATCAGGTTGAACTGGCCGACGGCGAACTGGCGTCCGGTCACCCGGATATTGAGCAGGGTCTGCTGGATGACGGAGGTCTTGCCGGCTTTCGGCGGCTCGTACAGGACGACATGCTCTCCCTGCATCAGCAGGTTGCCCAGGATGGTGCAGTCTTCGCGGCGGCCGAAGAAATTCTTCCCGGTGACGTAACGGTAATAAATGAACGGGCTGTCCATGATATGGAAACAATCTTGTTACGCGAAGATAGCAATAATCTGCTTTCCTGCGTCAAAAAAACTGCAGAAGATTCTAATTCTGAAAATAATTTTGTGGTTTGCAGGAATTTTGCTACTTTTGCAGTCCCGAAAATGTGAAATGGCCGCTGAGCCCGACAAGACCTGCCCAAGGGAGCAGGCGCTTACGGCTGGAAACTTTATGAGTTTATAAAACAATGTACGCAATCGTAGACATTGCCGGCCAGCAGTTCAAAGTAGAAGCTGGTTCCAAGATCTTCGTCAACCGTCTCGCCGCGAAGGCGGACGAGTCTGTCGAATTCAACAAGGTGCTCCTCATCGACAACGAGGGTGCAGTCAAAGTCGGCGCTCCCTATGTTGAGGGTGCTGTAGTCAAAGCCACCGTCCTCCGTGACGATGTCAAGGCCAAGAAGGTCCTCGTTTTCAAGAAGATCCGTCGCAAGGGCTTCCAGAAGCTCAATGGTCACCGTCAGAAACTGACCCAGATCCGCATCGACGCCATCGCTTAACTTTAATCATTTAGGAGAACAGAATTATGGCACATAAAAAAGGTCAATCCAGTTCCAAGAACGGTCGTGAATCCCATAGCAAACGACTTGGTCTGAAGAAGTTCGGCGGTCAGGTAGTCAAGGCCGGCAACATCATCGTCCGTCAGCGCGGCACGGTCCACAACCCGGACCTCAATGTCGGCATGGGTAAGGACCACACCCTGTACGCCCTCGTAGACGGTACCGTCGTCTTCAAGAAGAAGAGAAACGACAAGTCCTACGTCTCCGTCGTCCCGTTTGAGAACTAAGACTCGGAGAAAGGATTGAGATAGAGAGGATTGCGCTTCGAGTTCGCAGTCCTCTTTTTTCAATAAGACAACAACAGCGAGATCATGCTTACACTCAAGTTGCTCCGCGAGAACCCGGAGCTCGTCATCAAAAAACTGGCCGTCAAGAATTTTGACGGACGCGAAATCGTGAGCCGCGTCATCGCGCTCGATGACAACCGCAAAGCCCTGCAGACCGAGAGCGATGCGCTCCTGAGCCAGCAGAAGCAGAAGGCCGCCCTGATCGGCGGGCTGATGAAGCAGGGCAAACGCGAAGAGGCTGAGGAGGCTAAGAAGGAAGTCGCCGCCCTCAAGGCCCGTTCTTCCGAACTGCTTGCCCAGGCCGACGCGAATAACAAGGAACTCCAGGACCAGCTCGTCCTCCTGCCGAATCTCCCGTGCGACATCGTTCCGGAAGGCAAGGGCGCCGAGGACAATGTCGTCGTCAAGATGGGCGGCGAGGATCCGAAGCTTCCGGAGAACGCGCTTCCGCATTGGGAACTTGCGAAGAAGTATGACATCATCGACTTCGATCTCGGCGTCAAGTTGACCGGTGCCGGTTTCCCTGTCTACAAGGGAAAGGGCGCCCGCCTGCAGCGTGCCCTGATCAACTACTTCCTGGACCGCAACACGGCCGCCGGTTATCTGGAGGTCGAGCCGCCGGTGCTCGTCAACGCCGACTCCGGTTTCGGTACCGGCCAGCTTCCGGACAAGGAAGGCCAGATGTACTATGTCGGAGAGGACAAGTTCTACCTGGTCCCGACCGCTGAGGTTCCCGTGACCAACATTTTCCGGGATGTGATCCTCCAGAACGACCAGTTCCCGCAGAAGATGACGGCCTACACGCCGTGCTTCCGCCGGGAGGCCGGTTCTTACGGCAAGGATGTCCGCGGCCTGAACCGGCTCCACCAGTTCGACAAGGTCGAGATCGTCCGCGTCGAGAAGCCGGAGAACAGCTACGCCGCCCTGGACGAGATGATCGCCCATGTCGAGGGCCTGGTCAATGAACTCGGCCTGCGCTACCGCATCCTCCGCCTCTGCGGCGGGGACATGAGCTTCACCTCTGCCATCACCTACGACTTCGAACTCTGGTCCGCCGCCCAGGGCCGCTGGCTCGAGATCTCTTCCGTCTCCAACTTCGAGAGTTACCAGGCCAACCGCCTCAAACTCCGCTATAAGGACGAGAACGGCAAGATCCAGCTCTGCCATACCCTCAACGGCAGTTCCCTCGCGCTCCCGCGCGTGGTCGCCGCCCTCCTCGAGGACAACCAGAAAGACGGGTACATCGAGATCCCGGAGGTCCTCCGTCCGTATGCCGGCTTCGACCGGATCGGCTAGTTTGCCCGTTCGCGGCGAATTTCGTACATTTGCGCCATATGGAGAAAGAGCGCATTATTCTAGGTATTGATCCCGGAACCCTCCTGTTGGGTTTCGGGGTCATCCGTGTTGTCGGGCGGAAGGCGGAATTCGTGGACATGGGCGTGCTGGACCTGCGAAAGGACAAGGACCCCTATCAGAAACTGCGCGCCATCTACGACTGCATCTCGGAGGTCTGCCGTTCCTATCATCCGACCGAACTGGCCATCGAGTCGCCGTTCTACGGCAAAAATGCCCAGGTCATCCTGAAACTGGGCCGTGCCCAGGGAGCGGCGATGATCGCGGCGATGGAATACGGCATCACGGAGGTGGTTGAATATGCGCCCCGCAAAGCCAAGGAGGCCATCGTCGGCAACGGCGCCGCGTCCAAGGAACAGGTCAGCCTGATGTTGGAAAAGACGCTGGATATGAAACTGGCGGCGGAGCACCTGGATGCGACGGACGCCCTGGCGATTGCCTTGTGCCATTTCTACCAGACGACCAGTCCGGTCGCCGGCCTGAAATCTTCTTCCAGCTGGGAAAAATTCATCGCCGAGAATCCCGGCCGCATCAAATAGAACGATAGATATCCTGCAGGACCAGACCTGCCAGGGTAAACCCGAAAATGCCCGTGACCGGTGCCGACGTGCCGTTCGCGGACACTTTCGTATAGGTCATGGATCCGTCGTGCCAGGGCTCGGCCAGATTGGGCAGCAACTCGTCGTCGTATACGCAGAGGAACTTCTTGGCAGGCAGGGTTCCGGCCCGGCGGAGTTTCTTCCGGAGGGCGGCCCCGAGCGGACAGCCGTTGACATCCCAGAACTCGGCGACCCGGACCCGGGTCGGATCAATTTTCAGGGCGGCGCCCATCGAGGAGAAGAGGGTCGCCGGGGTCTCGCAAGCGCGCAGGATCAGGGACGCCTTGTCGCTCAGCGAATCGATGGCGTCGATGATGTAGTCATACGTTTCCAGATGGAACGCGGCATGGTCCGCATCGGAATAGCGCTCTTTCCGGATGGTGATGTCCGCTTCCGGGTTGATTTCCAGCAGGCGCCGCTGCAGGACTTCTACCTTCGGCTGGCCCAGGGTCGTCGTCGTCGCCATCAGCTGGCGGTTGAGGTTGGTGGTATGCACGTCGTCCGCGTCCACGAGGGTCAGATGACCGATGCCGCTGCGGACCAGTGCCTCGGCGCACCAGCCGCCGACTCCGCCGACGCCGAACAGGATGACACGGGTATTGCTGACCCGTTCCATCCGTTCCGGTCCCATCAGCATTTCCGTCCGGCTGCTCCACTTTTTCATTTCCGGAATTCCTTGGGGATGAAGACCCTGACGATCATGGCTAGCAACAGAAGCCCGAAGACAAAAGTGCAGATGCGGCCGACGATGTCCCCGTTCCGGACGAAGAAGGTTTCGCCGTCCGTCAGGTTGACCGTCCCGCGGAGGGTTGCCATTTCCCACCAGGGGGTCTCCTGGAGGATCCGGCCCCGCTGGTCGATGATCGCGGAGATGCCCGTATTCGCACAGCGGGCGATGTCCCGCCGGGTCTCGATGGCCCGCAGGGACGCGTAACTCAGGTGCTGCCGGTAGCCCGGCGTATCGCCCCACCAGGCATCGTTGGTGATGATGGTGAGCAGGCGGGCGCCTTTGCGGACATAACCCGTGCAATACTCTCCGTAGACGGATTCATAGCAGATGGCGCAGCCCAGCGGAATGTCCCCGGCGTGCAGGAGGGTGATCTCATCCTGACCGACACAGCGGCCCATGACCCCGCCGAGCATGTCGTCGATTTTCGTGAAGAAAGCCGGGAAGGGGGTCAGTTCAACGCCGACCACCAGTTTGCTTTTGTGGAAGATCTCCGTACTGCCGCGGCCGTCGGCCATGAGGGCGGAGTTGTGGCTGAGGAGCCAGTTCCCGTCACGGGTGGGCCGGGCGTTCGGCCCGGGCTTCGGCCCGTCGACGAGGGTGTAGGAGGAGGCGCCGAAGAGGAGGCTGGCGGAGGGGTAGTCCTGCATCAGGGCGGTGAACCGGCGCCAGGTCCGGCTCTGCGGTATGTCGTTGGTAACGACGTCGCTGGTAAAGGTCTCCGGGGCCAGGACCAGCAGCGGGGCGGCCGTGCTGTCGTGCAGGCGGTCCTGCAGGGCCTGCCGGATCTGTCCTTCCAGGATGGCGTTCTGCTCGCTCTGGCTGAGGGCTTCGAATTTGTGGTACGGGTCGATGTTGGGCTGGACGGCGAGTACTTCCAGCGGTTCGCCTTTTTCTTCATACCGGTTCCAGATGACGACGGAACAGACCATCGGGGCGATCAGGACCAGCGCATAGCCGCCGGCGGCGGCAAGACGGGCCTTTCCGTTCCAGCGGAAGAAGCGGCCGTCGGCCAGGGCGCACAGCAAACCGAAGAGACCCAGGTTGCAGGCCCAGATCCAAAGGGATCCGCCGAGCGAGCCGGTATATTCATACCATTGGGCAAGGGTCAGCGTCCGGGCGAACGCGTTTCCGAGGGTCAGCCAGGGCCAGGAGATCTGGGCGCTGAAATAGAACCGTTCCCAGGCAATCCAGGCGGCGGCCAGGAAGAGGTAGGGAACACTGCCCCGGAACACCTTCTTGCTGCCGCGGAAGAGGGCGAAGATGACCGCCATCTGCAGCGCATTCGCCAGGACGGCGAAAATGCCGCCGCCGACGGTGGCGTTGCAGACCCAGAAGGTCGTCAGTGCGTTCCAGAGGACGAAGACGCCGTAGTACCAGAGCCACAGCCGTTTCACGCCGGTTTCCGAGCCGATCTTCTCCATGCAGAGCAGGGGCACGAGCCCGAACAGGGCGGCCCAGCCGCAGTGCGGGACCAGGAACGGAACGCTCAGGAGGACTGCGGAAAGCCCTCCCAGGATCGCCATCTGACCTTTGACGCCCATGACCGGATCAATCGGTGATTTCTTCTCCGACCTGGATCTCGTCGCAGTTGCCCTGCGGGCGCTCCTGGCTGATTTTCTTCAGCTTCAGGCAGAACCAGACGATGAAGAGGGCAAAGAGGACGGACAAGGCGACATAGGTTCCCGTCGGCATGATATCCAGCCAGCTCTCCACGTCCTCCAGACCGCTGAACTGACTGAGCAGCAGGGCGCACGTATTGTTCGTGCAGTGCATGAGCATGGTCAGTTTCAACGAACCGGTCTTGTAGTAGACGTAGCCGAAGAGCAGGCCCAGGACAAAGGCCGGGATGGCCTGCCATGGGTTGAGGTGGATGACGGCGAAGAACGCGGCGGAGATGACGATGGCCCAGACCGGCTTGAGGCCGCGGGTACCGTCCGGCTTCTGGAAGTTCAGCAGGCCGCGGAGCACCATGCCCCGGCACAGCCATTCTTCAAAGATCGGGGCGAAGATGCTGACGCAGAGCAGGTTGACCCAGAAGGTGCCCTGGGTCATGCTGTTGAGCGCCTCTTCCAGCCATTCGGGCATGTCCGGCATCTGGGCGTTGACCGCGTCCATGCAGAAACCGGCGCCGATGGTGGCGACCATGCAGAGCAGGGCGACGATCCAGCCGCCGAAGCGGCCGAAATGGGAGGAGTCGATGGCGTAGCCGTTGTCGAACATCATGTTCCGCTGGCTGATGTGCTTGGAGGCGATCATGGCCGGGATGAACATGACGGGATAGGCGATCATTTCGGCATACTCCATGCCGCCATCTTTCATGAAGAGCATGAAAACGGCGGATACGATATTGCCCAGGAGGGCACCCAGCAGCAGCCACCCCAGCAGGGAGAACATGCCGCCGACGCCGGGAACGTGCCAGGCATAGCCGCTGAACACGTCGAAATTCTGGCTTTTGCTTTTCTTGAAGAAACTCATGGCGTTACTGGTAAAGCGGAGAAGGGTAGGTCCCGTTGTCGGCGAGTTCCTTGAACTTGGCGACGACAGCCGGGCGGTCCTCCTTGTAGGTCACGCCGAACCAGCGGCTCGGAGTGGAGAGGACGTCGCATTGGCCCTGTCCGTCCTTGATGATGGTATCGACGGCGAACGGGATGTAATATTCTTTCTTCAGTTCCTGGCTGTTTTTGTCGAGGAACGCCTTGAAAATGGATTCGCTCTTGTCGAAATAGTCGGGCGTGAAGCCCCACATGTTCATCGAGCAGAGCGCCTTGCCGTCGAGGACGACGTGGGTCTGGCCGGTGGTGGAGTTGTCGCCGTAGACGACGCCGTCTTCCTCCCGGGCGATGTTGAGGTGCTCGACGACATCGGTCAGGTGCTGGTCCTTGTCGTAGAAGCAGATGCCGCGGGACACGCCGCCGGATTCGCTCAGGGTGTTCTCCAGTTCGAAACCGACGATGCAGTAGGAACCGCTGGTCGTCCCGTGGGCGCGAAGCCAGTCGCCGAGGATGCGGAAGGAGTCCTTGCCGTAATAGTCGTCCCCGTTGATGACGGCGAACGGTTCATGGATGACGTCCTTGGCCATCAGCACGGCGTGGGCGGTACCCCAAGGTTTCTGGCGCTCCGGATTGAGGCTGTAGCCGGCCGGGATCTTGTCGAGTTCCTGGGTGACGAAGACGAACTCGAGCGGGGAGCCGTCGATGCACTTGACATGGCTGTATTTGGCCCGTACGGTCTCCTCCATCTGGGCGCGGAAATACTCGCGGACGATGTAGACCACCTTGCCGAATCCGGCCTGTACGGCATCGTAGATGGAATAGTCGATGATCGTTTCTCCGTTCGGACCGAGTCCGTCCATCTGTTTCAGTCCTCCATAGCGGCTGCCCATGCCGGCGGCCAGAACAAGTAAAGTAGGTTTCATGTCGTTATCTTTTTTTGTTTCTTGACGTATAATCCCCCAAATTTAGTTATTTTTGCGGAGAATAGCATCCAAATCCATCCAAAATGGGCAAGTTGAAAGATCTGTGGAACGGTGAAAACCGGGGATTCGTACGCTACGCGGTCATCGCCACGGGGCTGGTGCTGGTCTGGGTCGCTTTCTTCAGCGACGACAGCATCCTGCGCTGGGCGAAGGCGCGCCTGGAACTGCGGCAGCAGAACCGGCAGATCGAATGGTACAAGCGGGAGATCGCCGCGATGGACGAGCAGGTCCGGACCCTGTCGACGGACCGGGACACGCTCGAGGAATATGCCCGGGAGAATTTCCATTTCGCCGAGCCCGGCGACGATGTATACATTGAGCGGCAGGACTGAGCCTGCCGCTTTTCTTTTTCTAGAATCCCGTATAGGTCCAGGGCGTGATCGCCCGGAGTTCTTCCTTGACGGCTTCGGACACGTCGAGGGTCTCGATGAAATCCGCGATGATTTTCGCATCGATGCCCGCGCCTGTCCGGGTCAGGGCCTTCAGGGTCTCATACGGGTTGGGGTAGCCTTCCCGGCGCAGGATCGTCTGGATGCCTTCGGCGACGACGGCCCAGTTGCGTTCCAGGTCGGCGCGGAGGGCGGCCTCGTTGAGGATCAGCTTGCCGAGTCCCTTCTTGAGGGAGGCGAAGGCGATCATGCCGTGGGCGAGCGGCACGCCGATGTTGCGCTGGACCGTCGAGTCGGTCAGGTCGCGCTGGAGGCGGGAGACCGGAAGTTTCATGGAGAGGAACGTCAGGACGGCGTCGGCCATGCCGAGGTTGCCTTCGGCGTTTTCGAAGTCGATCGGGTTGACCTTGTGGGGCATGGCGGAGGAACCGACTTCGCCGGCGACGACCCGCTGGCGGAAATATTCCATGGAAATATAGGTCCAGACGTCGCGGCACAGGTCGATCAGGATCGTGTTGATGCGGCGGATGCAGTCGAACAGGGCCGCCAGGTTGTCATAGTGCTCGATCTGGGTGGTCGGGCGCGAGCGCTGCAGCCCCAGGGAGGCGGTGAAGCGGTCGGCGAACGCCGGCCAGTCGATCTCGGGATAGGCGACTTTGTGGGCGTTCATGTTGCCGGTCGCTCCGCCGAACTTGGCCGGGTACGTCAGGCCGTCGAGCTGACGCATCTGCTCGCGCAGGCGGGCGACGAAGACCATGAACTCCTTGCCCACGCGGGTCGGGGAAGCCGGCTGGCCGTGGGTCTTGGCCAGCATCGGGATGTCTTTCCAGGCCTGCGCGTCGGCTTCGAGGATGTCGACGATCTCGCGCAGAGCGGGCAGCCAGACCGCTTCCATGGCTTCCTTGAACATCAGCGGCTGGGCCGTGTTGTTGATGTCCTGGGAGGTGAGTCCGAAATGGATGAATTCTCCGAACCGGCTGATGCCCAATTCCTTGAAACGCTCCTTGATGAAATATTCGACGGCCTTGACATCGTGGTTGGTCGTTTTCTCGATTTCCTTGACGCGCTGCGCCTGCTCCGGCGTCAGCTCCTTCCAGAGGTCCCGGAGGGTCCCGTAAAGGGATTTGTCAAAGCCGGACAGCTGCGGGAGCGGCAGTTCGCACAGGGCGATGAAATATTCGATTTCGACACGCACCCGGTATTTGATCAGGGCGTACTCGCTGAAATACTGACCCAGGATGCGGGTCTTGGCGGCATAGCGTCCGTCGATGGGAGAGACGGCAAGGAGTTGTTCCATTTCGAAAGATATTCAGGTTTTAATTGTCTGTTTCCGTGTAGCGTCCGGGGTTGAGCCGCTTGTCGGCGGTCTTTCCGAAGACGAAGTTCAGTCCGACGGCGATCTGCAGGTTGAGGTTGTCACGCGGGAAGGCGGCATCCCCGTCCTTGAAGATTTTGACGAGACCGCGGGAATCGCCGGCACGTTCGCTGACAAAGTACGGGCTGGACAGTTCCGCACCGACAAAGAGGGCGATGAGCGGCAGGCGGAAGTTCAGCGCGCTGCTGACCTTCGGCCCGAACGTGCCGTAGGCACCGCCGGCCGTCAGGCCCAACCAGTTCGCCGGTTCCAGGTTCAGGGAACCCCGGAGTTCGGCCCAGCTGTATTTCCCTTCCACGTGGCCGGTGGCGAGGATGCCGGCGGAGAACCAGTCGGAGGGCTTCGCCTTGGCGCCGGCATGGAGGGTCAGGGGCAGGAAGTCCATGGGCTTTCCTTTGTCCGACCGGCGGAACCGGGTCAGGGCATCCAGTTCGTCCAGTTTGCGGTCCAGTTGCTCCTGGAGACCGTTCTCGACGCTCGGGTCGATATTGTCGAAGCCGGTGTATTCCCAGTTGCCGTCGGCGGTCATGCGGTCCATACGCCAGTGGATGAATCCGAGATCCAGCAACGATCCGGAGACTTCCAGCCAGGGTGTGGCCTGCCACGTGGCACCCAGGTCGACGGCGGCACCGTAGCCGCTGGGCCGGACTTCCTCCCACTCGAACGAGTCGACGTCCAGCAGGTCCGAAAACTGGACAGCCTGGGTGGCGTCCGTGATCGGAAGGTTGGAAGCCTGCAGTTCGCCTTCGGAGGCGACGGACCAGCGTTCGCCGCTCAGGTTGACGTCAAAGCGGTTGAATCGGGCGTCGGCATAGACGAGACCGACCAGCAGCTTGGCTTTCGCACCGATTCTCAGGCGGTCCGTAACCGGCCGCGAGACGCCGTAGGAGGCTTCCGCGAAGGCCCGGGCGCGGGCGGAAAGGCCGGAGAGGTCGTAGCCGGTCCCGTCGGTGGAGCCTTCCTTCATGAACCGGAAAATGTCATAGGGGACGGAGAGGCCGCCGACGGCACGGACGGACAGGTCGAACGTATGGTAGTGGTTCCTGGGCGTCCAGAAGCCGAAACTCAGGACCGTCTCGCGCAGGTCGAGGTTCTCAAGGTTATGCGGGCGGAGTTTGCCGAGGAATTCGGATGAGGCGACGCTTTCGTCCAGGAAGGAAACCGTCTGGCTCCCGGAGGGATAGAAGAAGGTCTTGAATCCGAGGTTGGACTGGTTGCGGACGGTGGCGTTGCCGACCCCGATGCCGATATAGTTCCGGTTGACATACAGGGCGGGGTTCATCGTATGGCCGTAGATATAGCCGTCCATGAAATAGGCGGCGCGGAAATCGCTCTGGGCGCGGACGCCCTGCAGCGTGAGGGCGAGTCCGAGAAGGAGAAGGGCTGTCTTTTTCATGGCTTAGTTCTCGTAGATGAAACCGGCAGGGAGCCGTAAATAAACGTCGGTGAGCCGGATGCCTTGCCTGGCGGAGAGCCGTTCACCCTGGTGCCTCTCGCCGGTCCGGCCGGTCAGGTTCAGCCGGATGAAGTCGTTGAACGTGCCCTCCGGGCGTATCATCTTGAAAACGATCGGATTCTCCGTGGGGTCGTCGACGGCGCCGGCGGCAATGTGCGGCGTCTGGCTGGAAACTACTTCGAACCGGATTTCCGGCACCGGAGTCCCGTCGAGATAGGTGGCTTCCATTTCCAGGGTCATGTCAAGCGGAATCGTGTTGATGATGTTCATGTGCAGTTCCGCCTCTGTCAGTTCCAGGTTCCTGCCGAAATACAGGTCCATTCCTTCCAGGTCTGTCTGGAGGGAGACGGAATACTTGCCGTCCGGAGCGGGATACACGGAGGAAGGATCGGCGCCGAGCAGGTCGGACAGGGAGATTTCCTTGAAGTTGCCGATGGGGACTTCCATGTTCTGGAAAATCGGCCCTTTAAGCTCGAGCTCGTTGTAGCTCAGGTCCTTGTCGATGCATCCGCAGAGCAGGGGAAGGAGCAGGAGCACGGCCGGGATGTGTTTTTTCATGATGGCAGGGATTATAATGTACAAAGATAGCTACTTTTTCGCAGAAACCGGTGATTCTCCGGCGGAAAGGCTCCGGAAAAGACGGACCGTGCGGACGGCTTCGGCGACGTCGTGGACCCGAAGGATGGATGCGCCGCGCTCAAGGGCGGCCCAGTGCAGGACCTGCGTGGGCGCAAGCGCCTCCTCCGGCGAGATGCCGAGCAGCTTGTAGATCATGCTTTTCCGGGAGATGCCGACCAGGATCGGCCGGCCGGCTTCCTGCAGGACGTCCATCTCCCGCAGCAGGTCGTAGTTCTGCGGAAGGGTCTTGGCGAACCCGAAACCGGGATCGAGGATCCAGTCCCGGATGCCAGCCTTTTCCGCCCGGACGCCGAAGTCGCGGAAATAGCGCAGGACGGCCGCCGTGACGGGGGAGAGTTCCGGACGTTCCGGATCCGGCGCGTAGTCCGTCCGCTCCTGCATGTCCTGCGGGGTCCCGCGTTTGTGCATGGCGACATACGGGAGACCGAGCCGGCCCGCGGTCTGCAGCATGGCCGGATCATCTTCTCCGGCGGAGATGTCATTGATCCAGAAAGGACCGACGAGGCCGTAGCTTTTGCGGACGATGTCCGCCCGGGTCGTGTCGATCGACAGCGTCAGGGAAGGGAAGGCTTCGTGCAGGGCCCGCAGGCCCGGCTCCAGCCGCCTCCATTCTTCTTGTTCCGGGATGGGCGCGGCGCCCGGCCGGGTCGAGCAGGCACCCAGGTCGAGGATGTCCGCGCCGGCGGCCGCCATCTCCCCGGCATGCTCCAGCAGGGCGTCCAGGTCCGGCCGTCCCTGTGCGTCGAGGTGACGGCTGGGAGCATAGTAGGAATCCCCGGTCAGGTTGAGGATGCCCATGATCCTGATATCCTTTGCTGTCTCCATGTTCCGAAATTTTGACGAAGATACGAAAAATTCCTATTTTTGTACGTAATTGAATGTACAGCTTATGAAACGTCTTCTGATCCTTGCAGTCAGCGCGCTGATGCTCGTCTCCTGCTCCGAATCTTTCAATGCCACCCGTGCCCTCCAGGGCGGCATGCTGGCTGCCCAGGCCCTCAGCCTGAGCGATGAACAGGTACAGGCTTATGTCCACCAGTATATCACCCAGCTGGATGCCCAGAGCCCGGTCCTGCCGGAGAGCAGTCCTTATGTCGCGCGACTCCGCCGGATGACCCAGGGGCTGACCCAGGTCGGCGGCGTGCCGCTGAATTTCAAGGTCTACAAGACCGACGAGGTCAATGCCTTCGCCTGCGCGGACGGAAGCGTCCGGGTCTATACCGGCATCATGGACCTCATGTCGGATGACGAACTGCTCGGCGTAATCGGCCATGAAATCGGCCATGTCGCCCTCAAGCACTCCAAGAAAGAGATGCGTCAGGCCCTGCTGACCAGCGCCGCCATGGAAGGCCTTGCGTCGACCGGCAATGTCGCCGCGGCCCTGACGGACTCCCAGCTCGGCGCCCTCGGCAATGCGATCATGAACGCCCAGTATTCCAAGAAGCAGGAAAGCGCTGCCGACGACTTTGGCTATGAGTTCCTCAAGGGCGCCGGCAAGAACCCCTGGGCGATGGCCATGTCCTTCGAAAAACTCCAGAGCGTGGCCGGCAGCGGCACCCGCCAGCAGCAGAGTGCGGTCAGCCAGCTGTTCTCGTCCCACCCGGATACCGAGGCGCGCATCTCCCGCATGTCCGCCCGTGCGACGAAGGATGGATTCAAGCGGCCGTCCCGATAGCCCTTTTCCGGCAGCATGCGTGGAAAATCCCGGGGAAATGATTACCTTTGCGGCTTTATAACCGAATTGTATGCTGTTTGACATTCTCAAAGGATTTCTTGTTGGAATCTGCGCCTCCGCCCCTTTGGGCCCGACTGCGATTTTTATTATGCAGAAATCCTTGAGCGAAGGCCACAGGGCCGGGTTCTTCACGGGACTGGGTGCGACGGTCTGCGATACGTTCTATGCGGTTGTCGCCATCTTCGCACTGGCCTTTGCCGAGTCCTTCATCGACAGCCATACGACCGTCATCGCCATCGGCGGCGGCCTGGTCGTCGGACTCATGGGCGTATCCATGGCTTTCCGGGACCCGTTCCGCAAACTGACGGAAGACAGGGCGCCGTCCTATTCGATCCGGGATTTTTTCAAGGCGGTCGCGATGGCGCTGTCCAATCCGGCATCGGTCGTCGTGATGTTCACGCTGCTGGCGTTCTTCGGGATCGACACGGACGCCCACGGATTCCGGATCGCTCCCGTCATCCTGGCGCTCAGCGCCGGATCGGCGACTTACTGGTTCTTCTTCTCGATGCTTTTCAGTAAGTTGCGGAAGAAGGTAAACCTGGGTACCCTGATGTGGCTCAACCGGATTCTGGGTATCATCGTCATGATCATTGGTATCGCTGTACTGGCGGAGGGTGTGATGAAACTCCTCTTCCCGTAAAAAAGATAGAAAGATATGAATGAAGAAACTACGAAGAAAGGAGGGATCAAGGACAACTGGATTGTCCGGAACCTGGTGCTGGCAGCCATCCTGCTGGTATTGCTGGTGGCCGGTTCCTATGCCGGTCTGTCCATCCTGACGCACCATGGCCAGGAACTGGACGTCCCCGACCTGACGAACATGAAGGTCCATGAGGCGGAATATACGGCGAAAGTGGAAGGTCTGCGGACCGAGGTCGTCGATTCCGTCTACATCCGCCGGATGGGCCGCGGCCTGGTCTACAGCCAGAATCCCAAACCGGGCAGCAAGGTGAAGAAGGGACGCAAGATCCGGCTGACGATCAATTCCGTCAATCCGAAGAAGGTCATGATGCCGAATCTCGTCGGCTACTCCATGCGCCAGGCCAAGGCGGAACTCGGTTCCCGCGGTCTCGTCCTCGGCAAGTTGATCTATGTCAGCGACATGGCGACCAACAACGTGCTCCGTCAACTGCTGAAAAACCGTGAAATCCAGCCCGGAACCCTGATCGAAACCGGAACGGCCATCGACCTGGCGGTCGGTCTCAATCCGGAGGACAACCAGACTTACGTGCCGAATGTCATCGGCCTGAAATACATGCGCGCCGTCGATGTCGTCCACGACAATTCCCTCAATATCAAGAGCCTGCGTTTCGACGAGAGCGTGAAGTCTTATTCCGATTCCCTCGATGCGGTCGTGTACCGCCAGGGGCCGGAAGGATCGAAGGCTCCGATCCTGATCGGTTCCGACGTGACCCTCTATCTCTCCGTCGATCCGGCCAAGACCATCATGAAGAAATAGCATGGACTGGCTGGAAGATCCGGAAGACGTCCGTTACGGGCAGGATGTCGTCGTTGAAGAAGATGCCTCTGCGGATGACGAGCAGGGCATGTTCGAACATTTCCGGATGGCCGTCGACCCGGGCCAGGCTCCGCTCCGGATCGACAAGTACATGGCCTCTCATCTCGAGAACACCTCCCGCCACCGGATCCAGCTGGCCATCAAGAACGGCTATGTCAAGGTAGGGGAGAAGACGGCGAAAGCCAACCTGATCATCCGTCCCGGCGACGTCATCCGTTTCGTGATGCCGTACGAGCGGCGCGGTTTCGAGATCCTTCCCGAAGACATTCCCCTCGACATCGTCTACGAGGACGACGATTTCCTGATCGTCAACAAGCCGGCCGGCATGGTCGTCCACCCCGGCCACGGCCATTTCTCCGGCACGCTGATCAACGCCCTGGCCTTCCACCTCGGCCTCCGGCAGGGGCCGGATGCGGAGGATGACCGGATGGGCGTCCTGGTGCACCGCATCGACATGGACACCAGTGGCCTGCTGGTCGTCGCCAAGAACGACGAGGCCCAGCTCAACCTGGCCCGGCAGTTCTTCGTCCATTCCATCGAACGGCGCTATGTCGCCGTCGTGTGGGGCAACCTGAAAGAGGATGAGGGCACCATCACCGGCAACATCGGCCGCGATCCCAACGACCGACTCCGTTTCAAGGTCTACCCCGAAGGAGACAAGGGCAAGCATGCCGTGACCCATTACCGGGTCCTGGAACGTTTCGGTTTCGTGACGGTCGTGGAATGCCGGCTGGAGACGGGGCGTACCCACCAGATCCGCGTCCATATGGCCCACATCGGCCATCCGCTTTTCGGCGACGAGCGCTATGGCGGCAAGGAGATCCGCCAGGGAACGATCTATGCCAAGTACAGGCAGTTCATCCGGAACTGCTTCGAACTCTGTCCCCGGCAGGCCCTTCATGCCAAGACCCTGGGCTTCGACCATCCCCGCACCGGCAAGCCGGTCCGTTTCGATTCCGCTCTCCCGGCCGACATGACCGCCCTGCTGGACAAATGGCGCCAGTACGCCGCATCCATGCCGGAAGAATAAAAAAAGAGGCAAGCTCAGTCATCGAGCTTGCCTCCTTTTTCGTCGTAGAATTCATTTTGCAGGACGGAGAAATCGGTATTTTCCTCCAATGTGATCTTGCATTTGTACTTCTTTTTCCATTTTCCCAGGTAGGAACCGTCTGCGAACAGGCTGGACCGCCGGGTCAGGTAGGCGCCCAGAATCGGGCTGACCTTGAGGGTGAAGTTCTTGAGTCCCTTGTCGTTGACATAGTAGGAAAGCCTGCGTTCGATCTGCTCGTCAATCAGGGAACTGGACACGATCTTGCCGGTTCCGTGGCATACCGGGCACACCTCCATGGTGTTGATCTCGGTGGCCGGACGCACCCGCTGGCGGGTGATCTGCATCAGACCGAATTTCGTCAGCGGCAGCACATTGTGCTTGGCCCTGTCCTCGCTCATCAGCTCCACCATGTATTTGTAGAGCTCGTTGCGGTGCTCCTGGGTCTCCATGTCGATGAAATCCACGATGACGATTCCACCCATGTCCCGGAGCCTGAGCTGGCGGGCGATTTCTTCCGCCGCATACTTGTTGACCTCGAACGTGTTCTGTTCCTGTTCCTTGGTCTTGGCGCGGATGCCGCTGTTGACGTCGACGACATTCAATGCTTCCGTCGACTCGATCACAAGATAGGCGCCCTGCTTGATCGGGACGACTTTTCCGAACGAACTCTTGATCTGGCGGCTGACTTCGAAATGGTCGAAGATCGGTTCCTTGCCGTCATAGAGTTTCACAATCTTCTCCTGCTCCGGAGAGATCAGGGAGATGTACCTGCGGATTTCCTCGTATTCATGTTCATTGTTGACATAAATGTTCGAGAACTCATCGCTGAGCAGGTCGCGGAGGATCGTCGTCGTCTTGCTGTACTCGGTAAAGAGCGGCTGGACGTTCTTGGATCGGGATAGGTTCTTCCAGGAGGCTTCCCATTTGCTGATCAGGGCCTTGAGTTCCGAAACGAGGACGGCTGCATTCTTGCCTTCGGCCGCCGTGCGGATAATGGCCCCGTAATTGCGCGGGAGGATGCTCCTGACAAGCGTCTCAAGTCTTCTTTTCTCCTCTTTCGAAGAGATCTTCTGGGAAATGCTCACCTTCTCGGCGAAGGGGAGGAGTACGATGTTTCGTCCTGCCAATGAAATCTCTGCAGTCAGTCTGGAGCCTTTGGTGGAGATCGGTTCCTTCGTGATCTGGACGACCAGCATCTGGCCCTGCTTCAGTACGTTTTCGATACGGCCTTCCTTTTCGAGGATCGGCCCCAGCTGGATGCTGCTGAACAAGTCGCCGGCGTTGGTGTTGGGATTGGTCTTGCGGACGAACTGGTCGAACGCGTCGAAATACAATCCCAGGTCCAGATAATGGATGAAGGCTTCTTTCTCGTCTCCGATGTCCACAAAGGCAGCATTCAGGGCAGGCATCACTTTCTTGACCTTTCCGAGGAAAGCATCACCGACCGTGAAGCTCCGCCCGCTGCTGGACTCTTTGTTCAGTTCGATCAGCCTGTGGTTCTCCTGCAGGGCGATCTGAACCTCCGTTGCTCTGACATCAATGATCAGATCCTTGAGCTTTTCTGATTCCATTGGAAAAACTTAACGGGAAAGCGCGTGCGCTTTCCGGACAGAAAACAAAAGGGCCGCACCGAGACTCCCGGTCAGCCCTTGACTCTTAGCAGACTGCTAAAATGGCAGACAGAGAAGATTATTTCTTCTTGTGTCTGTTCTTGCGCAAACGCTTTTTGCGTTTGTGCGTTGCCATCTTATGTCTCTTTCTTTTTTTACCGCTGGGCATAGTGCACTGTTTTTAAAAATGATTATTTCTTCACGGAAGCGACAAAAACCTTGGCCGGCTTGAAAGCGGGGATGTCGTGGGCCGGGATGGTCATGGTCGTATTGCGGGTGATGTTGCGGGCGGCCTTCTCAGCACGGTGCTTGATGATGAAGCTGCCGAAGCCACGAAGATAGACCGGCTGACCCTTCGCGAGGGAACCCTTTACGCTTTCCATGAAAGCCACGACTACAGTCTGAACTGTGATTTTTTCAATGCCGGTAGCTTTTGCTACCTCATTTACGATCTCTGCCTTTGTCATAATTGGTTAATATTTAATATTATTCGGATTCACAAGAATCGACTTGCAAAGATAGGGTTAAATTTTCAATCAACAAAATGATTCAAGTGTTTTTTATGCTTAATTTTCACGAATCTACGCGTTTCCAAGGCCGATTTCTGTCTTGGCACGGTGCTTGACAATACTAAGAGGCGAGGCGGACGGGCTTGTCATCGTGACATTTTGGCAGGCCTGCCCCTACTATCTACGAAACAGAATGTCTATGAACTTGAAAGAAAACATATTCGGAGCCATGTTCAGCCCCGGCTCCGCAGAAGTCAACATCATCCCCGTCATGTCCGGCGAGGGCCCGCTGAAGATCGACGAAGCCGATCTCCCGGAATCCCTTCCGGTCCTGGCGCTGCGCAATGCTGTGATCTTCCCGGGCACGGTTTATCCCATCACGATCGGCCGGGAGAAGTCCATGCGCCTGGTCGAGGAAGCCCAGGAGAGCGGTTCGTTCATCGGAGCGATCCCGCAGGTCAACCTGGCGGAAGAGAATCCGGTCTCCGAAGCCGATTTCTTCGACAACGGAACGGTCTGCAAGGTCCTGAAGACCTTCGAGATGCCGGACGGCACCGTCACGGCCCTGCTGCAGGGCTTCAAGCGCCTGCGCCTGGACCGGGTCGTGGCGACGGAACCGTATATCCGCGCGCGTGTCCATTATCTGGACGATGTCCCCGCGGACATGGAAGACCCCAAGAACAAGATCCTCGCCGAGTTGCTGAAGGACAGCGCCGCCAACTATGTCAAGGCCGCCTCCTTCGCTCCGAAGGAGGTCGTCAGCGCCCTGCGCGGCATTGAAGATTTCGGCTTCCTGGTCAATTTCATCGCCACCACGGTGGAGATCGAGAATTACCAGGAGAAGGTCGCCCTGCTGGGCTACGACGACCTGAAGGAACGGGCCATGGCCCTGCTTTCCCTGCTGAGCAAGCAGATGGAACTGCTCCGCATCAAGCAGGAGATCAATTCCAAGGTCAAGACGGAAATCGACCAGCAGCAGCGCGAATACTACCTCAACAACCAGCTTCGCACGATCCAGGAGGAACTGGGCATGGACGAGGACGACGACCTGGTCCAGCTGCGTGCCGCCGCCGAGAAGAAGGAATGGCCGGCCTCCGTCGGCGAACAGTTCGAGAAGGAACTGGCCAAACTCGGCCGGTTCAATCCCTCCGCTCCGGAATACAGCATCCAGTATAATTTCCTCCAGTTCATGCTGGACCTTCCCTGGTACCATGTGTCCGATGACAACCTGGACCTCGCCCGTGCGCAGAAAGTGCTGGATGAGGACCATTTCGGCCTGGATTCCGTCAAGGACCGCATCATCGAATACCTGGCCGTCCTCAAGCTGAAGGGCAACATGAAATCCCCGATCCTCTGCCTCTACGGGCCTCCGGGCGTGGGCAAGACGAGCCTGGGCAAATCCATCGCCCGGGCGCTGGGACGGGAATATGTCCGCATCTCCCTCGGCGGCATGCACGACGAGGCCGAGATCCGCGGCCACCGCAAGACCTATGTGGGGGCTCTTCCGGGCCGGATCCTGAACGGCATCGCCCGGGCCGGCACGTCCAATCCGGTCATGGTCCTCGACGAGATCGACAAGCTGGGTGCGGATTTCAAGGGAGACCCGTCGTCCGCCCTGCTGGAAGCCCTCGACCCGGAACAGAACACGGCCTTCCACGACAATTACCTGGACATCGACTATGACCTGTCCAACGTCCTGTTCATCACGACGGCCAATACGATTTCCACCATCCAGCCGGCGCTGCTGGACCGCATGGAGATGATCAACGTGACGGGATACCTGGCGGAAGAGAAGATGGAGATTGCCAAGAAGTTCCTGATCCCCAAGCAGATGAAGGAACATGGCATCGAGGAAGGATTCAACGTCCACAAGACGGCGCTCCGGACCATCATCGACGAATATACGCATGAGAGCGGCGTCCGCGGCCTGGAGAAGCAGATCGCGAAACTGGCCCGCGTCACGGCCAAGAAGATCGCCCTCGGCGAACCGCACCCGGCCCTGATCAAGAAAGAGCATCTCAAGGAATACCTCGGCCTGCCGACGGCTTTCCACGATGTGCAGAAGGGCAACGAGGCCCCGGGCGTCGTGACCGGTCTTGCCTGGACCAGCATGGGCGGCGAGATCCTGTTCGTCGAGAGCCAGGCGAGCGAAGGAAAGGGCGTCCAGACGATGACCGGCAACCTGGGCGACGTGATGAAGGAGAGCGCGACGATCGGCTGGCAGTACATCAAAGCCCATCCGCAACTGGCCGGCCTGACGGCGGAAGAATTTGCGAAGAAGGACATCCATGTCCATGTTCCGGAGGGCGCAACCCCGAAGGACGGTCCTTCCGCCGGCATCACGATGGTCAGTTCGATGGTCTCCGCCCTGCGCGGCAAGGCCGTCCGCAGCGGCATCGCGATGACGGGAGAGATGACCCTGCGCGGCCGTGTCCTGCCGGTCGGCGGCATCAAGGAGAAGATCCTTGCGGCCAAGCGCGCCGGGGTCCATACCATCGTGATTTCCGAAGAAAACCGGAAAGATGTCGAAGATATCAAGGAAATTTACCGGAAAGGTCTTACCTTTGTGTATGTGAAGACCATCGATGAAGTCATCGGGTATATTTTCGAAGCATGAACGTCAAGATAGAACCTACCTGGAAAGAGGCGCTGGCCGGCGAATTCGAGAAACCGTATTTCGCCGACCTTGTGCGTTTCCTGCATGGGGAGAAAGCCGCCGGAAAGACGATCTACCCGCCCGGAAGCCAGATATTCAAGGCTTTTGAGCTGACGCCGGTCCCGCAGGTCAAGGTCGTTATCCTGGGCCAGGATCCGTACCATGGTCCCGGTCAGGCGATGGGCCTTTCCTTCTCGGTCCCGGACGGCGTGCCGGCACCGCCTTCCTTGGTCAACATTTTCCGTGAAATCGAATCCGACCTGGGTATCCGGATGAGCGGCCGGCCGAACCTGGAAAACTGGGCCCGGCAGGGTGTCCTGCTGCTGAATGCCATGCTGACCGTCCAGGCAGGAGCCGCCGGCTCCCACAGCCGGATCGGCTGGCAGGAGTTCACGGACGCCGTGATCCGGTACATCTCCGACCATTGCGACGGGGTCGTGTTCCTGCTCTGGGGCAATTTCGCCCGTTCCAAGAAAGAACTGATCGACACGTCCCGGCACCATGTCCTCGAGGCGGCGCATCCGTCTCCGCTTGCCCGCGGCGCCTTTTTCGGCTGCCGCCATTTCTCCAAGACCAACGAAATCTTACTCAGCGAGGGGAAAACCCCGATCAACTGGCAGTTATGAAAAAGAAAGCCCTCTTCCCGGGATCCTTCGATCCCTTTACGGCCGGCCATCTCAATATCCTGAACCGGGCCCTGACGATGTTCGACGAAGTCGTCGTCGCCGTCGGTATCAACCAGGACAAACGCGGTTTCTTTACCATGGACCAGCGGATGGACATCGTCCGCCAGGCTACCCGCGGCCTGGACGGCGTCAGCATCATCAAGTATGACAACCTGACGATCGATACCTGCCGGGAACTCGGCATCCGGCACATCGTGCGCGGCGTCCGCAACATGCTCGATTTCGAGAACGAGCGCGCCATCGCCGACGCAAACCGTCGGCTCGCTCCGGAAGTGGAGACCCTCATCATTCCGACGGCCCAGGAATTCGCCCACATCTCGTCTTCCGCGGTCCGGGACATCCTGAAGCACAAGGGAGACACCTCGCTCTTCCTCCCGGAGGGCGTCATCCTGCCCGAGCACGATGCGTAGGCTCCTGCTCATAGCCTGCTGCCTGCTGCTGGCCCTGGCGGGCCGCGCACAGGAACTGGACTCCCTGCAGCGGGCGGGGCTGGACAGCCGGCTCGACGCGTTCTTCGCCGCGCTGGAGAACGAATCCATTCCCGCCAAGAAGGCGGAAGCGGATTTCCTGGTCGGCAGCTGCACGACGGATGCGGTCCGGGACTACGTCGCCGTCCGGATCTATGACCATTACCTCAACTCCAAACGCATGGGGGACGAGGCGGTCGCCGTCCACATGACCGATGCGTGGTTCGCGCCGGGCAAGGCGCATTTCTCCAACGAAATCGACCTGATGGATGCCAAGATCTTTGCGGAATTCAACCGGGCGACGCTCTTGGGAGAAATGGCCCCGGCCCTGACGGCCCGGGACCCGGAAGACCAGGTCCTGAAGCTGTTCGGCGGCGGGTCTTCCCGTTACCGGATCCTGTATTTCTATGATACCGGATGCGTGACCTGCAAGGTCGAGACGATGCAGCTCCGCGCCGCCTTCGCCCAGGAAGATTTCCCGGTGGATTTCATCGCGTTCTATACCGGTGACGATGCGGCGTCCTGGGAAACCTACCGCACGGAACAGCTGCGGTTCAAGGCTCCTTCGATCCGGATGGTCCATGCGTGGGACCCGACGTTCGAGTCGGATTTCCAATTGTTGTACGGCGTCCTTCAGACCCCCCGGGTCTTTCTGGTAGGCAAGGACGGGACCATCCTCGGACGCGGGCTGGATGCGGAGGCGCTCCTGCAGATGCTCCGCTCCCTGTTCCCGAAAATGACGTATGGGTCGGAAGAATCCGTCCGCCTGTATGACCGGGTCTTCTCCGCCCTGGAACCGGGCGTCACCGCCGGGGATGTCCGCGCCGTGGCAGACCATGTCGGCGACATCACGCTCGGCGAGCGGGACACCCTGCTGTACAAGCAGATGACCGGCGACCTGCTCCAGTACCTGTCCGGCAAGCGCGGGGAAGGATACAAGGAGGGACTCGCCTATGTGACGGACAGCCTGATCCTGGAGAAACCCGCTGTCTGGAACATGCCGGACGACACCCTGCAGGTCATCAGCCTGGCCCGGGTCATGAAAGACTTGCTGGACCGGACCCCGATCGGCAGCCGCCTGCCGAAGATCCGGGTCCCCGGGACCTTGTACAACGCCGGCGGGAGCCGTCACGCCCGCCGTTCGCTCCGGAGCCTGAAACGGACCTATCTTTTCTTTTATTCAGCGGGTTGCGGCACCTGCGAGGCCGACCGGTCTGCGCTGCCCGCCGCCCTGGCCGCCGATCCGCGCCGGAAGGCTTTCCTGGTCGACCAGGATGCCCTGATGGCATCGGATCCGGATCTGGCGGAGCGGCTGCTGGACACCTTCGACCTCTCCAGCCTGCCTCTCATCCTGGAGACAGACCGGAGCGGCCGGATCATCCGCCGGTATCTGAGCTTACAGCAATAAGCCCGCCCGGACTTCGGCGGCTTTCTCTTCTCCCCGCATCTTTTCAACGATGGCGAGGCCGAAATCGATGGCGAAAGCCGGGCCGCGCCCGGTGATGAGGTTGCCGTCGGTGACGGCAGGCGCCTTGACGTACTGGCCGCCCTTGTCGATGGGCGCAGCCTCGAATCCGTCATAGCAGGTGAACCGTTTTCCGGCGAGGGTCGGGAGCTGGGAGACGACCAGGCCCGGCGCCGCGCAGATGGCTGCCACGATGCCGCCTTCTGCGTAATGGTCCCGCATGAGTGTGATGAGATCTTCGTCTTCCGCCAGGTTCTGGGTGCCCGGCATGCCGCCCGGGAAGATCAGGGCGTCGCTCGGATCGAGTTCTTCGGTCTCGGAGCAGAAGATGCCGTAGGTCATGTCCGCGATGACCTGGATGTCATGCGAACCGGTGACGTGGAACTGGTCGGAGGTGGAGATCAGGTAGGCTTGGACGCCGCCCCTGCGGAGCACGTCGAGGGTGGCGAGGGCTTCGGTCTCTTCGAAACCGTCTGCCAGGAAAATGTAAGCGCAGTTCATGGGAAAATGAATATTTTGCCTAATAAAAAAATATCTCTAAATTTGCAGTCCGAATTTGAGGTATGGTGTAATGGCAGCACTAGGGATTTTGGTTCCCTCAGTCAGCGTTCGAATCGCTGTACCTCAACAGAAAGGGGATGACCTGCATGCGTTCTGGGTCATCCCCTTCGGTTTTTTTACCCCCGGACTGCCTCTGCCGGGTGCGGACCCGTCTCTGCTTGCTACCGGCGGTTGGCGATGGAGATGTAATAGATCAGGGTGGCGACAGAGCCGATGGCAGCGATGAAATAGGTATACGCCGCCCATTTCAGGGCGTCGACCGCCTGCGGGCGGGTCGATACATCCGTGATGCCGGCCGTCTGGAGCCACTCCACGGCCCGGGCGCTTGCATTGACTTCGACCGGGAGCGTGATGATGCTGAACAGGGTCGTCATCGCGAACAGGGCGATGCCGAGCCAGAGCAGTTGCGGGAAGATGTTGATGAAGATCACGCCGGCCAGCAGGACCCATTGGACCAGGCTGTTGGCGAAGGTGACGACCGGGACCAGCGCCGTCCGCATCTTCAGCGGCAGGTAGCCCTGCGCATGCTGGAGGACATGGCCGCATTCATGGGCGGCGACGGCTGCGGCCGCGACGCTGCGTCCGCTGTAGACTTCGCGGCTGAGATTGACCGTCTTGGTCTGCGGGTTGTAATGGTCCGTCAGCCGTCCGGCGATCGATACGACCTGCACGTCGTAGATTCCGTTTTCATGCAGCATCCTCTCTGCCACCTCCGCGCCGGTGAGCCCGGACGGAAGGGCGACTTTGGAATATTTCGTGAACTTGCTCTGCAAGGTCTGCTGGACGATGAAACTTGCCACCATCACAGCGATCATGATCAACCAAATGTTCATAGTCAATAGATTTTACCGGGGCTTTCACAAAATGTACGCCGTTTACAAAAATAAGAAATTCTGTCAGTAATCTCTGAAGTTTTTGGTAAATTTGCACTCGAATTGACATGCACATGTTCCGCGAAGACGATTTTTCCAGACTTGAACTCGACCTGAAAGGATGCCAGGCCAATTACCGGTATTTCCGTGGCCTGCTCGAACCGTCGACCAAGCTGCTGGTCCTGGTCAAGGCGAACGCCTATGGCCACGGTGCCGTCGAATTCGCTGCCATGATGCAGCAGGCCGGCGCCCAGTATCTGGCCGTGGCTTATCCGGTCGAAGGCATGGAACTGCGCCAAGCCGGTATCAGCCTGCCCATCCTCGTCCTGACGGCCGGGACGGATTTCTTTCCGGAGATCATCGACAACCGCCTCGAACCGGGGATCCCGAACCTTTCTTCCCTCCAGGCTTTCTGCGAGGTGCTTCGCGAGCGGGGGCTGCGTGAGTGGCCGGTCCATATCAAACTGGACACGGGCATGCACCGGCTCGGTTTCATGTCGGCGGAACTGCCGGCCCTGCTGGATTTCCTGAAGGACTGCCCCTATGTGCGGGTCCAGTCCGTCTATTCCCACCTGGCCGCCGCCGAAGATCCGGCGGAAGACGCCTTCACGCTCGGCCAGATCCGGATGTTCCAGTCCAATGCGGATGCCGTCACGGCCTCTCTCGGCTACAAGCCCATGTACCACATCCTGAATTCCGCCGGGATCGAGCGGTTCCCGCAGTACCAGTTCGACATGGTCCGTCTCGGCATCGGGATCTACGGAATCAGCGCCTTGCCGGACGTCCGGCTCAAGGCGGTCGCTTCCCTGAAGTGCAAAGTGCTGCAGGTCAAGACGCTGACCCCTGAAGACGGGACGATCGGCTATGGTCGTTACGGCCATATCGCCCCGGAAGGGACGACGATTGCCACGATTCCGGTCGGTTACGCGGACGGCATCGACCGTCATCTCGGCCGCGGGCATGCGTCCTTCTCCGTCGGCGGGCACAGGGCTCCCACCATCGGCAATATCTGCATGGATATGTGCATGCTGGACGTGACGGGCCTGGATGTGCATGTCGGCGATACCGTCACCGTTTTCGGAGAGGATCCGACCGTCTCGGAACTGGCCGGCATCCTTGGAACGATTCCTTACGAAATCCTGACGTCCGTTCCGCGCCGCATCGAGCGCATCATCGTCCGCTAGACGCCGACGGCCCTGAGGATCCGGGAAAGCTGGTCCGTGCAGGATGTTCCGCGTTCCTTGCAGTCGACGCCGTCGAGGGTCGCCGCCGCCTGTGCGGCCGGCATGCCTTCCAGCAGGCGGCCGATGGCCTTGAGGTTGCCGTTGCAGCCGCGGGTGTACTGCAGGTTGCGGATCTTTCCGTCTGCAAGGTCGAAATCGATCTGCACGGAGCAGACCAGGCTGCTGGGACGGGCCGTGATGTGACGGACGCCGTTTGCCACGGTGTCGCTGAGGATGGTGAAATCGTTGCCGTTCATTTCCGTTTGCTTTCGAAGAATTCTTTCATCAGGGTTCCGCATTCTTCGCCGAGGACCCCGCCTTCCACGCCGGTCTTGGGGTGGTGGAGGGAAGGGGAGAAAAGCGAACTGCCCCGTTTGGGGTCGATGGCACCGTAGACGATGCGTCCGATCTGGGCCCAGTTGAGGGCGCCGGCGCACATGGGGCAGGGCTCGACCGTGACATACAGCGTACAGTCGGGCAGGTATTTGCCGCCCATGGCTTCGGTGGCGGCGGTAATCGCGATCATTTCTGCGTGGGCGGTGGGATCATGCAGCCGTTCGGTCATGTTGTGGCCCCGGCCGATGATGCGGCCGCGGCAGGCGATGACCGCCCCGATGGGAATCTCTCCTTCCGCCAGGGCTTCCCGGGCTTCGCGCAGCGCCTCGCGCATCATTTGTTCATCATTCGGTATCATCGGGACAAAGGTACGGATTTTCCATGAAAGAAAGGAATTGTGATTTACTATTGCACGCTATGATACTTTTTTGACATTATTTTTTATCTTTGCAGAAAGAACGCAAAGCCATGCCCAACCTCCTGACCGAAATAACCCCGCTGTCCGAGAAAGACTGTTTCTACATCGTCGAACGGCACAAGTCGGAATTCCTTTTCCCGTTGCACCGGCACCGGGATTTCGAGTTGAACTTCATCGAAAACGGCCGGGGCGTGCGGCGGGTCGTCGGCGACAGCGTGGAGGAAATCGGGGATTTCGAACTGACGCTGGTCGCCGGGGAAGCCCTGGCCCACGCCTGGGAACAGGGCAGCTGCACGTCGCCGGACGTCCGGGAAATCACCATCCAGTTCGCCCCGGAACTGTTCTCTCCCGAACTGCTGGGAAAGAACCAGTTCTCCAACATCCGGAAAATGCTTGCCAAGGCGGAACTCGGGCTGACGTTCTCGTTGCGGACCATCATGAAAGTCTATCCTGCCCTGGATACGCTCTCCTCTCAGACAGAGCGGTTTGACCAGTTTCTGTCTTTCCTGCGGATCCTGAATGAACTGGCGCTGGCCGACGATACCCGGGTGCTGGCCAGCAGTTCCTTCTCCCACTTGGAGCAGAATACGGAAAGCCGCCGCATCCTCAAGGTCAAGCAATACATCGCCGACCATTACAGCGAGGAAATCCGCCTGGACGAACTGGCCGGTCTCGTCGGCATGTCCACTTCCGCCTTCTGCCGGTTCTTCAAGCTGCGGACCGGCCGGACCGTGATGGAGTACCTGATTGACATCCGGCTCGGCCATGCCGCCCGGCTGCTCGTCGACACGACCCAGACGATCTCCGAGATCTGTTATCAGTGCGGTTTCAACAACCTGTCGAATTTCAACCGTATCTTCAAGGCCCGCCGGGGATATACGCCCCGCGATTTCCGGACCCTGTTCAAGAAAAACCGCATTTTTGTATAGGGTCAAAATCCTATCAGTTTTCGATATTATTGTATTTGTTCCTTGAACGGATCGTGCGTAATTTTGCATCATCCGTACAAGGCTCTTGTGCGCTTTGACTTAAAACGGTTTATGCTGGCCACATGATGAATCGATTGCTGAAAACTATTCTTTTTGCCGGAATGCTCGCCGCCGCTGTCTGCTGCGGCAGCCGGACCTCCGGTTCTTTCGTATCCGTCCGCGACGGCATGTTCGTCCGCGACGGTTTGCCGCAGTACTATGTCGGTACCAATTTCTGGTACGGCGCCATCCTCGCGTCCGAAGGACAGGGCGGCGACCTGGACCGTCTGGGCCGGGAACTGGATTCCCTCCATGCCCTCGGTCTGGACAACCTGCGCGTCCTGGTGGGCGGCGACGGCCCCGACGGCATCCCGACCCGGATCGAGCCGACGCTCCAGAAGGAGCCGGGCGTGTACAACGATACGATCTTCCGCGGCCTGGACCGCCTGCTGGTCGAGATGGGCAAGCGGGACATGAAAGCCGTGCTGTATGTCAACAACTCCTGGGAATGGAGCGGCGGCTACGGCATGTATCTCGAGTGGGCCGGCGCAGGCAAGGCCCTGATTCCGGCGGAAGCCGGCTATGGTCCGTTCATGGAGCAGATGGCCCAGTATGCGACCAACCGGAAAGCCCAGGAACTTTTCGAGCAGCACCTGAAGACCGTCGTTTCCCGGACGAATTCCCTGACGGGCAAGCCGTACAGCGAGGATCCCGCCATTTTCTCCTGGCAGATCGGCAACGAGCCGCGCTGCTTCTCTTCCGATCCCGCCGTGCAGGATGCGTTCGCAGACTGGCTCGCGCGGGCGGCCCGGATCATCAAGGAGGCGGATCCGAACCACATGGTCTCCGTCGGCAGCGAAGGCTCCTGGGGCTGCGAAGGCAACATGGAATTATATGAACGCATCCACGCGTGCGCGGACATCGATTACCTGACCATGCATATCTGGCCTTACAACTGGAGCTGGGTCAGCGCGGACGGCCCGCAGTGGGGCATTGACAACGCCGAGGCCGAGACCCGCAAGTACATGGACGAGCACGTCGCCGTCGCGGAGCGGCTCGGCAAGCCCATCGTCCTCGAGGAGTTCGGTTTCCCGCGGGATGATTTCCGTTTCGAAAAAGGCACGCCGACGACCGGCCGCGACCGGTACTACCGTTTCGTCTTTGACCGGGTCATCGCTTCCGCCCATGCCGGCGGCCGCCTGGCCGGCGCGAATTTCTGGAGCTGGAGCGGTCTGGCCGAGCCCCGTCACGAACAGTGGCAGCGCGGCGACGATTATGCCGGCGATCCCGCCCAGGAGGCCCAGGGCCTGAATTCCGTCTTCCTGTCCGACCGGAGCACGCTGGACGTGATCCGCGAGGCGACGGCAAAACTGGCGGCGACGGCGTTCGCCGAGTCGGTCCCGGTCGACAACTGGATGTTCACGGCGGAGGACCAGAAGCCGCTCAAGGTGGTGGTCCGTCCGATGAACGGATTCCGCGGCAAGACGGCCGTTTCGGTCTCCGTCGCGACCGACAAGGGAGATGCCTTTGCGGAAAAGACCTTGACGGCGGACCTGCGCAAGGGCGCGGATACGCTGTATTTCCCGCTCGGACTCGAACCGGGTTTCTACCGCGTCGGACTCGGTCCCCAGGCTTCCGCCTGGAAAGACGCTGTCTTCAACATCGGCTGCGAGCCGGAGCAGATCGTCTCCCCGCAGGACAAGCAGCCGGATTTCGATGCGTTCTGGGCAGACAACCTCGCGCAGCTGGCGAAGGTCCCGATGCAGGCGAAGATGACCCTGATTCCGGAGCGCAGCAGTGCGGAACGGAACATGTACCGGGTCGACATGCGCTCTTTCGGCGGCAAGATGATCTCGGGCATCGTCCTGATTCCCAATAAGGAAGGAAAGTTCCCGGCCCGGATGTCCTACATGGGATACGGGGCGGATGTCTGGTATCCGGATCCTTCTTCCGAGCCTGACCTGGTCGATTTCACCCTCAGCGTCCGCGACCAGGGCCTGAACCGCACGCCTGGCCAGGGCTGGGTCCGGCAGGGTCTCGGCAGCAAGGAGGACTATTACTACAGGGGCGCTTTCCTGGACTGCGTCCGGGCCATCGATTTCGTGGCATCCCTGCCGCAGGTCGATCCGGAGCGCATCGTCGCCGAGGGCGGCAGCCAGGGCGGCGCGTTTACCCTCGTGGCCGCATCCCTGGACCACCGGCTGAAAGCCATCGCACCGTTCGTCCCGTTCCTTTCCGATTTTCCGGACTATTTCCGGGTCGCCGAATGGCCGGGCAATGAAATCCTTCCGGCTGCGAAGGAGGCCGGCATCGCCGACGCGGACCTGTACCGGACGCTCAGTTATTTCGATGTCAAGAATTTCACGGACCGGATCGAATGCCCTGTCCTGATGGGCTTCGGCCTGCAGGACCCGGTCTGCCCGCCGCATACCAATTTCGCCGGCTACAACATGATCCGGACCCCGAAGCAGTGGATCTGCTTCCCGTTCTCCGGGCACCATGTCGAAGAGGAAGCCGGATGGTGGGAGGCGCGGAACAAATTCTTCCAACCGTATATCAATTAACTACATTATATATTAACAACTAATCTCAGTAGCATGAAAAAAACGCTATTTACATGTTTGCTGATGCTCCTTGCAGGAGCAGTGTCGCTGATGGCACAGACCCGTGTGACCGGTACGATTACCGACAACACAGGCGAAGGCGTCATCGGTGCCAGCGTCATCGAGAAAGGCACCACCAACGGTGCGATCGCCGATCTCGACGGTAAGTATGAGATCACGGTGCGGCCGGGTGCCACGCTGGTGTTCTCTTCAATCGGCTACAAGGAGCAGGAGATCGTGGTCGGCAACCAGACCGTCATCAACGTCCTGCTGCTTGAAGATACCGAACTGCTCGACGAGGTCGTCGTCGTCGGTTACGGTACCATGAAAAAGAGCGACCTTGCCGGCGCCTCCGTCTCCATGAAGGAAGACGCCATCAAGGGTTCCATCATCACCAACATCGACCAGTCCCTCCAGGGCCGTGCGGCCGGTGTCCAGGCAGTCCAGACCTCCGGTGCTCCGGGCTCCTCTTCCTCCATCCGCGTCCGTGGCCAGGCGACCATCAACGCCAACGCCGAACCGCTGTACGTCGTTGACGGCGTCATCATGCAGGGCGGCGGCCAGAGCGGCGCCGACTTCGGTCTGGGCGACGCGCTCGGCAACGGTGCCGTCTCCACGGTCTCCCCGCTGTCCACGATCAACCCGTCCGATATCGTCAGCATGGAAATCCTCAAGGATGCTTCCGCGACGGCTATCTACGGTGCCCAGGGTGCGAACGGTGTCGTCCTCATCACCACCAAGCGCGGTCGGAGCGGCGATGCGAAATTCACCTACGACGGCATGGTCGCCCTGCAGCGCCAGACCCGTCGCATCGATCTGTTGAACCTGCGCGAGTTCGCCGAATACTACAACGACCTCAAGTCGGTCGGCATGGTCGGCGAGAACGAGAAATACAGCGATCCTTCCATCCTCGGAAAGGGTACCAACTGGCAGGATGCCATCTTCCGTACGGCCCTCCAGCATCAGCATCAGGTCAGCGCCCAGGGCGGCGGCGACAAGGTCCAGTACTATGTCTCCGGCTCCTGGATGGATCAGGAAGGTACCATCATCGGATCCGAATTCCAGCGTTTCTCGGTGCGTGCCAACCTCGATGCCAAACTCAAGGACTGGTGGAAGATCGGCTTGAGCGCCACCTATTCCTCCACGGATGAGAACATGAAACTCGCCGACTCGGACGAAGGTATCATCAACTACACCCTGACCTCCCTGCCGAGCGCTCCGATCTACGACCAGGACGGCAACTACTACAATATCCAGATGGACAAATACTCCATCGTCAACCCGGTCGCCATGGCCATGCTCGAGAAGATCCTCCTCAAGCGCCAGAAGCTCCAGGGCAACATCTTCTCCGACATCACCTTCCTCAAGGACTTCGTCTGGCATGCCGAACTGGGTTACGACATCAGTTCCTCCGATGCGGAGACCTTCAACCCGTCCGTGAGCATCGGTTCCTACCAGCGTGCCGCCAACGAGATCCGCAACCAGAAGAACAGCTCCCTGTTCTGGCAGCTGAAGAACTACGTGACCTGGAACAAGACGCTTGGCAAGCACAGCCTGACCGCGATGGCCGGCCAGGAAGCCTGGGAGAGCAAGTACGACTACATGTCGGTCTACAACACGAACCTCCCGTCCAACGACGTCGAGAACCCGTACCTCGGCGGCGGTACTCCGACCATCGGTTACGGTTTCGGCAGCAGTTCGATGGCTTCCTTCTTCACCCGTGAGACCTACAACTTCGACAACCGCTACATCGGTACCTATACCTTCCGGTATGACGGTTCCTCCAACTTCGGTCCCAACAAGCGCTGGGCTTCGTTCCACTCCTTCGCCCTTGCCTGGCGTTTCACCAACGAGCTTTTCTTCCCGGAGGTCGCCAAGACCGTGCTGACCGACGGTAAGCTCCGTATCGGCTGGGGCCAGACCGGTAACTCCTCTATCGGCGGTTACAAGTGGGGTGCTTCCATGATCAAGGTCGCGACCGGTCTGGGAACCGGTTACCGCCAGGCCAACATCCCGAACCTGGACATCCAGTGGGAGAAACAGGAACAGCTCAACGTCGGTCTCGACCTGACCTTCTGGCAGGGCCGCGTGAACTTCACGGGAGAATGGTATGACAAGCGTTCCAACGACATGCTCATGCCGCTGCAGATGCCTACCTACATGGGTACGTCCGGCAACGCTTCTTCCGCCCTTGCCGCTCCGTACGGCAACTACGGCAAGATCCAGAACAAGGGTTGGGAATTCACCCTCGGCGTCCATCCCATCATGACCAAGGACTTCGAGTGGAGTTCCGAAGCGCAGATTTCCATCAACCGCAACAAGCTGGTCGCCCTGTCCGGCACCGCTTCCGCCGCCATCACGGGCAACGGCCAGTGGAATGACATCGTGAGTTCCTCCAACATCGGCGAACCGCTCTTCAGCTTCTACGGCTTTGTCACCGACGGCATCATCTCCTCCTACGAGGAACTGCTCGCTGCGCCGAAGACGGCCAGCTACCCGGCCGACGGCGTCTCCTTCAGCCAGTACAACACCCCGTGGATCGGCGACATCCGGTTCAAGGACCTGAACAATGACGGTTACATCACCGAATCCGACCGTACCAACATCGGTTCCCCGATGCCGAAATTCACCTTCGGCTGGACCAACTCCTTCCGCTACAAGAACTGGGATCTGAGCATCTTCATCAACGGCTCCTACGGCAACAAGGTTCTCAACTACCTGAGCATGCGGACCGGTAACATGAAGTCCGCCTGGGCCAACCAGCCGGCTGCCGTGTTGGAGCGCACGAAGCTCGAACCCATCGATGCGGAGGTCGTCTACGACGGCACCGGCAACGTGTGGAACTGGTATGAGGATGTCCACAACGTCCGCATCGCCAACCCGGGTGCCAAGCTCCCGCGTGCGACCACCGGCGACCCGAACGAGAACAGCCGCCTCAGCGACCGTTACATCGAGGATGGCTCCTATGTCCGTCTGAAGAACATCACCCTCGGCTATACCTTCCCGAAGGCCTGGCTGCAGAAGGTCAAGATCGACAACCTGCGCGCCCAGGTCAATATCCAGAATCTCTATACGCTGACCAAGTATACCGGCTATGATCCGGAAATCGGTGCCAGCACCGCTTCGGTCAATGTCATGGGTTTGGATAACGGCCGTTATCCTTCCCCGACCGTCTATTCCTTCGGCCTGAACATCACTTTCTAAAGCATGGAGGATAAACATATGAAAATGAACATCTTCAAATATACCGCTCTCGTCGCCGTCCTTTGCTTCGGCGCCGTTTCCTGCGATAAGTTCCTGGACCGTCCGGCCGAGGATACCTACAACGAGGCCAATTTCTACCAGGATGCCAGCCAGTGCATCCAGGGTGTGAACTACCTCTACAATTCCCCGTGGTATGACGTCATCCGCGGTTTCTACCGCGTCGGCGAGTGCTTCTCCGGCAACTACTACCTGGGTGACAGCCCCTATCTCCAGTTCAATGTCAACGGTTCCGACAAGGAACTGCGCGACATGTCCAGTTCCCTGTGGGCCGTCAATTCCAATGCGACCGTCGTCTACAACCGCTTGAAGAACACGACCGGTGTCGACCAGGCTACCCTGAACATGTGCATGGGCGAGGCCCTGACCTGGAAAGCCTTCGCGTATTTCTTCCTGGTCCGTACCTTCGGCGAAGTGCCGATCATGCATGACATCTCCGCGGCCATCGCCGCAGGCGATTACAACGACCTGTACAAGGCTCCGAAGGAGGATATCTACAACTACATCGTCATGATCCTCGACCAGGCGATGACCCTGCTTCCGAAGAAGGTGGCCAACATGGACGGCCGCATCGACTATTACAGCGCCGAAGCCCTGCTGGCCAAGGTCTATCTGCAGAAGGCCGGTGTGACCGGAACCCTCAACCAGGGCGACCTGGACAAGGCTGCCGCGTATGCCAAGGATGTCATCGAGAACTCCGGCCGCAAGCTGATGGAGAACTACAGCGACATCTTCCGCATGCAGAACAACAAGAACATCGAGGCCCTGATCTCCTGGCACTGGGACGCTTCCGCACAGCCGTGGACGGCGCAGAACTCCTTCCAGAGCGACCTTGCACCGAACGGATTCGACGAATTCGGCGACTGCTGGGGTCAGTGGGCTGGCCCGTCCGTCGCACTGCAGGATGCCTTCGGCGTCAGCGCAGCCATGGACCCGGCCCAGCGCAACGACGTGGATACCCGCCGCAAGGCGACCATGATGCTCCCGGGCGATACCTATGACTACTTCTGGACCGACTGGGGCGGCTTCGACTATCTGCGTTTCTTCTATGACAAGAACTACGGCCCGAGCGGATCGACCAATGCTTCCGACGGTGCCCTGAACTGCCAGACCGGTGCCGGTTGCGTGAAATTCCTCTACGGCGACGGAGCCGATCACCTGGCAGCCCTGGGTGTATCCGCCAGCCGCATGTCCTACGGTCTTTCCACGCACATCCTCCGCCTGGCCGACATCTACCTGGTCTATTGCGAAGCCAAGCTGCACGGCCCGGGATCTTCCACGACGGACGCCCTTGCCGTCCAGTGCTACAATGACATCCGCAACCGCGCCATCCCGGGTGCCTGGAGCGAGGTCTCTTCGATTACCTTCGAGCAGATCTGGAAGGAACGCAACCTCGAACTGGCCCTCGAAGGAGACCGCTGGTACGACTATGTCCGCGTCGGATACTACAATCCGGCCTTCGCTGTAGCCGACATCCAGGCCCAGCGCCGCAACAACCTCGGCGGCGGCACCGCTCTCGATGATGTCGCCAAGGCTTACTATGAGACGGGTGTCTGGAACGGAACCGGTATCACGTATAACGAGAATGAGAATCCGATCCCGTCCGAGTCCGCCATCCTTTCCAAGATCGCTGCCCTTCCGTTCCCGTCCGAGGATGTGGTCTACAACCCGCACCTGGATGAGCCGGCCCAGCCGTTCGATCTGTCCACCATCACTTTCTAAACCGATGATGATTATGAAAAAGAATATCGCAAAGATCGCCTTTTGGGCGGCCGCTTTCTTCGGTTTGGCACTCGGTTTCAACGCTTGCGAAGATGAACCGGACCGTTTCGAACTGACCGACGGTCTTCCGACCATCCACTATGTCCGTCCGATCGACGTAACGGTGAAGGATTCCCTGCTGACCAGCGCCTACATGGGCAATGGCATCTGCATCGTGGGCGACAACCTGCGCAGTGTCTACAAACTGCTGTTCAATGACCAGGAGGCCGTGCTGAACAACAGTTACATTACCGATCATACCCTGTTGGTCGACGTCCCGAACACGATTCCGGGCGAGGTGTCCAACAAGATCTATTTCTACAACAAGAACGGTGACGTGGTGGATTATGATTTCAGTGTTCTCGTCCCTGGACCGAGCATTGCTTCCATGTCCAACGAATTCGCACGTCCGGGTTCCCAGGCCGTCCTCTATGGTGATTACTTCATCGACGACCCGAATGTCCCGCTGACCGTTTCCATCGGCGACATGCCGGTTACCGACATCAAGGAGATCAACAAGGGCTTCATCCGCTTCACCGTTCCGGAAGGAGCGGAAGAGGGCGAGGTCTCCGTCAAGACCGTTTATGGCGCGGCGACCTCTGTCTTCCATTACCGGGATTCCCGCGGCAGCCTCTTCAATTTCGACACTGATCCGCATCCGGCCAACCACGGCTGGCATGCCCAGGTCATCGAGACCGATGAGACCGCACTGGACGGCAACTTCCTCCGCCTCGGAGGCGTGGACGTCCTGATGGATGCGGACGGCGGATGGAACGACGGCAACTTCTCCTTTGAGTACTGGCCTGGCGATACCTGGGAAGGCGTAGAGAATTATCCTACCGGCAAGCGGCTGACCGACTTCGCGGACTTCTCCGACTGGGAGAACATGGCCCTCAAGTTCGAACTGTACGTCCCGAAGGCCAACCCCTGGAGCGCCGGTTCCATGCAGCTGATCGTGGGCGGCGTCGAGAAGATCACCGGCGCTGCGGCCGGCATCACGGACATTGACGGAAAGACCACCGCCGGTGCCAACAACACCTATTTCAACAACGATGTGCTCCCGCGCGGCCTGTACACGCCTTGGGTCACCACCGGTTCCTTCGATACCAACGATGAGTGGATCACGGTAACCGTACCGTATTCCAACTTCATCTATGGCGCCTCCGGTGTTCCTGCTACCGGCAAACTTACCGCTTCCGACTTTACCTCGCTGACCATCTTCGTATGGAGCGGCGGCAACAAGGGTACGGAATGCCATCCGGTCATCAAGATCGACAACATCCGTGCTGTTCCCGTTAAATAATTGATGAAGACCATGAAAAAGATAATGAAATTCTCTGCAATCTTTGCATCCTGCCTTCTGATGCTCGGACTGGCCGCCTGCTCCCGTACGGAGCTGGATACCGATCAGTTCTCCAGCAAGGAAGTGACCTTGAATGCCTATGGTCCGCTTCCGGTAGCCCGTGGCGGCGTCCTTCGCTTCATCGGTTCCAACCTGGACCAGGTGAGCGCCGTCAACGTTCCGGGTGTCGGTTCGCTGACCAACATCACGGTTGTCAAGTCCGGCGTGCCGAGCGAGATTACCGTCACCCTTCCGAAGGACGGTCCCGAACCGGGTCCCGTCTCCATCACGACCAAGGATGGGAAGACCATCAATGCGGTTACCCCGATCAGTTATACCGAGCCGATTTCCATCGAGTCCGTCACCCCGGCCAGCGTTTACCCGGGCGACGAACTGACGATCACCGGCGACTACCTGAACCTCATGCATGAGGTGATCTTCGAAAAAGACGTTCTCGTATCGGAAGCGGACTTCATCAGTCACGACCGTTACAAGATCGTCGTGAAAGTGCCCGTTGAGGCCCGTACCGGTGCCGTCGGCGTCGGCGATGTCGACGAGAAGGCGCTTCCGGAAGATGCCAAGGTGATTGCCAACCAGATCTTCCATGAGGAAGAAACGGTCATCGGCACCGCTGAAGGAAAGTTGGCTTCCGCCAGCCTCAAGGCTGGGGAGACCGTGACGGTCAAGGGTTCCCACTTCGATCTGGTCACCGCCGTCAAGGTCGGTGAAGTCGGCGTCGAAACCTTCAAGGCCGGTGCCTCCGAACTGACCTTCGTCCTCCCGGCTGAAGCGGGCGACGGTGATGTGATCATGGTCATGGCTTCCGGTGTCGAAGTTTCCGCCGGTACCCTGACGACGGTCAAGCCGTCCGGTCTGAAAGCCGCTCCGGCTCCGGTCAAGGCCGGCCAGACCCTGACCATCACGGGCAAGGACCTGGATCTGGTGACGGGTGTCGAACTCCCGAACGCCGGCTGGGTCGAGTTCCAGAATGACAAGGCGATTACCTTTGTCGTGCCTGCTGCCGCCCAGGAAGGCGAAGTCGTCCTCCATATGGCCAGCGGCGCCTCCGTCCCGGTTGCGTATACCCTCGTCAAGCCGGTCGTCAAGAGTTACAGCGCCAACCCGGCCGCTGCCGGTTCCGACGTCACCCTTAACGGCTCGGATCTCGACCTGGTGACCGCCGTGACCTTCGGCGGCGGCGTTACGGTGGAGGTGAAGAACCCTGCAGCGGATGCCATCACGGTGGCCGTCCCGACGGCTGCCGAGTCCGACAAACTTACCCTGGCCCTGGCCAACGGTACAGAGGTCGAGGCTCCGGAACTGGCGATCGACAAGCCGGCCGGCGCCTATATCGCCAACTTCCCGACGGATCTGTATGCACCTGGCACTATGTTCATCGTCGATATCGAGAACCCTGAGCATCTGACCGGTGTCCAGGTCGACGGTGTCTCCGTGAATTACATCCTCAATGGCAAGACGCTGTACTTCGCCATCCCGATGGAAGCCTCCCGTGGCAGTCAGCTGACCCTCGTCTCCGACAACGGCAGCGTGACCTATACGATGAACATCGATCCGGGTGACTTCATCGTCACGCCGATCTGGACCGGTTCCTTCGAACTGGGCAACTGGGGCGGCCTGCAGGCGTTGGCTTGGGGCGGCTATGACTGGAGTACGGTCAAGCCCGGCCAGATCCTCCGCATCGAGGCCGAGAGCGCACTTGCCGAAAGTGAGTGGTGGTGCTACACCCTCAAGAGCGGAACGAAGTGGGACGAACTGGTCGGCGGTCCCGGACAGATCGACAACCCGACGAACCCGTACGATATCGTCCTGACGCAGGAAATGATCGATGACCTCATCGCCAACAACGGCCTTGTCATCCAGGGTTACATGGGTATCATCAAGCGGGTCTGCATTGTCGACGACCTTCGTTACGGAACGACCATCTGGTCGGGTTCCCAGGAACTGGGCAACTGGGGCGGCCTGCAGGCGTTGGCTTGGGGCGGCTATGACTGGAGCACGGTCAAGGCCGGACAGACCCTGTATATCCATTCCACCCCCAACGTGGCCGAAGGTGAGTGGTATTGCTATATGCTCAAGAGTGGAACGAAGTGGGACGACCTGGCCGGCGGCCCCGGACAGATTGACAACCCTGAAAGTCCGCTGGGTATCAAGCTCACCCAGGAGATGGTCGACGACCTGAACAACAACAACGGTCTCGTCATCCAGGGATACATGGTGACGATTACCGCCGTCTCCCTGAAGTAACTTTTTATTCCGGAGGGGGCTGATCCTCCCTCCGGAATCCAATTTATAAACGATGAAACGGATATTTTCTTTGATGCTGGCAACCGCCACCGCAGCCTTGCTCTGGTCCTGCGGCGGCAATGCCGACCCGGACTCGGATCCGACTCCGGCCGCTCCGAAGAACGTCACCCTTTCCGCGACTTCCGCCAACGTGGCCCAGGCCGGAGAGGAGATCACGCTCGATATCACGTCTCCGTCCCGCCCAGCCGTTTCCGGCGCTCCGGACTGGATTTCGGTGCGCGAGGGCATCTACAACAGCCAGACCTATGTCATGACCGGCGTCAAGCTGACGGTCGCGGCCAATACGACCTACGAAACCCGCACCGCCACCCTCACCTTCAAGGCCGGAACGGCTTCCGCAACCATCCAGGTCAGCCAGGCCGGCCGGACCAAACCGGCGGATCCGGATGCGGACCTGACCAATGCCAAGGCGAGCGCCGCTGCAAAGAAAGTATATGCGTTCCTGAAGGAACAGGCCGGGAAAAAGATGCTGAGCGGCGTCCAGTCCGGCGGGACTGCCAACAACAATGACCGCTTGGAAGCCATTTACTCGATGACAAGAAAGCATCCTGCCTTGGCGGGATATGACTATATCTTCCTCCAGTATTCTCCTACGCCGGAGGGTTGGTCCTGGGTCGTGAATTATGACGATATCTCCGCTGCAAAAGAGCAGTGGGAGAAGAACGGGCTTGTCTCTTTCATGTGGCACTGGAATGTCCCTTCCAGCGAAGCTGCTTGGAAGAAAGGCAAAGAGGAATACAATTTTGAAGGGTATAATTTCTATTGCGACAAGACCTCCTTCGATATCAACCGCGCCTTGACGGCGGGAACCTGGGAGAACGACTTTATCCTCCAGGATATCGAGAAAGTGGCCGGTTATCTGAAACTGCTGCAGCAGGAGGGGATCCCGGTCCTGTGGCGGCCGTTGCACGAAGCGGCTGGCAATTACACCCTGTATGGCTCAAATGGCGCCTGGTTCTGGTGGGGACGGGGCGGAGCCGAGGCTTGCAAGAAGCTTTGGAAACTCCTGCGCGATAAGTTGGAAGGGGAGTATGGGTTGGACAACCTGATCTGGGTGTGGACGTTGGATGCGACCCCTAACGCAGAAAAGGACTATGCGGCCTGGTATCCCGGGAATGACCTGGTGGACATGGTCGGCGTGGACATCTATGCCGACGATACGGCGGCAAAGGCGCGCCAGTATAAAGCGGCCGTAGATCTGTCCGGCGGGCGGAAACTGGTAACCGTCAGCGAGTGTGGTAATATCCCGGATCCGGCTAAGTGCCTTGCCGACAACGAAACCTGGAACTGGTTCCTGGCCTGGGACCTGGAGAGCTATCCTCTTAACACGGAAGCCTATTGGAAGAAACTGATGTCCTCCGATCAAGTATTTACCAGAGAAAACATGCCATCTTTGAAATGATGAAACGATATTTTGCTTTTGCCCTATCCCTGCTGATGGCCTTTGCCTGCGGGAAGGAAAATACCGACAATCCGACCCCGACCCCGGTGGCCCCGACGACGGTAACGCTGTCCTCCGCCTCCGCGAATGCCGCACAACCCGGAGAAGAAATCACCCTTGACATCACCGCTCCGTCCCGTCCGGAAGTCTCGGGCATGCCGGATTGGGTGACGGTCAAACTCGGTATCTACGATGCGCAGACCTACAAGATGACCGGTGCCAAGATCACCGTGGCCGCCAATCCGACGTACGAAAAACGGACGGCGAACCTGACCTTCAAGGCCGGATCCGCCTCCGCAACCTTCGCCATCACCCAGGCGGGGAAAGAAGTGATTCCGGATCCGGTCCTGCCGGAGAATTCGGCCGTGCAGATGGCCCGGAAACTGGGCCTGGGCTGGAACATGGGCAACCAGTTTGACGGGTATTACAACGGCTCCTGGGCAGGGGAGAAGGAAGGCTATCCGGATGAAGGCGTCTGGCAGCCGGACGGTGCGAAACTGGCAACCCAGGCAACCTTAGACGGTGTCAAGGCCGCGGGCTTTACCAGCGTCCGCATCCCGGTCTCCTGGCTGAGAATGATCGGTCCCGCGCCGGACTACAAGATTGACGAGACCTGGATGAACCGCGTCTACGAGGTGGTCCAGTATGCCCATAACGCGGGGCTTACCGTGATCGTCAATACGCACCATGACGAGAATCATGGCGTCGACAACACCTACCAGTGGCTGGATATCAAGAAGGCCGTCGGCAACGCAACCCTCAATCAGCAGATCAAGGACGAGATCAAGGCGGTCTGGACCCAGATCGCCGAGAAATTTGCGGACTGCGGAGACTGGCTGATCATGGAAAGTTTCAATGAAATCAATGACGGCGGCTGGGGCTGGAGCGACGCCTTCCGGGCCGACCCGACCAAGCAGTGCAACATCCTGAACGAGTGGAACCAGGTGTTCGTCGACGCCGTCCGGGCGACCGGCGGCAACAATGCCACCCGCTGGCTGGGCGTACCGACCTATGCGGCGAATCCTTCTTTCGAGCAGTATGCGAAACTCCCGACCGACAGTGCGGGCAAGATCATGCTGGCGGTGCATTTCTATGATCCTTCCGAATATACGATCGGCGATCAGCAGTATTCCGACTGGGGCCATACCGGCGCTTCCGGAAAGAAAGCGGCCGGGAGCGATGAAGACCATGTCAAGGAGGTCTTCAACAACTTGTTCACCAAATATGTAAGTAAGAATATTCCCGTCTATCTCGGCGAGTTCGGCTGCTCCATGCGGGCCAAGAGCGATACGCGGGCCTGGAAGTTCTATTGCTACTACATGGAATATGTGAGCAAGGCCGCCCGCGCTTTCGGCATGCCGGCTTTCCTGTGGGACAACGGTACGGACGGTTCCGGGAAGGAACAGCATGGCTATATCAACCACGGAACCGGTGCCTACATCGGCAATTCCAAGGAGATCATCGACTTGCTGGTCAAGGGAATGACGTCGACCGATAAGAATTATACCTTGCAGAGCGTGTATGACACCGCTCCGACCTTTTAAATGAAGCATCATGGATAAGTTACCGAAAATCATTCTGATGGGGATGGCCCTGCTGGCCCTGTCCGCCTGCGGAAACAAGCACGGCAAACCGGTGCAGACGCCGAAAGACCGGACGGTCGCCCGGCTGTATGGCTGCGTCGAGGCCGGCAAGATCCTCTACGGTCACCAGGATGACCTCGTCTATGGCCATACGTGGAAGGTGGAGGACGTCGCGGGCGATCCGCTGGAACGTTCCGATGTCAAGGCGGTGACGGGCGAGTATCCGGCCGTCGTGGGCTTCGACCTGGGCGGCATCGAACTGGGTTGGGAGGCCAATCTGGACGGTGTGCCTTTCGACCTGATGCGCCGTGCCGCGGTGACGCACCATGAACGGGGCGGACTCGTGACCTTTTCCTGGCATCCGCGCAATCCGCTGACGGGCGGCGACGCCTGGGATATCAGCTCCGACGCCGTCGTCGCTTCGGTCCTCGAAGGCGGGGAAAAGCATCAGGAGTTCATGGAATGGCTCCGGCGTGCGGCGGATTTCCTGGGCAGCCTCAAGGACAAGGACGGCAACGTCATCCCGGTCCTCTTCCGGCCCTGGCATGAGCACATCGGAAGCTGGTTCTGGTGGGGCGGCAAGCTCTGTACGGAACAGCAGTACAAAGACCTGTTCCGCCTGACCTACGGCTACATGACCGCGACCCGCGGCCTGACGGATATCCTCTGGGTCTATTCCCCGAATTCCGGCATCGGTCCGGACGAATACATGAGCCGTTATCCCGGTGACGAATGCGTGGATATCCTGGGTATCGATGCGTACCAGTATGTCGGCGGCGACTTGAAAGAAGCGGAGGCTTCGTTCATCGAGGAAGTCCGGAGGGACTTGACTTTCATGAACAGCCTCGCGACGGAGCACCACAAGCTCATGTGCCTGTCGGAGACCGGCTTCGAGGGCATCCCGGACCCGACGTGGTGGACGGAGGTCCTTTATCCCGCCATCGAATCTTTCCCGATTGCCTATGTTCTCACGTGGCGCAATGCCCATGATAAGCCCGGGCATTTCTACGCTCCTTGGCCGGGTTCGGCGGACGCTGACGATTTCCGTGCCTTCCATGCGGCAGAGAAAACCCATTTTTTGACCAAACAATAAACCAAAACCTATATCATGTTGAATTTCAGTGAAAGACTGGCTTTCCTGAAGCAGGAGCACGAGACGCTGCTGACCAGGAAAAACGAGCCGGTTTATGCCAATGGTGTATATGAACGTTACCGTTACCCGGTCCTGACCGGGAACCATGCTCCGCTGTTCTGGCGGTACGACCTGCATGAGGAAACCAATCCGTTCCTGCTGGAGCGTTTCGGCATCCATGCCGCGTTCAATTCGGGTGCGATCAAGCGGGGAGACAAATACCTGCTTTGCGTCCGGGTTGAGGGGGCTGACCGTAAGTCCTTCTTTGCGATGGCCGAGAGCCCGAACGGTGTCGACAATTTCCGTTTCTGGGACCGTCCCGTGACCCTGCCGGATTACGGTGAGCCGGCGACGAATGTCTATGACATGCGTCTGACGGACCATGAGGACGGATGGGTCTACGGCATTTTCTGCGTGGAACGCAAGGATCCTGCCTCCAAACCGGGCGACTTGTCTTCTGCCGTGGCCTGCGCCGGCGTCGTCCGGACGAAAGACTTCCTGACGTGGGAGCGCCTGCCGGACATCGTCAGCGGCAGCCAGCAGCGGAACGTTGTCCTGCATCCGGAGTTTGTGGACGGGAAGTATGCCCTGTATACCCGGCCCCAGGACGGTTTCATCGACGCCGGCAACGGTGGCGGTATCGGCTGGGCCCTGGTGGACAGCATGGAACATGCCGTGATCCGGGAGGAGAAGATCATCAACCTGCGCCATTACCATACCATCAAGGAGTGCAAGAACGGCGAGGGACCGCATCCGATCAAGACCCCGCAGGGCTGGCTGCATCTGGCCCACGGCGTCCGCGGCTGCGCCAGCGGCCTGCGGTATGTCCTGTACATGTATATGACCGCTCTGGACGATCCGACCCGTGTCATCGCCGAACCGGCCGGCTTCTTCATGGCCCCGGAAGGGGAGGAGTTCGTCGGCGACGTGATGAATGTCCTCTTCTCCAACGGCTGGATCTGCGATCCGGACGGCAAGGTCTACATCTATTATGCCTCTTCCGACACCCGGATGCATGTGGCGACCTCCGATGTCGCTCGGCTGGTCGACTACTGCCTGCACACCGAGCCGGATGGCTTTACGACCACGGATTCGGTCCGGCGGCTCAACCGGCTGATCGACCGCAATCTCGGGAAATAATCCTATCTTTACGGAAACAAAAGGACTGTCATGGAATCTACGCGCGTACCGGCCAAACCGGCCCTGAAAGAGAAAATCGGTTATGCTCTGGGCGATGCTGCCGCCGGCGGTATTACCTGGAAGGTGATGTCGATCGCCTTCCCCCTTTTCTTCACCAATGTCTTCGGCCTTACGGTAGCCGATACGGCCACGCTGATGCTGGTGGCCCGCCTGTTCGACGTCGTGACCGACCCGCTCATGGGTTCGCTCGCCGACCGGACACAGTCCAAGTGGGGCACCTACCGGCCCTGGATCATCTTCGGGGCCATTCCGCTGGGCGTGGTTTTCGCTCTGCTGCTGTTCACGCCTGATCTCGGACCGGGCGGGAAGCGCATCTATGCCTATACGCTGTATCTGCTCATGATGGCTGTCTATACCGCCGTCAATGTCCCTTACGGCTCGCTGCTGGGCGTGATGACCGACGATGACAACGAGAAGAACCAGTTCTCGTCGTACCGGATGGTGGGCGCCTATGCGATGGGCTTCGTGACCCTGCTTTCTTTCCCGTACCTGCAGAAGATGGTGGGCGGTTCCGATGCCCACCAGTATGCGGTGCTGGGCGTGATCCTGGGAGCGCTGGCCGCCCTGGGCACCCTGGCCTGCGGCTTGCTGACCCGGGAGCGCCTGAAACCCGTCCGCGCGGAGAAATTCTCCTTCAAGCCGTTCGCCGACCTGTTCCGCAACAAGCCGTGGATCTATCTGACGCTCATCGGTATCTGCACCAATTTCTTCAACGGATTCCGCTATGCCGTTGCCGGCTACTTGCTGGAATACTGCCTGCACGGGGATGTGACCGTTTCGGGCCTGATCATCAACTATACGGTCTTCATGACCTTCGGCGAGGTGACCTGCATGATTTTCGGGGGTCTTTCCCCGAAGTTCACCCAGTGGGCCGGCTCCAAGCGCCGGGCCTTTTCCTGGGCTGCCATCATCTGCGCCGTCACGTCCATCGCTTTCTTCTTCATCCCGATGGATCCCGCCTATATCTGGCTGATGATCGCCACCGTCATTCTCACGTCCATCGGCATCGGTCTTTATTCGCCGCTGCTGTGGTCGATGTACGCTGACGTGGCCGACTATGCCACCGAGAAGAACGGAACCTCTTCGACGGGCCTGATCTTCTCGTCCGGAACCATGTCCCAGAAGTTCGGCTCCGCCATTTCCGGCGCGCTCGTCGCCTTGCTGCTGGGCCTCGCCGGCTTTATTTCCGGCACGGATCCGGCAACGGGCCAGACGGTTGTCACGATTACCAATGAGCCGGCCGTGTGCCGGATGATCTGGTCGCTCTTCTCGCTGTTCCCGGCCGCGATCGCCCTGCTCATCCTGCTGCTCCTCCGACTCTATCCCATCAAGAAATAAGCGCTCTTCCTTAAGGGTGGACGCTGCATCTTACCTGAAGGCGGCCTGCTACAATCCGTTTCGCGGACAGCAGGCCGCCTTTCCGTCTGCCTCCGGCAGCAGCTCGCAGGACCCAGCGAAAGTCCGCCTTCGGCGACAGCCAGCCGGAGCGGAGCCGCCGCTATACAAAAAAAGGTTGACATTCCGTCAACCCTCAATTTCCTTCAGAATAACCGGTATTAGAAACGGTCCTCGGAAGAAACGGTAAGCTTCTTGCGGCCATGACGGCGGCGGGAAGCCAACACGCGGCGGCCGTTGGCGGACGCCATGCGCTCGCGGAAACCGTGCTTGTTGACACGCTTGCGGCGGGAAGGTTGGAATGTTCTTTTCATTGTATCTTGTTTTTATTATTATGCTTTGGAGCCTATTTCGGAAATAGGGACTGCAAAGGTAATGATTTTGCATGGATTTACAAATTTATTTTTTAAAAAAGATCTTTCTGCCACGGTGTGCGGTCCTTCATGGATGCCAATAAATAGGGATTCGAGGCCTTCAGGCATGCCAACATGTTGGTATTCTTGCTCCGGCCGGGTATCGGAGAGGGGGATTTCTTCTTATCTTTGCGCACCTTTTTACATCGCGTAAAACCAAGAAATAGATATGTCTGAACCCGTTATTTCCTGCCGCAACCTGACCCATTATTATGGGAAGCGGAAGATTTATGAGAACCTCAGTTTCGAGGTCGGGGAGGGGCACATTACCGGCCTGCTGGGGAAGAACGGCACCGGCAAGACGACGACGATCAACATCCTGATGGGATACCTCAAACCGGTCTCCGGTTCCTGCCGCCTGTTCGGCGAGGAAGTCCAGCACGTCACCCCCAAAACCCGTGAACGTATCGCCCTTCTGCTGGAAGGCCATGTCCAGTATTCCTACATGAGCATCGAACAGATCGAGCGGTTCTATTCGGCTTTCTATCCGAAATGGAACCGTGACGCCTATTTCGGCCTCATGGAGAAACTCAAGGTCGCTCCCGGCCAGAAAATCTCCCATATGTCGAACGGTCAGCGTTCGCAGGTCGCCCTCGGTCTCATCCTGGCCCAGAACGCCGACTTGCTGGTGCTGGACGACTTCTCCCTCGGCCTGGATCCGGGGTACCGCCGCCTGTTCTGCGAGTACCTGCGCGACTATGCCAAGGCAGAGCACAAGACCGTTTTCCTGACCTCCCACATCATCCAGGACCTGGAGAAACTGGTGGATGACGTCATCATCATGGACTACGGCACCATCCTCGTACAGGAAAGTGCCGCGAACCTGATGGCCGCCCATCCGGACCTCAGCCTGGAAGACATTTTCATCGAACTGACCGGAAAATATTAGGCCCATGCGCAAAATGATCTTTTACAAAGAGTGGCTCAAGACACGGTGGTATCTTGCCGCAGCCCTCGCGGTCATGGCTGCCATGACCTTCTACTGTCTGTTGAACCTGTCGAAAACGGCCCAGATCCGGGGCGGTGACATGCTCTGGAACCTCATGATTCTCAAAGAGACCGTCCTGATCGAGATGCTCCGCTACATCCCCCTGGTCGTCGGCGGCCTGCTCGCCGTGTTCCAATTCCTGCCGGAAATGACCCGCAAGCGGCTGAAACTGACCCTCCACCTGCCCTATCCGCAGGGGCGGATGATCGCGGCCATGTACGGTTACGGCCTGGGCATCCTTCTCGTGCTGTTCCTCCTGCAGGCGCTGTGCCTCGGCACCGTGCTGCGGGGCTGGATGGCCGGCGAACTGGTCGGCCGGATCCTGCGGACGGCCGCCGTCTGGTACCTGGCCGGCTTTGCGGCGTATATCTGGATCGCCGCCGTCTGTCTCGAACCGACCTGGGGCATGCGGGTGGCGCTGCTCCTCCTGCTGGCGGGCCTGGTCCATCTCCTGACCCTCTCTTCCGTTCCGGAAGCCTACAACGGCATCCTTCCGTGGCTCTGCCTCTATGTACTCTGCGGCCAACTGCTGATTTTCCACAGTGTCGCCCGTTTCAAGGAAGGACTTCAAGACTAGCATGCCATGAAAAGAATCGGAAAAATCTTCATCATCCTGTCCTTTGCGGTTCTGATCCTTTGGATCGTCCCCTGGCTCTACCGCATCGTGACCCTGAAATCCTATACGACGCCCTTTACCCTTTACAGTTGCGTCTATCATGACTTTACCCGCCTGGACCGGTCTGACGGCAAGGAATTCCGTTTCATCGACCGGAACGGGAACGTCTACGGCGACGAAGCGCAGCCGCTTTTCTACCACAATGTCCTCTCCAGCAAAGGCATGCTTCCCGATACGCTTGAGGGCCGTGCCGTCACCCCGGCGGAAATCGATGCCAACAACATCATCGTAACTGCCGAGATGAAGGAAATCAAGCGGATCGCTCCGAAGGCGTATCTGCTGATGGAATCCGTCCCCGTCCGTCTGGAACTACAGGATCCGGAATATGCCTTCGTACCGCGCAAAGACGGTCTTTACATCTACGAGATGGCTGAAAACCGGCTGGATGAGACGAAGTCGGCGGCTTTCAACGAAGCTCTCCGGGCCGCGGGATTCTCTTTCCCGGCACGCCTTTTCGCCGGCAATCCCAGCGACCGCAAGGAATATGACGAAGGGTACCTGCTGACCGATGCGGATGGCAATCTTTTCCAGCTCAAGATGACGGACGGCGCACCGGAGGTGCGGCATTTCTCCGCCGCCGACGGACTGGACCTGGAGCACCTGATCATCACGGAACTGAAAAACCGTGCCACCCTGGGCTACCTGGTCGGCCGGGACCATGCCCTGTATATGCTGCGCCCGGACGGAACCGTAGTTCCGACGCAGGTCCGCTATAATCCTTTCGAGGAGGATTTCATGCTGATCGGCGACCTCTTCTATTATACCGTGCGGGTGTCCGATGATGAGGGAGAGCATTTTTACGCCCTCCGCAGCGACGATTTCTCGCTGGTCGATACCATGGACCGTCCGTATGCGTTCGAGGAAGAGACCAACCTGTGCGAATACATCTTCCCGTGCCGGCTGTATTTCACTTCTTCCGACGACGGTTTTGTCAAACCGCGCTTCACGGACTGGTCCTGGAAGGGCCTGATCGTGGACCTGGTCCTGGCTGCAGCCTGGATCCTGTGGCGCAGGAGCCGGAAAAATACCAAGAATTAGTTACTCCGGCCGGGAAATATCCAAAACAATCACGATTGTCCGCAAGGGCGTGTGTTCCTACCTTTGCATCGCTTTTTTGAAAGGATGCAAAGGTTTTTTCATATCCTCCTGTTCTGCTTGCTGGCGCTGCCCCTCCGGGGCCAGGTCAGCGGCCGCGTGCTGGAGTCCGCTACCGGTCAGCCGGTCGTCGGAGCCGCCGTTACGGGAGGCGATGCCTGGGCGTTGACGGATACGACCGGCCGGTTTGCCCTGCGGGCTGCTTCCGGCGTGCGTCTGACCGTCACCTGCATGGGCTATAAGACCCTTTCGACGGCGGTCCGCGCCGATGGTATCTACCGCCTGGAGGCCGATATCATGGCCTTGCAGGAGGTCGTCGTGACGGCGAAGGAAGACCATGGCCTTACGGCAACGACCCGGATCGGCGAGGATGCCATCAGCCATATCCAGCCGTCCAGCATCGCGGATGTCCTCGAACTGCTCCCGGGCGGTCTTGCCCGCGATCCATCCTTCGGATCGGCGCAGCTGATCAACCTGCGCTCCGCCGGTTCCCTTTCTTCGGATTATGCCACTTCAGCCCTCGGCACCCGTTTCCTGATTGACGGGCGTCCGGTCAGCAATGACGCCAACCTGCAGTCGACGCCGGCATGGAGCGGGTTGGGGAGCAGTTTCGTCAATTACGGGACGGACATGCGCACCCTTTCCACCGAGGACATCGAATCGGTCGATGTCGTCCGCGGCATCGCCTCCGTCGAATACGGCGACCTGACCAGCGGACTGGTCAAGATCGTCCGCAAGAAGGGCGGGGAGGACCTCCGCGCCCGTTTCAAGGCCGATATGAAGAGCAAATTGTTCTATGTCGGAAAGGGTTTTGAGTGGGGAGACCGGGACAAGTTGACGATGAATGTGAGCGCCAATTACCTCGACGCACAATCCGATCCCCGCAACCCGCGCCAGAACTACAGCCGGCTGACCGGCAGCTGGCGGGTCGGGAAAAGCTGGAATTCCGGTGCCGACTGGCGCTATGTGCTGGATGGAAGCATCGATTATACCGGTTCCTTCGATACCGAAAAGTCCGATGCGGACCTGGACGAAGTCGACGGATACGGTCCCGTAGAGACCTATCGCTCCTCTTATAACAAAATCGACCTGGCGGGGAACTTCTCCGTCTATTCGAAATCCGAAGACCGCTTTTTCCGGAGTTTCTCCGCCCAGGCTTCGCTGAGTTTCGAGCGCGACCTGATCGACCGGTGGAAACACATTGCCCTCGGTTCGGAACGGCCGATGTCGACGGCCCTGGATCCCGGGGAACATGACGTCGTGTCCCTGCCGACCCGGTACGATGCGACCCTGCAAGTCGACGGACGTCCGTTCTATGCGTTCGCTAATGCCGTCGCGAATTTCACGGCCGGTATCCACAAGATCAAGGCGGGTGCGGAATGGAACATGGACAAGAATTACGGCAAGGGTACGATCTTCGACCCGACCCGGCCCTTCTCGACCGACATGAGCGTGCGGCCCCGTCCGTATGACGCCATTCCGGCCAACCACCAGCTCTCGCTCTTCGTGGAGGAGAATTTCTCCCTTCCTCTGGGCGGATGGAACCTGGAGGCTGCGGCCGGCCTGCGGGCTTCCGCGATGGCCGGTGCCGGACGCGCGTTCGATATCGAAGGGAAACCGTACCTCGATCCCCGTTTCAACCTGCGTCTGGAGTTGCCCGAGCAGGTTGTCGGCGGCTACCGGCTGGAAGCCGGCCTGTTCGGCGGAGCCGGCTGGCACACGAAATTCCCGACGATGGACATGCTCTATCCCGATCCGGTCTATGCCGACTATACCCAGTTGAATTATTGGCCGCAACAGGTCGGAATGTTTCCATATTTAGATAATATGTGTTATATTTGTATCACAATCGTAGAGCATTATGAAAGCCATCATTCTTTCAAGAGTCAGCACATTCGGGCAAGACCTAACTCAGCAGACAGAGGAA
>Ga0256405_10001324_pt1 | contig 68403 bp, 63 predicted proteins | sample RumenRJG_02DNA_FD_189096 | JGI IMG/M metagenome (GOLD analysis project Ga0256405, IMG submission 189096) | Bovine rumen microbial communities from Lethbridge, Alberta, Canada - RJG_02 | ecosystem: Host-associated > Mammals > Digestive system > Stomach > Rumen | place: Canada: Alberta... | reverse complement strand
TAGTGCCTAAGTAGTATATGCCTTGTATTTTCTGCTTATGATAACGTTATCCTCTCCTTATTATTGCTTACTAAAGAAAATTTTTATAAGGCGAGGGTAAGGAGGAGAGAAAGAGAGGAGTAAGAGGGGGTTCGTCTTAGGTGCTGGTTTGCTGCGGGTTGGGGGAGGGGAGGAAATGGAAGGAAGTGCAGTTTGGCGATGGGTGCTTTTGGGGTCGTCCGAGGGGTGCCGTTGCGGAGGGTCAGGAGGGGGCTGTGGAAAACTTTTTTTTAGAAAAATGTAACTATTTTATTATATATTCGGAAAAATGTGTATCTTTGTACATTAATTGTGAAAAAGAAAAATAAAATATCTAATTAATTATTAATAACTTATGAAAAGAAACAAAGTACTTCTCGGCTTGTATGTAGGCCTTTTGACTTTGGCCGGAGGCGTTGCGAACGCCCAAACCGGCGGATTCTATGAAATCGGACCTGACAATGTCGGCGGTGAGATTTCGAGCATCGTTGTCGACCGTCAGGACACAAGCCGCAACACGCTCTATGCAGGTGCTGCCACCGGCGGCCTCTTCCTGAGGAGCCAGAGCGTCGAGATTCTCCGCAACCTCTACGACAACCTGGGCTTCGATGAAACCCGCGCCGAACTGCTCTCCAACAGCTTTGACACCTGGCACCATGTGCCATTCGTGCAGAACGGCAAGGAAATCTCGCTCCCCATCAGCTGCATGGTGCAGGGCAAAAACAATGAGCTCTACATCGGCACCGGTAGCGACGACTATGCCTACGGTACCAACTACGCCCCCATGTCGCGCAAGGGCATGGGCCTCTACCGCTACATTCCCTCCACGTGCGAGTTCAAGCTCATCCCCACTACCAGCACTGTCTCCGACACCAACTTCAATGTGATCAACACTCTGGCTGTCTACCATGACGGCAACAGCACGTACCTCTATGCCGGTACCAACAGCGGCCTCTACCGCTGGGTGATAGCCGACGGCAGCGACAACTGGAACGCCACTCCGACGCGCGTCTATGCCGGCCGCGTGGACGAGATGGTTGTCTCGCGTCCCACCAAGACCGCTTTCTTCAGCAGCGGCAACCAGCTCTATCGCATCGGCGATGTCGCCGCTTCGGCTGCCAACCTGCGTGCAATCAACATCTCCTCCTCCAATTCGGCTTTCGGCGGTTCCAATGTGGCCATCAAGCTCGCCGTCTCGCAGACCGACACCATCTTCCTCTATGCGATGGTCGTCAACCAGTACGGCATGATGGATGCGCTCTACATGACCAACAATGAGCAGAACTGGTACACCCTGACGACTTCCACCATCAGACCCTTCACCACCAATAGCGGCCGGAATTGCGGTGCTATCGCCGTTGACCCCGAGAATCCCCGTCGCGTCATCATCGGCGGCTCCTTGGTTATGCTTGGCGAGGGCTACAGCGACGGCTCCTACTTCCAGTGGACCACCTCCTCGGCCAACGAGTATGAGCTCAACTACGGCGACTATATGGGCACGGTCTTCAGCAACACCAGTTTTGTCCATTCCGGCATCCACCAGATTATCCCCGTCTACCACATTGACGGCACCGAAGCCTACCACACCGTTTTCTTTGCCACCGACGGCGGCATCTATTCCTCCAAGTACTATGGCCACAACGGTTTCGGCGCTATCGAGAACATCAACCGCGGTCTGAATACCCTGCAGGTCAACAGCCTCGCTGTCTGCCCCGACGGCACGCTCATCATGGGCGCCAACAAGAACGCCTGCCCTGTCATCGAGACCCACCTCGACCACTTTGGCGGCAGTGCCAGCCTCTCTTGGTATGACGACGGTTCGCTCGGCAGCCTCAACCACGATGCCAACATCCTGTGGAACGGCAACGGCGGCGCCGTCGCTGCTTCGTCCTTCCAGCAGGTTTGGCCTCATCAGCGCCGCACCATCTTCACCACCTCCGACATCAACGTGCTGGGCCGTTCCTATTCCGATTACCTCAACTACACCAACACCAACACCTGGACCATTGGTACCAACCTCCTCACCAACCAGATTGCCTCCGGCCCCACCATCGGTTCCATCTCCCTCTGGGAGACCGAGAACAATGAATCCTTCAACCGCTATGTCACCATGGCTGTCGACACCCTCGGATACATCTTCCGCCAAGTGAATGGCGAGTGGAAGCAGATCTGGCTGAACGACACCGCCAATGGCGCCAATCGTGGCAGCAAATTCCAAATCCTGCGCAACGACAAGGCCATCTTCGGCAGCCGCGGCAACGCCGACTACCCCTTCGAGTATGTGTTCAAGTCCAATCAGAAGGCCAAGGATTCTGTGACTGTCATCAACCCCATCCAGGCCCGTATGCTCCTCATCGGCGACCAAGAGGTTACCGCCAATGGTGTGACCCGTTACGACCGCAAGGTTTGGCTCTCCTGGGATATCGAGGACTTCACGAAGGTGTTCAACCTTTCCGAGATTATGACTCCCGAAGGTCAGCCCGTCCCCAATGTGACTGCGGATGTCTATGAGCGTTTCCACTACTGGTCGCCCATCTATAGCGTCAAGCACATCGAGGGTTCCCCCACCTACAACATGTATCCCCGCCAGGCTATCTTCAGCAAGGACGGCCTCCATGTCTTCGTCTGCGTCTATGACATCGAGAACGACAAGTCTATGATTGTCCGCATCAGCGGCTTCGAGACCATCGACTTCACCAAGGCAATCAATGATATTGTCGACGACCACAAGTTTGAACTGACCATGCCTCTGTTGCAATTCGACACGCTCCAGTTCAACGGTTCCGTCTGGCTGCCCCGTTCCGTCAGCAACATGATCTACGATGGCCGCGACAGCGCCGACCGCCTGCTGCTCACCTTCGAGGGCTACAACAACAATATGGCCAACTTCGCCATTGTTGACAGCGCCTGCACCGTTGCTGCAGAGAATTGTGTTCTCACCGAGATGCCCCTTAGCGATCCTACCCTGCCTGTCTATACCGCTATCGTCGAGGATTCCACCGGCACCATCTATGTCGGTACCGACAACGGCGTCTTCATGAAGAGAGGCAATGGCAACTGGGTGGCTTACGACAAACTCAGCGGCATTCCTGTGACTACCATCATCCAGCAGACCGACAACAAGCCTATCCGTCGCAACCTGACCCACACCGGTATCACCGCCAACAACTACGTCTTTGCCAAGACCAAATGGCCGCGCGCCATGTACTTCGGCACCTACGGCCGTGGTGTCTTCATGGATATGCAGTATGTCACCGACTTCACCAACGAGGTGGTCGACTCCAACGAGTACGAGCCCGTCGTTATCCCCACCGTGCACAGCACCGGTCTGAACAGTGTCAAGCTCTCCCCGAACCCTGTCTATAATGAGACCAATGTCAGCATCAATGCTCAGGTTGCCGGCACCGCCACCCTCCGCGTCTATGACCTCAACGGCCGCGTCGTGGTGGATCGCAACCTCGGCTACGTTGCCGAAGGCGAGCACAGCTACACCCTCGACTGCTCCGGCATGAACAAGGGCATGTATCTGGTCAACGTCATCATCGGAGGCCACACCTCCGCTGTCAAGATGGTCGTTCGCTAAAAGGGCGTAAAGCAAGAAAAGAGGTACCGCCCACGGCAGTACCTCTTTTTTATTAAAATAATATGAATTCATAATATATATATTTTATATCATTCGATGGACAAAAACTTAGTAGAAGAACTGAAATGGCGTGGCATGATCCACGACATGATGCCTGGCACCGAGGAACAACTCAACAAAGAGGTCACAACGGCCTACGTGGGCATCGACCCCACGGCCGACTCGCTGCATATCGGCCACCTCGTCTCCATCATGCTGCTGAAGCATCTCCAGATGGCTGGCCACAAGCCCCTGGCCGTCGTGGGCGGCGCCACCGGCATGATCGGCGACCCCTCCTTCAAGGCCGCCGAGCGCAAACTGCTCACCCCCGAGGAGATTCAGCACAACGTGCAGTGCATACGCCACCAGCTGGAGCGCTTCCTCGACTTCGACAATCCCGTCAACGGAGCCGAAATCCTTAACAACTACGACTGGATGAAGGACTACCTCTTCCTCGATTTCATCCGCGATGTGGGCAAGCACATCACCGTCAACTACATGATGACCAAGGACAGCGTGAAGAAACGCATGGAGACCGGCATTTCGTTCACCGAGTTCAGCTACCAGCTCCTGCAGGGCTACGACTTCCTGACCCTCTACCGCACCAAGGGCTGCAAGCTGCAGATGGGCGGCAGCGACCAATGGGGCAACATCACCACCGGCACCGAGCTCATCCGCCGCATGGAAGGCGGCGAGGCTTTCGCCCTCACCTGCCCGCTCATCACCAAGGCCGACGGCACCAAATTTGGCAAGACCGAGGGCGGCAACGTGTGGCTCGACCCCGAGAAGACCTCCCCCTACAAGTTCTACCAGTTCTGGCTCAACTGCTCCGACGTCGACACCGCCAAGTACATCCGCATCTTCACCCTCTTCAGCAAGGAGGAGATTGACGCCCTGGAGAAACAGCATGCCGAAGCCCCCGAGCAGCGCATCCTGCAGAAGGCCCTGGCTAAGGACATCACCATCCGCGTGCACGGCGAAGAGGCCTACAACACCGCCATCGCCGCCAGCGAACTGCTCTTCGGCAAGGCCACTACCGAGCAGCTCAACGCCCTCGACCGCGCCACGCTGATGAGCGTCTTCGACGGTGTGCCGCAGTTCAGCGTCAGCCGCAGCGCCATCGAGGCCGGCGCCTCGCTGGTCGACCTCGCCGCCGAGGTGGGCATGTTCGAGAGCAAGGGCGCTATCCGCCGCGAGCTGAAACAGAACAGCATCAGCGTCAACAAGCAGAAGGTGGGGGAGGACTGCACCCTCACCGCCGCCGACATCCTCGCCAGCGGCTGCATCCTCGTGCAGAAAGGCAAGAAGAACTACTACATCCTCAACGTGGAATAAAGGTATGCAGTCCCGAAAGGGACGGCAGTCAATAGCCGTGGGCGCAAGCCCACGGTAGCCTTGACCACCAAGGAAAATAGAGCCCCGCAGGGGCGACACCAAAGCTGTGGACCGCCCCTGCGGGGCTCGGTATAAATGATTTTCTCTTCCCCGTGGGCAGATGCCCACGGCTAGCGACTGCCGCCCCTGCGGGGCTGCTAATACCGTCTTTCCTGCAGGTAGATGGTTCTTGGGTCGGAGGGCCAGGCACCTTGGGCGCCAAGGTCCTTGGGAGTTGTGCGGTAGTACTTTACCGTCCATTGGCGGTTGCCTCGGTCGTAATATTGCACGTACTTGAAGAACATACCCATCATCTTTATGGCCAAGGGCTTACGCAGATGAAGAATATGCAGCGTCTCGATGTCGTCCCAACCGTTGCGGAGGGTCGGTTGGCCGCCAACGGAGTAGTTGATCACCTGCCAGTTGGCTTCGCGGTTGGTGAAACAGACGGTGTCGCCGTTGTAGCAGACGAAGCGGCCGATGGTGTCCACCTCGCCAGGCACACGGATGCGCTCCAAGGCCACCACCTCGGTGTAGGGACTTTCGCCGTGGGGGCCTCGTCGGTCCCGCTGGATGCTGATGGTGAGGCGTACGCTGTCGTGAATCGTTGCATCTTCGGTGTTCCAGGGCACGCTGTCGCCTATGGGGATGTAGTACTCCTCGTCGGCATAATCGAATGCGATGGCTGTGGCAGGGTAGGGGTGGTTGGTGGCGGTGTCGTCCTCGCCGCGCGGGTGGTACATGCCGAAGTCGGTCAGTCGGACGTCAACCGTTATCATCTCCTTTGCGTTCCGGAACAAGTAGTCGGGGTGCCAACGCCGGTAGATGGACATACGGTTGCCGTCGCGAAGCCATACGAGGCCGTCCTTTTCCACGACGAACGTACCGTCGCAATCGGCCGGCTCATCGCTCGGCCCCCTCCAATAACGGGATTTCAACAGTTTGAAACCATTGTGTGGCGTCTCCAGACGGATGGCATCAAAGCGTTCGCTTCGAAGACGTTGCAGGATGCTGTCGTTGGTGACGACGAGGTTCCCGTCCATCCGGTAGTCACCCTTGCGGAGGGTCAGCTGGCTGTTCTGCGCCGAGGCTGTCAGGCTGACGGCCAACAGTAGGCATGATATGGCGAAAAAATTTTTCATACTAATATTATAACGTGGTTTTTGCCAAAATACTACAAGGGGTATCTTTTTTTTATGTTTTTTTAACACTTTCGCGCAGTCTCCCGTCCGTTGTGACACACACATACACAACAACGCCGCTTTTAACAAAAAATCATACCTTGGAACCCAAAAACGAACTATTTTATATTTTTTTTCATTTGTTCTGTTGTATGTCATAATTATTTTGTATTTTTGCAAATCCGTTTGAAATGTATAATTAAATAATAATAGTATGACACAAACAAGTATCAAAACACTGAGAGACAGCGCAGGAATGCGTTGGACAGCGTTGCTGCTGCTGGCGTTGGCCATGTTCTGCAGCTATGTTTTTATGGACATTTTGTCGCCTATCAAGGACCTGATGCAGGAGACGAGGGGGTGGGATAGCGAGTCGTTCGGAAGGATGCAGGGTGCCGAGGTGTTTCTGAACGTGTATGTATTCTTCCTGATCTTCGCCGGTATCATCCTCGACAAGATGGGTGTGCGCTTCACGGCTGTGCTTTCGGGCGCTGTGATGCTGGTGGGCGGTATCATCAAGTTCTACGCCTGTAGCGAGAGTTTTGTGGGCACTGGCCTCGAGGCTTGGTTCACCAACCATCTGAACTGGGACGGTAATATTCCCATTGTCGGAACCATCTTCCCCTTCGCCGAAGGTATGCCTGCAAGCGCCAAACTGGCTGCCTGCGGCTTCATGCTCTTCGGATGTGGCTGTGAGATGGCCGGCATCACCGTGAGCCGCGGTATTGTGAAGTGGTTCAAGGGTCGCGAGACCGCTCTGGCTATGGGCTCTGAGATGGCTCTTGCCCGCCTCGGTGTGGCCACCTGCATGATCTTCAGCCCCTACTTCGCCAAACTTGGCGGCGAGGTCAGCGTTTCCCGCTCCGTTGCCTTCGGTGTGGTGCTGCTCTGCATCGCCCTCATGATGTTCATTGTCTACTTCTTCATGGACAAGAAACTCGACGCCCAGACCGGCGAGGCTGAGGAGAAGGACGACCCCTTCAAGATCAGCGACCTCGGCAAGATTTTCACAAGCCTCGGGTTTTGGCTGGTGGCCCTGCTCTGCGTGCTGTACTACAGTGCTATCTTCCCCTTCCAGAAGTATGCCGTCAACATGCTGCAATGTAACCTCGACCTCACTCCCGCCGATCCCAACACCTTCTGGGGTGGCGACACGGTGACCTGGGTGCAGTATCTTCTGATGCTTGTCGTGGCTGCCGGTTCGTTCTCCAGCAACTTTATGAAGAACAACAAGGGTCTGAAATATGGCTTGATGGGTATCGCCGTTGTGGCATTGATTGTCTACTGCTACATGGGCTACATGCGTGGTACCGCCGAAACCATCTTCGCCGTGTTCCCGCTGCTGGCTGTGGCCATCACCCCCATCCTCGGCAACTATGTCGACCATAAGGGCAAGGCTGCCTCGATGCTGATGCTCGGCTCCATCCTGCTGGTTATCTGCCATCTCACCTTCGCCTTCATTCTGCCCGGTGTTTCGGCTGCTTCCGCTGCCGGTGGTGTCGTTGTGGCCTATGTGACCATCTTGGTTCTCGGCGCCTCCTTCTCGCTGGTGCCTGCCGCCCTGTGGCCCTCGGTGCCCAAGCTGGTCGACGAGAAGATTATCGGTTCCGCTTATGCTGCCATCTTCTGGATTCAGAATATCGGTCTCGGCCTGTTCCCCGCGCTCATCGGTATTGTCCTCAACAAGACCAATGATGAGGGCGTTGCCGCCCATGAACTTGACTACACCTGGGCGCTTGTGATGCTTGCAGCTCTGGGTATCGCCGCTCTGCTTATCTCGGTCTACCTGAAGGCCGTCGACAAGAAGAAGGGCTATGGCCTCGAGGAACCCAACATCAAGGCTGAATAGTTTTGGAAAATGAATAGATGTGGAGACGTGCCACTACGGCACGTCTCTGCGTTTTTTGCTTGTTACAAAATGCGAAATCATGGCAAATAACAATAGTGGTTTTTCGTCGTCGTTTGGAGCCATCATGGCTGCGGCGGGTTCGGCCATCGGGCTGGGCAACATTTGGCGTTTCCCCTACATCTGCGGCAAGTATGGTGGCGGAGCGGCGCTGATACTGTATCTGTTCTTTGTGTTCTTCATCGGCATGACGTTGCTGCTGAGCGAGCTGACGATCGGCCGCCGCACGGGACACACCCCGATGAAGGCCTATGAGGCTCTGCAGCCCAAGCACACCATGTGGCGCTATGTGGGATTGGCAGGCCTCATTACCTGTTTCTTGATTCTGTGTATCTACTTGGTTATTTCGGGTTGGACGCTGAACTACTTCTGGGAGTCGGTGTCGGGTCAGCTCCTCGGGGTCGCTGATGGCGACTTCGCCGGTCACTTCGCTGCCTTTGCAGCATCGCCGGTGGCACCTGTGGTGTGCTTGGTGGTGTTTGCTGTGCTGACGCTGGTGATTATCCTCGGCGGTGTGCAGAACGGCATCGAGAAGGTGTCGAAGATACTGATGCCGGTGTTGCTGGTATTGGTGTTGGTGCTCTGTGTGCGAAGCCTGATGTTGCCCGGAGCCTCCAAAGGACTGGCCTATCTCTTCAACCCCGATTTCTCCAAGCTGACGTGGGAAGGTGTGCTGGCCATTCTGGGTCAGGCCTTGTTCTCGCTGTCGGTGGGTATGGGTGTCATGATTGTCTACGGCAGTTATATTCCCAAGAACGACAACCTCTTCAAGAGCGCCATGTGGATTACCGTCTGCGACACGGCTATCGCCGTGTTAGCAGGTGTGGCCATCTTCCCTGCGGTCTTTGCTTTCGGTCAGGACCCTGCCGGAGGTCCCGGATTGGTGTTCAACGTGCTTCCTGTGGTGTTCAACTCCATGGGCGCGGTGGGCAGCATCGTCTTCGGCGGAGCTTTCTTCCTGCTGTTGGCGGTGGCTGCGCTGACATCGGCTATCTCGCTGCTGGAAGCGTTGACAGCTTGGGGAGCAGATTATGGCAAGAAAAGATCCCTTTCGGCCATCCTGCTCACCATTGTCTCGTGTGTGTTAGCGGTATTGGCGGCCTATTCGTTCGACGGCGGCATCCTCAATTCATACAAACTGGGCGATATGTCGCTCTTCGACTGGTTGGACAAGCTGACGGGCTCCTATCTGCCGCCGGTGTGTGCGCTGCTTACCATCATCTTCTTCGGATGGTTCATGAAGAAAGACAGCATCATGGACGAACTGTCGAACCACGGTACACTTCCCACGCCTTGGTTCAAGGTGTTCTATTTGTTCCTGGCCCGTTTTGTTGCTCCTGCGGCGTTGCTGCTGGTGCTGCTGGGCAGCGTCTTCCAAGCTGAATTCGAAGTGAGTACGGTACTCATTGTGATAGCGCTGGTGCTCTACTTCTTTGTGCTTCCTCTCGGTGTGGCCTATGTGGCCAAGGATAAGGGCCGCAAGAATGTGTTGTGGTATTTCCTCTCCATTGTGCTGACGCCGCTGTTTGCATTGCTGATGCTCATCGCTCTTGGCGACTCGGGCGAGAAGCATCGCCAGCGCCTGATTGATGACGAGCATATCCGCATGAAAGCTCGTGAATCGTATAAATCGTCCATTGCGAAAGAATAAAATGGACGTATCCCTCTCCGGACACTACGGCTACCGGCGTCTGCTTTGGGCGTCGGCACCCAGCGTGGCCATGATGCTCGTGTCGTCGGTATACGGCATTGTGGACGGATTGTTCGTCTCTAACTTTGCCGGCAAGAGTGGCTTTGCCGCCGTCAACCTGATGTACCCGCCGATGATGATCCTCGGCGCGTTGGGACTGATGGTGGGCAGCGGCGGGGCCGCCCTGGTGGGCAAGGTGCAGGGCGAGGGCTATCCGCTGAAAGCGGACAGGGTGTTCACCATGCTGCTGCGCTTCCTGGCGCTTGTCGGCGTGGCCGTGGGCGTGCTGTTCGCGGTGTTCTGCCCGGCGGTGGCGCGATGGCTGGGAGCCGACGAGGGGATGATGGAGGAGTGCATCACGTATGGCCGCGTGAGCATGGTGGGCATGCCGTTCTTCATGCTGCAGCAGGCCATGCAGTCGTTCTACATGGCTGCCGAACGGCCACAGCTGGGCACATGGGTCAGTGTGGCCTGCGGGGTGGTGAACATAGTGCTCGACGCGCTGTTTGTGTGGTTGATGAAGTGGGGTGTGGCCGGTGCGGCCTGGGCCACGGTGCTGGCGCAGGTGGTGGGCGGCGGATTCCCGCTGCTGTATTTCGCTTCCAAACGGATGAACAAAGGCAGCCTGCACCTGCGGAAGCACTCGAAGACCATCTGGCCTTATGTGGGCAAGGCCTGCACCAACGGGCTGTCGGAATACGTGAGCGGCATCTCGCTGAGCATCGTCAGCATGTGCTACAACCTGCAGCTGATGCGCTACCTGGGACAAGACGGCGTGGCGGCCTACGGCGTGGTGATGTACCTGACGTTTGTCATTGCGGCGTTCTTCATTGGCTACAACATCACCTTGACGCCCATCATCGGCTACCACTACGGTGCCGGCGACGTGAGTGAACAGCGGTCGCTGCTGAGGAAGTCGGTGGTGATTATCGGAGTAGTTGGGCTGCTGCTGACGGCGGTGGCCGAGCTGGCGAGCGCTCCGGCGGCGCGGTTCTTCGTTGGCTACGACGAAGGACTGTTGACGTTGACAACCAAGGCTATACGCATCTACATGCTCTGTTTCCTCATCTGCGGATGGAGCATGTTTGCATCGGCGCTGTTCACAGGGTTGCAAAACGGAGTGGTGAGCGCTGTGGCGGCGTTCATGCGGTCGCTGGTGTTCGAGATGGCGGCGGTGTGGGTACTGCCTGTCGTGGTGGGTATCGACGGCATCTGGTGGGCCGTGAATGTGGCCGAGGTGCTGACGCTGCTGTTCTGCATGGCGCTGGTGTGGCGCTATGCGCCGCAACTCGTTTCCCGTAAACGTTTTTGACGATTTTTTTTTTTCTGTCGGGACGAAACTCCCCCGATTTGACAAAAATACCTTTTTTTTACTCCCTGCCAGAGGATGGCAGGGAGCTTTTTTTGTACCTACACCTCATTCCTTTTTATCCTCTTTTTATCCTCTCCTTATTAACTCTTACTTTCGAAATTGGGGGTAAAGAGAGGGGTAGGAGAGGAGTAAGAGAGGAGTAAGAGGGGGTTTGGTTTAGGTGTTGATTTTCAGCGTTTTATGTGTAAATATAGTTTATTTATTGTGTATCAGTGTTTTAGGTTGTTTTTATGGGTGTTTTTTGCTTCTTCCCGGATGGGTGGGCAAAAAAAAATTGGAGGCGTCCGATGGGTCGGATGCCTCCGGGATAGGGAGTATGGAATTCTGCTTTTTTCAGGTTGGGATGGTGTGGTGCCGATTTGTCATTTTGTCACATCTTCCATGGCGCGTTGGATGAAACGGTTCAGGGGGACGCTGGCGCGCCATATCTTGATGACCTCGTCGAAGAGTTTCGGGCTGGTGAGCATCTTGTCGGGCATGGTGTAGGAGGTGCAGTAGTCCTTGTATTTCAGCAGGTCGGCATGCTCCCAGTCGGCGGGGTAGCCCTTTGGGACGCGGCTCAGCACCTTGGTGGTGAAGAAGGTGTTGCCGAAGTATTTCTTGTACGAGGGTTCGTTCATGATGGCCAGGAACTCGTCGGGGCAGTAGAAGATTTCCTGCCGGATGGCGTTCAGCGCATCGGGCAAGGGCATGAAGATGCCGCCGCCGAGGTTGCAGGTGCCGGAGAGGCCGTAGGCTTCCTCGGCGCCGATCTGGAAGTAGTAGCCCGGCACACCGCTGTTCTTCGGCCCCCACGAGGAGAGGAAACACGAGACGTGGGTCTTGTAGGGTGTCTTGTCCGGCGAGAAACGCGTGTCGCGGTAGATGCGGTAGACGCTGTTCTTGGCCGTGAGGCCGATGAGGGTGTCGTCGTGTTTGGACATCTCGTCGATGAGGCCTTGGGTGAAATCGTCGAAGGCGGCCTTGATTTCCAGCCAGTGGGGTTTATGGGCGTTGAACCATTCGCGGTTGTTGTTCATCATCAGCTCCCGCAGGAAGGGAAGCGTGTCGGGGTGGAGTTGGGGGGTCATATTGTTTGATTGTTATATTTCGTATGCGATGTCTTTCAGCCTTCCGCGTTTGTCGAAGTAGAAGAGGGTGATGTCAACGCCCTGGCCCGTTTTGACGAGGTAGCCGTCGCGGTGCACTTCGAGGATGCGGACCTCCCAGGGCTTGTCTGTCGTTTGGGTCATCTCTTTTTCGATGGTGCGGTAGATAACATTGTAGAGTGGTATCTGGTTGGTCCAGCAAAGAGGGAGTCCGTCGCGGAGGTTGGACATCTGCAGGCAGTGGCCGTTCTTGTCGAAGAGCATGTTGCTGCCGTCGCGAAAGTTGATGCCGTAGGCTTTCTTGCCGCTGTCCTCGAGGTAGCCGCAATAGATTTCCTCGATGTCGTCGGGCATGTGGCAACGGTCGTGGAAAGCGCGTGCGGCTTCGGGCAGCTGCTCGTAGCCAATCTCTTCGTAGGGCTTGTGCTCGTCGACAAAATATTCAAGGTACAATCCTTGAGGACTTCTGCAGGCGGCGAGGAGGAGAAGGGTCGACAGCAGGATGGCGGCTTTATTCGTCATAGCAGACAATCTTGCAGTAACGGTTGATGGTGGAGTAGTAGACCGATGTCGGTATGGCGGCACGTATGGCGGCGGCTTGGTCGAGGGCAAGGTCGCCATAGTGGAGGCCGAAGAGTTTCAGCGAGAGGGAGTCGCGCAGCTCGACGATGGCGGCGGCAATCTCGTGACGCACGCTGTCGACGGTTGCCTCGGGGGCGCCTTCCAGGGTGAACAGCGACACAAGACCCTTGCTGACGGGGCGCTCGCCCAACAGGGGGATGTCCTGTATGCTCATCTCTGGCAAGCTGTCGACGTTATCGCTGTTGGCAAGGAATCGTTTCACCTGCTCGCGCAGCTGGCCGAGGTTGGTGGGCACGCGGTCGTCCACATATTCATATGTCTCTCCCGGCGGTGGTGGCGGCGGTGGGGTGAGGTGGAAATCGTGGGTAAGGCTGAGGGCACCCGTGGAGTCTACCCACACGGCCATAAGGTTGCGCCAGCGGACTTCAAAGCATACGTCAAATGACATGCTGTCATCAGTCTGCATCAGCGTAGTGTCGAGGCAATGCGTTTCATGGTGTGCGCCACAGGCCGTCAGCAGGATGGCTGCCAAACTGAGTAGAATAGTGTTTCTCATAGGCTGCGCAACCATTTGATTTCGTCGGCCCAGCGCATGGGGTCGGGGGTCTCGAGGATGATGGGCATGTCGTCGAAGCGCGGGTCGTGCATCAGGCGGGCGAAGAACTCCTTGCCCATAGCACCCTCGCCCAGCACCTCGTGACGGTCCACATGGCTGCCGGCACCCTTCTTGCTGTCGTTGAGGTGCACGGCGCGCAGGTACTTGAAGCCCACCACACGCTCGAACTCGTCGAAGCAGAACTGGTAGCCCATCTCGGTGCTCAGGTCGTAGCCCGCCGCCAGCGTGTGGCAGGTGTCGATGCAGACGCCCACTCTGGCTTTGTCCTCCACGCCCTCGATGATGCGGGCTATGTGCTCGAACTTCCAGCCCAGGTTGGTACCCTGTCCGGCGGTGTTCTCTATCACGGCCGTAACGCCCTCGGTCTTCGAGAGCGCCAGGTTGATCTCGCGGGCTATCTGGTCCAGGCATTCCTCCTCGCTGATCTTGTTGAGATGGCTGCCCGGGTGGAAGTTCAGCATTGTCAATCCCAGCTGCTGGGCTCTGTACATCTCGTCGAAGAAGGCAGCGCGGCTTTTTTGAAGCGTCTCCTCGTCGGGCGAGCCGAGGTTGATGAGGTAGCTGTCGTGCGGCAGCACCATCTCGGGCCGGAAACCGCGGTCTATAAGCAAGGCCTTGAAGCCGTCGATCTCCAGCTGTGGCAGTGGCTTGCTCACCCAGCTGCGCTGGTTGCGTGTGAACAGTGCGAAGGCGTTGGCACCGATGGCCTCGGCATTGAGGATGGCGTTGCCCACGCCACCCGATGCGCTCACATGTGCGCCGATGTATTTTGTCATAGTCTCTTTATTTAACGTTAATACCCGTCAATTGTTAGAAATTAAAAACCATGCAAAAGTACAACTTTTCATCGAAATGACAAAATAAATTTGGCCACATCGGGAAAAGTGTGTATCTTTGCACCGTCATTGCCGAGTGTTATGGCTATGACGGTAGAAGAACTCAATTGCCTTACAAATCACCACCTTGAAGATAATTTGAGCCATCACCTACATTATTGGGACTTTTGTGCTTTCTATAGGTACAAGTGTCCATGTTTGTAGGTGGTTTGTGGTGAACCAGTAAGGCAGATGGAAAGGCTTGTACCTTTTTCATTTGGCAATAATGCACAATAACTTATAAAATCACCACACAATGAAAAAACACAGATTATTGATTCTCATGATGGCATCGGCGGTGTTGCTTTTTGCAAGCTGCGGTAAAGATGAATCTCCGTACAAGGACAAAATGATTGGTACGTGGGATGGCATTGCTGTTAAATTGAGTAGTGGATGGGTTGATATAACCAGTTCATACTACCATGATTTTCAATTTAGTATAACATTCCATGATGATGGTACTTATTATGGTACAGGCTATTTTGGGAATGGTAGTGGCACATATACTATAAATGACAATACTATTTTTACTTATGTCAACGGTGCAGAATATTATCGCTATGATATTTATAGTGTATCGGGAAACGAGGCACATTTGAAGATGTATTCTAACAGGAACTCAAGTTCACTGGAAATCAAGGCTCGAAAAAGATAAATTTTTATAACGTTATTAAAAACAGAAAAAATGAAACAACTAAGAATCTTTATGCCATTGTTCCTGTTATCAGGAATAATCCTGTCGAGTTGTTCTGTTTCCTATCAGGTTGTCTCGAAGAAAGATTTCGATGATGCTGTTTTGGGTGTTAAAAATGAATTAGAAAAACAAGGGTATTTTCAGTCAGGGAGTAGTACGGATTCAAAGAACCTTCTCCAGGTTGAAGCAACATCTTTTTCGAAGTCTGCGGGGTATGGGACGAAGTTGACTAATGATTATGTGATAATTGATTCATACCGTTTTATGAAGGATGATGGAAATACGCTAAATTATTCTGTGTCGTATAAGCCAAATGTTCGCAATGGTGTAGCCTTTGTTTCGGATGTGTCTATTGTTGGATGTGAGACTTCCCTCGCAAAAAACTATGAGACATTATGCGGTGAGAATTCTTCTGTAAAGAAATTGGAATCAATACCAAGGAATACTCAACTTAAAGTAACGGATGCCCTTGGAACATCTCTTGTTATTGGTTTTTTAGGAGCATTCGTAGTCGGGTTTATTGTGTATAAACGGGTTGGTTTGCAATAAATACGCAGGAAAACGTCCAATTAAACACATCCCGCACCATTGCAGAACCATGTTGCAACGGTGCGGGATGTGGTTTTTGTGAAGTTGCGCAGCAAACTGTTATCTTTGCGATATTATTGTTTTCAGCATGCTGTCATCGCGAAGATTGTTCCATATCATGATTATTACAACCTCTGTTTCGTGTACAGCGTAGATTATGCGTGTGTGCTTTGAGTGCAGGATGCGGACTGGCTTGCCGTGGTAGTGAAGCTCAGTGTCCAAGGTGCCAAGCTCTGGCATGGATTCAAGAGGATCGATTCTTGCGAAAATATCTTCCTGTACTCGTTCGGCAGAGCGAGAGCCATGTTCAGTTAGGACATAATTCCTGATTTCTTGCAATTCGTCCCAAGCTTCGTTCAGCCAGATAATGGTTTTCATGCAAATCGTGCTCTCATTTGACGTTTTACCTCATCATGACTTATTGTCTTGGCAGCGCCCGCATCAAGACGGTCAACTCTGTCGGTAATAAGTCGCCGGGCTTCCTCGTAGGAGTAACTGCATGGCTGAACTTTGGCATCCTTCTTGATTTCCTCGGTCACCACGTCCGCCAAACGCTGAAACCACTTCTGGAGGGCTTCGGTGGTGGAAAGCGAAGGGTCGTATTCACGGAATGCGGCCTGGTCAACGTTTATGGTCAGTGTGCACATAATCTATGCGGTTTTGTTGCATTAACGCAATAAGTCGTGTTTTATTGTGTGCCATTTACGCCTTCAGCAGGAAGCTGATGTCATCTTTCAGCCCGTACTCCTTGGTGTTCTCCATCTTGGTCTTGAAGACTTTCATCTTGTTGGGCTTGCCGATGAGGCTCAGCTTGCCGTCCTCGAGCAGCAGGGCTGTGGCCTCGCGGATGGCGGCGACGGTGGCCTTGGGGTTCACCATGATGTACTCCTTCAGGCGGTCGTCGCGGGTCTCGCCGCCGTGCTTCGGGTCGAAAAAGTCGGTGTAGTGGGGGTTGATCTGGAACGGCACCAGACCCATGCAGTCGAACGAGGCGGGCATCACGATGGGCATGTCGTTGGTGGTGCAGAGTGTGGGACCTGCCACATTGCTGCCGGCGCTCCAGCCCATATAGGGCATACCGTCGAAGGCACGCTGGCGGATGGCCTGCATCAGGCCCGTGCGTTGCAGCTCGCGCACCAAGTGGAAGGTGTTGCCACCGCCCACGGCCACACAGTCGGTGTCGTACACCGCGTTGACGGGCAGCGCCTTGTGGTGCACCGAGGTCAGCTTGACGCCGAACTCCTTGTACACCGCGGCCACCTTGGCCTCATAGGCGTCGTAGCTCTTGGTCAGCCCGTTGGGGGCCAGGCTCACGCCGGCATAGGGCACGAAGAGCACTTTCTTCACATTGTGCCGACGGCAGAAGTCGGCAATCATATCCTTGCACCAGCCGAGGTAAGCCTCGCCGCGCATGGTGCTGTTGCTGATAAGCAGAAGGTTTCTTTTATCCATATAATTTCAATTTTCAAATTTTATGCATCGATATTCGCGTAGGTGGCGTTCTGCTCGATGAAGGCGCGGCGGGGCGGCACATCGTCGCCCATGAGCAGGGAGAAGATGCGGTCCGCCGAGGCGGCGTTCTCGATGGTCACCTGGCGCAGCTGGCGCCCTTCGGGGTCCATGGTGGTCTCGCGCAGCTGGTCGCTGTTCATTTCGCCCAGACCTTTGTAGCGCTGCACATGGATGCCCTTGTCGCCGAACTCCATCAGCGCCCGCTCGCGGTCCTCTTCGGTCCAGCAGTACACCTGGCGGTTGCCTTTCTTGATGAGGTAGAGTGGGGGAGTGGCCAGGTAGACGTAGCCGTTCTCGATCAGCTCCGGCATGTAGCGGAAGAAGAAGGTCAGCATCAGCGTGTCGATATGGGCGCCGTCGACATCGGCATCGGTCATGATGATGACCTTGTGGTAGCGCAGCTTGCTCAGGTTCAGCGCCTGCGGGTCCTCCGGGGTGCCCACGGTGACGCCCAGGGCGGTATAGATGTCGCGGATGGCCTCGCTCTCGAAGGCGCGGTGGCGCATCACCTTTTCGACGTTCAGAATCTTACCGCGCAGCGGCAGAATGGCCTGGTACTTGCGGTCGCGGCCCTGCTTGGCGCTTCCGCCTGCCGAGTCACCCTCGACGAAGAAGATCTCGCACTCCGCGGGGTCGTTGCTCTGGCAGTCCGCCAGCTTGCCCGGCATACCGGCGCTGCTGAAGACGTTGCTGCGCTGCACCATCTCGCGGGCCTTGCGGGCGGCCTGGCGTGCACGGGCGGCCAGGATGACCTTGTCCACAATGGTGTGCGCCTCGTTGGGGTGCTCCTCGAGGTAGTTCTCCAGCATCTCGCTCACAGCCTCGTCCACGGCGCCGCGCACTTCCATGTTGCCCAGCTTGGTCTTGGTCTGGCCCTCGAACTGCGGCTCGGCAACCTTCACCGAGATGATGGCCGTGAGTCCCTCGCGGAAATCGTCGCCCGTAATCTCAACCTTTGCCTTCTGCAGCAGACCGCTGCGGTCGGCGTAGGCCTTCAGCGTGCGGGTGAGGCCGCTGCGGAAACCCGCCAGGTGCGTGCCGCCCTCGTGGGTGTTGATATTGTTCACGTAGGAGTGCAGGTTCTCGCTGTAGCCGGTGTTGTACTGCATGGCAATCTCGATGGGGATGCCTTTGCGCTCGCCCTCGATGTAGATGGCCTCGGGCATCAGCTTCTCGCGGTTCTCGTCCAGGTAGTCGATGAAATCGCGCAGGCCGCGCTGGCTGAAGAAGTGGTCCTCGCGGACGGGCTTGTCCAGCGTGGCGGCGTCCTGGATGGTGGCATCCTGCGGCAGGCGCCAGTCGCAGATGTTGATTTCGATACCCTTGTTCAGGTAGGCCAGCTCGCGCATGCGGTCCAGCAGGGTGTCGTACTTGTATTCCGTGACGGTGAAAATCGATGCGTCGGGGTGGAAGGTCACCTTGGTGCCGCGCTTGTCGGTGGTGCCGATTTCCTTCACGGCGTAGAGGGGCTTGCCCTTCGAATACTCCTGCTGGTACACCTTGCCGTCGCGGAACACATTGACTGTCATGTGGTCGCTCAGCGCGTTGACGCAACTCACGCCCACGCCGTGCAGACCGCCGGAGACCTTGTAGCTGTTCTTGTTGAACTTGCCGCCGGCATGCAGCACCGTCATCACAACCTCCAGGGCCGAGCGGTGCTCCTTCTCGTGCATGTCCACGGGAATGCCGCGGCCGTTGTCCTCAACCGTGATGCTGTTGTCGGGGTTGATTTGCACATCGATTTTGGTACAGAAGCCGGCGAGTGCCTCGTCTATCGAGTTGTCCACCACCTCGTACACCAGGTGGTGAAGGCCGCGCTCGTTCACATCGCCAATGTACATGGCGGGTCTAACACGCACCGCCTCAAGTCCTTCGAGCACCGTAATGTTGCTCGCACTGTAGTCAGTTCTCTGATTTTCGCTCATATATAGTATGTTCTTATTTTCTATTTTAAAATGCAAAGATACGAATTTTTTCCGACATGGAGCAAAAAAATCCGCACCACTTTTCAACATAAAATAAACCGCCACCCCACCGCACCCCCACCCAATACCCCCCTGGCTCGGCCGTTCTTATATTGTTTACATATTGTTTACATATTGTTCTTATATCTGCAATATAGGAACAATATAAGAACAATATGTAAACTATATAAGAACAATATAAGAACGGCCGTATTTGGTACGTATTCGGTACGGTTTCGCTCCCCTGTGAACGTCCCCCTGCCGGGCACGGCGTACAATGCCTTCAAAGGCGTATAAGTCGCTGTGGGATGTGTATTTATGGTGTGGATATTCCGCCGGAGGTGGAAAAGTTTATGCTTTTTATTGTGGATGTTTCATTTTTATTTTGTATATTTGCAAGATAAAGTATGCGACGAATATTGTCTATAGTATTGATAATGACGGTATTCTGCTCCGTAAGGGGACAGGAATTCCGTTGTGCCGTGTCGGTGAACCCGCAGAAGCTGCTCACCACCACGCAGGCCTATGAGTCTTCCAACGACAAAAAAATATTCGAAAACATGAAGCAGGCTCTGGAGGATTTCATCAACGGGCGCCGCTGGACCAACCTCGAATTCCAGCAGCAGGAGAAAATCGACTGCTCCTTCTCGCTCATCCTCCAGCAGCGCAATTCGGCCACCGACTTCGTGGCGCAGATTTCCATCCAGATGCGCCGCCCGGTCTACAACTCCACCTACACCACTGGCCTTTTCAACTACATGGAGCAACCCAACTTCTCGTTCTCCTACAACGAGAGTCAACCGCTTGATTTCGACCTGAATAATTTCAGCAGCATCCTTTCCTCGACGGTGGCGTACTACTGCTATGTGATGCTGGGCATCTATTTCGACAGCTTCGCCCCCAACGGCGGCGACCCCTACTACCAGATGGCGCAGGAGGTGGTGCAGGCCATCGATGTGTCGAAGTACTCCGGATGGGACTCCAAGGGCGGGCGTAGCCGCTACTGGTTCATGGAAAACCACACCAACAGCGCCTACGCGTCGCTGCGCGAGGCCTACTACAATTATCACCGTCTCGGGCTCGACTTGATGACGCGCGACCAGCCCAAGGCCCGCCAGGCCATCATCCAGGCCCTCCGCGGCTTGCAGACGGCCCATCGCCGCAACACCTCCATGCTCTCGCTGCAACAATTTGTAGACGTGAAGATTCAGGAGATTGTCTCTATCTTTACTCCGGCCCCACCCGAGGAACAGAAAGAGGTCTACAACATCATCCGCGACATAAGCCCCATCAACGTGGCCAAACTGAAAGGTTTTAACACAAAATAAATCATCAATATCATGACCCAAATACCTATACAGAAAGAAACGATAGACCGCATTGCAGCGGCCAACAAAATCCAGAACCCTGGCAAGGCCAGTATCCGCGAGATGCGCAAGATGATTCAGGACGTTGAAAAAGAGACCGGTGTCCGCTTCGTGAAGATGGAGATGGGCATCCCCGGCCTGCCCGCCCCTAAGGTGGGCGTCGAGGCCCAGATCGAGGCCCTCCGCAACGGTGTGGCTTCCATCTACCCCGAAATCTACGGCACCGCAGACTTCAAGAAGGAGGCCTCCCGCTTTGTCAAGAACTTCCTCGACATCGACGTCACCCCCGACTGCTGCGTGCCCACCGTTGGAAGCATGCAGGCCGGCTTCGCCAGCTTCCTCACCCTCACCCGCTACGACGCCAAGAAGACCAAGGTGCTCTTCATCGACCCCGGTTTCCCCGTGCAGAAGCAGCAGTGCCGCGTCCTCGGCATCCCCATGAAGACCTTCGACGTCTACGAATACCGTGGCGACAAGCTGCGCGACAAACTTGAAGAAGAACTTAAAGACGGCGACGTTGCCTGCCTGATTTACAGCTCTCCCAACAATCCCGCCTGGTTCTGCTTCACCGACCACGAACTTCAGATTATCGGCGAGATGGCCAACAAGTACGGTGTGGTTGTCCTCGAGGACGACGCTTACTTCCTGATGGACTTCCGCAAGGACTACAGCGTCCCCGGCCAGGCCCCCTTCCAGCCCACCGTTGCCAAATACACTGACAACTATGTGCTTATGATTTCCGGCTCGAAGAGCTTCTCCTATGCCGGCGAGCGCATCGCCATGATGATCTGCAGCCCCAAGCTGTTCAACAAGGAGTGCCCCGACCTGGCCCGCTACTACAGCCAGACGCAACTCGGCCGCGCCTTGATTTTCGGCACTTTGTACTGCCTCAGTTCAGGTACTGCTCACAGTGTCCAGTACGCTATGGCCGCCATGCTGAAGGGTGCCAACGACGGCACCTTCAACTTCGTGAAGGACATCAGGGAGTACGGCGAGAAGGCCAACGTCATGAAGAAACTCTTCACCGACAACGGTTTCTACATTGTCTATGACAAGGATATGGGCGAGGACATCGGCGACGGATTCTACTTCACCTTCTGCTATCCCGGTTTCGGTGGCGTCGACCTGCTCAACGAGCTCATCCGCTACGGCGTCAGCGCCATCGCCCTCGACATTACGGGCAGCCACAAGCAGGGCATCCGTGCCTGCGTGGCCCTGGTGCAGCGCGACCAGTTCCCCGACCTCAAGGTCCGCCTCGAGGCCTTCCACAAAGACCATCCGGTGAAATAAACCTCTCACCGACAGGCATAAAAAAAAGGACGCCGAGGCCCGCAATGGCCTCGGCGTCCTTCTTTTGTCCTTCTGCGCGGCAGCGACGCCTCGCAGAAGACTGAGATGTTCTTTGTGTTGTTTCTGTTTTCACTGCCGTCCGCAAGGATGGCAGCTGGTTTTCATAATGGCGCATCTTTTTATATCGGCTCTACCCAGTCACAAGCATCGTCCGTTTGTTTATGCCACACTCCCTTGTCGTCAGCATATACGTCTTCGCTGCAAATATCAATGGGGTTGCAGGTGAATTTTATGTAATTGCTGCCGTCATCTGCTGTTTCGACAAATATAAAAATATCGCCCACCTCCGTAAGGAATATTACCTGTTGATCTCCATTGTAAAATACGGTGCCATTGTCCACCACGTCAAATTTCACGCCTTTCCATTCCAAGGTTTCAACGGCTCCACTAAAATAATTTATACGGTCGTCGTACACAACGAACCTGTCATCGCCCATTTCGATGCTGTCCTTCTCCAGATTTGGATTGTATTTGATGTAAACGACCTGCAAGGAGTTTGGTGTTTTCAAATCTTTGAAGTGGTATTCATTCGTGACGAGAACGGACGATGGCTCGCACGGTTGCATGGTGTCTGCGGCTGTGTTGTCGGCCGCCCCGCCCTTGCATCCTGTCATCATCGCCACGGCGCACACCATAGCGCCGAACAAAAAGAGCTTCTTCATTTTAGTGGTTAGTGGTTTATGGCTAAATATGGGTATGTTCAATCTATAAACTGAGTATAACATATTGTGTCCAATGTCCCACTATAGAGGTATCGGACCACAATGGCATCGCAATCGACACCGCTACGGTGGAGGGTGACTCCATGACTGGCCATTTGATAAGGTTCGGCTTGTGGACTGATGGGGTCTGTCTCGTAAAACAAGAACATCTCTCTTTTGGGGCCCATCATCTGCCAATATTGCCCAGTTACATCCTCAGTGTAGGTGATACAAAGCCATGGTTCATCGTTGAAAATGATTTCTTCTGCTTGGCAAATGTAAATAATGCTGTCAGATATATAATAATTCATTCCGTCTAAGGCAAGGCTCGGCGAGCCATCGTTGTCCCATTCGATATGCATAGGCAAACCTGCAGCTTTCAATGCCGAATCTATGATTTCAGGAGTATCTTCCGGCCCGAAAGTGGCACTTTTTATCACCTCCGCCTCTTCGAATTCTATGTTGCCACCCGTCCCGCTCTTGCAGGCGGTCATCATTCCGATGGCGCACACCATAGCGCCGAACAAAAAGAGTTTCTTCATTGTCTGTCTGTGTTTATTGCTTCATTCGTGCATTTGTACTTTGTTGTTTCCTTCGCATAAACAATATGGTTGCAAAAATGACCAGGGCATAAATGACGGCAGGCGTCACGGACATAAACCATATACTATCCCAAACTCCACTATTGAATATGGAGGAATTGTATGAGAAGCAATTGAACAACGGGAAGCCCAACGGGATAATCAGGAACACACCCGCACCAATTGCAGAAACAAGGGATTCGAAGGGGAACACGGCAAAACCCACGAGCATCACTGCCAATGGAAAAAGGTAGAGTAGCCTTGTATTGCCCCTACGCTTGAACGTCAGGGCTGGACCGATGCCGTGGATAAGCGCGGCGGCGATGCCAATGACCATAAACCAAAAGCCTACCCAAAAGCCGTCGCTCTCGTCGTCGGCAAGCACGCTCCATTCGGTCGTCAGCAGCAAGATGACGAATGCGGCGATATTGAGCACCGTGTAGATGAGCACAAACGTTCCATAGAACGACAGTCCTTTATTGTCAGTTTTTTCTTCGTTCATTGTCAGTCTGTGTTTGTTGTTTCTGTTCATTTTTCACCGCGCACAGGAGCGGAGGGCGTTGCATGGATGCAAACCGACTTTAGAGCCATTGGTCGACGTGGCCGAAGACGATGTCGGCACGGGCGGCGAAGCTCTCCTCGGTGGCGAAGGCCACGTGGGGCGTGACGAGGCAACGGTTGGTGGAGAGCAGGAGGTGGTTGATGGGCAGGGGAGGTTCCTGCTCGAAGACGTCGAAGGCTGCGCCGGCAATACGACTTTCTACCAGCGCTTTGCCGACGGCGGCGATGTCGCATACGGGGCCGCGGGCGGTGTTGACCAGCAGGGCGGTGGGTTTCATCAGGGAGAGGGCGCGTTCGCCGATGAGGCCGCGGGTCTCGTCGCAGAGGGGTACGTGGAGGCTGACGATGTCGCTCTGGCGCAACAGGTCGTCCAGCGGCATGTAGGTGACGCCCAGGGCTTTCACCTCGGGGCGCTCGGTACGGCTCCAGGCGATGACCTTGGCGCCGAAGGCCAGCAGCAGGCGGGCGGTGGCGGTGCCGATGGCGCCGGTGCCGACGATGCCGACGGTCTTGCCCCTCAGTTCGCGGCCGAGGAAGGTGCCGCGGCTGCCACCCTGGCGGATGGCTTCGTTGAGGGTGACGATGTTGCGCAGCAGGTCGAGCATCATGCCCACGGCCAGCTCGCTGACGGCGGTGGTGGAGTATCCGGCGGCGTTCTGCACTTTGATGCCGTGGTTCGAGCAATACTTGAGGTCGATATGGTCAAGACCTGTAAATGCAACGCTTAAGTACTTTAACTTTGAGCATTGCTTCAATACGTTTTCCGTCAGTTTGATGTTGCTGATGACGGCCACATCGGCGTCCTTCATGCGCTGGGCGAGGGTCTCCTCGTCCTCTTTGCGATCCATATAATAGGTGAACTCGTGGCCCATGGCGGCATAGTGCTCGCGGAGGGTTTCAAAGTGTTCGCGGGATATACCCAGTGATTCTACACAAACAATATTCATAGTTCTATTTACGTTTTTTTACACTGAATCCGAATCCGCCCAGCTTCTCGCCGAGGGCGTAGTATTTGCCGTGGCTGTAGGCCAGGGGACCGGCATGGTTGAGCTGGAAGGCCCCGGTGCTCTTGTCGATGAGACTTTCCTCGGCGTTGACGGCCACCACGTTGGCCATAAACATGTCGTGGGTGCCGAGGTGCTTGACATCGAACACTTTGCATTCGATGTTCAACGGACTTTCCTTGATGAGGGGCGCTTTGACAATCTGAGCCTGCTCGGGGTGGAGTCCCATTTCGCGGAACTTGTTGACGTCGCGGCCGCTCTTCACTCCGCACCAGTCGGTCTGTCGGGCCAAGGCGGTGGTGGTGAGGTTGATGACGAACTCGCCCGTGCGGGAAATCAGCTCGTGGCTGTGGCGCTGGGGGCGCACGCTGATATAGCACATGGGCGGGTCACTGCAGATAGTGCCCGTCCATGCGATGGTGATGATGTTGTAGTTGTCCGGGCTGTCGCCGCAGCTGACCATGACGGCCGGCAGCGGGTAGATCATCGTCCCGGGTTTGAATGCGGTTTTCATTTTCTCTATTGTGCCGGCAGGATGCCGGCGGTCCATGTTACTATGCCTCTTTGAACTTCTTCTCCAGCTCGTCGACCAGGTTGCGGATGTAGCGGTCGGTCTGGCGCAGGTTCTCGATGGTCTTGCAGGCGTGGAGCACGGTGGCGTGGTCTTTGTTGCCGCACTGCATGCCGATGACGGCGAGGGAGGATTTGGTAATCTTTTTGGCAAAGTACATGGAGAGCTGGCGTGCCTGGACGATCTCGCGCTTGCGCGAGGTCTGCTGGATGGCTTCGACGGGGAGGTCGAGGCTGTCGCAGACCACCTTCTGGATGTAGTCGATGGTGATTTCGCGGGTGCTGCTCTGCACGTATTTGTCAATCATCTGCTTGGTGAGGTCGAGGGTTATCTGCTTGCGGTTCAGCGAGCTCTGGGCGATGAGGGAGATAAGGGCGCCCTCGAGTTCGCGCACGTTGGTGTTGATGTTGTAGGCGATGTATTCGATGACCTCGTCGTCCATCTCGATGCCGTCGTTCTGCAGTTTCTGGCGCAGGATGGCCTTGCGGGTTTCCACGTCGGGGGCCTGCAGGTCGGCGTTGAGGCCCCATTTGAGGCGGCTGAGCAGGCGGGGTTCGAGACCCTGCAGCTCGCCGGGAGCCTTGTCGGAGGTGATGATAATCTGGCAATTGCGCTGATGCAGGTAGTTAAAGATGTGGAAGAAGGCTTCCTGTGTCTTTTGCGCTTTGCCAGCCCAGAACTGTATGTCGTCGATGATGAGGACGTCGATGAGTTCGTAGAAGTGGATGAAGTCGTTGGTGGTGCCGGCACGGCCCGCCTCGGCATACTGCTGCATGAATTGCTCGCTGGTGACGTAGAGGACGGTCTTGTCGGGGTGCAGCTCCTTGGTTTTAAGGCCGATGGCGTTGGCCAAGTGGGTTTTGCCGAGGCCTACGCTGCTGTGGAGCAACAGGGGGTTGAAGGAGGTGAGGCCTGGTTTCTCGGCCACGGCATAGCCGGCCGAGCGCGCCAGGCGGTTGCAGTCGCCCTCGACGAAGTTCTCCAGCGTGTAATTGGGGCTGAGCTGGGGGTTGACGCGGGTTTTCTGTATGCCCGGAATGACGAAGGGGTTGGGGATCTCGCGCGCGTTATCTTTATTAATATTGACGGGCATGTCGGTGAGGGGGTTCTTCACCGTGGTGCGGCCGTGGGAGGGCAGGGTGGTGCTGAGCAGGTCGTTGGGGATGGTCTGGTCCATGACGATGCTGTATTTCAGCATGCCGTTGGGACCCAGCTGCATCCGGATGACACGTTTCAGCAGGTCGATATAATGGTCCTCGATCCATTCGTAGAAGAACGAACTCGGTACCTGCACCAGCAGCGTGCTGCCGTCGAGCTGCAGGGGCACGATGGGGACGAACCAGGTGTCGAAGGCTTTCTTGTTCTCCGGGCCCAGGGCGTCTTTTATCACTTCGAGGCATTCTGCCCATACTCTTTTATAATCTTCCTCTATCATTTTGGTATTACTGTGCTCCATTTTCAATGATTTATGCGATTCGCATTATTTAGTGTTTCGCTTGCAAAGTTCATTCTTTTTTTGTGCATAAATTTCAAAAAAAAAATTTGCACCTTATTCCAAAATTTTGTAAAGTTTTCCCCATTGCCGCATATCCCCCAAAATGGTCTTTTTTTGCAACTGGCTAAAAAACAATTTTTCGGGGAGATTTTAACAATTCTGTCCGCTTGTAATATACGAAAATTTTCCAGTATTTTAAATTTTTTTTTCTTACTTTTCACCTTCCGGGGCCGTTTTTGTTCATAACTCAATATCGGATTGTAAATGTGCCAGTTGTTGACTAATATCTTTTGCAATTTGCTGAAATACAAATGCATGCCATAATTGTTTGAAAATCAAATTTGCTTTTTCTCCTGTCGGCTTCTAAGTGACTGAAAAACTGAAATTGCGATTGGATATGCACTACAAGCGGTTGAAAATTTTTTTTCGCAACGCCACTTTTTTTCTTTTGAAAAACCGTGTCGACCACCCTCCGTAACCCCACCCGGTACCCGCCCGAGACGTGTCCGATACGGCCGTTCTTATATTGTTCTTATATAGTTTACATATTGTTCTTATATTGTTCCTATATTGTGGATATAAGAACAATATGCGAACAATATGTAAACTATATAAGAACAATATAAGAACGGCCGTATCGGACACGTATTTGGTGGGTTTTTTGTGGGGAAAATAGGAGTTTTTGAAAAAAAATTTGGCCATGTCGCAAGGATTGTGTATCTTTGCATTTTATTTGGTACTTATAAATATAAAAGATAAAATGGCTATGAAATATGATTTATTGGTGATTGGCAGCGGCCCGGGAGGCTATGTGGCTGCCGTGAAAGGAGCCCAGCTGGGCCTGAAGACCGCCGTTGTGGAGCGCGAAAACCTTGGGGGCATCTGCCTCAACTGGGGCTGCATCCCGACCAAGGCGTTGATGAAGAGTGCGCAGGCGTTCAACTACGCCAAGCATGCCGCCACCTACGGCTTCAAGGCCGAGGGCGTGGAGCCCGACCTCAACGCCATGGTTGACCGCAGCCGCGGTGTGGCCTCGACGATGAACAAGGGCGTGGAGTTCCTGCTGAAGAAGAACGGAGTGGAGGTTATCAACGGCACCGCCAAGGTGATGCCCGGCAAGAAGGTGATGGTTGACGGCACGGAGTACGAGGCCGAGCACATCATCATCGCCACCGGCGCGCGCAGCCGCGTGATGCCCTCGATGCCGCAGGACGGCCGCCGCATCATCGGCTACCGCGAGGCCATGACGCTCCGCGAGCAGCCCCAGCGCATGCTGGTGTGCGGCAGCGGCGCCATCGGCAGCGAGTTCGCCTTCTTCTACCAGAGCATCGGCACGCAGGTGACGCTCGTCGAGTTCATGCCCCAGATTCTGCCCAACGAGGACGAGGAGGTGGCCGCCCAGATGAGCCGCAGTTTCCGCAAGATGGGCATGAAGGTGATGCCCTCCTGCTCGGTGGAGAAGGTTGACATTGAGGGCGATGTGTGCCATGTCACCGTCAAGGACCTGAAGAAGAACACCGAGACCGTCGTCGACGTCGACGTGGTGCTGAGCGCTGTCGGCGTGGTGACCAACCTCGAAGGCCTCGGCCTCGAGGAGACCGGCATCAAATACGAGAAAGGCAAGATCGAGGTCAACGACTGGTACGAGACCAATGTGCCCGGCTACTATGCCATTGGCGACGTGGTCCACGGCCCGGCCCTGGCGCATGTGGCGTCGAAGGAGGCCATCTGCTGCGTGGAGCACCTGGCCGGCAAGGAGGCCGTCAAGGTGAACTACAGCAATGTCCCCGGCTGCACCTACACCACCCCCGAGGTGGCCAGCGTGGGCCTGACGGAGAAGAAGGCCGTCGACGCCGGCTACGAGGTGAAGGTGGGCAAATTCTTCTTCAAGGCCAGCGGCAAAGCCACCGCAGCCGGCAACACCGACGGATTCGTCAAGATTGTTGCCGACGCCAAGACCGACCTCATCCTGGGTTGCCACATGTGTGGCGACAATGTGACGGAGATGATAGCCGAAGCCGTTGTGGCCCGCGAGAAAGGCATGACCGCCCGCGAGCTGGCCCAGGCCATCCATCCGCACCCCACCATGAGCGAAGGCGTCATGGAGGCCCTCGAGGCAGTGCACGGTGAGGCCATCCACGGCTGAAAACCAAAATAATACACAACCAAACATACTATAATGATCATATTCCCAAAGAAAAGGGTGAAAGCTGCCGAAGGCTTGCACGTGAAAATCTCCAACCACTTCTACTATTCAGACTTCGGCATCCGCAACACGGGCGAGACCCGCTACGGAGGACGCCGCTACATCCTCACCGGCGCTCCCGGCACGGGCTTCTTCGAGCGCGAAAGCGAAAGCCACAGCTACCACATGTTTGTCCGCAAGCATGTGGCCAAGACCAAGCCCAGCTACCTGCGCATGGTGCTGGGCAAGGAGCCCAACTTCGGCAAAGCCATCGAAGAAGGCAACAAGGCCCTGGCCAGCAGCACCGATCAGCGCCAGCGCGAACTGCTCGAATGCTACGTCAATGCGCTCACCGTTGCCCGCAAAGAGGAACGCATTCAGCGCGTCATCCGAGGCATCAAGGACAAGATGGGCCACAAGAGCAACAAGTTCATGGTCAGTGTCTTGAGCCACTACAAGAACAAGGTGCGCCAGCTGGAAAGCGACATGGACTCGGTGGTGTGGCATGTGAAAGACCATTGCTCCGCCGAGACCTATGAAGCCTACAGCAAGGTCGTCGATGCTTTCACCCGCGTGGCCTCCTGCCGACGCATCTGGTTCTACGCCCCGCTGCGCAAGGAGAGCTATTCTCAGGTGTTTTTCGACATGGGTGTGTTCGATTATATCCGCAACGAAGCCTTCCTGCCGTTGATGCGCGACCCCAAGGGGGTGCACTACTACCTGCTGCCCGATGCCATGATTGTGGCCCGCAGTAGTTTTGATTTCGACGTGGTGCCCCTCAAGACGCTCACCATCGTCAGTCAGGAACTGGCCATTGAGGAACCCACCGAGGCCATGCTCGGCCAGATGGGCGATGCAGCGAGTATGATCAAGATACCGGAGTTCGACCTCAACTTCTACTTCAACCACGTGCGCGCCGTCGTGGACTTTGTCCGCGCCGTCGACCGATTGAAGGAAACCCTTTGATAATCGCTACATGAAGAAAACACGCCACACCTACCGCTTCAACCCTCATACACTGAAGTATGAGAAGGTCTTTGTGTCGCTGCGCGACAAGGTGAAGCGCATCAGCTTCCCCGTGCTGTTCGGTGTGGTGCTGGGCGTGGTGATTGTGGTGGTGGGCATGCAGTTCATGGAGTCGCCGTCGGAACGCGCCATGAAACGCGAGCTGGCGCAATTCCGGCGCCAGTCGAAACTGCTCAACGACCGTGTCGACCGTGCCGAAAAGGTGTTGGAAAACCTTGAGGAGCGCGACGACAACCTCTATCGTACCATCTTCGCCTCCGAGCCGGTCAGCGCTGCCGAACGCAACAGTGGCATCGGAGGCGTGGAACGCTACGCGGAGTTCGACAATTGGGAGAATGGCATCCTACTGAAGAATACCACCAAGCGTGTCGACGACCTGACAAAGCGCCTGTATGTGGAGTCGAAGTCGCTCGACGAGATTTTCGAGATGGCTCGTACCAAGAACGAGCGCATGTCCGCCATGCCGGCCATCATGCCTGTGTCCAAGACGCTGGGCAAAGTGGTCAGCGGATACGGCATGCGGTTCCACCCCATCCTCAAGAACCATCGTCTCCATTCCGGTATCGATATCGCGGCCCGCCAAGGTACGCCGATCTATGCCACTGGCGACGGCGTGGTGCAGGTGGCAGGGCGCAATCCCGAAGGTTTCTCGGGCTATGGTGTGGTGGTGATTATCAACCATGGTTTTGGGTTCCAGACGCTTTATGCCCACATGAACAGCACCAAGGTGCGCAAAGGTCAGCACATTAAGCGTGGTGAACAGATCGGCGTGGTGGGCAGTTCCGGCATGTCGTCGGGGTCGCACCTGCACTATGAGGTTATACTCAACGGCAAGAAAGTGGACCCTGTCTACTACTTCTTCAACGACCTCACTCCGGAAGAATACAACGAGGTCCTCGAGCTGGCACGTCAGGAAAACCAAAGTATGAGCTAATTCCGGTTAAGAGTTATGAGCTAAGAGTTATGAGTTATGGAGATTAGGATCGACGAGAATGCAGGCTACTGCTTCGGGGTGGTGAAAGCCATCGGCGCCGCGGAAGAAGAACTTTCGCGCGACGGCAGCCTCTACTGCCTGGGCGACATAGTGCACAACAGCGCCGAGGTGGAGCGCCTACGTAGACTGGGGCTGGTGGTGATAGACCACGGCCACCTGCCCGAGCTGCTGGGGAGCAAGGTGCTTATCCGTGCCCACGGCGAACCGCCCGAAACCTACCGCACCGCCGAACGGCTCGGAATACGCCTCATCGACGCCACCTGCCCCATCGTGCTGGCTCTTCAGCAGCGTATCCGCAAGGGTTACGACGAGATGCAACGCATTGGAGGACAGATAGTCATTTTTGGCAAGCCCGGCCATGCCGAGGTGGTGGGTCTCACCGGACAGACCGACGGCACCGCCATCATCGCCAGCCGTCCCGACGACCTTGCGGCCATCGACTTCTCTCGCCCCATCCGCCTTTATTCCCAGACCACCAAGAGCCGCGAGGAGTATCAGCAACTCATTGCCAACATCAATGCCCGCCTGGCTCCCGGAGCCGACTTTGTGGCCTACGACACCATCTGCAACCGTGTGGCCAACCGGGCCCGCGAGCTCGAAAGCTTCGCCTGCAGCGTCGACGTGCTCCTCTTCGTGGCCGGAGCCAACAGTAGCAATGGCCATTATCTTTACGAGTATTGCCGTAAAGTGCAGCCGCGCACCCATTTCATCGCCGATGCCGCCGACCTTGAGCCGGCCTGGTTTGCCGGTGCCGGAAGCGTGGGCATCAGCGGTGCCACCTCCACGCCCCGCTGGCTTATGGAACAAGTAGCTGTTCAGTTAAGAGACATGTGTTAAGAATTATGACGCTGGAACGACTGATACTGACCAATTTCAAGAATTACGCCGAGGCCGACGTGCAGCTCTGCGACAACGTCAATTGCTTTGTTGGCAACAACGGTGCCGGCAAGACCAACCTCCTCGACGCCGTCTACTACCTCTCTTTTTGCAAAAGTTATTTCAACCCTGTCGATACACAGAATATCCGCCTCGGACAAGACCTCTTCGCCATCCATGGTCATTATGCCGGCGGCGATTCAGCTTCGCTATCTCTTCGCCGAGGGCAGGGTAAACAGTTGAAATGGAATAAGAAAGCCTGCAAGACCCTCTCCGAGCACATCGGCAGGATTCCCCTCGTCATGGTGTCGCCCAACGACCAGCAGCTCATCACCGGTGGCAGCGACCTCCGCCGCAAGTTCATGGACGGCGTCATCTCGCAGACCGACCACCAGTACCTCGAGCATCTGCTGCGCTACACCAAAGCTCTCGAACAGCGCAACCGTCTGCTGAAGCAGATGTGGGACGACCGCATGTGGGACGACGCCATGGTCTCCATTTGGGATGCCCAGCTCATCGACAGCGGTGAGTTCCTTACCTCGCGCCGTGCGAAGTTCATCGAGGACTTCACTCCCCTCTTTGCACATTATTATCATTGGATTGCGGGCAACGACGAGCCCGGCACGGTGGTCTACCACCACGACGGTCGCCCCCTCGCCGTACAGCTCGAGGAGTGCCGCCAGGCCGACAAATACTCGCAGTACACCAATGCCGGCCCCCACAAGGACGACCTCCAGCTGCTGCTCTCCGCTTCCGACACCCCCGCCGAGGAGGCCATGCCGCTCAAGAAGTTCGGCTCGCAGGGACAGCAGAAGAGTTTCGCGCTGGCCCTGAAACTGGCACAGTTCCAGTACATGCTCAACCACTCCGGCGAGAAGCCCATCCTGTTGCTCGACGACATTTTCGACAAACTGGACCTCCTGCGAATCAAGCGCCTCATAGCCCTTGTGGGCAGCGACAGCTTCGGCCAGGTGCTCCTCACCGACACCCAGCCGGGCCGCATCCAGGCCATCTTCGACGAGCTGCCTTCCCTTGAGCATCGTGTCTTCCAAGTGGCCAACGGCTCCGTAAACAACTCATAACTTTTAACTCATAACTGAAAAAGATGCAGCCCGACCGCACACTCGACTACTACCTTCAAGGTGCCCTGCGCCGCCTGGACCATGGCGACTTCGCCGACGAGCTGCGTGTGGAGCAGGTCTATCGCCAGCTGGCCGGCGACCTCATCAGCCGCCTCACCATGTCGGTGCAGTTCACCAAGGGTGTGCTCAGCCTCCGTGTGGCCTCCGCCGCCCTGCGCAGCGAACTGATGCGTCGCCGCGAGGGACTGCGTGTCAAAATCAACGACCATCTTGGTGCCGAGGTGGTCAAAACCATTTACATCCGCTAAACACTTAAAACGTAAAGCTGTGAACTGTGAGCTGTGAGCTGTAAGTGGTTGGCGCAAAACTTAAAACTTAAAGCTTAAAACTTAAAACTAAAATGAAGAACCTCTGGAAAGCCCTCTGCATGGTGCATCGCTGCGCTCCCCGTTCCTTCTGGCTGCGGGTGGTCTACGTGGTGCTGCAGAGCGTCCTTCCGCTGGTGAACCTCTACATCCTGAAGGGTATCATCGACAGCGTGACTGCCGGCATCGGCATCGGCGGCTACGGCCTGCAGGTCATGTGGCTGCTGGTCACCATGTGCGTCGTCTTCCTGTTGAATCGCATCGTCTCCGCCCTCAACGGCATCAACAACGATGTCCTCTCGCAGCGCCTGATAGACTACGTCAGCGACCAGCTGCAACGGCAGTCGGCCCGGCTCGACCTTCAATACTATGACACCCCCGCCTACCACGACACCTTCCACCGTGCCCAGCAGGAAGCCTCCTTCCGGCCCCTGCAGATACTGAACAACATCATGGCCTTCTTCGGCGCCGTCATCTCCATCGCCGGCGTGGTGGCCATGCTGGCGTCGGCCTCCTGGTGGTTCATCGTGGTGATGATTGCGGCCGTCGTTCCCGGCTTCGCCGTGCGCCTCTACAAGGCCCGCCGCATCTACCGCTTCCGTCGCGACAACACGCAGCTCTACCGCCGCACCTCCTACTACGGCGCCATCCTCACCTCCCGCGACGCCGCCAAGGAGCTCCGCACCTACCGCCTCTCCGACCTCTTCCGCTCCCGCTTCGTCGACGCGCGCAAACGTCTGGTGGGCAGACTGTTGTCCATCTCGCGCCGCCTCGGGGCCCTCGACGTGCTCTGTGCTGTCGTCGAGGCTGCCGCCATGTTCGCCGTCGTGTGGCTGCTGGTGAACCGTGCGTGGTCCGGAGCCATCACCATCGGCTCCTTCGTGATGCTCTTCGAGGCCTTCCGCCGCGGGCAGGGCTACCTCTCCTCGCTCGTCGGCGCCATCTCCGGCCTCTACGACAACCGCCTCTTCATCGGCAACCTCTTCGAGTTTCTGGAGCTGCAGCCCACCATCCTGCCGCCCGCCGACCCCCTTCCGCTGCCCGACGACATCCATGAGGTGGAGTTCCGCGACATCACATTCCGCTATCCCGACATGGACCGCGACGTCCTCAGCCACTTCTCCCTCCGTGCCCGCAAGGGCGGGATTGTGCGCATCGACGGCCGCAACGGTTTCGGCAAGAGCACGTTGATAAAACTCCTCCTGCGCCTCTACGACCCCCAGCAGGGGCAGGTGCTCGTCGACGGCATCGACATCCGCCGTTTCGACCCCGCCGCCCTCCGCTCGCGCATGGGGGTGCTGTTCCAGGACTTCCTGCGTTTCAGCCTCACGGTGGAGGAGAACGTCGCCCTCGGTGACGTCCAGGGGCGCCCCGACATCACCGGCGCCCTCGGCCTCTCCGGCGCCGACGAGTTCGTCTCGCGCCTTCCGCAGGGCGAACGCACGCTCCTCGGACGCCTTTTCGACGGCGGCTCGGAGCTGAGCATGGGTCAATGGCAGCGCATCGCCCTCGCCCGCGCCCTTGCCTCCGACGCCCCCATCCTCCTCCTCGACGAACCCACCGCCTGGCTCGACGCCGACGCGCGGCAACACCTGCAGGAGACCATACAACAGATTAAATCCCAGAAAATTATCCTTCTCGTCACCCATAGCCAGGGCCTCGATATCTGACCTCCACCGCACGGGGGTCAAAAACGCTTCGGATAGGGGTCCGATACGGCCGTTCTTATATTGTTTTTATATTGTTTACATATTGTTCTTATATTGTTCCTATATTGTAGATATAAGAACAATATAAGAACAATATGTAAACAATATAAAAACAATATAAGATATGCCGAATCGGGGGCGAATTAGGTGGGAGAGAGGTGGGGTGTGGGGGTGGGCGGTTTTTTTTGTGCGGGGCACAATAAATGGGGGTTGGATGCGTTGTATACTATATTTAAAATAGTATATAAACAAAAAAAAAGAGTTTGTTATGGTTTATTCATTGGTTGATATAGATGCCAAGTCTTATGATGGCAACATGGTTTTTCTGTACGGAGACGAGGGCGCGGAGCGCAATCTGCCGCTGGGTCGCCGCGAGGTGGAGTTGGTGAAAGGGAAGCGCGCAAGGGGCGAGAAAGATTTTGTGATGGGGTTCGACCGCTTGCCGAAGAGGTTGTATTTTGTTTCGTTCGACAGCGAGCGAGGCGCCTCGGAGGTGCAGGAGGGTTTGAGGCGTAGGGCGATGGAGGTGCTGAAGCTGATGGAGCGGGACGGTGTTAAGGAGGCTGGATTGAGCGGCGAGGGCACGTTGCCGGAGGAGGTGGCGGCTTTTGTGGAGGGATTGACGCTGGCGGACTACAGTTTTGACCGATACAAGTCGAGGGAGTGCTACCACCTGGAGCGCGTGGAGGTGAGCTCGATGTTTTTGAAAGAGGAGGAGTTGGAGTCTCAGGAGCGGTTGTGGAACCGGATATGGTGGTGCCGCGAGTGGGTGAATATGCCGGTGGCGGACCTGAATGCGGAGCGTTTTGCGGAGGAGCTGGAGGAGGTGGCGAAGGACCTGGAGGGTGTGAAGTGCACGGTGATGGACCGCAAGAAGATAGAGAGTCTGCGAATGGGCGGCCTGTTGGGAGTGAACAAGGGGAGTGTGGACGAGCCGCGTTTTGTGGTGCTGGAGTACGACGGGGGTGCGCGACCTGAAGGCCTCGCCGCCGGACAACCGGAGAAGGGCCGGCGTCCCGCCGGCGCTCCGGAGGAGCAGCCCATCGTGCTGGTGGGCAAGGGTGTGATGTACGACACGGGCGGACTGAACATCAAGCCGGAGGACTATATGCAGGAGATGAAGAGCGATATGGCCGGAGCGGCGACGATGGCGAGTGTGGTGTTTGCGGCGGCGGACAACAGGCTGCCGGTGAGGGTGGTGGCGCTGCTGCCGCTGACGGACAACCGTCCGGGTTTCAACGCCTATGCCGCGGACGACATACTGACGATGTACGATGGAACGACGGTGGAGGTGGTGAACACGGACGCCGAAGGAAGGTTGATATTGGCGGATGCGATTGCGTACGCGGTGAAGAATTACAATCCGAGGGTGATCATCGACGCGGCGACGCTGACGGGAGCGGCTGTGAGGGCGATTTCGACGTTCGGCATTGCAGCGATGCAGACGAATGCGGAGCGGGAGATGGAGATGCTGAAGATTGTGGGCGAGGAGGTGTATGAGCGGTTGGTGGAGTTCCCGATGTGGAAAGAGTACGACGAGCTGATCAAGAGCGAGTATGCGGACCTGCGCAACTGCGGTACGACACCGCAGGCAGGGACAATCACGGCGGGCAAGTTCCTGGCGCATTTTGCGAAGGATGTGCCGTATGTGCATCTGGATATTGCGGGAGTGGCGTATTTCACCAAGGCGCAGCAGTACTACCGTGCGGGCGCGAGCGGTGTGGGTGTGAGGTTGCTGTATGCCTACCTGCAGATGCAGAATAATTGAAAATAAAAAAACTGAAATTTTTAGAATATGGACAAAAATAACGAAGAGAAGAAGATACGGGTGGCCATTACGCACGGCGATTTGAACGGTGTGGGCTACGAAGTGATTATCAAGACGTTTGCGGACAGCCGCATGTTTGATTTCTGCACGCCGATATTGTACGGGAGCAGCAAGGTGGCGAGCTACCACAAGAAGCTGCTGACGTCGGTGCAGGGGGAGATGGTGTTCAACAACATAAGGGATGCCGCGGAGGCGCAGGACCGGAAGTACAATGTGCTGAACCTGACGCAGGAGGAGGTGAAGATAGACTTGGGCAAGAGTACGGAGGTGGCAGGAAGGCTGAGCCGCGAGAGTCTGAACCGTGCATGTGAGGACCTGAAGGCGGGGAAGGTGGATGTGCTGGTGACGGCGCCTATCAACAAGAGGAATATCCAGGCACCGGATTTTGATTTTCCGGGTCACACGGAGTACCTGAGCCACCAGTTCGGTGCGGAGAGCCTGATGATGATGGTGTGCGACAGGATCAGGATAGGCATCATGACGAACCACCTGGCGCTGAAGGATGTGCCGGGTGCGCTGACGCACGAGTTGCTGAGCAAGAAGATAGGTCTGATGAACGACAGCCTGAAGCGTGACTTCGGTATTACGATTCCGAAGATTGCGGTGCTGGCGCTGGACCCTCATGCGGGCGACAACGGTGTGATAGGCGACTTCGACATGAAGGTGATCAAGCCGGTGATTGAGGAGGCACAGGGAAAGGGAATCCTGGCCTACGGACCGTTCCCGAGCGATGGCTTCTTCGGTAGTTCGGAGTTCAACAAGTTTGACGGCGTGCTGGCACTGTACCACGACCAGGGGCTGATACCGTTCAAGCTGATGTCGTTCACGGAGGGCGTGAACTACACGGCGGGACTGCCGTATGTCCGCACCTCTCCGGCCCACGGCACGGGCTACGACATTGCGGGCAAGGACAAGGCGAGCGAGCAGTCGATGCGCAGCGCGGTGTATCTGGCCTGCAACATACTGCGGAACCGCAAGGAGTACGACGAGCTGACGGCGAATCCGCTGAAGTAAAGGTTTAAGGTTTAAAGTTTTTAAGGTTTTGAAGAAACTGGTGTTGATAGACGGGATGGCGGCGGTGTATCGTGGCTATTATGCGATGAGCAACAATCCGCGTGTGAACTCGAAGGGGATGAACACGTCGGCTGCGCTTGGGTTCACGATGGGACTGTATGACCTGCTGAAGAACCAGCGGCCCACGCATGTGGGAGTGGCGTTCGACCTCGCCAAACCCACCTTCCGCCACGAGGTGTATTCCGAATACAAGGCGCACCGCGACCCGATGCCGGAGGAAATTGAGAGCAACCTGCCGTGGATATGCCGTATCATCGATGCGTTCAGGATTCCGCGGTTGACATGCGAGGGCTACGAGGCCGACGACGTGATTGGCACACTGAGCCACGCTGCCGAGGCGGCGGGGTTCGACGAGGTGGTGATGGTGACGCCGGACAAGGATTTTGCGCAGTTGGTAACGGAGAGGGTGAAGATGTACCGCCAGGGGAGGGGCAAGACGCCGGACGTGCTGATGGGGGTGAAGGAGGTGTGCGAGAAGTACGACGTTTCGGACTGCCGTCAGGTGATAGACCTGCTGGGCCTCTGGGGCGACGCCATCGACAACATTCCCGGCATACCGGGGGTGGGGGAGAAGACGGCGAAGAAGCTCATAGCGCAGTTCGGTTCGGTGGAAGAGATGGTGAAGAGGGTGGACGAGATCAAGAACGACCGCCTGCGGGAGAAGGTGCGCGAGAACGGAGAGCAGGCCCTCTTTTCGAAGATGCTGGCCACGATACGGCTCGACGCCCCGATAGCCTTCGACGAGGAGGCGCTGACACGGGAGGAACCCGACTACGCGGAGCTACGCAAGATATTCGACGAACTGGAGTTCCGCCAGTTGGCACGGAGAATATTCACCGACCTGAGCGTGAAGGACCCGCAGAAGGCGATGACGTGGAAGGGGGAAAACGGAGAGAGGAAAGAGGACAGTGGAAAGATAAAAGTGGAGGGTGGGGAGCCGACGCTGTTTGACTTGGCGCCGTCGGAGCAGCAGGCACCGACAGTGCAGCAGGCGGAGTTGACGGGCGAGGTGCTGGAGAGACTGGTGGCCAAGGATGTGGCGATACTCTTCGACGGGCCCAATGTGGTGATGAGCACGGATGCGGATTCGGTGTGGGTGACGAAGGTTTCCGACATCGACATGGTACGTTTTGCGGAGGTGCTCAAGAACCCCAAGACGACGAAACTTTGTTTTGACCTGAAGAACCTGAAATATATCCTTGCAGAGCTCGATATTGAGCTGCAGGGCGAAGTGTTCGATGTGCAGTTGGCACACTATCTTGTTGACGCAGAGATGCGACATACGCTTGATTTCATATGCTCGAGTATGCTGGGTTTCGAGCCGGCAGACCGTACGGGGCAGGCGGCAGCATTGTGGCAGCTGTATCCGCGCCTGGTGGCCAAGCTGAAGGATGCGGGGTTGGAGAAATTGTACAACGAGGTGGAGTTGCCGTTGGTGGATGTGCTGATTGATATGGAGAGGGAGGGTGTGCGCATCGACGTGGAGGCTCTGAAGGAGTATTCGCGCCAACTCACAGCCGAGCGAAACGAGATAGAGTCAAAGATATACGAGCTGGCGGGTGAACGGTTCAACATAAGCTCGCCCAAGCAGCTGGGCGAGGTGCTGTACGAGAAACTGAAGGTTACGGACAAGCCACCGCGCACGGCCACGAAGCAGTACAGCACGGCCGAGGACGTGCTGACGAAGCTTGCTTCGACACATGCTATCATACCGTTGATACTGGAATATCGATCGCTGACGAAGTTGGTGGGAACCTATCTGGATTCATTCCCGAAGCTCATCAATCCCGCTACGGGGAGGCTGCATACGGTATACAACCAGACGGTTACGGCAACGGGACGGTTGTCGTCGAGCAATCCGAACCTGCAGAATATACCGATTAGAACGGAGCGGGGAAAGGAGATAAGAAGGGCGTTTGTGTCACGAGACGAGGAACACCTGTTGCTGGCGGCGGACTATTCTCAGATAGAACTGCGCATCATAGCGGCATTGGCGAAGGATCGTCACATGCTGGAGGCCTTTGCCAATGGATTTGATATCCACGCCGCCACTGCCGCCAAGATATATCACCTGCCCATGAGTGAGGTGTCGAAGGACCAGCGCCGGAACGCCAAGAGTGTGAACTTCGGCATCGTCTATGGTATCTCAGCTTTCGGACTGAGCGAGCAGTTGGGGATTTCGCGCAAAGAGGCAGCGTCGCTGATAGAGGAATATTTTGCGCAGTATCCCGATATCCGCCGGTTCATCGACGAGAGTATCGCCGCCGCGCGAGAACATGGCTACGCACAGACCCTTCTGGGCCGTCGGCGCTACCTGCCCGACATCAACAGCCGCAACGCATCGGCACGCTCCTTTGCCGAGCGCAACGCCGTCAACATGCCCATCCAGGGTACGTCGGCGGATATGATCAAGCTCGCCATGGTTCGCATCCACCGTTGCCTGCGCCAACAACACCTCCGCACCCGCATGATACTGCAGGTGCACGACGAACTGGTCTTCGACCTCTACCGTCCCGAGGAGGCGCTGGTGCGTCAGATAGTGGCCCGTGAGATGAAACAGGCACTGCCGCTGCCTGGCATCGACATCGAAGTGGGCATCGACGTGGGCGAGAACTGGCTGCAGGCACACTGATTTTAATAGAGAATTGTGAATTGAAAATTGAAAACAAGATGAAAAGAACATATACACTATTGAAGATTTGTGTCTGCGTCAGCATAATTTCAATTTTCAATTCCCTGCATGCCCAGCAGTCGTGGAACTATGCCACGATTACGGAGGCTCATCTGGACGACGCTTATCTGATTGAACCACCGCATGCGCTGAAGAGGTTGATTGAGAAGAAGATTGCCCCCCGACAACTGAAGTATAACCGTATGTATCGTCTCAGTGTCAGTGGCAAACGGAGTGGAAAACATTCTTTGCAGTTGCAGGCCGACAGCATCAATGTCACTCTTCCCGAACGATTGGCCTCAGAGCTTATTCCCTATTTGGTTTCCGACCGTTACTGGCGTGAGCGCTATCGTACATTGCAAGAATGGGCGTATGTTGGAATGGACAATAGCGACCTTCTCGATGTTGACACTGCTGACCATCGTTATGGCCGGTTTGTTCCTGTTATCTGGCTCGGCTATCGTTACCAACCTTCGCCCGAATGGCCGGTTGTCTTTTCTGTGCGTACTAATACGCATGTGCGTCAGACCTTGACATTGCCGGCATTGCAACGTCTTGCCGAGTGGGGCGTTTTTACCACCGACGAGGGATTACAGGCCTATGAGGAGCGCCAGGCGCTCCGTCTCCAACAGGAACAGGAACATCGCGAGGAGTTGCAGCGTCAACTCGATTCCCTCGATCGAGTCAGTGAGCTTTATGGCCGTCAAGCCGACAGCATCACTGTGGCTATGCAGCGCGACTCCATCGACCAGGCCGAACAACGCCTCATGGCCGAGGTGCAGGCCACCAAGGAACGCATGAACCGCGACCAGATATTCATCATGAGCATCAACCCCGCTCGTAGCGACTACATGTTCGGCCTCGAGTTCAACTTCTACAACTGTTTCCAGAAAATCATCACCAAACTCGAAATCACCGTCACCCCTGTCAACGAGCGCGGCCACCTGCAGAAAGACCAGTTCAACCGCGACGTCCGCACCATCCGCTGCATGGGCCCCATACGTCCCGGCTCGCCAGCGCAGTACACCTTCGACGAACTCTTCTGGGACGACAAAGGCAAAATCAAGTACATGCGCGTCACCTCCATCGTCTTCCACTTCACCGACGGCACCCGCCGCAGCTTCTACGGCTACGACAACATCATGAAGCACACGCTGAACAAGTGACGATATGAAACGAATTCTCTCATTCCTCCTCCTCCTGCTCTCCATCGCCGCCCAAGCGCAGATGGGGGGCTATTTCCCAGAAGGCTATTTCGCCGACGGCAGGCACGACGACGATGCCGACGTGGTAGTCCACTACATGCGCCTGGCTGGCGCCGAACCGCTATGGGACAGCACCACCGCCAAAGGCACCACTCTGCTGAGGCTCACATTGTTGCCCAAATATTATCATCCGCTGTTCGTCACGGTGACCGTCGCCGACAGCGGCGCCGCCCTGGTCTGGCGCAAAGGCAACGCCAAGCACTGGCTCGACCATGCGGAGGGCATCCTCGACAGCGGACGGCGCCTCCTCAGCCCATCGGAAACCGACACCCTCCGCAGCCTTATGGCAACCGCTCTGCCCCTGCCGCGCAAACACTGCAGCCTCTGTTCAAGCACCTTCCAGCCACCCTACCTGCTGGAGGCCGTGAACCACAGAGGCTACAGCGCCTACTACGACGAATGCTACTTCGATGTGCAAGGACGGCTGGCCAACGCCATCGTCGCCCTGGCCGACAGCCTGTACCTCGACATGGAAATATACACCCCCGACAATCGCACCTCCATCCAACCCGCGCAGTTCCCCGGCGGCGAAGAAGCCATGAAGTCCTTCATCGACAGCCTCTTGGTCTACCCGCCTGAGGCTTTGCGCGAACTGGAAGACGGCACGGTGACCCTCCAGTTTGTTGTGGAACGCGACGGTTCGCTGCATCAACCTGGGAGCCTCTCCGACGACGACCACGGCCTCAGCCTCGAAGCCATACGTGTCTTCCGACAATTCCCGCGCTGGCAACCGGCCATGAAGGACGGCAAACCGGTGCGCAGCTATGCAAGTGCCTCCTTCCGGTTCGTCGTGCCCGACAGCCTGCTGCCCGCCTACGGAAATCCCGTGCTCGAGACCCCGCGCGACCGCGACAGCTGGCATAGCATCTACGACTGGTACAAGAGCCACTACCTCCACCCCGACCAGATGGAGCCTTGCTACTACCTCGCCGCCTGCTACTACGACGAGTTCATGCTCCCCCGGGTACCTGTGGAGCAGCCCTCGGCCTTGGACACCTTCCTGCTGGACATGGGCGGCGACAGCACCTTCTCATACAATTTCGACCGCACACCCGTTGTTGCCTCCGCTGCCGACAGCGCCCTGCGCTACTACTACATGTTCCTCGAGCGCCTCCACGCCGCCGTCGACATCGACTCCCTGGCCCGCAGGGTCGGAAACGGATACGTCGACACCCTCAACCACATGCTCAATGCCTACCTCCCCATCCGCCGGCTGGAGCGCCATCTCGGCCTGCCGCACAATCCCCTCAACCGCCTGCCCCTCGACACCCTGCCTGGCTACCACTACCCGCGCTCCTACTTCTGCGACATCGCTGCCGACACCCTTCCCGACACCTATTCAGAGTTCGAAGGCTGCAACCTCGGCGACTCCTACTTTTGGACTCGGGTCTTCTCGGACCAACTCAACCAGATGGACGAACCCGTCCTCTTTTCGCGTACCCTCGAACCCTCCGACACCGTGCTTCGCTTCGCCTTCTACCCCTCCTTCCACCCGCCGTTGGCCTTCCGCATTGAGAAGCATGGAGCGCCGGCGTCTCGCCGGCTGGGCGACAAGGATGAAACCATCGTCCTTTACTGGAAGCAACTCGAATTTTCCGAGGAGCAACAGGAACCCGGCGACGACACCCTTTCCATTTTCGACCTTGCCTACCATCTTCGCGAAGGCCACCGCACACTCTCCCGCCGCCAGTACCGTCGCCTGATGAACCTCTTCCGGCCGTTGCACTTCGACCGTCTGCCCCGCACCCATACCCTTTTTATGCTCGACGGTGCCCAGTGGGTCATCGAGCGTCGCACCGCCGACACTTTCAAGGCCTATTACACCAACATGGCCGGCAGCGACATTGCCGACCTCTACGACTACCTTATCAGCCTCGCCCGCATCAAAGCCAAATACGCCCGCGAATACTGCGACTGACCCGTATGTAGAGACGCGGCATGCCGCGTCTCCAATGGCGACCAACCGTATAATATAGGAACAAAAGGCGGTGCACTCTCTTTGGGGGGAGTGCACCGCGAGGGGGTTGTCTTATGCAGTAAGGGTTACATCGCCATGTCCTGCAGGAAGCGGACGCTGGCGTGGATGTGCTTGTACATGATTTGGTCGATGTCGACGAAGTTGACGCTCTTGCGGTAGTCGGCGACCATCTGCTCGATCTTGGGGCTGCTCTTGAGACCTTCCTGATGGCGGAAGTCGAGGGCCTGGGCGGCGTTGAAGAGCTCGATGGCGAGGATGCGCTCGGTGTTCTCGCAGACGCGGTAGGTCTTGGTGGCGGCGTTGCCACCCATGGAGACGAGGTCCTCCTGGTTCTGGCTGCTGGTGATGCTGTCGACGCTGCAGGGGGTGCAGAGCTGTTTGCTCTGGCTGGCGATGGCGGCGGCGGCGTACTGCGGAATCATGAAGCCGCTGTTGAGGCCGGGTTTGGCCACGAGGAAGGAGGGCAGGCCGCGTTTGGCGTCGATGAGCTGGTAGGTGCGGCGCTCGCTGATGGCACCGAGTTCGGCCACGGCGATGGCCAGGAAGTCGAGCACCATGGCGAGGGGTTCGCCGTGGAAGTGGCCGCCGGAGATGACCATGTCCTCGTCGGGCAGCACGATGGGGTTGTCGGTGGTGGAGTTGATTTCGGTCTCGACGACGGACTCAACGTAGCGGATGGTGTCCTTGGCGGCGCCGTGGACCTGCGGGGCGCAGCGGAAGGAGTAGGGGTCCTGGACGTGCTCCTTGTGGCGCTTGATGAGGTCGCTGCCTTCGAGCCAGCAGCGCACGGCGGCGGCGGTTTCGAGTTGGCCTTTGTGGGGGCGCACCATGTGGAGGCACTCGTAGAAGGGCTCGATGCGGCCGTCGAAGGCGTCGAGGCTGAGGCTGAGCACCATGTCGGCCTGGCGGCTGAGGCGGCGGGCTTTCAACAGGCTCCAGACGGCGTAGCTGCTCATGAACTGGGTGCCGTTGAGGAGGGCGAGGCCTTCCTTGCTCTGCAGCTCGATGGGCTGCCAACCTTTGGCTTTGTAGACCTCTTGGGCATCGCAGCGACGGCCTTTCCAGTAGACGTCGCCCATGCCGAGGATGGCGGGGAGCATGAGGTTGGCCAGGGGGCAGAGGTCGCCGCTGGCGCCGAGGGAGCCCTGCTGGTAGACGACGGGCAGGATGTCGTCGTTGTAGCAGTCGATGAGGCGCTGGACGGTCTGCAGCTGTGCTCCGCTGTAGCCGAAGGTGAAGTTCTGGGCTTTGAGCAGGAGCATGAGGCGCACCACCTCGGCGGGCACTTCGTCGCCGACGCCGCAGGCGTGGCTCATGACGAGGTTCTTCTGCAGCTGGCTGAGCTGTTCTTTGCTGATGCTGATGTTGCAGAGGGAGCCGAAGCCGGTGGTGACGCCGTAGATGGGTTCCTTCTGGGTTTCCATCTTCTGGTTGAGGTAGTTGCGGCATTTCTCGATGCGGCGCTTGGCCTCGTCGCCGAGGGCGAGGGTCATTTTCTTATCGATGATTTCCTGAATCTTGTCCAGGGTCAGTTTCTCGTTGGGGTTGAAAGTATAGGTCATTGTTGTTGTTTTATGTATTTCCACCGAAGGCGGAGATGTTTGTTATTTCTGCAGGTTGGCTTTGGCTTTTTCGGCAATGTCGTCGTCGACGAGGATGCGGCCGCAGTTCTCGCAGACGATGACTTTCTTGTGCATCTTGATTTCCATCTGGCGTTGGGGCGGGATGTTGCTGAAGCAGCCACCGCAGGAGTCGCGGTCGATGGTGACGACGGCGAGGCCGTTACGGGCAGCGCCGCGGATGCGCTTGTAGGCAGTGAGGTAGCGCTCATCGATGAACTGCTCCTGCTCCAGGCTCTTCTCGCGGAGGCGCTTCTCATCCTTCTCCGTTTCGGCGATGATGGAGGTGAGTTCCTCGCGCTTGGCATCAAGGTCCTTGGTGCGGTTCTCGACAAGGGTTTTGGCGGCGGCAATGTGTTCCTTGAGTTCTTTCACCTTGGCAACACCTTCTCTGTTCTTACGCTCGCAGAGCTGGATTTCGAGCTCCTGGAATTCAACTTCTTTGGCAAGGGATTCGTACTCGCGGTTGTTACGGACATTGTCCTGCTGCTTCTTGTACTTCTTGATCTGTTCTTCGTGGTCGGAAATCTCGGTGTTGCGTGCCTTGTTGGCGGCCTCGGTCTCCTTGATGTCGTTGTTGAAGTTCTCGATGCGGGTGTTCAGACCGGCGATTTCGTCTTCAAGGTCCTGGACAGCCTGCGGCAGTTCGCCACGGATGATTTGGATTTTGTCAATCTCGCTGTCCACACTCTGCAGGGTGTAGAGGGCCACGAGACGTTTCTCGATGGCGAGGTCGACGTCGGGACGCAGGATGACGGGAGCTTCGGTTTGCTCTTCTGCTTTTTTTGTGCTGACTTTTTTTGCCATATTATTATATATTATTTTATAATTCAATCAAATATAACACACGAGGCTTTCTTGCTTCGTGGAAATTCGGCATGCAAAGTTACTAAATTTTTCTGATATGGCGCGATAAAATATTTCTTTTGCGAATTGTTCGGTCTCGTAGTGGCCTGCGTCGACGATGATGATGCGGCCTTCGGCGCGCTGAAAGTCGTGATATTTCAGGTCGGCGGTGATGTAGATGTCAGCCTTTGCCGTCAAGGCGTCGCCAATGAAGGAGGCACCGCTGCCGCCGCAGAGGGCGACGCGGGTGATGGTGTTTAGTGGGGAGTGTTTTGTGTTTATTGGCGAGGTGCGGAGGGTTGGGATGCCGAGTATCCCTTTGACCTTCTGCAGGAAGGTGTCGACGGGCATTGGCTCGGGCAGCTCACCCACCATGCCGGCTCCGTTCTCCGGGTCCATGGGTTTGAGGATGCGGGTGTTCTGCAGGCCCAGTTTCTCGCTGAGGATGCCGTTGACACCCCAGGGCAGGTTGTCGAGGTTGGTGTGGGCGGCGTAGACGGCAATGCCGTGCCGGATGAGGTTGATGACGGTGCGACCGGCTTCGTTGTCGGAGGTGATTCGCTTCAGACCGCTGAAAATGAAGGGATGGTGGGTGACAATGAGGTTGAGGCCATGCTCTATGGCTTCGTCGACGACGGCGGGGGTGAGGTCGAGGGCCACGAGGATGCCTGTGCACGGTTCCTGCCGCTGGCCGATGAGAAAGCCTGCGTTGTCGTAGTCCTCCTGAAGTTCAGGACGGAAGGTGGCGTCGAGCCACGACGCCACCTGGCCTATTGAGGTGTGTTCCATTTGCGTTGTTATTTTTGTTTTTTATAACGCAAAAGGGACTGTTTTATTGTGCGGGAGGATGGCTTATTGTTTCGTAAGGGTGAGACCGAAGTCGCCGAGGGTGAAGAAGAGGTGGTTGTCGTCGGGCAGGTAGAAGCCGCCGCTGACGGATTCGTTGCCGTCGGTGGCGCACACCGTGCCTGCGCCGCCGTGGTAGGAGTAGCTGACGTTGGCGCGTTCGGTTTCGCGGTGGCCGTCGATGTCCACGACGGTGACGTTGAGCACCCCGGTAGTGTTGCCGACCAGGTGCAGTTCGTAGACGATGCTGTCGCCGTCCCATTCGTTGTAGTGGCCTTGTTTCCATGTGGTTCCCGCCAGGGTGGAGGGCTTGGCGAGGTGCTTCTCCTTGAGGCCGAAGTTGACGATGCCGGGCAGCTCCAGGTCGGTGCTCATTGTGGTGGGCGCGGTGATGCGCAGACCTTCAGCCTTGGTGTAGTCCAGGTCGAGGCGGTAGCGCTGCATGATGGCGTCGGGGATGGACAGGGTGGCTGTGGCAGTGCCGTGGTTGTCGCTCCAGGAATAGTTCATGGGCATGGTGTAGCATAGGGGCCAGGGGCCGCCGTCGTCCTCGACAACGAAGAGCAGGCCGCTGTCGGCGGTGTTGCACACGAGGGTGAGGGTGGTCTTGAGGGTTTGGCCCTCGTCGTCGGTGGTGTATGCGTCGCCGCTCCAGGCCGAGCCGGCAAGGTCGATGTCGGGTACGCAGGAGGCTAAGAGGAGGGACGCGAGCAGTGCCAGCGCAACAGATTTGAAGGTTTGTTTCATAAATGATTAGTCTATACGGTTGAACATGTATTGGCTATTGCATCCGGGGAACCGGTGTATGTCGTGGATGGTGACGGTGCGGTCGTGCAGGAGGTCGCCCGAGAGGCCCAGGGAGTCGACGGTGTGGAAACTGCTGTCGCTGCTGGATATGTAGCGCAGCGAGAGTTCCCAGTCCATGTCGGCGCGGTCGGTGTAGTATCGCAGCAACTCGCAGCTGCCGGTGAAGAGGGGACTGATGCAGTTGAGGTAGGGCACCTGCGGGGCGCAGATGAGCGCCAGGCTTCCCTCGGGGTAGGTTTCGACGACATTGGGCCAGAGGTTCATGACGATGCCGCCCGCCTGGTCGCTGTACCAGGTCTGGCAGCCTTCGCGGACGCGCTCCACGGTGAAGTAGTGCTCGTGCTGCGGCCAGCAGGGTTCGGCGGGGAAGTAGCGCAGTATCATGGTGTCTCCGACGAGTGGGGAGAATCCGAGGGTGTCGCCCCCTTCGGCGTAGAGAACGAGGGTGTTGTCGTCGTACTGCCAGATGTTCTCGAATTTACCGACGGGCAGGTGCCACTGCGTATAGCGCTCGTTGTCGTAGCTGACGTAGGCCGTGCGGTTGAGGCTGTCGATGGTGACGACAACCGTGGGGCCTTGGTAGCCTTCGTCCGAGAGGTTGACGAAGGTGGCCACGCCCCTGCGGGGATACGGCGCGGTGGCGTAGGCGGTGCCGTTCCAGGTGCCGGTATCGGAGTCGTAGGTGATGGTGACAGTTTTGCCGGCGGCCTCCATGTCGCGCATCCAGGCCTTGATTTCGTCGCGGCTGGTGGTGGTGTAGGTGACGACGTCCTTGGTGGGGTGGCTGGAAACCGACGCTCCATGGAAGGTTACCGTCGAGCCTTCCTCGGCATAGCCGCAGAAGCGCTCCAGCAGGGCGTCGAATTCGGCGTCGCCGTGGGTGGTGACGTGCTGCTCGGCGGCGTTGTCCACGGAGTAGACAATGTCCCGACGGATTTCATGCTCTTCGGGATGGCAGGCCGCGAGGGCGAAGAGGGCGGCCAGCAGGATGGAAAGTCGGATAATGTGTTTCATTTCAATGCGGTATTGTTTTGGTTCACAGTTTCAATCTTCTTGATTTGGTATTCCAGCAGGGCTTCGTACTGGGTTCGGTTTTCGATGTGGTAGAAGCCGAGGGTGCGCCGCTCGTGCGAGGCTACGGCGCGGCAGGCGGGCTGGCCGGTCCAGCGGGTGCGGCGTTCGGGGTGGTCGGCTTCGCCGATCCATGAGGTGATGCCCGTCGAGGTGCGTATGTCGTATTCCTCCTTCAGACGCTGCCAGGCTTTGTCGTCGTCGGCCACGACGAGCACCACGTCGACCCGCACCGAGTCGTTTAGGCGGAAGCCGCTGACCTGGGCCACGGCAACGTCCTGGCGGGCGGCATGGTGCTGGTAGAGCGTGCTCTTTCGCAGACCGGCAGCTCGCGTCCCATCGTTTTGCGCGCTGGCCGCCAGAGGCAGCAGGAGGAGCAGGAGGAGTAGGATGCGTTTCATATCAGGATGCTGTTGTTGTTGTCGTCGAGGAGCACGGCGGCGAGGTCGGCCCACTGCTGGTCGGTGAACTGTTGCGAGCGGTTGCTGCACACAAGGGTGTAGTCGCCCGGAAGGGGTTTGTCGGGACGCAGCAGCAATGCCGCCGCGGTGGCCACCACCACCACGCCCACCACCGTCAGCGCCACCCGCCGGTGCAGGCGGCGACGGCGTTGCCAGGCCGGGAGTTGGCGCACCATGCTGCGGGCCACGTGCTGCCCTTCCAGCAGCTCCCATTGTTCGTCGAATGTTGTCATATTGTTGTTCATTTGTCCCAAAGTTGTCTCAGTTTCTCTTTTATTCTCACCAGCCGGACGCTGATGTTGTTGGCCGTGAGGCCCGTTTGCTGTGCGATCTCTTCGTAGTTGTAGCCCTCGGTGTGCATGCGGACGATGGTGCGGTCGGGGTCGGGGAGGAGTTCGATGAGGCGGTGCAGATGATGGGGAAGGGTGCGGTCGTCGGCGGGAGGGTCGTAGCCTTCGGGCAGGGAGGTGGTCTCCGGAGTGCGGCGCAGGATGTCGATGCAGGTGCTGCGTGCCACGCGCCATATCCATGCCGCTTGCAGGGGGACGGCGCCGAGGGCGAGGAGCTGCTCGCGCCGTTGCCAGAGGACGAGGCTGACCTCCTGCACCAGGTCGTCGGCACTTACGCCCCGCCGTCTGTAGCGCAGGCAGACGGAGTAGACGAGGCCGCGATGGCGGTGCAGTATGTGCTCGAAGGGGGTCAAGGGTCTATCTTATTCGCTCAAAAAGGAAGTCCACTAAGGGATTGTAGTCCTCGGTGGTTTCGGAGCTGTTCACATGCCATACCTCCACGGGACGGTCGTAGTTTGAGATGTCGAGGAAGTTCATCAGATTGTCGGTACTTTCGTCGAAGACCAGCACCCATCCTGGACCGCCTTCGGCAAAGGTCATAAGTACTCCGCAGCTGAAGCGGCCATAGTTGAAGGGGCGGGTGGGGGAGGTGTAGACGGCCTCGTCGTAGTAGCGCACAGCGGCCTGGCCGTGGCCGAGGTTGTAGTTGGAACGGTCGATGTGGAGTACTACGTCGGCAGCCTCGTTGTGGCACGAGAGCAGGCTGTAGCGATCTGTAGGCACGAGGAGGGCGCGGTGGGTGTGGTCGGCAGGGCACGGACCGTTGTAGTTGTAGGTGAGGTCCAGCGTGTCGCCGTTGGAGGGGGTGATGGTGAGGGTTTCCTCGAAGGCCTCGGTGAGGCTGTAGTAGTCGTGCAACAGCAGGCGGTTGCCACTGCGGAAGTAGCTGAATTTGCCCGTGGGGAAGTGGATTTCCATCTGGCCCGACGGTATGTGGCCTGTGGTGATGTAGGCTATGTGGTTGACGGTGTCGAGGGTGACGATGGCGCCCTCGGCCACGTCGTAGGGGGTGGCATAGGTGATGCACCCCGTAGCGGGTTGCGGCGCGTTGGCGTAGGCGGTGCCGTTCCAGGTGCCGGTATCGGAGTCGTAGGTGACGGTGACGGTCATGCCGGCGGCCTCCATGTCGCGCATCCAGGCCTTGATTTCGTCGCGGCTGGTGGTGGAGTAGGTGGTGGCGTCCTTGGAGTGCAGGTTTTTGGCTGGCATGTGCTGCGCTCCATGGAAGGTTACCGTCGAGCCTTCCTCGGCATAGCCGCAGAAACGCTCCAGCAGGGCGTCGAATTCGGCGTCGCCGTGGGTGGTGACGTGCTGCTCGGCGGCGGCGTCCACCGTGTAGACTATCTGGCGCACGGTGCCGCCCTTTTCGCAGGCGGTCAGCAGCGCGAGGGCTGTCAGGAGGAGGATTCGGAGAGAGGTTTTCATCATCTTGTTGTTTTTGGTTTGCGCTAATATAACGCAAAAATGGGTCAAAAAACTACATGGACATGAAAAAAAATTTAGGCCCGCCGGTTGGCGAGCCTAAATTTTTTGAGTTATTGAGTTGCTAAGTTTCTGAGTTGCTGAGTGCTTAAATACTATTTGGATGCAATCACTTAGCTACTCAGTCACTTAGCCACTTAGCCACTCTTTACCAGAGCTGGGCGCGTTTCTCGGGGGCGAGCCACATGCCGTCGCCTTCCTTGATGCCGAAGGCCTCGATGAACTCGGTGATCTGGGGCAGGGCGACGTTGACGCGGTTGCGGCCGAGGGAGTGGACGTCGTTCTGGGTGAGGTTGAGGATGCCCTCGGTATTGATGTTGCTGGCCCACACGGCGGCATAGGCCAGGAAGAAGCGCTGCTCGGGGGTGAAGTTGTCCATCTTTTCCTTGTTCACCTGGCCCTGCTGCATGGCGTTCTGCATGGCGAGGAAGGAGACGTGGAGACCGCCGTTGTCGGCAATGTTCTCGCCGAGGGTCAGCTGGCCGTTGCCGTAGAGGGGCTCGCCGTTGCCGCCGTCCTCGAGGACCTTGACGGCGCTGAAGGCGTCGACGAGGGCCTGCTTGTTGTTGTCGAAGTTCTTGGCGTCGGTCTCGGTCCACCAGTCGTTGAGGTTGCCCTGTTCGTCGTACTGGCGGCCCTGGTCGTCGAAGCCGTGGGTCAGCTCGTGGCCGATGACCACGCCGATGGCGCCGTAGTTGGCGGCCTCGTCAGCCTGCATGTTGAAGAACGGGGGCTGAAGGATGGCGGCGGGGAAGCAGATTTCGTTGGTGGTGGGGTTGTAGTAGGCGTTGACGGTCTGGGGGGTCATGAGCCACTCGTCCTTGTCGACGGGCTTGTTGATCTTGCTGAACATGTACTCCATGTCGAACTCGTTGCTGCGCACCACGTTGGCGTAGTAGGAGTCGTTCTTGATGTCGAGCTTGGAGTAGTCGCGCCACTTGTTGGGGTAGCCAATCTTCACATAGATGGTTTCCAGCTTCTTGTGGGCGTTGGCCTTGGTGCTGTCGGTCATCCAGGTGGCCATGTCGATGCGCTGGCCGAGGGCGGTGATGAGGTTGTGCACAAGGGTCTCCATGCGGGTCTTGGCCTCGGCGGGGAAGTATTTCTCCACATAGAGTTTGCCGAGGGCCTCGCCCATGGCGCCTTCAACGGTGCCGGTGACGCGTTTCCAGCGCGGACGGTTCTGCTCCACGCCGCTGATCTGCTTGCCGTAGAAGTCGAAGCGGGCCTGGACGAAGTCGTCGCTCAGGTAGGGCGTGGCGCCGAGGATCTCGTGCCAGGCAAAGTAGGCCTTGAAGGTCTCCACGTCGGTGTCCTTCATCACCTTGTTGACCTCGGTGAAGTACTTGGGCTGGGCGATGTTGAAGCTCTTCATGCCGTCGAGGATGTTCATCTCGGCGAAGTAGCCCTTCCAGTCGATGTTGGGGGTGAAGGTGGCGGCCTCTTCCACGGTGTAGCGGTTGAAGGTGCCCTGGGGATCGCGGTTCTCCAGCTGGGTGTTCATGGCTTTGGCCAGACGGGTCTCGAAGGCCATGACGGTGGCGGCCAGCTTGTCGGCGCTCTTGCCGCTGAGTTTGTCATAGCCGGACATGGCGAAGAGCTGCTCCATGAGTTTCACATAGCCCTCGCGGAACTGCTTGTTCTTGCCCTCGTCCTTCACGTAGCGGTCGCGGTCGCCCAGACCGAGGCCACCCTGGTAGGCCCAGGCAATGCACATCTTGGCATCGTCCTTGTCGGCCTCGCCGAAGACACCGAAGAGGACGGTGTTGCCGCGCTTGTGCATGCGGAGCATCTCGGCCCAGACATCCTCGCTGGTCTTCACGTTGTTGATTTCCTCAAGGTAGGGCGTCAGCGGAGCCACGCCGTCGGCCTGCAGCTTGGCGCTGTCCATGCCGAGGTTGTACATCGTGGCAATCTTGTCGGCCAGCGAGCCGGCCTCGTTCTTGGCCACCTTGACGGAGTCGATGATTTCGTTTACGTTCTTCAAAGCGTTCTCGCTCAGCACGTCGAAGGCACCGTAGCGCGAGTGCTCGGCGTCCAAGGGGTTCTTGGCCATCCAGCCGCCGCAGGCGTACTGGTAGAAGTCGTCCTCCAGACGGGCCGTGGTGTCGAAATTGTCAGCGTTGATGCCCGAGGTGAGTTGGGCCTTGTGCTGGCAACCAGTTGCGATAACTGCCATAGTAGCAATACTTAACAAGGTTTTCTTCATTTTATTAAATGTTTGATTTATGTTCAAAACAAATTGCAAAAATACTACTTTTCCACGACATGGCAAAATTTTATTTTCATCGCCCTCAACCCCGTCACCCCTTCAACCCCTACCCGAGATGTGTCCGATACGGCCGTTCTTATATTGTTCTTATATTGTTTACATATTGTTCGCATATTGTTCTTATATCCACAATATAGGAACAATATAAGAACAATATGTAAACAATATAAGAACAATATAAGAACGGCCGTATCGGATACCTCTCAGGTGTGTTTCAGACCCTTGATTAAAGGGTAGGGGAGAAGACGGTGCGATGGGTCGTTATTTTAACACTTTATAATCTGATTCTGAACGAATTCCTGTGATTGTCGGAATCTCCGCTGCGGGTTGCGGGGCGTCTATTTCAATATCTGTGCCGTGTGCGCCTTGGTGTTCACTTTGCCGATGGCATCGGCGATGGTGCCCTGCTCGTCGATGACGTAGGTGGTGCGCAGGGGGCCCATCGTCACCTTGCCGTAGTTCTTCTTCTCGCCCCAGGCTTCGTAGGCTTCGAGGATGCGGTGCTCGGGGTCGCTGATGAGGTGGAAGGGCAGCTCGTACTTGGCGATGAAGCGCTGGTGGCTGGCGGCGCTGTCGCGGCTGACGCCGAGCACCTCGTAGCCCTGGGCCAGGAAGCGGTGGTAGTTGTCGCGCAGGTCGCAGGCCTCGGCGGTGCAGCCCGGCGTGCTGTCCTTGGGGTAGAAGTAGAGCACCAGCTTCTTGCCGGCATAATCGGTCAGCCGGATGATATTCCCGTTCTCGTCCGCGCCCTCAAACATCGGCGCCTTGGTTCCAATCTGTAGCATGTTTTTCTTTTTAATTTCCCGCTTCGCGCAATCCATGAATCCATTATAGATTTATAGATTTCCGCCGCAGGCGGGAGGCTTGTTAAACGCTGCAAAAGTACGAACTTTTTCCGACACGGGCGAAAAAGATTTCTGTATGTGAATTATTTTGTGTATTTTTGCACCGTGAAATCAATCGGGATATGGAATCATTGACCAACACAGACAGCACATCCACGGCACGTTCCTCGCGCTTGCGTCAGGCCAGAAAAGCCGTTGACTCCCAGCCCTCCGCCGGGAAGACCCCCGAAAGCGAGCTGATGGAGGTGGACGAGTATTTTGAAATTCTTAGAAAGCGGGTCAATGACTATTATGACAGTATACAAGGTCAGGATTAGTCGCTCCGCGATGCGCGATATGGATGACTTGGAGGATTTCCTCAAGTCCGTTATGTCGCAATCGGGTGCCAACAGGTACATCGACAATATGATTGCCGAAGTGCTGTCGCTTTCTGTGTATGCCGACCTGTACCGGCCGAGCACGATGGCCGACATACGGCAGTACCACCCCAAGGCCCGCCGAATGGTGAGCCACTGGTGTGCCCCGCGACCGAAGTGGAGCGAACCGCCGCTGGTGTTTCATATTCCATGTTGAAGATGATATGGTCATCGTCGACCGTATCCGCCCATCCAAGATGATAGCCCGATGAATACCAATGTTTGTAACTCGCTGATTTTTACCCCCCCCCACGAATTGCACAAGTAATCGCCGGGAGGCTTTCCTCTTTGTTTTTAATTCTTTTGCCTCTCTCTGCTGACTGTTTTGATTCAGATATAATTTGAGACCCCGCACAATAAAAGGCGGGGTTTTGCGTTATTGGAGTGTTTGTGAAACATTTTTGATATGACTAATAACGAAAAACTTTCAATTATCAACAGTGGCAAGGAATACTTCCGCCAAATTATCATTCCTGCGCACCTGAAAGGTCTGGAAGGATTGAGATTAAGGGATTTTGATGTAAATCCTTTCCTCATAAACTATCTTGCAGCCTTCCTTTGTGGCAATACCGAATCGTTGTCTTTGGCTAAAGCGTTGGTGTATCCTCGTGTGTTAGGAACGAGTATCAACACTAGTTTTGGTTCCAATATCCAGTATTTTATCGCTGGACTTAAGGAAATAACCAGTAGCGGTTCCGCTATTCCCGGCATCGACATTGAGTTTGAAGACGCACTTGATGGTCGCAAGAAATATTGCCAGTGCAAAGCGGGGCCTAAAACAATCAACCGTGACGACATTGATACCATTCTTGGACATTTTAAAGAATTTAAGGGAGTAGCACGGCAAAACCGTCTCCGTATCGCGGATGATGACTTGGTGGTTGGAGTCTTATATGGCGAAAGTAATAAACTTTCGGCAAATTACAAAACAATTTGCACTACATATCCCGTATACTGTGGTGCTGAGTTCTGGGAACATTTGACCGGCGACAAGCATTTCTACAACCGTCTGACGAAAGCCTTTGGCGAGGTTGTGGAGGAAGAGAACATCGACGGCAGTCAGTTGATTGAGTCCAAGATAATAGATATCGCCAAGGAAATTGACGAGAAAGGCGGTTTGTGATTATGTCATTTTTATCCACATCCAATTTGGCAGACATACTCGGCACCTCTATCGCCACAACGCAGAAATGGGGTGAGAGTGGTCTGTATCCCCTGCACATTGACAGCAAAGGCAAGCAGGGTTTTTATATGGAGGAGTTGACCGACATTCCTCAAGTTCAGCAGATGCTCCATAGCAAGTGGGATGAAGAATTGCACGTCACTCCACTGCGGGACTTTACCTCTCTTGAATTGTTTGCAGGAGCGGGTGGGTTGGCATTGGGAATGCACTTTGCAGGATTCCGTCATGTACTGCTGAACGAAATTGATGCCATGGCTGCACAAACTCTTAGAGTAAACCATCCCGACTGGAATGTGCTTGAGGGTGATGTCCATAATATTGATTTTACTCCACTGCGAGGATTGGTTGATTTTGTTTCGGGGGGATTTCCATGCCAAGCATTCTCATATGCAGGTAAGAAAGGAGGCCTCAATGACACCCGTGGCACTCTTTTCTTTGAATTGGCTCGCGCAGTAAAAGAGATTCAGCCCAAAGTCTTTATGGGTGAAAACGTGAAAGGGTTACTCTCTCACGACGATGGCCGAACATTTGAGATTATACGAAATGCCATAGCCGAATTGGGATATACTCTTGTCGAGCCACGTGTGTTGAAAGCCGTGATGTATCAAGTGCCGCAGAAGAGGGAACGTATTATTCTTGTTGCCATCCGCAACGACATCGCTCCCCATGTTGAGTTTCATTGGCCTGCACCATACAAAAGAGTCATGACGCTGCGCGATGCCTTCTACAAAGGGGAACTTTATCCTACCGATGTACCAGCATCAGAGGGACAAACCTACCCGGAAAAGAAACGCCGCGTCTTGGCCATGGTGCCAGAAGGTGGCGATTGGCGCAATTTGCCAGAAGATGTTGCCAAGGAATTTATGGGCGGCAGTTTCTATCTTGGAGGTGGAAAAACAGGCATGGCTCGTCGTCTGTCAATGGATGAACCTTCCCTGACGTTAACTTGCGCACCTGCCCAAAAACAAACCGAGCGTTGCCATCCTATAGAGACCCGTCCGCTCACTGTCCGCGAATACGCCCGAATACAAACCTTTCCCGATGAATGGAAGTTCGCAGGAACAATCTCCGACCAATACAAGCAGATAGGCAATGCAGTACCTGTCAATCTGTCATATGCTATCGGTCGTTCCATTATGAGACTCTTCAACGACATCGACGCCTACCGGCATGAGGATAGCCGTTTCGACGTGGCCTTCAATGTGGCCAAGGGCATGATTCCGCAGCAATTGTTTGCAATCGACTTCTTCGACATGCAGCAAGTATATCCTGACGATATAGTCAAGAACACCCTGCGCAGGGCAAAATCATCAAAAGAGAAAATCCTCAACACGCAGAAAAACGTGTTGGTTTGCCTTGTAAAAAAAGAAAACCTTGCTCCATACCTCGACCATTCAGCTAAAATATACTACACGGGCAAAGACTTCCCTTCTACGGTTAAATTAAACCACCTGTATTACTTTATGCCCTACACCAAGAAGAAAGGCATACGCGACCTGTACCTTATCCGTGTGGCACGAATCGGGACAAAATATGAGGTGAGAAAAGATGCCGATCCCAACGATTTGCGATTGGTGTTTGAAATTGAGTTTGTCAAACAGCTTTTCCCCGATTACAAGCCCATACGCTTGGCCATTTGGGATACTTTCACCGATACTACATTGGACAAAATAATGCAAATGTGAATTTCGCAACAGTAAAAAACAAACAAGAATCAAATTAGGAAGAAATAACGCAATACGCCCCCAAGCAAATTTTGCAATGGCCGAAATGAGTCATTACACCCCCAAGCAGATTTGGAAATGGCCAAAATGAATCATTACAACGCCAATTGATTTTGAAAATGGATGAAATGAGTCATTACAACGCCAATCGATTTTGAAAACGGCTGTCGCGGGTTGCAAAAGTGGGTTTTGAAATTGAAACAAGGTTTTGCGGGGGGCGCAAAAGGGTGTCTTGAAACGAAAATGAAACGGGGCCGTCGCGGGTGATTTTATTTTCCGATTATTTGTAGGGAGAATATTGTAATGGTGCAATATTCTCCCTTTGTTTGTTGAGAGGATATTTTAATGCTGCGATATTCTCCGAGGTTTTAATTGGGCAAAGCCTAAAATAGTGCGGACTTGAGTACAAATGTTTTCTTTTTACAAAAAAATATTTCTCCGTTCCGGGATTTTGTTGTATCTTTGCAATCTGAAATCTGTTTTGAATTATTATGGAAAACAAGCACAGAAACAACACGATTGAAATAGACAAGGACAAGTTCCGGTTTGATGTGGATGTGTATATTTTCAAGGAGGAGGAGCATCTGACGGCTTATTGCCCGTCGCTCGACCTCGCTACCACCGGTACCGATTTCCAGGATGCCGTGAAAAACTTCTACGAATGTCTTCAATTGCACGTGGAATGCTGTATGGAGATGGGCACTTTTGAAGAGGACTTGAAGGAACACGGATGGAAAGTGAGCGAGAAAAAGATTGTGCCGCCATCGTTCCGTACACAGCTCCGCAACCGCCAACTTTCCGGCTTGCTGCAGAGCAATACCAATTATGAGCGTATCTCTGCTCCCGTCAGAATAGCTGCCCACGCATGAAGAAACTGTCCAACATTTCACTGAAGGAGTTCTGCGCTGTGCTGACGGCACTCGGACTCCACAAGATGCGCACCAAAGGAGGCCACGAGGCCTGGGTGCGCGAGGGGTTGAAACGTACGGTAATCGTTCAAACGCACGTTGACCCTGTGTCAGAACTGGTGGTGAGGAAAACCATCAACGACCTCGGCCTTACCCGCGAGGAGTTCATTACCTTGTTGGAAACGCTATAAATATAGTATAAGCGAACAAAGGGAGCACCCGTGCGGATGCTCCCTTTGTTGTTGGTTGTATCAATTCATCAATACATTCCACCCATGCCGCCCATGCCGGGGTTGGCGGGGGCTGCGGGTTCGGGTTCCTTGATGTCGCAGAGGACGCACTCGGTGGTGAGGAGCATGCCGGCGATGCTGGCGGCGTTCTCCAGGGCCACGCGGGTCACCTTGGCGGGGTCGATGACGCCGCTCTGGAAGAGGTTCTCGTACTTCTCGGCGCGGGCGTTGTAGCCGTAGTCGCCCTTGCCGTTCTTCACCTCGTTGACGACGACGCTGCCTTCGAGGCCGGCGTTCTCGACGATCATGCGCAGAGGCTCTTCGACGGCGCGGCGGATGATCTCGATGCCGAGCTTCTCGTCCTCGTTCTCGGGCTTAACGCTTTCGAGTTTCTGGGCGGCGCGGATGAGGGCGGTGCCGCCACCGGGGATGATACCCTCCTCGACGGCTGCGCGGGTGGCGTGCAGGGCGTCGTCGAAGCGGTCTTTCTTCTCCTTCATTTCGACCTCCGAGGCTGCGCCGACGTAGATGACGGCCACGCCGCCGGCCAGCTTGGCCAGACGCTCCTGCAGTTTCTCGCGGTCGTAGTCGCTGGTGGTCTTCTCGATCTGGGCTTTGATCTGACCCACGCGGGCCTTGATGGCGTCGCTATTGCCCTTGCCGCTGACGATGGTGGTGTTGTCCTTATCGATGCTGATTTTCTCGCTCTGACCGAGCATGCTGAGGTCGGCGTCCTCGAGCTTGTAGCCTTTCTCCTCGCTGATGACGGTGCCACCGGTGAGGATGGCGATGTCTTCGAGCATCTCCTTGCGGCGGTCGCCGAAGCCGGGGGCCTTGACGGCGGCGATCTTCAGGCTGCCGCGCAGGCGGTTGACCACGAGGGTGGCCAGGGCCTCGCTCTCGACGTCCTCAGCGATGATGAGGAGTGGACGGCCGGTGTTGACGACCTTCTCGAGCACGGGCAGCAGGTCCTTCATGGTGCTGATCTTCTTGTCGTAGATGAGGATGTAGGGGTTGTCGTAGCTGCACTCCATCTTCTCGGTGTCGGTGACGAAGTAGGGGCTGATGTAGCCGCGGTCGAACTGCATACCCTCGACGACTTTGACGGTGGTGTCGATGCCCTTGGCGTTCTCGATGGTGATGACGCCGTCCTTGGTCACTTTCTCCATGGCCTCGGCGATGATGTCGCCGATGGCGCTGTCGTTGTTGGCGCTGATGGTGGCCACCTGGCGGATCTTCTGGATGTCGCCGCCGACCTCCAGGGCCTGCTCCTTGATGCTCTTCACGATCTCGGCCACGGCCTTGTCGATGCCGCGCTTGAGGTCCATGGGGTTGGCACCGGCGGTGACGTTCTTCAGGCCGGTGTTGACGATGGCCTGGGCCAGCACGGTGGCGGTGGTGGTGCCGTCGCCGGCCTGGTCGTTGGTCTTGGAGGCGACCTCCTTGACCATCTGGGCGCCCATGTTCTGGATGCCGTCCTCAAGCTCGATTTCCTTGGCCACGGTCACGCCGTCCTTGGTCACCTGCGGGGCACCGAACTTCTTGTCGATAACCACATTGCGGCCTTTGGGGCCGAGGGTCACTTTCACTGCATTTGCCAACTGGTCGACGCCTTTGCGAAGCTGCTCGCGAGCGTCATTATTGAAAACTATCTGTTTTGCCATTTCTTTGTTCCTTTCTATTCTTTAGATTGTTTTTTCTTTTCTCCTTCAGATTGTAAAAGATTTTAAAAGAGGCCATCCAGAGGCATTTTTTTCTTTTACAATCTTTTAAAATCTGATTGAGTTTAAATCTTTAGATGATCGCGTAGATGTCGCTTTCTTTCATGATCATCAGCTTCTCGCCATCGATCTCAATCTCGGTGCCGCTGTACTTGCCGTAGAGGACTTGGTCGCCCACCTTGACGGTCATCTCGTGATCCTTGGTGCCCTTGCCCACGGCGAGGACTTCGCCGCGCTGCGGTTTCTCCTTGGCGGTGTCGGGGATGATGATGCCGCTGGCGGTCTTCTGTTCAGCCTCGGCGGGACGCACGAGGACTCGGTCTGCTAAAGGTTTGATGTTTGTCATAACTGTTATGTTTTTTTTTGTTTTACTTCGTTTGTTCTGTGTGCCGTGCTCCAGCGCGGCGACACTCAATGTTATCAACATCCGTGCCAACCCCCATAAAACTGCCAGCGACTGCCACCGGCTGACACTTTGTCAGTCCCGGTGGCAGTCCGCCACCTCCCGGCGACCGCCAAAACCGGTGCCAAGGAGCCATCCAACCTCCCCCTACACCTGCCTTTCCGTTTACCCTCCACTTCCCAACACTTACTTTTTTAACCGAGGGTAAAGAGAGGGGTAGGAGAGGAGTAAGAGGGGAGTAAGAGGGGGTAGCTCTTTAGTGTTGATTTATAGCAAGTTGCAAATTGCCTTTTTCGGCCGTTTTTCGGACTTTTTTCAAAAATTGATTCGTTTTTTGTAATTGGTTGTTTGCGAGTGTGTTGCTTTCCGTTGATGCTCGATAAACGAAAAAAAACGCCAGCCTGCTGTTTTGGGGGGCAGGCTGGCGGTAGGTTTGCTATTTTAAAGTTTTCAGTCGACGCGGTTGAAGACAAAGGTGGGCGGGTTGAGGCAGTCGCATATCAAGCGCCATTCCTCCTGTGTGGGGCTGACCTGCAGGATGTTGTAGGCATTGCCATAAAGGGGAGTGGTGTCGAGCACCGGCGGGTAGACGCCGAGGTAGGTATGCCGGTTGCCGTATTCGTCGTCCTCGTAGTGGAAGCGTCCCTGCGGGAAGTCGACAATGGTGTTGATGTAGTTCGCCGGGGTCGCGGCCACGGCCACGCGGTTCGCACGGTCGATGTGCATCACCACGTCGTAGCCGTTGTTGGTGCTCACCCATGTTTCGTACTGCGTGCTGCGCACCATGTCGAACACGCCGATGCAGGTGTTGCACTGAGGAACCATGCCGCCGTATTCCATATGCAGCGTATCGCCGTGCAGTTGGCTTGTCCCGCTGACGTCGATGCCGTTCCAGTAGATGTTTGTGAAGTGGTACTCCTGCGGGCATTCCAGACAGGTGAAGCCTGAGAACATGTAGCCACAGATGCCCCATGGCAGTCCGTAGAGCGACCAGCCGTTGTTGGTGGCCCACGTGCCGTAAACGCGGCTAGCGGGGCTGACGGTCATGATGGCGATATAGTCGGGCCAGCGGTCGCAGACATATGTCGTGCAAAAAGGTACATGGGTGTGACCAGGCGCTTCGCCCAATTCGAGGACGAAGAACTCGTTGCCGTAGTAGTCCTGCATGGTCAGCACTATGCCGCAGAGGGTGACGCTGTCGCCAAGGCGGTAGGTCGTGCTGTCGATGGTCAGTGTTTCGACATTGGCGGTGATGAAATGGCCGTCGGTCACCAGGTAGAAGAGGGTATCGCCCACCTGCAGGGCCCAGTCCATACCTGGCAGCACCTCGCCGGCGCTCATGGCGCGCATGGGGGCTTGGGTCAGCACACCGGTGTGGCATCCTTCCTGGCTCTCGGGGCGAGGCTGCGGCGCGTTGACATAGGCCGTGCCGTTCCAGGTGCCGGTATTGGGGTCGTAGCTGACGGTGACGGTCATGCCCGCGTCCTCCATCTGGGCCATCCAGCGCTTCATGGCCTCGCGGTCGGTGGTGCTGAAGGTGGTGGCGTCCTTGGTGGTACGCAGGCTCCCAGCCTGCGATGGCCCACCTTTCGCAGGCAGGGGCGCCTGCGTACCATGGAAGGTCACCGTGCTGCCCTCCCCGGCCCAGTCGCAGAAGCGGTCCAGCAGGGCCTGCCACTCGGCTTCGGTCTCGAGGTGGACGGTGACCGGGGCAGGATTCTCGGCATCCTGCCGATGTGACGTCTGCGTCCCTACAGGCGTGACGGTGTAGGTGATGTCGCGTTGCTTGTCGCTGCTCTCAGGATTCTTCTCGCAGGCCGTCAGGCAGCAGAGCACGGCGGCCAGCAGGGCGAATGGTTTGACGGTGTGTTTCATACGGGTTCTATATTTCTTTTCTATTCTTTTCATTCTGATTGAGATTATCGTGTTTTTTTTTCAATCAGATTGTAAAAGATTTTAAAAGAGCCATCCGGCGGCAGCCTTTTCTTTTACAATCTTTTCAAATCTGATTGAGCTTTTTGTGGTTCTGATTGAGATTGTCTAACTGGTAGTCCATCAGGGCCTGGCGCTGCGCCTCGGTGTCGATGCGGTAGAAGGCCACGGTGCGGTCGGCATGGACGGCCATGGCGCGCCAGGCGGGGCGGACGGCGCGTTTGACGCGGCGGGCGGGTTCGTCGATGTCGCCCATCCAGCTGGTGACGCCCTCCGACGTGCGGATGTCGAACTCCGCCTTCAGCTCCGCCCACGCCGCGCTGTCGTCGGCCACGAGCAGCACCACGTCGGTCTTCAGCGTGTCGCCGATCTGGAAGCCCTTGACTTGCGCCACGGTGAGGTCCTTGCTGTCGGCATACCGCTGGTACAGCGGCAGTTCATCCGCCTCGCGCGAGCAGGCCACCGCTAACGGCAACAGCATTATGAGCAACAAGCGTTTCATATTGTTTCGATGGTTAGGATGCGTCCCGCCTCATTGGCCCAGTGGCTGTCGGCGATGCCTCTGCGGTTGCAGGCCACGCTGTCGTAGTTGCGAGTGGAAAGTGGAAAGTGGAAAGTGGAAAGTGTGATTCCAGCCACCAGCGCCACGGCCACCGAGGCCAGTGCCGTGCGGCGCACTCGCCGTGCTCGCTGCCAGCGCGGGTACTCCTGCTGCAGGCGCCGCTGCAGCCCCTGTCGCTCTTCCTGCTCCCATAGTTCTTCAAAATGTTTCTCGTCCATATCGTTTTTCTCTTTATTTTATCATTTCCATTTTCAATCGTTCTTTTATCCGCATCAGGCGGATGCCTATGTTGTTCTTCGTCATGCCCAGCTTCTTGCCAATCTCTTTGTATTCATACCCTTCGAGGTGGAGGGTGACGATGCTGCGGTCGGGTTCCGGCAGGTGGGCTATCAGCTCGTGCAGGTCGCGGTGGAGGGAGGTGTCCTCGTCGGGTGCGTCGAAGTTCTCCGGTACGGGGTAGGAGGGAGGCTCCTTTCGCAGCAGGTCCACGCAGGTGCTCCTCGCCACGCGCCACATCCACGACGCCTGCTGCGGTGTGCTCGCGATGGACATCAGCTGCTCCCGTCGCTCCCACAATACCACCAATACCTCCTGCAACAGGTCGTCCTCGTCCAGTCCCCGACGGGCATAGCGACGGCAGACCGCAAATAGCAGTCCCTTGTGCCTCAGCACTATCCCGTTGAACCCTTCGTTAGTCGCCATCAGTCAACCTTCAGCTTTCAATTATCAATTTCTTCACACCTATATAACGTAAAACAGGGGGGTGAAAATTACATCCCCATGAAAAAAAAATTAAAACCCCGGGTCGATTACAGCCCGGGGTTTTAATTGTTAATTAACCAAAAACATTTTTTATTCGGTCACCACGGCGCGGTGGAACACCAGCTGCACGGGGACGGCATTTGTCTCGTCTTCGTCGAATGCCACGGCGAACTCAACGATGATGGCGTCGGAGGCCTCGTCGTAGCGGAAGGGAATTTCGATGTCCACCAGGTTGGCACCGCTCAGGGCTCCCGTCTGGGTGGCGGCGTCGTAGCTGTAGTTGTAGTCCAGGCCCTGGATCTCTTCCATGGTGTATTCATCGCCGTCCTCGACAAGGTTCAGACCGGTGACGTTCTCCGGGAACACCAGGTGGGCATAGCTATTGTCGAAGTTGAGGCCGAACTGAAGGTCCAGGCCGGTAATCTCGGCGCAGTCGCCCATCTCGACACCGATAATGTCGCTGAACGACAGGGTATAGGTCCACTCTGTACCGACAAGGTCGGCCACACTCTTCACCATCAAGGTGTTTTCAGTCGTAGGGTTGCCTGCAATGTTGGTGTCGTCTTCTTTCTGGCAGGCGGTCATGCCGAGCATCAGCACGGTGGCGGCAAGGGCAAATATGTTTTTCTTCATAATATTGATTTGTCTTTTTGTTGTTGATTTGATTCCGTTAGTTTGTTTCTTCACCTATAATAACGTATCAAAAAGCAAAAAAACTACACCCGATTGATATTTTTTTTGATCGCCGGCGTTTCGCCGGCATTTCCGCCCACGGTCGTCCCGCGTAGCATCCGTAGAATCAGAGTGATTCGCCGTTGGTACAAAAAAAAACAAAAGCCGGGTCTAACGATGACCCGGCTTCTGACTATTAAAGTAACCAAGAATTTCTTATTCGGCAGTGGCGTTGCGGTGGAACACCATGGGAACGTTGACCACGTTGGTGTCGCCCTCGAAGGCCATGGGCAGGACGAAGGTGATTTCGTCGGTGTTGTCGTTGTAGGTGAATTCGAGCTGCGAGGTCACCTCGTTGCCGTTCTCGTCCTCGACAGTGCCGATGAGGTTGCCAGTGTGGGTGGTGCCGTCGTAGCTGTACTCATAGTCCACGCCGGTGATCTGCTCCATGGCCGTGCCATCGGTGGAGAGACCCCAAGCCTCGACCATGTCGCCGAAGGTGAAGTGGGCGAAGTTGGCATCGAAGTTCAGATAGTAGAGGTCGCCCAGGCTGGGGATGGTGATGGCGGTGTCACCGTTATCATCCATCACAACGATGTCTTCCATGGTGTAGGTCCAATCGGTACCGATGAGGTCGGAGGTCGTTTTGACGCGGGCGTTGCTGACGGTTCCACCATTGTCGGTGATGACTTCGTCTTTCTGGCAGGCGGTCATGCCAAGCATCAGAACAGCGGCGGCGAGGGCAAAAATGTTTTTCTTCATAATTTTTTAATTTTTTAATTGTTTATAAAATTTATTAATTAATTGATTTGTTTTTTCGACTTGGAGGTCTTTGTGTTTTTGTTTTACACCTATAAGAACGTAACGAAAATCCGAAAAACTACAACCGATGTAAATTTTTTTTCTTTTTTTTAGATTTTCTCGAATTGCAGCTGGTAGTAGGAGCCCTCGTCGTCGCCGCTGCCGGGACGCGAGATGATCATGGTCGAGTTGGTGAGCCAGTTGATGTACCACTGGCTGCCGCCGCTGGGCAGGATGCTGCAGCACAACATGCCGTCGTCGTCGATGCTCCAGGTGCCGTCCTCGCTGGTGGCGTTGGCACCGGTGGCGGTGTAGGTCGCCGTGCCGTCCTGGCGGAACACAATGCTGATGCTCTCACCCTCGGCCTCGGGAATATAGAGTGTGGTGGACAGCATGTAGTCCGAGCTTCCCCCCATCTCGGTCACGGCTATGCAGTCCAGGCGCCATTCGCCGGCCACGCTGCCCTCTATCGGGAGGCTGATGTCGAGCACCAGGAATTCTTCTCCGTTGAGGTCCTGCATCTCCTTCAGCTCGCCGCTGAGGGTTGTCTGGTCGCCGGGGTGCAGCCCGTCGGTGAACACTTCCACCGAGGTGCAGAGGTATCCGTCCCTGACGATGAACAGCACCGAGTCCTCGCTCACCACCAGGGCTGCCACCTGGCGGGAAATCACGGGTTCCGTCACCGGCGGCATGTCCACCAGCGCCAGGGTGCCGGTGTAGCTGTCGTTCACCTCCTCGTGATGGGGGGCGTTGATGTAGGCTGTGCCGCTCCAGGTGCCGGTAGTGTTGTCGTATTTCACGCTCACCGTCTTGCCGGCCTTCTCCATGTCTTTCATCCAGGCCTTCATCTCGTCGCGGCTGGTGGTGCTGAAGGAGGTGGCCTCTTTCAGCATGCCCAAGCCCTTGGTCGGGGCCTGGGAGGTGGCGGTGTTGTAGAATATCACCTCCGAGCCACCCTGGGCGTAGGAGCAGAATTTGTCCAGCAGGGCGTTCCATTCGGCATCGTCCTTCACGCTCTTGCGGCCTTCCTCGTGGCCTACGGCATAGACGATGACGCGCTCCTGGGGGCGCGTCGACTCCTCGGTGGTACGCTCGCACGAGGCCAGACCCAGCATCATCACTGCCAACGCGGCAACAATGCTCGTTTTATTTATATTGAATATCTTATTCATAATGTTCCAGATTGAAAAGTTGTGTTTTTGTTTTTTCTTTAATGGCCCTGAGCCATTATTTCTTTATGTCTTTCTTTGCCATGCCCTGCATCTGGTAGTCCACCAGGGCGTCGTACTGCCGCTCGTTGTCCAGACGGTAGAAGGCTATGGTGTGTCTCTTGTGCGACGCCACCACGCGCATCACCGGCCGGCCGGTCCATTTCACACGCTGTGCGGGCTTCTGCGGGTTGCCCAGCCAGCTGACGACGGTCTCCGTGCCGCGGATGTCGAACTCCTTGGCGAGCTGCTGCCAGGCCTCGTCGCTGTCGGCACGCAGCATCACCACGTCGACGCCCACGCTGTCGTTCAGCTTGAAGCCGTCCACCTGTGCCACCGTCAGGCCCGGCCGCGAGGCATACTGCTTGTACAGCTGCCCCTGCGACATGGCTGCCAACGGCATCAGCAGCACGAGGATGATTATTGCTATTCTTTTCATAATTCTTGTTGTATTCTCTAACTAAACACTAAACCGACATCTCGTCCATCAGCATCTCGCCGGCCAGGTCCACCCAGTATTGCTCCTCGATGTCGGGCTTGTTGCAGTAGGTCTGGGCGTAGCCGTCGTGCTCCAGCATGGGCTGCGCTCCGCCGAGCGTCAGAGGCAGGGCGGCGCCGGCAACCACCAGCACCAGGGCGGCCACAGTCATTCTGCGGCGCTGGCGTGTGCGCCAGGCGGGATACTCCGCCGCCAGCTTCGTGGCGTAGCGCTCGGCCTCGGCCCGTGACCACAGTTCGTCAAATTGTTCTTGTTTCATATCTTTATTTTTTTTTTGATTCGTAAAACTTAAAACTCATCACTCATCACTCATCACTCCTCACTCAAACAAACCCCTCTCTCAGTTTCTCCTTGGCTCTCACCAATCTTACACTCACATTCTTTTCGCTCATTTCCAGGCTTTTGCCTATCTCTTCGTAACTGTAACCCTCCAGCTGCATCTTCACTATCGTCCGGTCGGGTTCTTCCAGTTGCTCTATCTGCTCGTGCAGCTCGTTCACCAGGGTGCGGTCCTCGGCCACGGTGTCGTAGCTCTCCGGCAGTTCGTCGTGCTGGTGGTAGGACCTGAGGGCGTCGATCACCGCGTTGCGGCTGATTTTCCACACCAGCGCGGCCTCCTGCACGGCAAGGCTCTGCGCGAATATCTTCTCTCTCGCTCGCCACAGGGCCACCGACGCCTCCTGCACAAGGTCTTCCACCTCAAGCCCCCGTGCGCTGTAGCGGTGGCAGAGGGTGAAGAGCAGACCGCGATAGCGGTGCAGCAGGGCTTCGAAAGGATCCTTTGTTCTCACGATTATAATAACGTAACAAAATGCAAAAATACTACACACACATGAAAAAAAATATATTTTTTTTTATTTACATGCCTCCCACCCGAACCCCATCCAAGAGGTATCCGATACGGCCGTTCTTATATTGTTTTTATATTGTTTACATATTGTTCTTATATTGTTCCTATATTGTGGATATAAGAACAATATGCGAACAATATGTAAACAATATAAGAACAATATAAGAT
>Ga0256405_10001322_pt1 | contig 68414 bp, 60 predicted proteins | sample RumenRJG_02DNA_FD_189096 | JGI IMG/M metagenome (GOLD analysis project Ga0256405, IMG submission 189096) | Bovine rumen microbial communities from Lethbridge, Alberta, Canada - RJG_02 | ecosystem: Host-associated > Mammals > Digestive system > Stomach > Rumen | place: Canada: Alberta... | reverse complement strand
TCTGAAGCAGGCATGTATCATCCAGCTCCTTTAGATATGCTTTATTAACATCCATTCTTCGTCTGAACAGACTATCTGTAACATTAACCTTGTTAAATGAATAACTTCTCATTTAGTTTTTCTCCCATGTTATGTAAACTAGTTAAGCAACCTTTTTTAACTGATTTGAAATCTCAACAGGTTTTATACAACTTCATATCCTGCTTGTGAAAGCACTGATAATGCCCTGTCAAAGTTTTCTTCCTTCACTAGAATATAATCCGTGTTATATGTGGATACTGCAAAGATGCCTATCCCCTCATCAGCAAGTATGCCCGAAAGCTTTGAAAGTATTCCGATAAGCGAAAAGTCAAGAACCCCCTGGATTCGAAATCCTTTCCAGCCGTCTTCCCTCTCTAGGGTACTCTCAGGAACATCCTCAGTCCTGCAAACAAGTGAAAGCTCTTCATCAGTTTTTGCGATAAAATAAAAATCCGACGATGTATCGATATCAGCAATATTCGAAACCTTGCATACAGTTAAATCATAATCTAGTTTCTTTAGTTCCATAATCCAGCCTCTACTTTCTGTTTAATATTTCTTTGTCTTTCTGCCAAATGCAATAAATGTAATCAACGCTCCTAAAGCAGCGACAACTGTTCCTGTTATAAGCATCTGCTTTATTCCCAGATTGTCCAGTATTACACCACTGATCAGATTAGAAAATACTCCACCAATTGTTATGGCGCTAGTAACAAAAGCCTGTCCCTTCACCTGATCAAGCTCTGACATATTGCTACTCACGTAATAAGCAGCCGCAGGTATAAACACAGCATAAGCAAACAGCTGAAACGACTGACTTATATACATGCCAGGCATAGCACTGGCAAATATAAGAATCAGTATCTTAATAAAAAATGCAACGCCAGAGATAATAAGCAGTTTGTGTCCAAAAACCTTTACCCATATCATTTTACATCCAATACCATATCAATTAGTTATATTTCTTATATATCTAATCAATTATACGATAGTTATATATAAAAAACTACAAAATAGTATTTTAAACCTTATTCATAAAGAAGGCTCCAATAAATAAAGTTATTACAACTATTAATATATCAACCCCTATAATAGCAAGAACCTTCTTAAAACCAGTCAGTTCATTAATTTTAAATATACTTTGAACTCCCAAATAATCGAAAGGAAAACCTGATAACAAGAAAAACCACGACCATATAAGTATTATAACAAGCACATATTTTTGTGCGCCGTTTCCGGCAATTTATGGTTAAAAAAAGACGGTGACGATAATCTTCAAAAGATCAATCGCCGCCGTCTGCGGAACCGATATTCAATTTTGCTATGTCATTTTAAATCCTTGAATTACCCACACCGTACATCTTCATGGTTTCTCAATTTCGATACCCTTGTTTCTCACAGTACGCAATCAATTTTTCTTTCTGTCTTTTCGTTTCAAGAGTTTCTCCGGCTCTTTAACATAACTGCGCACAATGGTACCGCAATTGCGGCATACCAAATGATAAAGAGGACATCTACTACCAAACGTCATATTACTTGTTGCGGAAATCCCGCCATACCCCTCCTGCAAAGCCTCAAACAATTCAGATGAAGCGCAGTACGGACAACTGGTAACGATTGTATCCCTATGATCAGCCATATTTATTATCCTTCCATTTTAATCTTTCTTCTGAAGAGTGCGAACATAATCCTTTACATTGATCATCAGCAGGATTGAAAAAAAGTAAGCGATAAACATAGGTACTACTGCAAACCCCGCACTTATTTCTCCGTTGCTTTTCAGAACCAAAGTTGCCGCACCTAAGGTATACCCGCAGCAGATCATTTCCAGACCGAACAATATTGCTGCTCTTATTATCGCCTGTTTTTTTTGCTTTTCGGCATAATCCGCTACCATTGTCAAAGTTTCTTTCATGTCTTCATTCATATTCTCATTCTTCCTTTCCCCGTTTAATAGTTCACGGATGTCAACGTCGTAATAATCCGCCAGTTCAACGAGAATGCTTATGTCCGGCATCGTGTTGCCATTTTCCCATCTTGAGACAGATCTTGAGGACACTCCAAATTTTTCCGCGAGTTCTTCCTGGGATATTTCTTTTTCCTTCCTAAGACTCTTTAGAAATGCTCCGATTTTAATCTGATTCATATCTTTTTCCTCCTCTGCAGGGCAACGATAACACAATCCTACTATCAGCAACATGACAAAGAGTGAGAATTGCCGTTTTTTCTGACCGGACATTCGTGTCCTGTATCAGTTTTTCCTTTTCAACACTGAGATTGCCGCATAGTGCAGAACATTAAAGCTGTCAGGTACCGCCTCTAAAAGCTTTCTGTGTTCAGCATCCCATCTTGCCAGTTCTTCAGGCGAAAGCGAAGCACCGACACCTCTGCAGGCAATCATACGTCCATGCCACGTCTCCCTTGTAAAAGGCACGTTAAGATCATACTCTTCGTGTTCTTCCATGTTGAAATAATCGTACATAACATCCGGAATATGGATAGGATGCTTTGTCTCCCCGCCGCCTGTCCAGTCAGGATTAAACTTATGTATCAGTTCCTCGCTCCTTCCGGCAATCTCATCTTCAAAAGGCAGCCACGCCATGTAAAGGATTACCTGCTTACCGTCTTTTGGGATGTGATACCAAATCTCTGAGCTATCGGAAATGTTCGTGTCGCAATGGCTTTAGGAAGCCATAACGCCATCGGCGTATCAAGGTAGTAATTGTATATTCCATCTATTTCCTTATAATTTACATCTTTGGCAATATTTCCAATTCCTTATTTATTGAAACATTGTTGTTATCAATGCCAAAACAACTGCAACGCACAAGATCATTACAAGAATACTTATGGTAATGACTACCTTCCGGATTTTCTTTACTCTCTCCTTATTCATATTTCCTATGTACTGAAGTATCCTTTTAAGGCCTGTACCGGATACTACAATACCGATTATTGCAACAAGATACGTGCACTGTCTAAGATGAGAATATCTTAGGAAAATGTCATCCTCCGGAAGGATCGCTACTGCGAACGGTATCATGCTTAAAACAATGAACAGTATTACCGACGCTATAATATTCGCATAAAGCCCCTTAAGTATTATTTCTTTTTCCTCATCCGAATAATCCGCCACCCTTTCAAGGGTGTCTTTCATCTCATCTGTCATATTCTCACTTTTCCTTTCTCCGTCAATGAGCTCACGGATATCCACATCGTAATAATCTGCAAGCTCAACCAAAATTGACAAGTCCGGCATATTATTGCCGTTTTCCCATCTGGACACCGTCCTTACAGCAACGCCAAATTGTTCGGCAATTTGTTCCTGTGTCAGATTCTTTTCTTTTCTGAGTTCCCTTAAAAAAGAACCGATCTTAACCTGATCCACTAATGTTTACCTCCCTTCGATGCTGCTATTATCTCCTGTCCGATCCGCATTTAACACGACATAAAGTGAGAAAAAGCCGTTTTTACGTACTGGACATGGTGTGTCTTGTTTATTTTATGGGCAATTTTTCTGGATATCAAATAACTATTTTCCCGATTTCCTGAGTGAGGCAAAATCCGACTTTCCAACGCCAACCTTAAAAGCCATATGCGCACCTCCATTCAGATTAAAGCACATCCTCAAATTTGCATAATTATACGCATATTATAGTACCATAATCCGTCAAATTTTCAACAAGATTCGTTGACATAACTCTGCTGTTCGTTCATCACCTTATCTCGCTTGCCATGCAGATTGCCTGCCATCTCCATCGCCGCCTCTCTCTGCTCCGCTGATAACCGTCTCGGCTTACGATAATTAACAGCAGATTTGGGCATTTCATAGGCCTTGTCGATGTCTGTCTCGCCTATGCACTTATAGACCTCCGGAAAGCTGATAACTAACTGGTCAAGTTTCCTCATAACGGCAAGATCACGAGTGTAAAGGGTGGCAGTCGGCTCCTCGGCGTTAAAATTGTTGATCGTTTCCTGCTCATAGCGTGTCAGCTTCATATCTCCCGTACCCGCTCCTTTCCCCATCATTTATTATTATTCTGATTAGAAAATGTATTCTCGTCCATAGATGTACCCTCCATATGCATTATTCCCCTAGATACACTTATAATACAAAGAACCTTCTATCAGTATTTTACTGAAAGAAGATTCTCAATTGGTGTCAATTTTTCACACATCTAATTAAGTCAATTTACAAAACACATGCAACAATGTCTAAACTTTAGTACACTATTCATATAAATCATTAATTCGTTTTCTAGGAGATAAGAAAATATATGAGAAAAACAGGCGCACTACTACTGCTTATAATAATGTCATTAGCATTACTTGTAGGTTGTACTGATACAGAAGAGAAAAATGAAGCCGAAGAGCAGGCTCTGACTATAGATTATTTCTGCGAATATTATGGAATAAGTAAATCCGAGTTCGATGGAATAGATTTTGATGATTTTGTTAAGTATTTTGAATTAACGCCCGATAAGTTAGAACATGAAGTTCCTTTAGTACTTATCGACGTATATAAGAAAGAAAGACTTGGTGAAGGTCTTCCAGCATATGGCGAAATGACGCCAACAACTGAAAACTTACCATCTGATTATCAAGATAAGCTTGATATAATAATTATCGACGAGTTTATCAGTGAAGGCGCGACCGGAATGAGTTCTTATACCATAATAGATTTTAAAAACACAAGCGTATTATCCTCTTCAGGGGATATACGCTTTGCATCAGAAAAAGATATCATAAGATCAACTGATAACGCTTTAAAGAAAAGTGTCATCGAAATCCTTGAAAAGTACAATATCTCAGGATTTGAAAGGCAAGAGTCTGAGAATACATCTAATTCGTCAGATGAAATATGTGACGGGCAGGCTAGCCAATCAAGTATAAAGATTGTCCTTAACGACGGAACAGTTTATTATCTAGGCTTCCATAAAACAGCTTCATCACCTGAAAATGAACAAAACTTTTTCAGCATGATTGAAGATATTAAAAATGCAGCAAAATGATTAAACTAAAACACAGCAGTCTAGTAACCCATGTCCTCCAGAAGCCTATCGATAAGCTCTGCATTTCTTATGGAGAAATCTACAGTAACATGAGGCTTCTCGCCATATAGGATACATCTTGAGAACTGCTCTATCTCCAGAGAATAATTGTGAGGAATATCAACATTTCTTTCGATTACCTCATCACCAACAAAAATCTTATAAGATACATTTCCCTCCTGGTTATACTCAACATCAGAGAGTATGCGGCCCTTTGTACCATGGATAAGTAATCTATCAAATCTGGAATTAGTATTCTCACCAAAGATAAATCCACAGTTAAATGATGCTCTCGCCCCGTTACTGAACTTAAGCAGCCCTGCTGTATTGATATCAACACCACCATCTGAAAACTCAGCGTCAGCCTTAACAAGAGTAACATCAGAATCAATCAGTGATAAGATCATAGTTGTGCAGTAGCAGCCGAGATCATACATAGCTCCGCCGCCAAGCTCCTTGTGAAGACGAATATCTTCCTTGTAGCCCTGAGTGATAAATGCTGTCTCTATATAATCTACATCACCTATCACACCGCTCTTTACATCCTTTACAAGGCTTAGAACATATGGACTATGAAGATATGCATAAGCTTCCATGAGAAGTGATCCTGATTCTTCAGCAACTTCGAACATCTCACGGATTTCATCAGCATTTAATCCCATAGGCTTCTCACATAGAACATTCTTACCGGCTTTAAGGGCCTTGATAACCCACTCCTTATGAAGATTATTTGGGAGCGGAATATATACAGCCTGAACTTCCTTATCATCTAATAATTCATCATAACTTCCATAAGCCTTCTCAAAGCCAAAATCAGCCTTATACTTTTCAGCCTTTTCAAGCTTTCTTCCTGCTACTGCATATAGCTCACAACTTTCTGACTTAAGCATTCCAGGAATTGTACCCCAGGATGCTACATTTGCTGTTCCAAGAACGCCCCATTTTACCTTATTCATAGTCAAACTCCTAATTCACTGATATTACTATATAAATCTTACACTTAGTTTCCAGATGATACTATCTAATTAATTAGTAGTGCTTTGCTACTATGGCAGGAACTTACCTGAAGCAAGATAGAGTTCATACCAATCATGATGTGACAACTCAACCTTTGATGCATCGCATACATCCTTTATATGCTCAGGATTCATAGAGCCAATAATCGCCTGCATCTTAGCAGGATGTCTAAGTATCCAAGCTATAGCTATAGCTGACTTAGAAACCCCTTCTCTCTCTGCTAACTCACCAAGAGCTTTATTAAGTTCTGGGAAGTCAGGATTATCGATAAAGGAACCACCAAACATTCCGAACTGAAGTGGTGACCACGCCTGAATAGTTATATCATTAAGTCTACAATAATCTAGACAATTTCCATCTCGATTTATAGAATAGTCAGTTGTCTTATTATTCATATAGAGCGCCTGGTCAATAAGCTGTGACTGCTCGAGAGACAGCTGAACCTGGTTGATCACAAGATTCTGCTTAACATACTTCTTAAGAAGCTCTATCTGCATAGGCACAAGATTACTTACACCAAACCACTTTACCTTTCCGGCCTTCTCTAATTTGTCAAATGCTTCTGCTACCTCTTCTGGATCAAAAAGTACATCAGGACGATGAAGAAGAAGTGTATCCAGATAATCAACCTTAAGTCTTCCTAGTATCTCATCTACACTTGTAAGAATAGTTTCTTTAGTCCAATCAAACTCATTTCTATCAAAGCAAAGACCACATTTACTCTGAATATATATATCTTCTCTCTTAAGACCTGTTAGTGGAAATGCCTCACTGAATCTTGTCTCAGCCTCACCTGCTCCGTAGCATGTAGCATGATCAAAGAAGTTTATTCCACAGTCATAAGCTGTACGTATAACCTTAGCCGCCTCTTCCTTTGATAGTGATGGCATTCTCATACATCCCTGAATAATCGCTGATGCATTCTCAGGTCCATTTAATATATTAATTGTCTTCATAAAAAACCTCCCGCTTGTCTTTATATATCATTAAAAGAATAACCTAAAGTTAGAAAAAATAGTAGAAAATACTTTCTCTCTTTTGACGTTTTTTTGTTATCACAAAAATGAGCCGCTATGCAACCATAGCGACTCTAAATCTTGTTTTGATTATTTATACTTGCTGATCCCAGCTATTCTCATATACGCGAGAAGTAACTACATTTTTAAATGTATTTACACTCGATACTAACAGCACCACCAATGTAATGATTGCGCCAAAGAAGTACTTTTCATTGGTTATCACATTCGTTCCCTTAAAGAGAAGAACAAACACTAAAACTAATGCAGCTATTCTAATAAGAGAAAAGAGATAATATAACGCTCTAAAGCCCATAGACTGATTCTTATCGACTAATGCTATCGGATCTATCCTGCTAAATGTTTTCTGAAATCTTGAAATAACAAGAAAAACAATAGTTGGAAGACATACAAAAGTGATTGCAAGAGCTGGTGAACCATTAAGCTTGTCTTCATGAGGAACAAGGAATCTTTCAACATAATTTGTAGATGTCGAGAAAATTAGCGTTAAGAGCTCCGCATATAGAGCAGATCTCAGCACATGAAGGGCCATTCCTTTGTAATTCTTATATTCGAAGGCCGCCTTATAAGTAAATAAGTCTTTATCTATAAAGCCATACAAAACAGCAGATCCTATAAGAAGCAGTGTTACGAGTTTATTTGGGAAGAATATCGATGAGACAAGCGCTAAGAATACATTTCCAGCAACACATGACACATAGTCCCAACTAAAGAATCCGAGTATTAATATCACCACAATGAGAGCTAAGAACAGTACAGCGTGGCTACTCATGAAGTTTGCTATCTTAAGTGGATCTTCCACAGTTACTACAGTCGTTCCCCAAACTGCAGAAAGAGCGGCTATTAGAATACCGCCTACAATAAGTATAGCCACGCAGGCTATAATACCAAAAATAACGAGTAAATACTCTATAATCTGTATAACTGCCATAATATTTCCCCTTTATAATATAAATACTTATGAATTAAACCTATATCATTACAAGTTTTACCTACCTATGAACAATATAGATTCTATCACTTCTTTTCTTTGGCTTATCAAAGGTAAATGCATCATATGCTCCTCCCTTCTCGAAGCCTGAAAGCTTAGCTGCTTCAATAATCTCACGTGCAGCAAAAGCCCTTTGTCTATGAACCTCCTGGGTAGAAACCCACTTACCACCATCCTTCACTTTTATATCTAGCATGTAACTATGGATATTTGATGAAGCATCAAAGTGATTCTTCCACGTACACCTAAAGCCGCTTCCTCTATCTCTATATGTTCTGCCATCTAGAGCATTTTCGAAGAAAAACTTCGTCTTTAGATCAAAGATAAAGATTCCACCCTTATTAAGGTTCTCTCTCACAGAAGAAAATGTCTTAACTAAATCCTCAGTAGTTAGTACATAATTGATACTATCACATATGCTTACTATGACATCCTTCTTCTCTGGCAGCTTGAAGTCACGCATATCAGCTTCTAGAAATGAAATATCTGGGTATTTCTTTCTTGCTTCTGCAAGCATATCTGATGATATATCAAGCCCCATCACATCAAGCCCCTCTTCTACAAGTAGCCCAGTCATAGTACCTGTTCCACATCCCAGTTCAGCAATAGATGCTGATGGAGATACCATGTAAAGATACATCATTCTGAGAAGATAATCCTTCCACTCCTCATAAGGGATGTTGTCCATCATTTTGTCATATATATGTGCAAATACAGAATATGCTTTCATTTATTCTTAACCTTTTATCTGATATCCAGATTATATATTTACAGGATTACAGAGTTTCATTAATAAAAAAAGTACGAAGCAAATGATGCTATAGCAGCTAACAACGAGAATATCGTAAGATATAATAATCGATTATAAAAGTACTTTGCAAATATATCAAACAGAGTATACGGATCAGAAGGATCTATATGTATAGTGGTAAAATCACCTTCTTTTAATTCACATCCAAGAAAGAATCTTACGCCATAATAATCATTCTGACTTTCGTATGAATTGTTATTATAAAAATATCTGTAAGTACCATTATATTCCAAATACCTATTTCTCAAATACTCATTTCCATGCTTGCTAGCTCTGATTTTCACTACAGTTGCAGAAACTGGAACAGTACATCTATCCTTAAACTTTTTAACACCAAGCAGCATATAACCAAAAAAAGCTGACATCAACAAGAACACTCCCCCTGCTACTATAACCGCCTTATAAAAACCAGGTTCCATTCCCGTTCGATTAGTTGAATCAACATACTCATATGTCACCGTATAAGTATTTCCATCCTCATCAGTCTCTTCATGAGTTTCAACTGAAGTAGGACGAGTCTCTGCATCATCACACTTACAGCTTGTACAAGCAAGTAACATAGTTACAAGCAATATTATAAACAACACTGTCTTGGAAATATTTTTCATAATTTTCACTCTCATATATAATATATGTCCTAGTCTTCCTTGATAATACCGACATTATAACATTCGATAAGTTCTAAGAGTGCCTCAATCTGCTTCTTGATTTCATCTCCAGAATCAGTATCTATAACGCGCAGTCTCTCTGGCATCACTTCAGTAACATATATTTCAGGAGAATTCTCCTCCCCTGCCACATACGGCTTATGTTCTGCAAGTGCAAGATGATGAGAGTTAAAGAGAAGCGTATATCCCGCTATACCAGTGGTCTCGTGATAAGCCTTTGATAGTCCACCATCTATGATATACAGCTTACCATCGGCCTTCACAGGCTTCTCTCCCTGCTTTACCTTAACAGGAATATGACCATTTATTATATGAGCCCTCTCAGGATTCATGCCGAACTCTTTAAATATCTTATCGCAATATTCAGCATTATTAGAAAACTCATAGTAACAGTTGTTTTCTTCTACACTAAGGCTCTTATCCTCCAGGAAGATTCTCTCGAAGATAGCCATTCTGGCTCTTCCGAACACAGGAGATACAGGACCATTCCACAAATACCACATTAGATCAAGAGAATCAGCCTTCCTAGGATCATCATCTCTAAGAAAATACGCATCTATAACTCTTGCATTCAGGTAATCCATAAGAGCCTTACCGGAGTACTCCTCATTTCCTTGCTTCCATGAATGGAACTCTCCATTCTCGTCCATAGGAATGCATCCATGGAATAAGAGATTATTGTTATATATCTTATACATAGAGCCGTGAGAATACAGGAATCTTATATGCTCCTGAAGCTTCTCTGAATGTCTAAATGAATATCTAAGATACTCTATCAGCTCCTGTTCTACGCTTGTAAGCTTATAAGGATCGTCCCAATCAATAGTCGGGAAGTTAGTATCCAGCATCGGACACTCCTTATCGCCTATTCTTACAGTACCCTTCTCAATATCTATCTTATCGAGAAGTAGTCTATCATCCTGATCATACTCCGGATGTCTCTTTATCAGCTGTCCTTCGAGCTTAAACTCGATTATTGCTATAGCCTTATACATCTTAGCAACAAGATCAGGATTAACTGAATCGTACTTATTATTGTCTAGTAAATGAGGCTTAAAGCAGGCACAGTCATCATCCGCGTAAACTTCAGCCGCAAACATAGAAAGTGGTCTAAGATTGATTCCATATCCATCTTCTAGCACGTCAAAACTATTGTAGCTAGTAGCGATTCTTAGAACTGTTGCGATGGAAGCTTCATTTCCAGCTGCAGCTGACATCCAGCTGATATCGTGATTGCCCCACTGAATATCTACGTCCTGGAAGCCCATCAGCTCATCGATTACATAATCTGCTCTAGGTCCTCTATCGAAGATATCGCCGATTATATGCAGCTTATCGATGAAGAGATTATGGATAAGATTACACATAGTTATGATAAAGTCGTCACCCGCCTGAAGCTCTATGATTGCATCTACAAATCCCTTATAATACTTGGCCTTATCGATAGAATTATCATCAGCATTCAGAAGCTCATCTATAGCATAGCCATAATCATCTGGAAGCTTCTTACGAACCTTAGATCTGGTGTACTTTGAATCAGCTATACGGCAAAATGTAATAAGCCTCTCGATAGTTTCTCTATACCATTTATCGCCTTCATCTGTTCCCGGAACGAGAATCTGACGACGCTTAAGCCTTGTCAGAGTTCTATCTGGATAATAAATCAGATTCGCAAATGATAGCTGATCTTCGTAGCTCATCTCTTCGCCAAATGTATCTCGTATCTTTGCGATAACAACTCCAGACGCACCTCTAACAAGGTTACGAAAGCTTTGATACTCTCCATGAATATCAGAGAAGAAAAACTCATTTCCCTTAGGTAGCGAAAGTATCGCCTTAAGATTTATCACTTCGGCAAGTGCGCTTCTCTTTGTTGGAAATCTATCGCTAAGTAGTTTTAGATAATCAAGATCTCGCATGAATCTCCCCCTAATCTTTTTAACCTATATACACTTAGTTTCTATCACTTTAGTCTAGTTACTTCATATATCCATCTGCTTTGAAGTAATACTCTGTTCCATCAATCCAAAGATACTGGGAATATGGATACCAGCCTGATGAATCCTCGTACCACCAGCCCTTGCTGTTACTTAACCAGTGTCCACCGCTGTAATCTTCTACCCAGGCTCCGTCTGAGCCAAGCCAACATCCATCGCGGTATTCGCCGTAGTCCATATATCCATCTGATGTGAAATAGTACCACTTACCATCTATCTTCTGCCACTGACTTGCTGGATACCAGCCTGTAGTATCTTCAACCCACCATCCGGTTGAGTTACATTTCCAGCTAAGTGTTCCTTCGTAGGTTTGAGTTCCGTCTGCGTTGTACCATCTTCCGCCAACCCATTCTGAACTGTATGAAGGTGCTGTGTCATTACCGTTAGATGATGCTCCTGAACCTGTAGCACCATTTGAGTTTGAACCATTAGCATTACTACTTGCTGAATTATTGTTGTTTGATGAATTATTGTTGTTATTGTTTGATGAGTTATTATTCTGATTATTGTTATTAGTGTCTTTTATCTCTTTAACAGGTGGATTTTCCTTAGTACCATTTTCTGTACTTCCGTTCTCTCCAGAATTACCACCGTTACCAGCTCCTTCATCAAGTTTTCCCTCGACTATCAGGAAAGAACCTAGATAATTCGCCTCGAGGCTCTCATCATATAGATTTGTATTATTAGAAAACTGTATTGGATAAGAACCATATACTCCATTTGAAGTATCAGTTGCAAGTTTTATGTAAACCTCGTACTTACCTATAGCAAAATCATCAGGTATATCGACATTAACCTTAACAGTTATTCTTTCAGCTGAGTTCCAGTTTCTTGGATCAGCATTTAATGCGGATTCTCCAAGTGAAGAATCAAGCGCTGCTAGATTATATGTCTTCTCGAAGTTTCCGTCTGTGCTCTTAAGTATGAGATATGCCTTCTTCTCTTTAACGAGATTTGCAAATCCAACATTTTCAATATCTGTCTCAAGAGCAAAGTTCTCGTACTTCGAAGTCTCTCTTGTAAGCTTCACATTTCTTACGACATATCTATATCCAAGATGATTCTGAACATAGGTAAACTCAGATACGCCAGCACCACTATATACACTATCCTTACCTGCAAATGTAGTATCTCGCATATCCTGGATAACTTCACCATTCCAGCCAATATTCAGATAACTGGTGTGAGTCTTAAATGCCTCCTGCTCCATATAGAGACCTGTAGGCTGAACATTTGTAGGATGTTGACTATCCTTTTTAAAAAGGACTATCTCACCACCATAGAGTGTATGCTTTGCCTGATTAGAAAGCCATGCCACTTCTTTTTCTCTATTTCTATATGTACCTCGGTCATCATACGAACCAAGATAACCGTCATTATAGACACCGACTCTATAGGCAGGTGTTCCAGCAGCAGTTACATTACTATCTATACTGCCAATAGCAACTCCGCTCCACTTACTGTAGAACTCAGGCTGACGAACGCTGATAGGAATTGAATCTGGAAGCACTTCAAGCCACTTACTTATTACCTTAGATAGATTAGCATCTGTCATTAATGAGCTATGATGCATTTCTCCCCAAGGACCAAAGACACCACATTCAACAGAAGCTATAACATCAGGATACTTTGCAAATATCTCTCCTATAGCCTGCTGGTGCTGAAGAGCTTTATCTATACTCTTAGGTTCCCATACGGTTCTACCAGCATCTCCCTCTTCGTATTTGCCATCATAACCCTTATCATAGGCTATTCTAACTACAGCTGTTCCGTTATTCTGTCTAAGACTTTGAAGCGTTCCATCAAGAGCTGAAAGCATATTGGTGGTAGAACTATTTATCTCTATATCATCAGAGAAACCATCTCTTCCATCATGATTAGTAAACTCAGATATATCTATACGAAGATGTACTAGTGAGTTCTTATACGCAGACATATCAGCAGCAGAATTGTTCTGTCCGCGATGATATGATAAGACTTCAGACTTATAGAATCCACGATATGGATTAGGTGTCTCATTAAGAGACTCATCATAGTTTATATCATTTATCTCAGTTAACTCTCTAACCGAGTGAGCCTTAACTCCCTCTGCCTCTGCTGGGGTAGCTATGAGGCCAACAGTAAGTCCCAGCGCAAGTACGCCAGCTACTGCTTTCTTAAAACATTTTGATACCGTCATTCCTTTTAGTGTCATAATACTTTTCCTTCCCAAACTAACATTTAACAAAATGAGTCACTTTTTACGTCGGACGTGCAAGGTGACTCATTTTTGAGTCACCTGTTACGTCCGACGTAAAAGTGACTCATTTTAACTCATTTATGAATCAACGCGTGCGTCTTTGGAGTTTTCTTCAATGTACTGTCGACGAGGTGCTACCTCTGAACCCATCAAGGTGCTGGTAATGGATGCTGCCTCTGCGCGGCTTGATATCATTACCTGCTTCAGTACACGATGTTCTGGATCCATAGTGGTCTCAAAGAGCTGGTTCGCATCCATTTCACCAAGACCCTTATAACGCTGTATAAGGAACTTTCCACTATGTTCACGGCGATACTTCTCCAGCTCATCATCTGAGTAGAGGTACTTAGCCTTCTTACCTTCGCCAACTCTATAAAGTGGAGGTATAGCGATATAGATATGTCCCTCAGTTATAAGCTCAGGGTAGAATCTATAGAAAAATGTTAGAAGCAGTGTAGCTATATGAGCTCCGTCCACGTCGGCATCTGTCATGATTATGATCTTGTCATAATTCAGCTTCTCGATGTCAAAATCATTTCCGAATCCAGTAGAGAATCCACATCCAAATGCATTTATCATGGCCTGGATTTCTTTATTCTCAAGGACCTTCGCTACAGGTACCTTCTCTACATTGAGGATCTTACCACGAAGAGGAAGGATTGCCTGATACTTGCGGTTACGAGCCGACTTAGCGGAACCACCAGCGGAATCTCCCTCGACGATGAATATCTCGCATTTATCTGCTTCGTTGCTCTCCTGACGAACAAGCTTTCCATTACCTTCAAATGAAAACTTATTGAGGTTAACTTTGGTCTTGTTCTTAGCTTTCTCCTTAGCAGTCTCAACCGCTCTATCAACTATATCCTTCAGTACATCATAGTTACGGTCGAAATAAACAGTAAGCTGTTCACGCATTATAGCGTCAACCGCCTGAGTAACATCTGTATTAGATAGACGAGTCTTGGTCTGTCCCTCGAACTGTGGATCTGGATGCTTCACAGACACGATAGCCTGCACCCCCTGTCTGATATCCGCACCAGACAGATTAGAATCCTTCTCCTTCAGGACTCCCAGCTCGTTACGTGCATAATTATTGATTATCTTAGCAAATGCAGCTTTATAGCCTGCAACGTGAGTACCGCCCTCAGGGTTAGTGATGTTGTTAGTGAAGCCGATTACATTTTCATCTCCATCCTCAGTGCAGACAAAGACAATATCCGCTTCTATGCCATTCTTCTCGCCCTTAATAGATACAACTGGTGAAGTCTTAGTCATATCCTTAGAGATATCCTCAACAAAGGCTGTGAGTCCGCCTGGCTGATGGAACACTTCTGGTGGATATCCATCACGCTTATTGACAAATGTTATCGTAAGCTCTGGATTTAGATAACATGTCTCCTTGATACGCTGACGTATAGCACTAGACTTGAACTTTACTGTCTCAAATATCGTATCATCTGGGTAGAGAGTAACACGTGTACCAGTCTTCTTTGCTGGAACTGCAGGCTCACATGGAAGAAGTCCATCAATAAGCTTAGTCTTTGGCTTTCCGTATTCATATGTATCGTGATATACATATCCATCACGATATACATCAACGATAAGCTTCTTAGACAGCGCATTTACAACCGCTGAACCAACACCGTGAAGACCACCACTTATCTTATATACTGAATCATTGAACTTACCACCAGAGTGAAGGACTGTAAAGACTACTCGCTCCGCACTCTTCTTCTCTGTTGGATGAAGATCTACTGGAATACCTCTACCATCGTCTTCTATAGTGGCAGATCCATCTTCATTAAGGGATACATATATATTCTTGCAATATCCAGCTAGATGCTCATCTACAGCATTATCTATTATTTCCTGCACCAGATGGTTAAGACCAGTTCTTCCGGTGCTACCGATATACATACCAGGACGAAGTCGTACAGGTTCAAGACCTTTAAGGACTTTGATGGAATCGCCATCGTATGAATCAACTTTCTTACTTGCCATATATTTTCTCCTAAACTATCTTAAGAATCTTTGATATAACTACTTCTTATTACCCTTACCGCCACGCTTAACAGCCTTCATATTAGAAAGTGATATGCCATTAAACTCAGCTTCATTGCCAGCTGAAATAGCCTTTACAACGTGGTCTCCTCGACGAAGAGATATCAGCTGTACACCACCTGCACCTTTACCCTGTACAGGGATTTCATCAGTCTTAACCTTGATAGAGTAGCCATTTTCTGTTTCAGCTACTATATATTCGCCCTCATATCCAACATAGACAACGTTAGACTTTATAGCCTGAGAGGTCTTTCTCGAGGTATCGAACAGAGCTGCAGATGCTCTCTTGGCTTTACCTTCAGTAGTTACAAATACAAGATTTGTCTCTGGAGCGGTTCCACCCGAAGCTTCTATTATAGCCTTTGCAGTATCAGACTCTGCATTACCTACAGGATTCATTTCTGATACATTCATCAGACCCACAACATCAGCAGTATGACTCATTCCACAGAACTCAAATATCTGAATACCCTTATCTGTAATCCTGAACTTCTTGTCCTTCTTCTGCTGCTTCTTTAATATATCTGAAACCTTAATGATATGAACCATACCCTCGCTATCGAATATAGCGATTCTATCGGTTGACATAACATTTAAATCATACTTTCTTACAACATCTGGATTCTTCTCAAATACATTTCTTGGAGCGGACTTAATATAGAAGAATCTATCAAGAAGGATGGTCTCTTCTGTTGCTACAACCTTCTCTTTCTCAACAACAACCTCTCCAAGATCCTCTATTACAGAGCGACGAGGTATAGCATATCTCTTCTTTAAGTCCTCTATGTCAGCTATCATCTGTTTCTTCATAGCAGCTTCAGACTTAAGAAGCTTCTCGTACTTTGCAATCTTCTTCTCTGCTTCTTCAAGTTCCTTCTTCAGAACATCGATTTCAAGACCAATCAGCTTCTGAAGTCTCATAGCAAGGATTGCATCTGTCTGCTTCTCTGTGAAATGAAGCTCTTTCGCATCATTTATAGAACCCTTATATCTAAACTTGATATTATCAGTCTTACCATACATAAGACATTCCTTGGCATCCTTAGTAGTTGTTGAACCACGAAGTACCTCGATTATAAGATCGATAACATCAACTGCTTCAAGAAGTCCAGACTTAACCTCACGAACATCTCTTTCAGCCTCAAGTAGACGGTTATACTTAGAGGTATAAACCTCCCACTTATACTCTGTATAGCACTTAAGGATTCTCTTAAGTCCCATAACTTCAGGCTTACGATTATATATACAGTTCATGTTGACGCTGTAATTCTCTTCAAGACCAGCTTTCTTATAGAGAATATTAAGTATCTTATCTATCTCTTCGTCTGTAGTACCCTTCTTAACATCAATACACAGGCACTCACCATTCTTATCGCCACGGTCAGCTATATCTACAACTGCAGGAAGCTTGCCCTGACGTACCAGATCAGCTACTGTATTTAAAAACTTCTCTGTACCATTTATCATGGTAACAGGAATCTCTGTAACACAGATTGACTTTCTACCACGACCAGCGTCACGAATCTCAACCTTTCCACGAACTCTGACCTTACCAAGACCAGTCTCATATATCTGAAGGAGCGAAGCCTTGTCAGCATTTATAATTCCACCCGTCGCAAAGTCAGGGCCCTTAACATATTCAAGGAGCTCCTCTGTTGTAATATCCGAATTCTGGATATATGCTATCTCAGCATTTGCAATCTCTTCCAGGTTATGTGTAGGTATATTTGTAGCCATACCAACCGCAATACCTGTTGCACCTGATGTAAGCATATTTGGTATGAGAAATGGAATATGAACCGGTTCCTGTTCTGTACCATCAAAGTTAGGCATAAACTCACAGAACTTCAGATCCTTTAGTCCTTCCTCAGTATACTTTGCAATACGTGCCTCAGTATAACGCATAGCAGCTGCGCCAGAACCTGATACATCACCAAAGTTACCGTGAGGATCAACTAGTGGAATAGGCAGCTTCCAACTCTGAGCCATATTTACAAGACACTCATATATTGAACTATCGCCATGTGGATGATATTTACCCATAGTATCGCCGACAATACGCGCACACTTACGGTGAGGACTGTCAGAACGAGTAAGTTCAGATAGAGAGTAAAGCACTCTTCGCTGAACTGGCTTAAGTCCATCCTTTACGTCAGGGAGAGCACGGTCAGTGATAACCGACATGGCATAATCAACGTAATCCTGCCCCATCTCCTCTTCGTAATCAATCGTTTTAATTGTTTCCATACTTTGCTCCTTTTCGGATATAAAATGCATAAAAAGAACAGTGAGGCTATTCTAAGCACCCACTGTCCAATAATTTACCACATATTGTATCTAAAATCAAAGAAAAGTCCAATACTTTGTGGTTATTTGTTAGATTTTTCACATTTCTCTCACAAGATTTTACATATCCATTATAACTTCTCTTACAAAGCTCTCTTCAAGCGGTGTAGCAAAGACTCCTGGCTCAAATTCCTTTACAGAACCTATGCCGTCCTGAAGTACAAATCTAAGCTTGCCATTTCTTACCTTCTTATCAGTATAGAGCTTCTTAACAAGCGCTTCTCTATCAATATAATCAGGAATCTCTACTGGAAGACCAGCCTTAGCCAGAAGTGCTATAGTACGCTCTCTATCCGAAGCAGAAACGAGTCCCAGCCTTTCAGCCAGCATCACCTCAGCCACAAGTCCGATAGATACTGCCTCTCCATGAAGAAGCACATAGTCACTAACAGTTTCTATAGCTCTACCAACTGTATGTCCAAGATTAAGTATCTCACGAAGTCCAGACTCTCTCTCGTCCTTCATAACAACTTCGTACTTTATTCTACAATTTGCCTCTGACACTCTCTCACATGCTTCCTTTTCAAGTCTAAGTATCTCATCCATGTGAGTATCAAGATATTCGAAGAACTCTTTATCTGCCATACAAGCATGCTTTATAGTCTCAGCAAGTCCACTGATGATCTGCCTCTTTGGAAGTGTATTCCAAGTCTCGATATCAATATAAACCTTTTCAGGCTGATTAAAAAGCCCTATAAGATTTGTTGCCAGTGGAGTATCTACTGCTGTCTTACCACCTACCGAAGCATCTGCTGCAGCAAGAAGTGTTGTAGCATAATTGACAAATGGAACTCCTCGTCCGAAGGTTCCAGCAAGGAATCCAGCAAGATCTGTTACCACACCACCACCTATTGCAAGTACGGCACAATCTCTTCTATATCCCTTGGCAAGCATCTGATCCTCTATGTCTGCCTTAACCTCTCTCGTCTTACTCTTCTCTCCCTCTGGGAAGACAAATGTATCTACAGTGAATCCTTCCTGTATAAGACGCTCAGCGATTTTGTCTGCATATAGATCCTTAACTATACTGTCCGTAATAACAGCAAGCTTAGTTGTCTTACCAACTAAGCCTGCCTTTAAATCATTTACAAGACTATCTGTCAGTCCATATCCGACTTCTATATCATAACTATCATCAACAATTTTCTTTAACTCTACTCTAAAATTCTTCATTATTCTGTCGTTACCTTACTGTCTGATTTAATATCTATTGCCTCATTCTTAAGACTCTTCTTTACAACACCCTTTGGATCAAGTATGAGAAGTCTTACTACCCATACTACAAGTCCAAGCGCTACAACAGTGAGTCCAAGAAATGCATCATTTAACATATCAGCTGGTGCAGGACTAAAGTAATCAGCATGCAGCTCAATATATTCAAATACTGCATCCACCAGCCACATAAGTGAAGCACCCCAGTACATCCAGAGAAGGATACCCAGCTTCATACTGTCATCCTTACGAGTATACCACTTAACCGTTGCTGCAACTGCCGCAAATACTGTAATTAATAATGTCATACGCCCTCCTCAACTTCTAATCACTTCATTTTGGATTATATTACACCTCAGGAACTGGACTTTCTGCACGCTTAACGATTCTATCAGCTACGATGCAGATACCTGCCCAGACAAATGTGATAAGAAGTGCCATACATACTCCAACTGTTGCCATCTCATGGAACATTTCCATCATATCAGCCTGATCTGACATAGCAGTTAAGAATGGGAACCATGGAACTACTTCTCCATGCCATATATGTTCAAACATAAGAAGGAAGCTTCCACCCATTAACATATATGAAAGCCACTTAAGCTTTCTGCTAAGAGGAATACGAGTAGATGATACTTCTTCACCTGACTCAGCTCTCTTAATCTCCTTCTTCTCTTCAACCTTTTCTACAGCCTTTACAACAGCAGCCTCTGCTGCAGATACGATAAAACAAGCCATTTAAACACCTCCTAAATACTTGTTAAACATCTAAGCTTATAGTATATAAAACTTAAATCATAAAATTATAATAAACATAATGTTAACTTCAGTCAAACCATTTATTGCTAATAATATCCCATTTTTTAATGTGGTCACCTTAGTATATATCGACCTATTAAACTACTAAACATATCAGAGCACAAAAAGGAAAACCGTCTATTATAGCCACTTCTTTTTCTTAAAGAACCACAAACCTCCGATAATGATTGCAACACTTAGAACGATTACTCCTGGATAGCCCCATTTGGTCTCCAGCTCCGGCATATATCGGAAGTTCATACCATACCAGCCAACAATAAGTGTCAGCGGCATAAAGATCGTTGTAACAACTGTAAGCAGTGTCATAATGCGATTCTGTTTTACATCTATCTGTGTATGATACATATCTCGAAGCTGCATCGTATAGTCTCTTAATGATGTAGCTGTATCATGCAGTCTCGTTACTCTATCAGTGAACAGTCTGAAATATCTTGTATTTTCAGATTTGAAGAAATTGTTTTCATTTTCTGTAAGTTCCTGACCAAAGTCTATGAGCTGCTCATAATGTATTCTTAGTTCACGAAGATCACTTCGGATTTCATTTACCCTTACAAGTCCTGTCTCCGTAGAGGAATCAAGCATATCATCCTCTATAGCATCTAGCTCCTTCTCATAAGACTCCAGGATCATAAGATCTCTATTAATTATGAGTTCGAGAAAGTCATATATAAATCTTTCAAGACACGGAAAGCGCCACTTCTTGGTTCTAGCTATACGCTTCAGCATTCTCTCTACAACGCCTGTTGAATCAATGAAAACTATACCCTTCTCATCAAGAGCAAATGCATACTGATAATCATCTCCACATATATCTCTTCTGCTAGGCACTGAGAAAGTACCAGTTAATGAATCATAATTCACTTCGGCTTTAGTATTATGAATATCTTCAGGATTAATCTCGAGCTCGATACCCATATCAAAGCTGCTCTGTTCATTCTTCCAATCATCTAATGAAAGAACGGCAACATACTGATAATCACCCTTATGTAGTTCTTCTGCTGTACACTCAGTAAGTGACGACTTTATTAAATAGTACATGAATAAATCCTTTGATGTTAATGTAATGTTAGTATAAAAATGCTACTAAGCTACTTCTTACTTGATATATAAGCACAAGCTGCAAGAGCAGCTACTGCTCCATCAGATGCAGCTGTAGTAAGCTGACGAACAGACTTTGTACGACAATCTCCTGCAACAAAAACACCAGGAGTTTTGGTCTTACAATCTTCTCCAGCATCTATATAGCCTGCCTTATCAAGTAGAGCTACATCTTCAAAGTCTTTATTGTCTGGTTCCTGACCTATAGCAATAAAGAGTCCTGCAACAGGAATCTCACGGAGTTCACCTGTCTCTTTATTCTTTACAACTACCGCCTCAAGAGCTGTATCACCTTTGATCTCATCAATAGTAGAGTTAAGGACAAGTTCAACATTTTCCTTACTCTTTACAGCCTCTAGGCTATCTGGTTCACCTCGGAACTCATCTCTTCTGTGAATTATGTAAACCTTGTTGCAATAGTTACTAAGGAAAAGAGCATCCTCAAGAGCTGTATTTCCTCCACCATTAACCGCAACATCTTTTTTCTTATAAAATGCACCATCACAAGTTGCACAGTATGATATACCGTGTCCAGTAAGTGCTTCTTCCTTATCTATTCCAAGATGACGATTCTTAGCGCCTGTCGCTATAATAACTGCCTTGGAAGTAAACTCCTTGCCAGACTCAGTTAATACATGAAAGTCATCCTCTTCCTTCTTTATAGAAACTGCCTTCTCGTACTCAACTTCAGCTCCAAGCTCAGTAGCCTGCTCATAAAGTCCCATAGAGAACTCAAATCCACTAGTCTTTTTAATTCCTGGATAATTAGCTATATCAGGAGTATTTACAATCTGTCCACCTACTACAAGAGCCTCAAGACAAACAGCCTTCTTGCCAGAACGCTGAACATATATAGCTGCAGAAAGTCCAGCAGGTCCAGCACCAATAATTAAAACATCTACCATAACTACAACCTCTCTATAAATGTTTTAAGATAAACTAAATGCCCTGTTCATTAGTATCACATCTTAAAATGTAACAATAAGTGAAACAGGGCATACTTGTCACAATTTTTAGATTACTTACTTACAACATCAATAATCTTCTGCTTAGGAACAGCTCCTACAACTCTATCTGCTTCCTCACCATTCTTGAAGAATATCATACAAGGAATATTAGTGATGCCATAACTAAGTGCGAGGTCCTCTGCCTCATCAGTATCTATAGATACAAAATCAACACCAGGAACCTCCTCTGAAGCCTTCTCTAAAACAGGTTCCATCATCTTACATGGACCACACCATGTAGCAAAAAAGTCTACAAAAACTGGTTTATCATTCTTTAAAACTAACTCATCAAACTCTGCTGATGTTATACGCTGTACTGCCACTATAATTACCTCCGTTCGTACTAATAAAACACGGTGAAAATTTCACCAACTACTTAGTTAATTATAGCTAACATAGATTCATTTGGCAACAAAAAAAGGATGAGACGCCTAGTTAATACCTAGGCGTCTCAATAGGATGAAAGTTATTTATTTACCGGCAAGCATTTTTATAGCTTTACCGATATTAACTTTATTACCTTTGTAAAGTGCCATCATCTTGTATAGCTTACCAGCTAAAATGATGAGTCCAAGACTACTTGCTATAAGTATTGCAAGTCCTGCTACCGCAACTCCTGTCGAGATTACTCCCGAACAGATTCCTGATGGTAGAACCATCGCAGATGTAAATGGGAACAGATATAACCAAATCGCCGGATTTGTTGTATTTATTCCCTTAAATAATGCTGCATAAAAACTAAAGAGTAGAATCATAACAAATAATGATTGATTACTTGCTGCTTCCTCTCTCGTACTAGATATAGAACCAGCTACAGCTGAAAGGGACGCATACATTATAATCCCGAAGATCAGAGCCAGTATTCCTACAATTACATTTACAGGTTTAAAGAGACCTAGCTCACCAAAACTTGAAACAAATGATGATACTACATTTCCCTGCACACCAATCATGGATGTAAATACTTTAACACCTACTACTGCTCCTCCAGCAAGTCCAGCAAGCCAAGCAAGAAGCTGAAGTATTCCAGAAGTTAGAATTGCAAGCATTTTACCAAAGACTAGTGCCTGTGGAGCAACCGATATAAGCATTGTATCCATAAGCTTATTACTCTTCTCCAGAACTATATTCTGAAGTATGCTATTTCCATACATTATAATAACCACATAGATAATTATTACGCATAAATATGTGAGTGCCATATTAAAGCCAGGTTTTATCTTAGCATTCTGTGTTTCAGCTAATCTATCCGAATCAGCATAGATGTCTGTTCCCGTTTTATATCCTTCTGTATCATATACTGAATATTCTGTCTGCTTCATAAACTCTGTCATATCAGACATATCAACTCCAGAAGCAACTATTGACGTTATAGTTCCACTCTGTTCCAGAAAATCATTATAGTTCTTCACGTCATCCTTTTCGAGTTCAGATGAATCAGGAAGAATTATTCTTGACTGAAGATCACCATCCTGCTTTCTAATCTGAAGTATAATACTCTTAGTCTCGCCTCTATCTTCAATAGTTTCAAGAGCCGCATCAACAGTCTCGGCATTTGAATACAGAATATCTGTATAGCCTTCTATACCAGACACATTTAGAATATTAAAATCCGCTTTAGGTGCCTCAGGATCAACAACATATACTCTATCAGCACCACAACTCTTTAATTCATCATCATCATTTTTCATAGCATAACCAGCTATTAAAAAGATAGCTACTGGTATTATAAAGAGGATAAATGCTGTAAGAAATGTACCTCTCTTATATCCCTTTGTGGAGGTCTGATTTTTAAATGTAAACTTAAATACTTTGTCAAAATTCTTAAACATCATTCACACCTCCTAACCCTTTGCTGATTTAAATATAGTCTTAAGTTTCGGTGTTGTAGAATCGCTAAGCAGAAGATTTCTGTAACTCTTCGCCGAAAGTCTAAGGATTCCAAAAATAACTGCAATCTGAAGCACATATGAGAATATCAGAACAGCTATTCCAATTCGACCTGTAACATAGCTAACCGGAGCTGTAAAGAATGAGAATGGAGGAACGACTGCAGCGATAACATTTGCAACCTCATTATCAATAGCACCTATTCCAATTGCAGCAAAGTAACTAAGCATAGAAACCATCATTACATTTCCAGTAGCATCCTGAATATCCTCAGTCTTGTTACATGTACTTCCAAAAAGTCCTGCAATTATACCAAATGCAAGAAATGCAAGTACTATTGACAGAAGCAGCGCAACTGCTCCAGTCACACCAAAGTCCTTAAATATTGAGAAATTAAATCCTCTATTTGAGAATTCACTTTCACTGATATTAAATACATTTTTCATTACTTGATTCGATATATTAGAACCTATAACGCCTGCGCCAAGAAGAAGCACTACGTAAGACATCATTCCACAGATTTTACCCATAAGAAGAGCCATAGGTCTGACACTAACAAGCAGCGACTCAACCAGCTTTGACTGTTTCTCCTCTGTTACAGATGTAAGAATATAGGATGTCGACATAGATATTACTACAAAAACTATCATAGAATATCCAAGCATGTAGAACATGTAATTGAGTCTTGAGATGCTCTTGTTCTCCTCAGATATATAGTCACTCTCTTCAACAACAGAGCTTGTGTGAATACCCTTGAATATCATCGCTACATCTTCATCACTAACATCACATTTCTCAAGTCGAACCTTTTCAAATGTATCCTTAACTACTTCAGTAGCACCATCTATATCATCAACTTTAACTTCACTATCCTTAGATAAGATACCACTGATCTTAAATCCAGTTTCACTTGGAGCTATAAATATAGCAGCATCCTTCTTTCCAAGACTATCTAAGACGGCCTGTTCACCCTGATCAGCATCATCTGCCACGCTCTTAATCTCTATCTTATCTTTAGTAAGTCCATCCGATGATTCATCATCCTCTTCATCTACCATATATAGATTCTGAACATCATCTATAGTTAATTCTGGACTAACTGAGTTAACTATATAAAGCTTATCAATTGACACATTTGATGGATTATAAGATAAGCTATCCTCAGCTGAACTTTCACCAAAATGCTGTCCAAGATACTGAATCGGACCCATCAGTGACATAACTAATACAAAGGCTACAAATGATACAAGATAACCTTTGTTCTTAAAGGTCTGACTCATGGTGAATCGAAAGACCTTACTAAAGCCCTCAAGGCTATATATATTCTCTCTTTTATTCATTTCTATTCCCTCTCATTAAATAAGTAATACTACTCAGCATTTTCGCCTACTGCATTTACAAATATTTCGTGAAGCGACATTTCACTAAGATCAAACTTAACAATCGGGATTCCAGCAGATATAAGACTGCCAAGAAGGTGATTCGCCTGCTCATCTCCTGTTACCTTAAGAGTATATTCAAACTCCTTCTCGGAAATGAGTTCAACACCAGCTGCTTCTATATAAGAACTTATATCTTGCTCAACCTTAAGACTGAGGTTTACACGACCTCTAGACTTCTTTATCTCATTTAGATTACCTGACACAACAGCCTTTGATCTATGAAGAATCGTAATATCTGTACAGAACTCTTCAACAACCTCCATCTGATGGCTGGACATTATAATGTACTTGCCTGCTGCAATCTGCTCTCTAACAACTTCCTTAAGTATATCTGTATTAACTGGATCAAGACCTGAAAATGGCTCATCAAGTACTAGAAGCTCTGGCTCTGATATCATAGCTATAAGAAACTGTATCTTCTGCTGATTACCCTTTGACAGCTGATCAGGGCTCTGAAGCTTTGGTTTTCTACGTCTAGCTTTCTTAGGTGTCTCAGTCTCTTCGATTACATTTCCATTCTCATCATAACGAACTCTTCCTTCATTCTCCTGCTTCTCTAGTAATTCAGCAGCCTTTTCCGGATAAATGTATTCTTCAACCTTAAGTCTTTCAGCCCAGTACTTTATTCTCTCATCGACTGTCTTCCTATCGATACCTCGAAGCTCTCCAAAATATCTTATCTGATCAACAAGAGTATACTTTGGATAAAGGCCTCTCTCTTCAGCAAGATAACCAATATTACAAGTATCAAAGTTAAGTGGCTTACCGTCCCAGGTAACCTCACCACTATCTTTATCAAGCATACCAAGTATCATTCTTATTGATGTGGTCTTACCAGCTCCATTTGTTCCAAGAAGAGCATAGACGCCTGGTTTTGGCATCTCGAAGCTGATATTATCAACTACAATCTTTTCACCATACTTCTTACAAAGATTCTTTACTACAAGTGACATACTTTCATCCTCCTAAACCGAACTACAATTGTTGCAGAATCACATCCTATAACAATTGCGATAATATCTTATTTTCCAAAAATAATGTTAAATATGTCGTAAAATGCAACTTATTAGGTGTAAATGTTATATTACCTAGTCCACCATATTTTATGACAATCTATTCATCTTCCCAAAATATCTCATCAAGTGTCTTCCCCAGAGTCTTACATATAGAAAGACAAAGCTTAATCGTGGGGTTATAATCTCCCTTTTCTATAGAATTAATAGTTTGTCTCGACACTCCTACTGCCGATGCAAGGTCAGCCTGAGACATATCCTTTCCAGCGCGGGCGGCTTTAAGCTTCAAATTCTTCATCGTCATCAGCCTCCCTCCTCTTATCAAATGCATATTTAAAAATAAGCTCTACTAATACAATAAAACATAAGATTCCCATCATTAAATTGACCACAGATATGTTAATCACACCATTTTCAACATATCCCGTCTTTATATGTAATAAGAACAAACAGATATTAAATAGTCCAATTAAAACCATATAAATTATCCAGCTTTTTATATTCAGGTTAATCTCAAGATATGCATCATTCCATATACAGTAGGAAATATATACCATAATACCTACAAAGAGAGGAACAAAATATATAATACTTCCAAGAAAATGAACAATATTATCAGGTATTACAATTGGCAAAAATGAAACAAACACAGCCGCATAAAATGCATACTTATACCCTTTACCACGAGCTAGAATCTGCCTCTCATCATACTTTGCTTTTCCTCCATCCGAATGACACTTTCTAGCAAGCGTCACACATAAAAAGCAAATAATCAAAACAACCAAAAACATTGATATGTAATATACAGGACCCATCTATCTACCTCCTACTTTTTTTCTTTTATTTTGAAAAATCACATTATTAATAACGCTGCCTGCTGCTATAAAAGCCATAGAAACACAAAGTTTAATATCATAGATTTCTAACATATCTAGCACTATAGTTGCCATTCCTACTAAAGTAAAAATAACTGCTAGAGTAAATAAAACTTTTACGCACATAGGCTGTCCTTTTAATGTTGAATATTTTCTTATCATACCGAAAACCTCACTTTCATATGATTAATTTCCTTTGATGAATAAAATATATCATCATCTTTATTGTATGTCAAGTATATTTTACATTTTGTATTATGTTAGATGCTTTTTGTAATCGATTGGGTTACATTTAGTATTCAGTATATTTGTATATAGTATATTTATAATCAGCGCAAAAAAAAGAAATGACAAGCAGCTAAGCCACTTGCCATTTCCTCTTCTCACCCTATATATAATAAATAACCATAAGGTTACTCATTATCATGTTTACGCTTATACATTACTATTCCAACTATTGCCAGGAAGGATACCGCCATAACAACTATTACAACAGCAAACAGTGTTCCATCACCTGTTCTCACAGAACTTGAACTGCGTGGAGCCTCTTCCTTCTTTGGAGTTTCAGCTGGTTTTGAAGACTCAGCCTTCTTTGGTTCTTCTACATTTGTTGTTCCCCTAGCTGGTACTTCTGTATTAGATTTATTATCTCCGCCTGTTGTCGTATTATTCTTTGGAGCCTCAGTTGTCGTCTCTGTTGCCTGCTCAGTTGTAGTTTCTGTTGTAGTTTCTGTTGCAGTTTCTTCCGAAGGATCATTTACATTTACTGCAGATCCATCCTTAGTCTTGTCATCCGACTTTGTCTCTTCCGGCTTTGTCTCTTCTGCCTTCTTGCTTTCCTTATCATTTGCATAATATACTTCGTAGCTAAGCTTAGACTGATCTATAACATTTAATTCATAAGAATTACCATTATATGTTATATTCCCAGCTGTTATATTACTTGTCTTAAACGCGTAGAATACTGGCTCAGTATTACACTCATACCCCTGAGGAGCCTCATCCTCGGTAAGCATATATACCTTACCTCTCTTAAGACTTCCAAATGAACAGATTCCCTTTACATCTGTAGTACCACTTAGTACTTGAATGCTACTATCTACAGTTGCTGTACGAGAAGAATCCAGAAGCATAGGTGTAAGTGAGAACTTAGCACCTGAAAGAACATCAGTTGTAGAAGACTTATCGTGCTTTGTTATATTAATTATACCAACACCAGTTACAGATGAAGAACTTGCTGAACTTTCATAAACAGTTTCTTCTACATATTTTGTAAACTCATATAGAACACTCGTCTTACCATAAAGCTTTACTGTATTTCCACCATTTGTTGTATCTAATACAGAACCTGGCATAAGATTAATCTTCGCTTTATATTCTATAAGATAAGCTTTTTCATCATTAAGCTTTATAGTCATCTTTCTAGTACTTGGATCATATGTATATTCATTTTCTGATAAAGCAACATTGTTAACTTTAACAGAACCAAGAACTAAGTCAAATGAGTCACTCATGACATCTTCAAAGAGAATATCATTTGTAGCTGGATCAAGATCAAATGTGTCAGGATTTACAATAACGCCAAAATCTACATAAGAAGCCGCTGATGGCTCATAATTATATGTCTTTACTAATTCATCTGATTTTGTATAACTCACATCAGTCTTCTTTGACTTTCCGCGAGTACCGCCCAGTATAATCTGTGCGTTATTATTATATGTTTCCTTATCTTTAGCCTGTCTATTAATTTTTGTATAATATCTTATAATTACACCAGCATTTGAATCTGCTTTAAGATGATTTATCATCTTATCAGTAAAGTTCAGCGTTATAGTTGTTGTGCCATCATTATTATCCTTAGGCTCTGAAGGTGTAATATATCCTTCTAATGCGTCACCTGTTACATTATCTCTTGTTTCAATACTTGTTGTAACAAATGTTGTATCAGAAGAAAATGTATCCTCTATACATCCAGTTGAATAATCTGTTCCTTCAAGAGTATAAACAACTATTTCCCAACAAAGATATCCATCTTTATTATACTCTGGACAAGCCCACTTATTAAATGACCCTCTAAGTGTTATTATATCAGCCCAAGAAGTTCTTAAGCCATCCGTTCTGTTGCTTCCGCTTGTACCAGCCTGGTCACCTGCTAAAGTCTGATCACTTTTTACATAAGCTCTATTATCAACGCGTCCTTCATATTGATTAGGATACTTTTCTTTAATAGAAGTATCCGAATTAATATAGGTATTAGCAGTATTTTCCTCATACATATCAGGAATAACGCCAACTGTTCCACGCCACACAAATGTCTCGCCATCAGACATAGAACCAATATTAATCTTTACAAAACGTCCATTTCCCTTTTCTCCATTTGGATCATGAACCTTTGTAACATTATAATCTATCTGGTATCTAGATGAGTCAACAAGATTGCCACTACTATCATATAAGGCACCCATCTCATTTAAATACATACCAGGATACATCTCTATGCTGAATTCAATATTTTCATTAACACCATGAGATGTAAAGCTTACAGTCTGGTTATAGATATGACTTGATAATGAATCAGCTCTACTTTTAATATTATTATGAATTTCCATATCAGCATTCTTAGGGACAGGTTCCATGTTAAATGTAACATTTCCAGCCTTTTCAAATGTGATTGTTCTTTGTTCTTTAACTTGTGTTCCGTTTAAATCACTATCAACGGAACCCTTAATTTTCATTTGACTTGCTCTTTCTGATTTGCTTATAAACTTATCAGCATCCGGACCATTATACTGAATATATACTGTATTATTTAATATCCAATAATATCCAGAAACACCACCTTCATACTCTATTTCCTGTTTATCAGACTCTGGTATATCAGGAAAATTAACATTTTCTGGCAAAGTATAAGTTATAATGTCATCCTGAGTAAAAAGATCAGGATCTGTTAAATACCACCACTTAAACTGAATATAAAAGTTATCCTTATAATACATGGTAGCATCATTATTAAATATATCATTATTCGACTTATCTACCACTGATAAAATCTGGAAGTTATCTGTAGTAATATCAACAAGATTAAGATTTTCAGCTGCTTTTACAGAAGACCCCTGCCCATGGAAACTAAAAAGTGCAAACATCAATACAAATGCTGCACTCAAACAAAAAGTAACAATAGATTTTAGATTTTTCATAAATGACCTCTCTCACCCCTTTTAAAGTCTGTCGACTATAGCATATATTCTCTACCCCACATTTTAGATAATACAAAATATTGAAAAACGCCACAATAGGACAAATTTACAATATTCTTCCTTTTTTAGTCATAATATGCCACGAATCTTACAATTAGAAGTCATTTTCTAAGATTTTTTGACTATTTTTTGTCTAATCACTCCGAAATCCGCCAAATGAGTCACCTAGCACGTCCGACGTAACTGCTGACTCAAAAATGAGTCACCTGTTACGTCGGACGTACTAGGTGACTCATTTTGGAAATTATTCAGTTGGTTCTACGATGGTGTCGCCTTTATCGATTGGCTCGCGACCTATCACTTTTTCTATGATAAAGACTGTAGCAAACATTAGGACTACACCACTGACCAAACATATGATCGGATTCTTTACGAAGCCGGCTATTATATACGAGACGACTGACACCGCGGCACACGTGAGCGCGTATGGTAGCTGTGTAGATACATGATTTATATGATTACACTCTGCTCCTGCAGAAGCCATAATAGTCGTATCTGATATAGGTGAACAGTGATCTCCGCAAACAGCACCAGCAAGACAAGCAGATATGGAGATTACCATCATTTCACCGCTTGGGAAGACTCCTACTACTATAGGTATCAGGATTCCAAAGGTTCCCCAGGATGTACCTGTACTAAATGCGAGTCCCAGAGCCACCAGGAATATTACTGCAGGAAGCATTGACTGAAGTCCTACCGCTGATTTTGCCACAAGACCAGCAACATATTCCTTAGCCCCGAGTAGATTTGTCATACCTGAAAGTGTCCATGCAAAGACAAGTATAAGAACGGATGGAACCATGGTCTTAAAGCCTTCTGTGATACATTCCATAAACTCATTAAAGCTTATAACCTCTCGAAGCATATAATAGAAAAATGTAAAGATCACAGCCACTACGCCACCTAGGACAAGTCCAACTGAAGCATCAGCATCGGCAAATGCTGTTATAAAATCTACTCCATCAAAGAATCCACCAGTATATACCATACCAAAGATACAAGCTACGATAAGAACAGCAACTGGGAGAACAAGATCCAGCACGATTCCCTTACTGCTCACATTTATTTTCTCTTCATTTCCCTTACCAGCACTTCCAGTTGTGAAAAGGTCACCCTTGTAGGCATTCAGTTCATGATTCTTCATTGGTCCATAATCTACACGTCTAACCACCAGAAGGAACATCATAACTATTGTAAGTAATGCATAGTAATTATATGGAATAGTTCGCATGAAAATCTGAAATCCGTTGATGTTGGCGCCCTCAGGAACTGACGAAGTAACAGCCGCAGCCCACGAACTGATAGGTGCTATGATACATATAGGAGCTGCAGTCGCATCTATAAGATAAGAAAGCTTAGCTCTTGATACTTTATGCCTATCGGTAACTGGTTTCATAACGCTTCCGACAGTGAGACAATTGAAATAATCATCAACAAAGATAAGCATACCCAAAGCTATAGTTGATATCTGAGCACCGATACGAGTATTTATTCGCTTTGAAGCCCACGCTCCAAATGCAGCTGATCCGCCTGCCTTATTCATAAGTGCAACGAGAATTCCGAGTATAACAATAAACATCAGGATTCCTGTATTAAATGAATCAGCTATCTTATATAACATACCGCCCTCTTCATTAAAGAACATGGTATTAATCGTCATTTCGAGATTAAAGTTAGAATAAAGTAAAGCACCACTAAAGATACCGATAAAGAGTGAGGAATAAACCTCTTTAGTAATAAGTGCAAGAATAATAGCAATTAATGGAGGAACAAGACCCAAAGGAGTCGAATAAAACTTACTCTCATATTCCTCTCCAGCGCTCATAGGATTTAATACCGTGAATATAATAAGGCCTATGACGATAACCATAAATACACAAACTATAGCCTTACTACTCCCACTCGACTTCTTATCCATACCAACATACCCCTTCCAAACAAAATGAGTCAGTTATTACCTCCGACGTGAGAAGTGACTCATTTTTGAGTCACCTCTCACGTCGGAGGTAATCGCTGACTCATATTTTACTACATGGCTTTTGACCGTGTCAATTTGCGTAAATATGAGAAAAGGCACGAGGGAGAACTCGTGCCTTTTCATCATTCTTTCGGAGATTTTTTACTCACTATAAATTGTCGTATCATATAGAAGCAGAATGCGACGGCGGCAATAAGGAAGATAATGCCAATTACAGTGAGCAAAAACCATGAGTTGGTTGAACTACTGCTTGTTATGATCTTATATCCGAGATATATAAGATAAGCAACCACCAGTGCTCTGGTTATTAACTTGGTTAATTTTTCATCAAACTTCATTACAAATCTCCAATCTTCCTTCAGTAATAAAAAGAGGGTTTTTTTGTGATTTTATAGACTTATCTGTCTTGGGTTTGAAATTAATAAATTGTATGAGAAATAATTAAAGCAATCATGATTTACCAGTCTTCTTATTCGATACTACATCGAATACGACTGCTACAAGGAGAACTGCTCCCTTTACTACGTACTGCCACTGGTCTGGAAGTCCGTATATTGACATACCCTGGTTAATAACACCAAGGAGAATAGCACCGATCATGATTCCAGGAACTGTACCTGAACCTCCGTATGCAGAAGCTCCACCGATGAAGCAAGATGCGATAGCATCCATCTCGTATGAGTTACCCATGTTACCATCAACAGAACCGATACGTGATGCAACAAGGAGTCCTGAGAAACCTGCAAGTACACTCATGAGGAAGTATGCCCAGAAGTATACCTTTCTTGGATCGATACCAGAAAGCTTTGTAGCCTTCTCGTTACCACCAACAGCATAGAAGTAACGACCAAATACTGTTGAAGATGTGATAAATGCAAATACAAGCACTACTGCAAGTATCCAGATAAGCATTACTGGAATACCTTTATACTGTGAAAGCTTGATAGAATAAATAACGATAAGTACATCGATAATTACAATCTTTGCTATAGCAGCTACAGAAGATGCATTCTCATAACCCTGCTTCTTCTTCTTAGCTACACTGATAAGTGTATAAACAAATAATCCAATAGCAACTACGATACCAACTATAATTGCTGATTTACAATTACCCTTTTCATCAAGTCCAGGAATCTGGATATAAGATGTGAAAAGGTTAAGGAACTTAGGATTCATAACTGCTATAGTTCTTGAATCAAGTACGACTCTCGCAAGTCCTCTGAAGAGGAACATACCAGCAAGTGTACAAATAAATGGTGGGATGTGTATATATCCTACTAACCATCCTTGCCATATACCAATAACTATTGAAACTGACATAGATACAAGGATTGCAAGTATTGGAGCATATCCACTATCCATCATCTTTGCTGCAAGTGCAGCTGAGAGACAAAGTGTAGAACCGACTGAAAGGTCTACGTTACCACCAGTAAGAATACATAGAAGCATACCACATGCCATAACCAGAACGTACGCATTCTGAAGCAGAAGGTTTGACATATTCTGAGGTAGTATTAGTTTTCCACCTGTAAGCACTGTGAAGAAGATAAATACTATTACAAGTGCAATTACCATGGTGTATTTCTTGATAAATGCTTTTACATTCATTACTAACTCCTCCTGAGTTTCGTATATTAATCTCTAGTTTTTATAATTTGGCTTTATTATTGTGAGAAAGTATCGCACTCATGATCTTCTCCTGAGTAGCTTCCTCTGCTTTGAACTCGCCCACTATTTCTCCTTCGTTCATTACGTAGATTCTATCGCACATACCGAGGAGCTCTGGAAGTTCGGATGATATCATAACAACCGCTTTTCCTTCAGCAACCATCTGATTCATGATTGAATAGATCTCGTACTTAGCACCTACGTCGATACCTCTAGTAGGTTCATCAAGTATAAGGACGTCTGGTTCAGCAAACATCCATTTTGAAAGGAGAACCTTCTGCTGATTACCACCAGACAGATTTCCAACAGCCTGTTCAACACTAGGTGTCTTAGTCTTCATTGCGTCTACATATTCCTGAGCAACTTTCGTTTCCTTAAGGAAATCAATGATACCTCTATTAGACACCTTTTCCATCTTAGCCATAGTTGTATTCTTCGCTATAGAATCTGGAAGAACCAGGCCATTGGTCTTTCTATCTTCAGTAACATATGCAAGGCCATGCTGAATAGCATCGTGTTCATTTTTCAACTTAACCTCTTCACCCTTAATGAACTCTTGGCCCGATATGTTGCTACCATAACTTTTTCCGAAAAGTGACATAGCAAGTTCAGTTCTACCAGCTCCCTGAAGTCCTGAGAAACCAACGATTTCTCCCTTATGAACCTTGAAACTAACCTTGTTATCCATACATTTCTCTGTATATACAGGATGGTATACAGTCCAGTCCTTAGCTTCAAAAACGACTTCACTACTTACATTATGCTCACGAGTTGGGTAACGGTCTGTTAGTTCACGACCAACCATTCCCTTAATGATACGGTCTTCATCAATGTTGTGATTTGGATTGTCCATTGTCTCGATGGTTGAACCATCTCTGAGGACTGTTATACGATCTGCAACGTATGAAACCTCATTTAACTTATGCGTAATGATAATAGAAGTAAGTCCTTCTTCTTTGAATCCAAGAAGCATATCTAGCAGCATCTTCGAGTCTTCCTCATTCAGTGATGAAGTAGGCTCATCGAGGATAAGAAGCTTAACGTTCTTTGAAAGCGCTTTTGCTATCTCAACCAGCTGCTGTTTACCTGTACCTATATCCTTGATCAAAACTGATGGGCTTTCCTTAAGACCTACTCTTCTCATCTGTTCGCCGGCCTTAACAAAAGTCTCACCCCAGTTAATTTTTCCGATTTTATTAGCTCTTTCATTTCCCAGGAACATATTTTCTGCAATTGTAAGCTCAGGTATTAAAGCAAGTTCCTGATGAATAATAACTATTCCTAGCTCTTCGCTATTATGAATATTATGAAATTCACACTCTTTACCATTATATATAATGTCTCCAGTATACTCTCCAAATGGGATAGTTCCTGAAAGAACATTCATCAGTGTTGATTTACCAGCACCATTCTCTCCAACCAACGCATGTATCTCACCGCGTTCAACCTGAAGGTTGACATTGTCCAGCGCTTTTACACCGGGATAAAGTTTGGTAATTTCTTTCATTTCCAATATATAATCAGACAAGTCATTACCTCCTTTGAAAAATATTCTCAAAAAATTATCTCGTCACTCGGCCCGATCCAGAAGACCGGGCCTTTCTTGGGACGAGAAATATGTTAAATGTACTTAAAAACTAGTTAGTAGGATGTGGATATCCATCATCATCCATTGTGTAATATCCTGTATCAACAAGTTCCTTCTGGATGTTGTCCTTTGTAACAACTGTAGGAACAAGAAGGTATGAAGGAATGATTCCTGTACCATTGTCATATGAAGTTGTATCATATGCACACTCGAAGTCCCAACCAGAACCATCGATAAGTGCTGCATCAGGTGTTTCGCCATTAAGAAGTGCGATACCTACATCAAGTGTAACGACTGCCTCGTTTGCAACAGCCTTATAAACTGTCATTGTCTGCTTTCCATCTACGATGTTAGCAAGGTTAGCCTCATCACCATCCTGACCTGTGATGATAACTGAGTTTGTACCAGCATAGTCAGACTCGATAGCCTGTGTAACACCAAGTGCTGTTGAGTCATTTGAGCAAAGAGCAACATCAAGCTGTGTACCATCTGAGTAGTTAGAACCAAGAATGTTCTGGAATCTTGTCATAGCTGTAGCTGTATCCCAAGCCTTTGTAGCAACCTGATCAAACTCTGTCTGTCCTGAAGGAACAACGAGCTTTCCTTCATCGATATATGACTTAAGAGCATCGTATGCACCATTGAAGAAGAATCCAGCGTTGTTATCAGCAGGATCACCGGCTGTAAACTCAATGTTGAAAGGACCTTCAGCATTGTCAAGATCAAGCTGATCTCTTACGAACTCGCCCTGAAGCTTACCAACTGTATAGTTATCAAATGATACATAGTAGCTTACTGCATCTGTGTTCATGATCAGACGGTCATAAGAAATAACTGGGATTCCCTCTTCCTTAGCATCTGAAAGAACCTGAGTAAGTGACTCACCATCGATTGCTGCGATAACGAGAAGATCTACATCATCAGCGATAAGAGACTCGATATCCTTAACCTGCTGGTCAATCTTGTTATCTGAGTAAGTAAGTGATACTTCGTATCCCTTGTTTTTGAACTGCTCCTCAAGATAAGAACCATCACGATTCCATCTCTCAAGAGACTTTGTAGGCATTGCGATACCTACCTTCTTGCCACCTGCACTAGCTGTATCATCAGCTGAATCATCAGCTGTGTCTGAAGCTGAAGCATCTGGTTCTTCCTCTGTAGCCTCTGTAGCGGCTGCTGTTGTAGCCTCTGTATCAGCAGTGTCATTTGATGCTGTGTCTGAAGCAGCTCCACAACCTGTTAGCATACTTGCTACCATAGCTGTTCCAAGCACACCAGCGAGAAACTTTTTCTTAAACATAATTAAAAACCTCCTTTTATGATTTACTATGTTTATCTCGTTTCCGATGAACACATAGTAACACAGAATATGTAGCAATAGTTTGCGAGTGTCTTTCAATTTTAGACAATATGTTGATATAAAAAACAAAAAAATAGCACTATCTTGTCATGATAGTGCTATACATAACAAATATGTGCTATTCAATTGTTGTTTATATGAGTATTAGTACTATATCTACTTAATTTGTTACATTCATATAAACTTCGTCCTTCATATGGAAGCCTGTTGCTATAACTGTATCATCCATATTATCTGCTGTAACAGCTATAGGACTAAGATAACAATATGGTACATCGTAGCTTCCATCATTTATTGTTCCTGTCATAGAATCTGTAACACTAGCGATTTCTTCACCCTTTGCCAAAGCGATAGCATATTCCGCTGCAGTCTGAGCAAGTTTTTCAACAGGTTTATAAACCGTCATAACCTGAACACCCTCAACCACTCTCTGACAAGCCTCAAGGTCCGCATCCTGACCTACAATCTTTACCTTACCGGTAAGCCTTGCCTCTGAAAGCGTCCTATTAACCATAGTGGCTATATTATCATTTCCACACATTATGGCATCTACATCTTCAAGCTCAGTTAAATGTTCACTTAAATAGGTTGCTGCATCTTCTGCTTTCCAGCCTGGTGCATGATACACATCAACTATCTCTATATCATTGTCGCTCATAACTTTCTTAAAGCCGCTTTCAACAAGAGATACGTTGTTATCTTCATTTGGTCCTGACAGCATCATCACTTTCTTATTTGGAAGTCCCGCTTCCACAAGTGCTTCTCCCATCAGCTGACCAACCATCTCATTATCAAAGGAAAGATATACGTCTACATCTGCATTTTTAATAAGACGGTCATAAGCTATAACAGGAATACCAGCACTCTTCGCCTCTGCCACAACATCACTAAGACTATCAGAATCGATACATACTATAATAAGAACATCAACCTTCTTATCTATAAGATACTTAATCTGCTGCTTCTGAGTCTCGATATCACCGTTAGCATTTTGCAGGTTAACCTCGGCATCTTTATCGAGCTCCTTAATCTTCGCATCGAAAATATCTGTATCTCTCTGCCATCTCTCTATAAGATATGAATCTATGCTGAAGCCAATAGTCAGATGATCTACCTCTTTCTCCTCAACAGAATCATTACTGGCATCTCCTTCCACCGAACCGCAGCCCGTAACCAGAAGAAGCATGGTGATAAGCATAAATGATATGAGTAATTTAATCTTCCTAAACATTTCTAATTCTCTCTAACTCATTCTAAATGTAATACGACATTATACTTTATCTTTATATTCCGTAGGTGAGAGTCCCACGATCTTTTTGAATATTCTACTGAAGTAATTAGGATTAGCATATCCAACTTCGCCGCAGAGCTCCTTCATGGACATATCAGTTGTCTCGAGAAGTTCCTTCGCTTTATCAATTCTGAGCGTTGTCAGATAATCAATAAAGTTCTCACCTGTATTTTCCTTAAATATCTTACTAAAGTAGTAAGGACTAATGTCTATCTCGCGGGATATATCATCTAAGGATATATCTCTCTGGAAGTTAGCCAAGATATAATCCTTAGCTTTATCTATAACCCCATTCGAACGATTCTCCTGACGACGTTTAACATTCTGACACGACTCAGATATCTTGTCTATAAACCATTTTCTAAGACTATCATAGCTTTCTGTTCTATTGATCACTCCCAGATAGTCCTGACGAGATCTGAATTGATATACTCCAGCTCCCTTCTCATATGCAAGGGTTTCAGCTTTTAATACAAACTCTAAAACCTTAAGCTTTATATCTTCAGGATATCCGCTATAAGTTGAAGTCATCCAGTCAAAGAACTGATTACTTGCTGCAACAGCCTCTTCAAGCTCACCTCTCTTAACAGCTTCAAAGAGCTGATTTTCTTTATCTACAGGATAATTATCCTCATACTCAGGTCCAGCAGTAAGATCCTCTCTATGTATAACAGAACCACTAGACTGTGCAAGGCTTTCCAGTGCTTCATTATAAGAAAGCATTTGATTATCAAGAGTATGTACACTTCCTATACCAACTCTGAACACCGCCTCAAGCTGAGAATTAAGTCTTCTGACCATGTTTCTAGCATTATCGATTATCTCGATTCGCTCATTATACTCCATTTCCTTATTATCATAAGGAATAAAGATAGCAATCTTGTTGGCCATAATATTTCCGATAAATGAATCGAAGTAGCTCTTAACTATCTCACGAAGATCGCGGAGCTTATTCTGGAGTCTGACGGAAGTACCGACAGCATTTGTAAGATATCCATCCTGCTGCTCATCACCGAAAACAAGTGCCATCATATATCCGTAATCAGCTTCTATCTCCAGCAGCTTCTTGAAGTTCTGAATATCCTCCTGATAGAAGTCCTGAAAAAGCAGATTATATATCAGACCATTTTCAAGAATAGGTGTGACAGTCTCAAGCTTTTCAAGGATTTCTAGTTCCTTGGTTCGCTTCTCTCTATCGAGATCAACCTTTTCCATAGCAGAACGGACAGTATCGATAAACTGACGTCTATCTACTGGCTTATGGAGATAACTTGTAACCCCAAGACTCAGTGCTTCCTGAGCATAGCCAAATGTATCATAAGCCGAGATAACTACGAATGTGATACCAGGGTTACGCTTTCTAATCTCTCTTATAGCATCGATTCCATTTATGCCAGGCATCCTTATATCCATAAGAGCGATATCAGGCCTGAATCTCTCAGCAAGCTCTATAACGCTTCGCCCCGTCTTGGCTGTCTCTATAACAACTTCGCTGCCAAATTCTTCATTTAACATATATGTGAAGGAATCTATTACAATACCTTCATCATCTGCAATCATAATTCGGTACATTATTCTTTATAAGGAAGGGTGATTATCACCTCGGTTCCTTGATCCTTTCCACTACTTATTATATCCACATTATTCTTTCCGTCAAAGTAAAGTCTCAGTCTTTCGATAACATTGTTAAGACCTATTCCATTTCCCTTATTCTTGTTACCACTCTTCTCTTCGTACTTTTCTTCATTCTTTTCCTTCTCAGAAAGTCCGGTATATTCACCGCTGAGCACCTTTTCTATAAGCTCCTGCGACATACCTATACCGTTATCCTGAATACTGATGCAGACATTATCATCCACTCGATAAACCGAAAGGGTAATATGGCCTTCGCGCTCGATATCTCGTATTCCATAATTAACTGCATTTTCTACGATAGGCTGAAGTATCATACCTGGCAGCATAACTTCAAGAAGCCCATCATCTTCTATCTCTTTAGTAAAATGAATATCTCCTGCAAAACGTACATTAAGAATATATATGTAGATATCCACCAGCTCAATCTCCTGAGCCAGAGTAACTTCATCATTCTTAGTCATATTATATCTGAAAAATGCAGCTACATTCTGCACATAATCATAAGTTCTATCCGCATGCTCCATCATAGCAAGCTGAGAACCAGCATTCAGAGTATTAAAGAGGAAATGAGGATTAATCTGAGCCTGAAGATATTTAAGCTGAGCATCCTTAAGGTGTGCTTCCATAAGGATTTCCTTCTCCTTAAGCTGCTGCTCCTTCTCCATACTATCGCGAAGTCTTGTAAGATATCCCGGGATGGAGCTAACCATCTGATTAAATGCTACCGTAACGACTCCGACCTCATCCTTTCCGTGTACCTTAACCTCTGGTGTATTCTCAAGTTCACCTGCTGATACCTTATTTGCAGCGATAGAGAGTTCATGAAGCGGCTTTGTTATATTCTTAGTAACGAGAATAACAAGCATTATATTAAATGCGGCTAGCACAGCAAACATCAGCGTACTTATCATTTCCAGATATTCAACCGATGTAGACATAGCTGAATAACTCTCAGTATTACTTCTGAAACTATATCCATTCAGTGAATCAATATAAGACTTGATATAGCTATAAAGCTTACCTGACTGTTCAAATGTATCTTTATACTTCTCTACATTTCGTCCACGCTTAGCATCTATAGTATCTGACACCATCTCAAGATACTTCTCAGACATATAGTAGATATTTCGTTCCATAAGCTTCTGCTGATTATCAGTTATGCTGTGATCCATTTCAGATAGCATACTCTCAAACTGCTGTTCAGCCAGATAGTAATCATTTAGCGAATCTGTACTCTTGGTATTCAGATATTGAGCCATACTGCTCTGAACCGTATCAAGAGAATCTTCCAGTTCACTTAGAGTTACATTGCTCACGTATATTTCGTCCATCTGCTTGGTTATTCTGTTAAGGTTATAATACATAAATACATTAACCAACAGGATAAGCAGGGTTGTTCCGACAACCAGGAGCGACAGCTTATATCTGATCTTCATATTAGCAAGGATACGTGACAATTTTTTAATCATCGCTGTCACCTCCCTCGAAATCCGAGGTATCAAGGTTATCCTTTGATACAAGATCAGTATCTATCAGATATATCTCACTAACATATCCGCTCTCTTTATATTCATTCATAGCCTCTATGCTGCGACGTCCCATCTGATCTGTATCAACAACTATAGAGGATCTGATAATCTCCTTATCTATCGCATCTTTTATAACTGGCGAAAGGTAGTAACCAAATATCTCTACATTTCCAACCTTATTATAATCAACTACCGTCTGATATACGCATAGTGTATTCTTCTCAGATAGACATATCACAACATCAGGACCTGAGTGACTGTTCTCACCTACGAAGATATCACGTATATCCTCCTCAGCAGCATAGTCTTTATTACTACTAACTACATGACTGGACAGAGTTATCTTATCCGCAAGATTCTCATCCTCAATCACTTCATTTATCGCCGTAAGTATAATAGACTGGCTGTTAGAGGTAAATGTATCATCCATCAGCACCATAGTACGGCATGTATCAGGAACATTTTCCTTTACATACTTTACTAGCTGCTCACCATATTCTTTTCCAAGATTGTAACAGCTGACTCCTATATAACTGATACGTTTACTCTCCATATTATCGTCAGATACAGTTACAACAGGTATTCCCTCTTCCTTAGCCTTGAGAAGAAGTTTGACCGTATCATTATCATCATCGCCTTCGATAATGATGCCATCAACATTTGAATTAATAGCTATGTTAAGAAGATCAGCCTTAGAATAACTCTGCTCCAGATTTTCTCCAAGAAGCTCAACATAGGCGTTATGCTTCTCAGCCTCAGCGACTGCTCCCTGATACACACTCTGCCAGAAATCTGTATTAGGACTATCCGTTATAAGCACATAGTAGCTGTCATACTCATGAGCTTCATCAGACATAAGAAGCCCCTTTGTTCCAGCAATACGCTTGTAAAAAAAGAAGATACTGAATGCAACGATTAAAAGAAGCAGCACACCCAGTACTACCGTCGCGATCAGTATCCCTCTATATCCTTTGTCCTTTTTCTTCTTATCCATAGAATAAAATCTTTACATTTAGTCAGTAAGAGAACGATATACTGATAGATGATCATATATTGTTCTCCAAGAGCTAAAACTATTTCCAGTCACACAGATATATCTCTTACCATTATCAGCTTCGTAGTAACTTGCAGCACAACATCCAGATTCGTTAACAAAACCTGTCTTGGCAGCAACTACATTTCCGTCCATCTCTTTATCTTCAATCTTACGAAGGAACCAGTTAGAAACCTCGATAGGCTTCTTATCTTCTTCAGGAACATCCTCTTCGCTTGTTCCTTCCTCAGTCGTATCTGCAAAGATAAATGTAGCGTCTGTGGAATATGTTCTAAGTGACAGAACATCACGAAGCAGATCATCCTGAACTGCTACACCTAGAATAACCGCCATATCCTTCATAGTACAATGAAGATCTGGATCATACATTCCGACAACATTTGTGAAATGAGCTGTCTCAGAAAGTCCAAGCTCATCTACCTTCTTATTCATAGCCTCGACAAATGCTTCCTGTGAGCCACAACAGAACTCTGCAAGTCCCATAGCCGCATCCGCTCCTGAAGGAAGTATTGTACCATACAGAAGGTCTCTTACTGTAACCTCTGAGTTAGCAGTAAATCCAACAGCACTACAATCATTCTTTCTTACATACTCTGTAATATCCTCTGATACAACAAACTTATCATTAAGGGTTGTCTCATCTATATAGTCTCGTGCTGTAAGCACTGTAAGAATCTTTGTCATAGATGCAGGACTGACAACCGCCTCGCAGTTTCTCTCTGCAACTATAGAATCTGTATCAAGGTCAACAAGTATCATATAAGTACTTACAAGTGTCTCGGTCTTAGTAGCATCACCTGGAGTACTATAGTTAATAGAACCATCCACACTGCTTAGTGATAGAGATACTGTATCCCAGGCACTTCCGCCGCTTGCATCATCTTCGCTAGAAGTATCATTTCCAGATCCATCAGCTATAACCTCCTGGAACTTCTGCATATCAGCGTGTGGTAAATGAATTGTATCCTCTGTTGACTTAGGATCATATATTGTAAAATCAGCCATAAAGCTGTCTGGATCTATACCAGCCGCATCACCATTTGGCACTACGCCATCAACCTCGAGTGCATCCGTAAATGAATGAGTTACTTCCTCCGTCTCTGCTTCAGTAACAAACTCTGTAGTAACTTCCTCCGCTGTATCATCTTTCTTAGTCTTGCTCATCAATCCTATAAATATAACTACAAGGAGTGATGCGAGCGCTAGCACAACAACAACTAGCAGCACCCTAAGAAATATTACTAAACCTTTTCTCATAATTTTCTCCATTCAATTCACAAAAACCGGCATTAATTTTATCAAATCATACTTAAACTTGCAAGCACTAGGAGCCTTAGTGTATATTTGACATATGGAACGAACTACTATTTTAAAATCTAAATTTCCTGAGGATTACAAGCCTTCCTATATACTGAAAGACATACTCTCAGGCATTATAGTCGCCCTGGTCTCCATCCCTATATCCATGGGATATGCGCAGATTGCAGGTCTGCCAATGATTTATGGGCTATACGGCTCACTTCTTCCGATTTTGGTCTTCGGAATCATCACAACTTCCTACGATTTTGTGTTTGGTGTAGATGCCGCACCCGCAGCGCTTACCGGAGGAACTTTAGCCGCTCTTAATATTGCAAATGGCAGTGAAGAAGCCATAAATGCTGTTCCAGTACTCACATTTCTCGTTGGTCTATGGCTACTGCTATTCTTCTTTTTTAAAGCAGGACGCGCAGTAAAATATATATCTGTCCCTGTCATGGGCGGTTTTATAACTGGTATCTGCCTCGAGATTATATCTATGCAGACACCTAAATTATGGGGAGGCAGCCCCGGAACTGGAGAACTTCCAGAGCTGATACTTCATATGTTTTCTGAACTGAAGAGTCTGAATCCCCTTTCTCTTATACTGGGACTATCAACGATAATACTCATCTTACTATTCAGAAAGCTAATCCCTAAACTACCTATGTCAGTTGTAATGCTCGTTCTGGGAATCGTTCTAAATGTAACATTACATCTTGAAGACTACGGAGTTATGCTCCTGCCTGAAACAGCATCTGGACTTCCTATGCCAAAACTGCTGCATATCGATATAAATATCCTGCCTGATCTAGTTTTTTCATCCCTCACCATAGCATTAGTCATAATGTCAGAGACCATGCTTGCATCTAAGGCAAATGCAACTAGTGACGGATATGAGCTAAGTACCAACAGGGAGGTTATGGCTTATTCACTTGCAAATATTGTCTCAGCCATCTTCGGCTGTTGTCCAGTAAATGCCAGTGTATCCCGTACAAGCATAGTTCGTCAGTTCGGAGGACGTTCACAGATAATGAGTATATCAGCCTCGATATCTATGGCAGTTATCCTCATTTTCTGTACACAGTTTATCCCTCTCATGCCTGTTCCAATCTTAACTGGAATCATCGTTGCTGCTCTTCTATCAGCCTGCGAGTTCCATCTGGCAGCAAGACTTCTGAAGATGAGTAAGCGCGACTTCTGGATATTTGTATCCGCGGCTATCGGTGTTCTCTTCTTTGGAACCGTGTACGGAGTTATCATAGGCGTCATCCTATCCTTCATCGCAGTAATCAGTGAAGCAGTATCACCGCCTAGAACTCTGGTTGGTATAAGACCAGGACACGAAGGCTACTACTCGCTAAAAGCACACGAAGATGCAAGGCCACTTCCCGGAATAGTTATATATAGATTTGGGGGTAATCTGTTCTTTGCCAATATTGATACATTTGTATCTGACATTGAAGAAGCCATCACGGAAGATACTCATACCGTAATTATCAATGCAAGCGGTATAAACAACGTAGATATTACCGCAACGGACCGTCTGATGGCACTGACTAAGAGTCTAACCAAGCGTGATATTCGATTCTTCTTCGCTGAAAATGATGGAATTGTCAATAACGAACTAGAAAGATATGGAGCGGGTGAACTTCTCGAGAATGGAACTGTTCAGAAAGATATCGAAACCTGTATTGGAATACTCGAAGAATATGTCGACGACCCATATACCGAATAAGCAAAAAAGTGATATGTATCCGCCATAGATACATATCACTTTTCTTTATGAATTAATATATTTTCCAATAGCTTTAGTAATCAGAAATGCTAGCACAACACCTAACAGCGCACCAGAGCCATCAATAAATATATCTGATGGTTGTCCAGAACGTCCAGGGACAAGTGTCTGATGAAACTCATCGCTTATCGAATAAAGAGTTGCAAAGCACCAAGGAATACAAGTATTTCTTGCATCCAGTTTCTTCCTTCTTGATTGTTCCTCTAAATCATATGGAGAATCATACACAGCTCCGAATATAAGTATCGCCAGTGTCATATACTCTAGAAAATGAGCTGTCTTTCGAATAGGATGATCATACTTTTCAGCATATCTATTCTGAGCATCTTCCGTCCAGTTTTCAAAATCACTCTCCAACATATAACCGATGAACTTTCCTACTCTATGACTCTCCTGAGTAGAATCATCAGCATTTTTAGATGAGAATACAAAGATCACTACCATCATAGTTATAGCTAGTATCCAGAAAATCATCTTTCTGATATTATACTTCTTCTTTGAGGTTGATATATCTTCATTTGTTACATCTTCATTTATTACTTCTTCATTATCTATTAAATCTTTGCTGTCCTGCTGTTCCATTTTTATAAATATCCCTTTATCCTTCAACTTAATTACAGATAGAAATTATAATATATATCCAGTATAATTACAACGAATGTGTCGACAAAACAAAATGAAGCAAATGTGTCGACAGCTTTACTGAAGGGAATAATTATGAAGATTGATATACTATGTGTTGGAAAGATAAAAGAAAAGTTCTATAGAGATGCTCTCGATGAGTATAAGAAAAGGCTCAGCCGATACGCTACTATGAGTGTTATCGAGGTAGCTGATGAGAAAACACCTGATAACGCCAGCGAAACCGTCGAAGATCAGATAAAAGAAAAAGAAGCTTCAAGGCTTCTTAAATATATTCCAGACAGCACAGGTGCCGGAACTGATACATATGTTATAACTCTTGAAATAGACGGCAAAAATCTTACCAGTGAACAACTAGCTGACAAAATCAGCGGTTGGGGACTTGATGGATTCAGCCATCTTATCTTTATTATTGGCGGCTCACTTGGTTTACATAATTCGGTAATCAATAAGGCCGATTTTCACTTAAGTTTTTCAAAAATGACATTTCCACATCAGCTGATGCGAGTAATACTCCTGGAACAAATCTACCGTTCCTACCGCATCATCAACCACGAACCATACCACAAGTAAAAATGAGTCACTTTTACGTCCGACGTAAAGGTGACTCATTTTTACTATTCGCGTCCGTCCCAGCAATATGTACAAAGCTGGTCCTTGCTCATTCCTGTTGCTGCTATCATATCATCCAGACGATTGAACTTAAGTGAAGTAAAGTTCAGCTTCTGTCTAATCTTCTCAAGCATCAGGTGATATCTGTCTGAATCTGGATTTGCATAATCATCCAAAACTGTTCTTTCTACATCTTCGCCCTCTTCCTCAGCGATAACTCGTCTTGCGATAAGTTCCATCTCTGAGTTAGATCTAGAGAAGTTAATATACTTACAACCAAATAGAAGTGGTGGGCATGCAGGTCTGATATGAACCTCCTTAGCTCCACTCTCATAGAGGAACTCTGTTGTCTCGCGAAGCTGTGTTCCTCTAACGATTGAATCATCTATAAGAAGAAGTCTCTTTCCATCGATTAGTTCATGTACTGGTATAAGCTTCATTTTAGCAATCAGGTTTCTCTTATCCTGATGAGTTGGCATAAATGAACGAGGCCATGTTGGTGTATACTTTACAAATGGTCTTGAGAAAGGTACTCCTGACTCATTTGCATATCCAACTGCATGTGCTGTTCCTGAATCAGGTACTCCTGCAGCTGCATCAATATCATCTCTTGTGTAACCATCTCTTCTTGCAAGAGCAGCACCACATTTATATCTCATTTCCTCAACAGATAATCCCTCATATCTAGATGATGGATATCCATAATAAACCCAGAGGAATGTACATATTCTAAGCTTCTCTCCCGGCTTTTCCATAACGGTTACAGCCTCAGGAGTCATAACATCAATCTCTCCAGGACCCATTTCCTTGAAGTCCTTATATCCAAGATTCAGGTATGAGAAAGATTCAAATGCAGCGCAGAATCCTTCACCTTCCTTATATCCGATAGTTACAGGTGTACGTCCGTACTTATCTCTTGCAAGATATACAGCATCCTGAGTAAGTAGAAGGATTGTCATAGATCCATCGATTGAATCCTGAGCATACTTGATTCCTTCTATAAGGTTATCCTTCTGATTGATAAGCGCTGCTGTAAGTTCAGTCTTGTTAACTTCACCAGAGCTCATCATCTGGAAATGAAATCCGCCTGTCTTAAATACTTCGGCGATCAGTTCATCTGAATTATTAATCTTACCTACACATGTGATAGCATATGTACCATGATGTGAACGAACAAGAAGTGGCTGAGGATCATAATCTGATATACAACCAATTCCGAGATTACCTTCCATCTCATGTACGTCCTTACCGAACTTACTTCTGAAAGGTGCATTCTCTATGTTGTGAATAGCTCTGTTAAAACCATTTCTACCATGAACTACAAGTCCTGCACGTCTAGTTCCAAGATGTGAATGATAATCTGTTCCATAGAATAGATCAAAAACCGAATCACTCTTTAATGCTGTTGCAAAAAATCCACCCATTTTAAATCTCCATTAATAATGCAAGTTTACTTATTTACCAGCTTCAACGATAGCATCAGCCAGCGCTTCTATGTTAGGGATATCACTATCCTTCATAGTACTCTTTATTGTTACTACTGGATCAAGAAGAGTAACATTCTTCCACCCCTCTATGATACCCTTAGCTGTTCTTGCAGCACTAGGAGCCCATGAACCATTTTCCATAATGAATACCTTACGGTTCTGATATGTCTTAACAGTCAGGTGATTCAGGAAATCATGCATTGGAAGGAAGATACCGCCATCATAACTTGATGAGCAGATAACCATACGGTCATATCTAAATGCATCTTCTACACACTCAGCCATATCCTCTCTACAAATATCAGATATAGCAACCTTCTCACCGCGAGCCTCAAGCATCTCTGCAAGCTTCTCTGCAGCCTTAGCTGTATTTCCATGAATTGAAGCATAAGCCACAAATACTCCATGAGTCTCTGGCTCATAACTGCTCCATGTATTATAGGTATCTATATAGTAGCTAAGCTCGTCACCAGGCATTGGAAGTACAGGTCCATGAAGTGGCAGAATCTTCTCGATATCAAGAGCTGCAGCCTTCTTCAGAAGTCCCTGAACAGGAACTCCATACTTACCAACTATACCAAAGTAGTAACGTCTTGCTTCACAAGCCCAGCCTTCTGGATCATCATAGTCCAGCGCGCCAAACTTGCCAAATGCATCTGCTGAGAAGAACACTTTCTCACTCTTCTCATATGTCATCATAACTTCTGGCCAGTGAATCATAGCAGCCAGAATAAATGTAAGTTCATGTGTACCAAGAGATAAAGTATCGCCCTCAGTCACAACTACTTTTCTATCCTCTATATCAAGTCCATCAAAGAACTGACCAAGCATGGTAAAAGTCTTTGCATTTCCAACTATCTTTGCATTTGGAAATGAATCTATAGCAACCTTGAAGCTACCAGCATGGTCAGGCTCTATATGCTGAACCACGATATAATCAAGGTCTCTACCATCGAGTGCAGTCTTAACATTTGAAACCCACTCATCTGCAAAGTTTGCATCAACTGTATCCATAACAGCTGTTTTCTCATCTATAATAACGTATGAATTATATGCCATTCCATCAGGTACAATATACTGTCCCTCAAACAGATCAAGCTCATGATCATCAACGCCAACATACTTGATTGCGTCTGAAATATTTGTAACCATATTGCTGTCCTCCCAAACGAATTTTCGTACCCCATAACTCTACTATAAAAGGGGTATATGGTGCAACTTAAAATTTCTTGTAAATTTTAACGAAAAAACTTTCCACAAATACATTAATTTATATTTGAAATGATTTATGTAAACTACTCAATTCCGATGACCTCATAATCCTTATCAGTCACTGCTTTGGTAAGAATATCATCAGATACTTCCTTCTCAAGCTCAACCTCTGCAATGCCCTTCTCGTGACTAGCGACTGCACTAGATACACCGTCAATTGCTTCTAGAGCCTTCTTCACTGTAGCCTCACAATGAGCACACATCATTCCTTCAATCTTAATAACTTTCTTCATCGTACTAGAATCGCCTCCTTTATTATCTTTATTATTTTCTTTATTATTTTCTTTATTATTTTCTTTTATACTTTCTTGTTTATCATTCTGATTCCTTATATCTACTATTACTTTATCTAATACTTCGCTAAGTATCTTCTCATCAACTCTATGCCTGTCGCTATCTCTGGATGAATCATATAAATGAACCAGATTAAGTCTAAGTGCATTAAGACAAACAAATACACTAGAAAGCGCCATAGCTGCTGCACCATACATAGGTTTCATGGCTATACCATATACTCCCATAGCTAGTGGAATACATAGAGCATTATAGAAAAATGCCCAGAACAGATTCTGATGTATATTCGTAATAGTACTACGACTCATCCTTATAGCCGCCACAGTATCTCTTATACTACTTTTCATTAGGACTATATCAGCGGCATCAAGCGCTACGTCTGTTCCTGCACCTATAGCAAATCCAGTATCAGCACGTGTAAGGGCAACAGCATCATTTATGCCATCCCCCACCATAGCTACTTTTATATGTTTGCCATCAGCATTTGATTTATGTCCAGTGCTTTTAGTTGACATAATCTCTTGTAGTGAACTTATCACCATCTCTTTCTGATCTGGCATAACTCCAGCAACAACCTTATCTACAGCTACTTTATCAGCGATTGATTTAGCTGTAGTCTCATTATCTCCGGTTAACATAACTGTGTAGATACCCATATTCTTCAGTTCTTTTATAGCTGATATACTATCCTCTTTTATCTGATCAGCAACCGCTATAATACCCAGCTCTCTTCCATCTGCACTGAAAAGAAGCGGTGTCTTTCCTCCGGAAGATATCTCTTCTGTTTTCTTAACAAGCAGTTCTTCAGAAGGGCTTATATACTTAAGACTTCCACCTTCTAATCTAGCGCTCTTCTTAAGGCTCCATCCATCTCCATCTACATCATTTCTAGAAGATCCTCGAACTCCCGCACCTGCAATAGTCTCAAAGTCTGTTATATCTATATCCCCTGCTACACTTTCCATTCTACTTTCTACATATCTAACAACCGCAGAAGCAAGTGGATGTTCAGATAGCCTTTCAAGACTATAGGCAACTGTTAGTAGTTCTTCGCTACTTACTCCATTTGCTGGAACAACATCTGTAACCTCAGGGGTTCCCTTGGTTATAGTACCTGTCTTATCTAATACAACTACGTCTATACGACCCGCGCCTTCCAAAGCTTCCGCCGTCTTATATAGAATACCATTTCGTGCACCAACACCATTTCCAACCATTATCGCAACAGGTGTTGCAAGTCCAAGCGCACATGGACAGCTGATTACAAGAACCGAAATAGCTCTTGCAATAGCGAAGCCTGGTTCCTGACCAAGTAGCATCCAAACTATAAATGTAATTATCGCTATAATCATAACTACTGGGACAAAGATGGCAGACACTTTATCTGCTATCCTGGCAAGGGGTGCTTTCGTCGCAGCCGCATCACTCACTAACTTCTGTATCTGAGAAAGAGTTGTATCCTCACCAATTCTAGTTGCGCGACATTTAAGGAATCCATTTGAATTAATGGTTCCAGCCGATACTATATCTCCTTCAGACTTATCAACTGGTATACTCTCTCCAGTAAGCGCTGACTCATCTATAGCAGAACTCCCCTCTATAACTACGCCATCGACAGGAACTGAGTCTCCCGCTCTAAGTACATATATATCATCAACAGATACTTCTTCGATAGGAACCTTTCTTTCTTCACCGTCACGGATAATGCTTGCTTCCTTAGGTGTCAGCATAACAAGACTCCTCAAAGCATCTGTAGTTCTGCCCTTAGATTTTGCCTCTAAAAGCTTACCTATCGTAATTAGTGTAGGAATCATAGCCGCTGATTCAAAATATAGATTCATAGCATATTCCATGGCCATCCCCATATCCTCTGACTGATAGGCCTTTATAATAAGAAAAAGCTCTACAAGGCTATAGCCAAATGAAGCTGTACTGCCAAGTGCAACAAGGGTATCCATGTTAGGAGCCCCTGAAAATAATGATCTATATCCACTTACAAAAAACTTCTTATTAATGATCATAACTGCAAGTGCAAGAATCATTTCTATAGAAGCGACAATTACTGGATTATGTAAACCAGAAGGGATAGGCCATCCTAACATCATATGCCCCATAGAAAGGTACATCAGAAGAATAAGAAGTACGGCCGAGCTTATAAGACGGCGCACTAATATAGGAGACTCCTTATCCTTTAAGGACTCTTCTATAGACTCTGCACTTGTTGTAGTTAAGAGATCTATGACGCTGGCACCGTATCCAGCATCAACAACTGCCTTTATTATATCTTCATCACTGGCCGAGCCTTCTACTCCCATAGAATTAGTAAGAAGGCTGACCGAACATGATTCAATCCCCTCAAGCTTCGAAACAGCCTTCTCAACACATGCCTGACAAGCAGCACAACTCATTCCAGTTACTTCATATTTCCTCATATTTCACCTACCAGTTAGATATATCTAATATCATATGATATCTGAGTCAAATGTCAAGAACAATACAAAAAAACAGCTATCACAACTTACGCTGCAATAGCTGTCTAATATCACATATTTTAAATGAGTAACTTACACTATATTAATCTGTAAAGATTGGTGTTGAGTAATATCTGTCGCCACTATCAGGAAGAAGTGCAACAATTGTCTTACCCTTATTCTCTGGCTTCTTAGCATACTGGATAGCTGCATAAAGAGCTGCACCTGAAGAGATACCTACAGAGATACCTTCCTTCTTAGCAAGAAGCTTAGCTGTTTCAAAAGCAGCTTCGTTAGGAGCCTTAAATACTTCATCATATACTTCTGTATTTAATACATCAGGAACAAATCCCGCTCCAATACCCTGAATCTTATGTGCCCCTGCTCTTCCTTCCGAAAGAACTGGTGAATCTTCTGGCTCAAGAGCTACAACCTTAACCGCAGAGTTCTGCTCCTTAAGATACTCTCCTGTACCTGTTACAGTACCACCTGTACCTACACCTGCTATAAAGATATCAACCTTTCCATCTGTATCCTTCCAGATCTCTGGACCTGTTGTTGCCTTATGAACGGCAGGGTTTGCTGGATTCACAAACTGTCCAGGTATAAAGCTTCCCTCAATCTCTGAAGCCAGTTCATTAGCCTTCTCGATAGCACCCTTCATCCCCTTAGCGCCTTCAGTGAGAACAATCTCAGCACCATATGCCTTAAGGATATTTCTTCTCTCAACACTCATAGTCTCAGGCATAGTAAGGATTATTCTATAACCCTTAGAAGCCGCAAGAGCTGCAAGACCGATTCCTGTATTACCACTTGTTGGCTCGATAATTACAGAACCTTCCTTAAGCTGACCCTTTGCCTCAGCATCTTCTATCATAGCCTTAGCAATACGGTCCTTAACACTACCTGCTGGATTAAGATACTCCAGCTTAACAAGAACTGTAGCCTCAAGGCCAAGTTCCTTCTCTATATTTACAACCTCAACGAGAGGTGTATTACCAATGAGTTCTGCGGTACCCTTATATATTTTACTCATGTTAAAATCCCCTTTTCTTAGTATTAAATTACATCTAATTTAGTATTTTATTCTTTCCATAGAATCTGTCAACCCTAGATGGCTGCAAATGCGTTCTCAAGATCTTCGATAATATCATTGATATTCTCAGTACCAATTGATAGACGAATAGTGCTCTGATGGATTCCTGTCTCCTCAAGTTCCTCATCTGTCAGCTGTGAATGTGTTGTTGTTGCTGGATGTATAACAAGGCTCTTAACATCAGCAACATTTGCAAGAAGTGAGAATATCTTAAGATTATCGATAAACTTCCAAGCTTCTGCCTGTCCGCCCTTGATATCAAATGTAAAGATTGAACCTCCACCATTTGGGAAGTACTTCTCATATAGTGCATGATCTGGGTGAGTTGAAAGTGAAGGATGATTTACCTTCTCTACCTTTGGATGATTCTTAAGGAACTCTACTACCTTAAGTGTATTCTCAATATGTCTTTCAAGTCTGAGTGAAAGAGTCTCAACACCCTGAAGGAGTAAGAATGCATTAAATGGAGATATTGCAGCTCCTGTATCTCTAAGAAGAATTGTACGGATATATGCTACAAATGCCTGTCCGCCAAGTACATCATAGAAAGAAATGCCGTGATAACTTGGATTTGGATCAGTAAGCTGTGGATACTTACCACCCTGCTTCCAGTCAAACTTACCACCTTCTACTATGATACCACCAAGTGTTGTACCATGACCGCCGATGAACTTAGTTGCTGAATGAACTACGATATCTGCTCCATGCTCAAGTGGTCTGATAAGATATGGAGTACCAAATGTATTATCTATTACAAGTGGAAGTCCTGCTTCATGTGCAATCTTTGCTATAGCATCGATATCAGGAATATCACTGTGTGGATTACCAAGTGTTTCAAGATATATAGCTCTTGTATCTTCTCTAATAGCTGACTTAACAGCATCAAGATCATGTACATTTACAAATGTTGTCTCTATTCCATACTGTGGAAGTGTGTTGCTAAGAAGATTGAAGCTTCCTCCGTAGATTGTCTCCTGTGCAACTATGTGACCCCCATTTGCTGCAAGTGCCTGAATTGTATATGAGATTGCTGCTGCTCCAGATGCAACTGCAAGTGCTGCTGTACCACCTTCAAGTGCTGCAATTCTTTCTTCAAGAACTCCCTGAGTTGAATTAGTAATTCTTCCATATACATTTCCTGCATCTGTAAGATTAAATCTTGCTGCTGCGTGCTCACTGTTTCTGAACACATATGATGTTGTCTGATATATTGGAACTGCTCTAGCATCTGTTGCTGGATCTGGCTGTTCCTGTCCTACATGTAACTGTAAAGTTTCAAATCTGTAATTACTCATATTTTTATCTCCTTTTCTTCTTCCCTATTTTTTTTAAATCATCATTTTGTTTAAGTTTAATTTGAATCAATAAGCTTATTTTCTGTGAACTTGTGTGAATACTAACACTATTTACCTACTGCGTCAATAGGTTTAGGCTATAATTGCTATCCTATATTTTTATACCTTGTTATAGTTTTTGCCTATAAGGTTTATTTTACTAAATTGAAATCCTTAAAATCCTACGTTATAATAGGTTTCACATTATTAAAAATATAGTAATCTTTAAGGAGGTACCGTCATGATATCAACAAAAGGACGTTATGCGATCAGAGTAATGATTGATCTTGCAGAAAATAAAGATAATGGCCTAATTCCTCTAAAGGATATAGCCGAAAGACAGGATATCTCAAAGAAGTATCTGGAGATAATTGTTAAAGATATGGTTACAGCAGGACTAGTAATTAGCGCCAGTGGAAAAGGTGGAGGATATAAGCTCAGTCGTTCTCCAGAAAAATATACTGTACTAGAGATTCTAGAAGCAACCGAAGGTCCACTCTCTCCAGTAGCATGCATAGCCGATAAGAAGTATAAATGTAATAGAAAGAAAATATGTAAGACTCTCCCAATGTGGGAAGAATATAATGAACTGATCACAGACTTCTTTAGTTCCAAAAATTTGTCAGAATTAGCGAGTGCGGAATAATTCCACACTCGCTTTCTTTTTAATCTAAGAATATTAAATCATAACATTTAGAATATTTCTAAGAACTCGCATCTCTATATGCTTTTCATCCCCTAGATACTCGCCATCCCCGTGAAGCACCATCGGACGATCTGCATCAAATACAAGATACTCAACATCCTGCAGCATGAAACCTTTCTTTCCCATATGCTTTTCCTTCATAAGAACAGGAAGCATCAGGAAAGTTCTCCACTTAGGTATACCATTTACTGCACATATTGATAGCATTCCATCATCAGCCTTAGCATTTGGATTCATAGGAACACCACCACCCTCTGCTGGGAAGTTCATAGCAGCCAGGAAGATAAGATCCTTAAAACTAAGGGACTGTTCTCCTCCCTCTGAATCACGAAGCTTCATCCATACTTTAACTTTATATGTTTCCATGGTAAACAGTGTAGAAATTGTAAGCAGGATATACGCTATATGTCCTATCTTGAATCTGTTAAGGAAATTCTTGGTCTTTGAGTTAAGCATCTTCTTACATACTATCGCATCAAGACCTATACCTGAACTTATACCAAATATTCTTCTATATCCACTCTCGGTTGTTACTTCTCCGAGATCTATATCCATTCCTCTAGTAGAGGATAGTATCTTATCAAGTGCTTCATCTGTATTCCTTGGAATATTCATACCTCTGGCAAAATCATTTCCAGAACCAGTAGGTATAACACCAAATCTTATACGTTCAAAATCTGTAATACCATTTAGAACCTCATTTATGGTTCCATCTCCACCAACAACTATAAGTCTTATATCTTCTTCCTCAAGCTCCGATATTCTCTTTGCAAGTTCTGAAGCATGTCCTCCATATTTTGTAACGTATGCTTTATACTCAATACCCTTCTGTTTAAGCAGTAGATGAACCCTATCCCAGGTCTTCTTGGCTTTGCCACTACCGCCAGTATAATTCACGATAAAGTAATACATATATTCTCACCCCATAACAATGTGATTGCTAAAATCACATATAATTATGAAATAATCTTAAAGCATGAAATATCATTTTACAATACCAAAATATAGACAATTATATACTAATATCGTATAATCTTTATTGTTTTTTATGCGACTAGTCAACAGGAAATGGAGGTTAAAAATGATTGACAGAGCTTATCTAAAAGAAAAAGGAAAAAGTGCTTTTCAAAGAAACTACTGGCCATGTGTCGGTGTAGCACTTATTCTTACATGGTGTGTTGGTTCTGGATCTGCCAGCTATTCTTCTTACAACAGAACCTTTAATACAAATGATTATTCTCATAATTCATTTAACTACGATTATGATGATGACGATTTCGACTTCGATGAACTCGACGATGACGATTTTGACTTCGATGATTATGACGATTCATCTGCTGCAGAGGAAGCACTTGCTGAGAGTATGGTTAAGGCAATGACACCTATGATAGCCGCAATCGTACTTATCGCAACATTAATCGGTGCAGTTCTAAGTATATTTGTAAAGAATCCTCTATCTATAGGATGTAGAAGATACTTCTGTATCAATTCATTTGAAAAGCCTCAGTTCAACGAGGTTGGATATGCATTTAAGAAAGGAAAATACGGAAATGTAGTAAAGGTTTTATTCATGAAGGACCTATTTGTATTCCTATGGTCTCTTCTACTTGTTATTCCTGGAATAATAAAGAGTTACGAATACTACCTAGTTCCATATATTCTTTCTGAGGATCCAGATATAGGATATAAAGAAGCTTTGGAACAGAGTAAACGAATGATGGATGGTTACAAGATGGATGTCTTTATACTTGAACTCTCCTTCATCGGCTGGGCTCTTCTATCCGTACTAACTTGTGGTATCCTAAGCATCTTCTTCGTAACTCCTTATACATATTCAACATATGCAGAATTCTTCCTTGATAGAAGAAATGGATACTTCGGACCAAACGTTCAGCCTTACTACATTCCTTCATTTGCAGGAATGGGCGGTTATGGCTATAATGCACCAGTTCCTCCAGTAGCACCTGGTGGATATAACAGCAACCCAATGGGATATGGAAATGATCCAGCACCAGCGCCATCAAAACCTATTCCATTTAATACAAGCTCAGATCCATACGGCAGTCCAAGTATGCCTAATACTTCGGATCCTTATGGTAACCCTAGCAGCGCTACTCCAACAGATCCATACGGTTCAGCTGGTAGCGGAAATGAATACTATAACCCAGATTCAACTGCTAACCCAGGTAATGATGATACCCCATTCGGTATCTAATATAATAAAAAACAAAGTGGCAAACGGCTAAGCCGTCTGCCACTTTTTTATTCCAGGAGAGCCTTATATTGAGTGCTATGTAAGGCCCTTTTCTAAAGATATATTACGCAACCACAAGACTACCAAATAATGCAATTAATCCACATACAAGAAGTAATATGATTGCTAAAGTCATAAAACCAGCAGCTGCAAGTCCTATCATAATTGCTGGTAGAAGTAGTAAAGCAAAGATAATCTTTGTTATCTTCCATGCAAGTTTTATCGCCACAAATAAAACTTCACCTAATACAACACACATAAGTAAAATAAAAAACAATGTCAACATATCCTTTCACCTCGCTTTCCTATAATATTTCCACCATCCCGTTAATTCGGGTAAATGATATCAAAAAGACAAGGTAGGATGTATATTCATCTATGACAATTATAAAAGGCTATTTTTCTCTTGTAGAGAAATACTTCTTGTATATATTATTAACTATGCTATAATCATCAACTGTTGTAACTTTTATAAGAAAGTAAGAGCTGAAACTCTAGGATTTTGTATTATAAAGAGGCGTTAACATGAGTACAAGTATAGTTCTGCAACAGATGGGAGTTATTACCATTCTGGTTGGTATAGGAATATTTCTATATAAGCGAGGTGTCGTAGATGATCACACATCACAGAGGATGTCTACTATCGTTATGGATGTATGTAATCCGGCACTTATTCTCGCATCACTTCTATCTGGAAATGTTACTGCTACTCATCACGATCTTATAGTTGCTATAGTGCTTGGCGCTTCATTTTATATAGGCCTTGTAATACTTGGCTTTATCTTTCCAAAGTTGATAAGAGGTGGCGAGGATAGTCGATTCTATAATATGATGACTGTTTATACAAATGTAGGATTTATCGGAATACCTGTAGCAAAGGCGATACTTCCTGAAAATGCTATATTATACGTTATCATATGCAATGTAATGTACAGTCTGCTCTTCTATACACATGGTATCATAGTAATGAGTAACGGTAAGGAGAAGCTTAGCCTTAAGAAGATTCTAAGTCCGGGAACCATCATGGCTGTTGTAAGCCTTGTAATATTCTGGTTCAATATCTATCTTCCACCAATCATCGCTAACAGTATCAGCTATCTCGGAAATGCTACTGTATTCCTATCAATGACACTTCTAGGTGTTGGAATCGCAAGATCTAATATCACAAGTGGAATAAAGAATCCAAGAATCTGGATATATATAATAGTTAGAATGATAGCTGTTCCAGTGGCTCTCTTCTTTGCATTAAAAATGGCTGGCTTTTCTTCTATTACAATCATGGGACTCTGCCTTATGGCTGCAATGCCTATCGGCAATCTCCCACTTATTCAGTGTGAAAAAATGGGTGAAGACACCGAGCTCCTTTCCGGAGCCATCGCTATCTCCACCCTTGCTTCAATATTCACTATCACAATACTCATGACAACATTTACAACATTACTCGGTTAATTTAAAACGAATCAAGTAAACCTTGTAATCCTTCTTCTTCATATATTTCTTTGTAGTAATCCACTTCATCACGGATCAGTGCATCAATCGCCTGCATACTCAGTAGCTCTACAGGAGCCTTATCATCCGTTAATATGTTACCACCAGAAGAATGCATAATTAGTCCAAGAGTAACCTTAGTCATCAACTCATGTAAACCAGCATCCTCTTCTTCTGCAAAGTTTTCCTGGAAATCCCTGATCATATCCGGATTGTTAGATGCAAAAAGTTCTCTATTCGTATTGTTTGGAACATCTATGGTATAAACCTCGGAAAAAACTTCAGAGATGGTATCAGCTAAGTAATCATTCATCCCTGCTCCATTTTGACCATCCGACTTGATATTCATATTAACAACCATAACGCCATTCTTATTAAGCTGTTCCTCAACCAATGTAAAAAACTCAACTGATGACATCTGAAATGGAATAGTTATATCTTGATATGCATCAACCATTATGACATCATATCCCATGCTTTCAGCCTGTTCTTCACTTACATCTCCAACTGAAGATTTATCTTGTGCATTTAGTGCTTCAAGATAGGCTCTTCCATCATAGGTTGTAACTTTAATATCTTCTGGAAGTTCAAAATATTCATGGGCAAGATCAGTAATCTTCTGATCTATCTCAACTCCCTCAATACTAATATCTCCAAAATATCTGCGACACTGAGTAGCATAGGTTCCTGTGCCCATACCAAGGATCAGAACCTTTAGTGGCCTATCCTTTTTCTTTATCCCTGCCATATAAGGCGCTGCCATGGCATAGTCATAATACATTCCAGTAAGTGTCTTTTCCTTACGATACACAGACTGAACTCCGAAGAGCACATTTGTCGACAACACCACTTTAGAGTCGTCCTCATAAACCTGAAGGTAGTTATAGATTGACTCTCCTTCATAGGTCAGATCATGCTGCCAGAAAGCAAATGAATCTCCATGTCCAAAAATACAGGAAATAAGAAAAAGTATCACTCCCACTACAGCCTTAACTGAACGCTTCTTTCCTGATACGAAGTAAACTATAGCAAGTAGGAGAAGTATTCCAGCAAAGATAAGAAATGTAATACTTGTACCAACAGCAGGGATACTGATAAAAGTAGGAACAAATGTACCTATAATACTTCCGATGGTGTTCGATGCATTTAGATATCCAACTACTTTTCCGCTATCATCAAGACTGTCGACTGTATACTTAACAAGTGAAGGTGTAACTGTTCCAAGCAGGAATAATGGAAATACGAATACTATCATGCATGCTGCAAATGCGGCTATAACGAGAAAGTTTGTACTTATAGTAAAGACAAGCAAAGCCGAAATGCCTATAACTATATATTTTCCAACAACAGGTATTAGCGCTATCCATATAGCAGCTATAATAATTCGTCCATAGAGCTTATCTGGATTAGGATTCTTATCTGCCCATCTTCCGCCCATGATATTTCCAAGCGCCATAGCTATCATGATGGTTCCGATAATGATAGTCCATACAATCTGTGATGAGCTGAAGTAAGGAGCAAGAAGTCTACTTGCACCGAGCTCAACAGCCATCACTGACATTCCAGCAAAAAACTCCGTCAGGTATAGATAAAACTTATTTTTTAATATAGGATTATTCATGAATACTACTCACTCTAACTAGAAATTACGACCGTTCCAACCCCAATCAGAGGTACCACGATACTCCACGTAGATATTGTTGCCAGGGATACCAAGTTCCTCTTCATATATCTTACATATTTCAGCTGTCATACTATCGGCCTGTGAACCATTGATAGAACCGAATACATCTACTGAGACATAAACACCCTTCTCAAGCTTATTTCCAGCAAAATATAGAGTATATTCATCTTCAAAACCTACCATCAGAAAACTCTCTGGCTTTCCTATAATAGATACAGCTTTTCCAATCTTTGCCTTAAGAACTTCCTTCTTCTCATCACTAACCTTTACAGTAATTTTTGAATCAATAAATGGCATATTGAACCTCCCTTTATTCTATGATATATTTCTAACTATTATGAATTACGAATATATTAACAAAGCTAATACTGCATCCGAACTCGGACTATATTTTAACACAAATGAGACTCAACTCCTACACTATTTTGAACCAGAATTGGGGCTTTTTGTAGTTGAAAGTCCTATGGTTATTGAAAGAGCCCTGGCAGCAGGATATGAACCTATATCCTTCGTTATGCTTGAATCACTCGCCGAAACATACTGTAAGCAGTTTGGAATATTAGACTTACCTATCCCTGTATATGTTGGTGACTATGATACTATAGCAGGGCTTACAGGCGTTAATATAACTCGTGGTGTTCTTGCACTTATGAAAAGAAAACCACTTCCTACTCTTTCTGAGTTAGTTAGCGGATTTACTAGAATAGCTGTCTTTGATGATGTAGAAAATCCAACAAATGTTGGAGCTATGTTCAGATCAGCCGCAGCACTTGGAATCGATGCCGTTATACTCACTTCCTCTTCTGCAGATCCTCTATACAGACGTGCATCAAGAGTCAGTGTCGGTACGGTATTTCAGGTTCCTTGGACAAAACTTGATAAAAAAAGTGCCACAACCGCTGCTTATATAAAGGAGCTGCATGAGCTCTCATTTAAAACAGCCGCAATGGCACTTACAGATAATTCAATTAATATAAATGATCCTCGTCTAAAGTCCGAAGAAAAGCTTGCTATAATACTGGGAAATGAGGGCTTTGGGCTATCCGATAAAGTACTTGAGGAAAGCGATTATACCGTCAAGATTCCTATGAAGCATAATGTAGATTCTCTAAATGTAGCAGCAGCAAGCTCTATCATATTCTGGGAACTAACTGAGGGCTAACCCTTCATTTAGTCAAACTTCAGACCATCTAACAGGTCTCCAAGAGATGTACCTATATCTTCTGACTCAGGAATGTTAACTTCACTAGCATCAAATGATTCTTCATCAGATTCATCTAAGAGAGCCTTTATAGAAAGTGATAACTTGCCATCCTTAATCTCGATGACTTTAACATCCACTTCCTGACCTTCCTTCAGAACAACTCCTGGGTGCTTAATACGCTTATGTGCTATCTGTGAGATATGAACAAGACCTGACAGACCATCACCTAAATCAATAAATGCACCATAATCCTTGATCGTTGCAACTGTTCCGTGAAGAATCTGTCCAACCGTGATATCTGACATCTTCTTCTTTTTACTATCTTCCTGTCTTTCTCTAAGGATTTCTTTAGCCGACAGAATCAGCTTATCATCATCCATATCTGCTTCAAAAACTCTGACTTCAAGTTCTTGATCCAGGAATGAATTACAGTTATCTATTCTCTCTAGAGACAGTTTTGAGATAGGAATAAATGCTCTGATTCCTTCAAAGTCAGCAACTACTCCACCTTTTACTACCTCTGTTACAGTAACAGTTATATTCTCCTGTGACTCCTTAAGTTCTTCAGCTTTCTTCCATGCCAGAAGCGCATCTGTATCATGTACTCCATCACCCATCATACTATAAGATTCTTCTAGCATTGATTCAAAATCCTTCATTGATTCACTCATAATCTATTCCTCCACTTTTTTATTTTATCATTATAAAAAAAAGTAGAAACTGATTCAACCAAAAAGAGAAGTGAGCTAATTCTGTGGAATATCTATTGTTCTTGTATCAGATACGAGTTCACACGTCTTCGTTTCATTTCCAGATGAGTCCTGAGTCCATACTCTTCGCTGCACAGCAAAGGATAACTTTGTCATATTATCATCCCACTCACTCTTATAATCAACTCCATCATCTAGACTAAATTGCTTCAAACCTGTTGCATTATCATATAAAGTCGCAACATAACGTTCCGGAGTACCATCAGGGCTACCGCACTGAATCAAAAGATATTTATTGCCAAGGTCGTCCCATGCTACTACATTAAGATCTATACTCGCTTCTACTCCAGCCTTTTCACACTCATCATAGAAAGTTTCCCAATTACAGTCGAATGTACCATAAACCTGAAATCCTGTAGCACCTATTGAATAGCTATCAACAGTCATCTTCTGTTTATCTCCATACATATCTGACTCTCCAACAATTGGATCAATACTTATGATTTCTTTATCTTCATCTACAATATAATCTTCAATATCTGTTGTAAATGAATACATTCCACCAAGTTCCTCAGGAAATTCAAGATCTATCTGAATAGTACCACTTGCATAATCTGGCGCTTCAAGAAACTGTTCAATTTCTGCAAAATGAGCATCAATCTCTTCCTGTGTTGAATTAACTGTTAGGGGGTCTTTTCCATTTGATTCATTATATTCTTCAAGAGCTTTAATATTATCCTCAAACATGTTGCCCATAAAAAGATCCAAATATAACTTCTGTCCATCAAATCTTGATTCATTTCCCCAGCACTCTACTTCTCTTCCATCCAGAAACGCCTTAAGATTAATTCTATTAGAATTAGTAATAGTACTCCAGGATCCTCCAACGTCATAACCAGACACCTCTTCAATACTATTCTGTAATTCAGTAAGATCTACATCATCATTAAACTCAAGCTCTACTCCTACCTTTACATTTGGTCCTGCACTGCTTATATTTACTATCTTAGCTTCAGCCTTTCCTTCTGATTCAACATTAAATGTGGCACTTCCTCCTGTGACTTCATCATGGATTTCCATAGTAACCTTATTATCTTCCTCAGAAACAACTACCGCGTCTTCTGATTTAATTCTGAAATCGTCCTTTACATTCTTTCTGTACTGTGTAGCAGCATATACACCACCACCAAATACCATACATCCAAGAACAAGTATTGCAGCTCTTCCTGCCCATATAGCGGTCTTCTGTGAGGCTTTCTTTTCCATAGCGCAGCGCTTCTTCAGTCTACTATTTACCTTACCTATCTGAATATCAGATAATGGTGCATCCTCAAAATTATCTAAATCTATATTAACATCATTTAGCATATCATATACATCTTTCATACGAACTCTCCTTACAATTTATGTAATAATCCCTAAGTCTCTTTTTTCCTCTAGACATTCGTGTGTACACTTGTCCTTTAGTCATATTCATATCATCACTTACTTCTTCTATACTATCGCCCTTAATATAATGTCTTCTAAATATTTCACGGTCTAGTGGGGATAGACAGCCCAGTATTTCTTCAGTTCCATCATCTATCTCGTCTTCGATGAGTTTTAGCATTAAGTCCTCAGTTCCAGTTTCACACTCAGAATCATCCAAGGATATCTTATTCTCTCCTACGCCTTCTCTCTTTGCTCGTCTTAGGTAATCTATCGACTGATACCTTGCTATCGCCGCAAGCCAGTTTTTAAAGCTGCTTCTTTCTTCGTCGAACTTTGAAGCATTTTCCCATACCTTCATCATTACATCATCAAAGCATTCATCTATATCATCAGGTATCAGATGAAGGTATTTATGTAGAATCGAATAAAGAAGACCACCATATTGAGCTACCACATATTCCAGCGCCCGCTCATCTTTGGCACGTAGCCGGTCTATATAATTCTTTTCATTTATCTTTCTAAACACTACTTTTCTCCTTACATAGTCTAGTCATGCATGACTGAAAATGAATCCATCTATAACTATATACGACAAAAACATCAGATTTCTTACAAGATAAAAAAAAATTATAATCTAAAATAATAAGAAAAACAAAAAAAGAAGATACTTCACCAAAATGTATCTTCTTTTTACTTTAGCATTAAAAACTGTTGTGACATATTTGAAATTGACTCTGATTATCCGTTCATGTAAAATACAGAACGTTATGGAAAACTTTATCTTTAGTTTAAATGCAACAATACCTGTTTTTTGGGTCATACTTCTTGGTTATATTCTTAAAAAGCATCATCTAATAAATGATGAGTTTGTAAATGTAACTAACAAGTATGTTTTTAAGGTTGCCCTTCCTGTGATGCTATTCAAGGATCTTGCTTTTACTGATATTACCTCGAATATCAATGGAAGATTTATATCCTTCTGCATTGTCATCACATTTATAATGTTTCTACTTACATGGCTTCTTACTTACCTGATTTTAAAGGACAAAAGCATGGTTGGTGCTTTTACACAAGCATCCGTAAGGAGCAGCGCAGCCATTTTGGGTGTTGCATTTGTAGAAAACATCTGTGGTAATGCAGGAATGGCACCACTGATGATAGCTTCTGCTGTTCCATTCTTTAATGTGCTATCAGTTATTATACTTGTATTCTCTGCTGATATGGGAAAAATCTCTCACAGATCAGACAGCTCTTTAAATGAACAAAAGGAGACTTCTGAAAAAAATGATCATATAAAGAAAGAAATCCGTAAAGCGGTAAAAGGTGTTCTGACAAATCCTATAATCCTAGGAATTGGAGCCGGACTTCTTTGGGTTAACCTTGGAATAAGTATGCCTGCTATACCAATGAAAACAATATCCTATATCTCTGCAACAGCTACACCTATGGCACTTATTGCTATCGGAGGCGGCTTCGATCTTAAGGTTGCACTGACAAGACTAAAGCCTGCTGTGATTGCTTCTGCAATAAAACTAATAGCACTTCCAGCATTATTTATCCCTATAGCTGTAAAGCTTGGTTTTGCAGGTTCAGAGCTGGTTGCTATTCTGATAATGCTGGCTTCTCCAACAACTGTAACCTGCTACATAATGGCAAAAGCAATGCAGAATGATGAGGTACTTACTTCTAATGTTGTCGTAATCACGACTCTTCTATCATCTGTAACACTCACCTTATGGGTCTTCATATTAAAATCGTGTGCACTTATATAAGAGATATCCGCTATCATAATACCTCCCTGCAGCATTAGTTTTCGCTAACAACATCATATAGCGTTTTGATTGCATCGTCACCTGCTGAAGGGTAGTCAGGTTCGATATAGTCACCTTTTGAAGAATCTATTCGGTTGTAGTAGGCTGTCGACACTGAAAGCCACATTCCGATATCTTCGAAATAGAACTGTGTGATCTCGCCACAGGAGTTGCAGGCTTCCGCAGGTGACTCTCCTATTACCTTTCCAAGTCCATTGTCTACTATCATCTCAGTAAAAAGCATGGCTGACGAAAATGAATCCTTATCAGTAAGCACATACACTTTCCCATCAAACTCAAGCTCTTTATTTCTCTTATTCTTAGTTTCACCCCCCTGATCAAATGTCAGATAGTTCCACCTTATCTTCCTAAAATTATCTCCCTGGTAATATGTGTCTATAGGAAGATACTTAAATAGTTCATTTACGACATATGTATCTCCGCCCCCATTACCTCTTAAATCAATTGCAAGATTTTTAATCTTTTTCGTGTTTATCTCTGTAAACATTTCACGAAGCACATCCCTGTAGTGATCACTTATCCAGCAACGTTTTAGCGTAAGTATAGCAAGACTCTTTTCTTCGTCTATCTCATAATATACATAATCATCATTATTATTTTCAGATGGAAGATACTTATCCTGAAGATTATAGTATTCATCAGCAGTTATAAAGTCCTCACGGCTATAAGTTCGGGATTCCTCATCTCCATCCTCGTTCTTCCAAACAACCTCATAAGGCGCCTCAACTCCACATAGATCTAGATAGAACAAGTTTTCCATATTTACACTAATGAAGCGCGGTGTTTCGTAAGAATAATAGGGCTCTACAAGTTCCTTCAGCTGGTCCTCTGTTAATTCATTTACAGTATATATACTATAACCTTTGCTCTCCATCTCAGGACCATCCGATAGTAATAAAGGATCCCACAAATTAAATGATGTATGTGCATCATATATCTCATGCAGTATACTTCTTACGCCACGAATTAACTCTATTCTCTTGACTGTATCCTTTGACTCAATATCAGCCCTGACTTCCTCATACTTTGCCTGAACCTCAGGTGTCAGTCCATCCCCGAAAGATATATGATACTTTCTCAGATAGTCCATAACCTCCTCAAGCGTATCCAGTGCCTCTTTCTTTGTGAGGTCCGAATTCTCATAATATTTTATCGGCCTATCAGACTTGAAACCATCACTATTCCAAAACGGGCAGGCATAAGCAAGAAGTACACACAAGCAAGCAAAAACTCCCGTAATAGTTACTGCAATTATCTTTGCTGCTTTCCCAGAAAATGTCTTCCTAGCTATAAGAAAAACAACCGCTATATCTACCACTGAAGCAATTATCATAATCCACTGCGGAAAATCCTTCCATATCAGCAGTACATTCAGTGGAATTATACCAAACACTAAAATATTAATAATTATAATAAGAACAACAGCGCCAACCTTTTTAAATCTATTCATAGTAGTTAATCCTTTTATTTTTTTACAGCATTCCTTATCATATTTGCCATATTAAGGAAATCCTTTGCTTTTATGATAGCCAATCCCTGAGACTCATCACCTAATACAACCAGTTGGTCACCGGGTGATATATCAAAAAGTTTCCTAGCCCTTGCAGGTATGACTATCTGTCCCTTATCGCCAACTGTAACCATGCCGAAGAGGTGTTTCCCCTTCGGAGGAACATCTAGTCCCATATTATCCTCTGGTTCATAGTTTGCCAGATCATCAAGAGACACACCGAAGAGCTCAGCCAGTAGCTTACACTTCTCTAGATCAGGAATTGTTTCACCGCTTTCCCACTTGGCAACTGCCTGTCTGGATACACCAACCGCCTCAGCTATATCCTCCTGAGTCAT